>ERZ1645187.210-NODE-210-length-56493-cov-8.410256_pt1 | contig 56493 bp, 55 predicted proteins | sample MGYA00575352_ERZ1645187 | MGnify/ENA primary metagenome ERZ1645187 (study PRJEB40837, sample SAMN11349314) | freshwater sediment metagenome | isolation source: river sediment | host: Sediment | place: India: Wazaribad , New Delhi | collected 2017-02-21 ... | reverse complement strand
GCCAGGCCGCCCCGGTCCAGTTGACGCCGCGCAGTTTGCAGCTGGCGAAAGCGGTACCGCGGAACGAGGACCTCGCGGGGTTCATAAGGCTGAGGTTGCAGCTTTCGAAGCGGCAGTCCTTGAGCGTGCATGACCTGAACTCCGCCGCCGTCAGGTCGCAACCGCGGAAAAGGCAGGAACGGAACGAGATGCCCTCGAGTTTCGCCCCCTTGAGCTGCAGGCCCTCGAAGCTCCGGTCCGATTCCTCGGCGGAGAACGGCGGGCGCGCGTCCTTTCTCATAGCCTGCTCCTCCGCGGCCTGCCCCTGGCCGCGGCGTAGGATATGCGGCAGGCGCAGGCCAGCAGGGCCTCAGGCCTCGCCATGATGGCTCGGTACCTGTCAGTGCCGGTCAGCGAGAGGGCCAGCAGCCGCGCGGCACGGAGCATCCTGAACGGCAGGAACTCGGTGTTGCAGCAGACGCGCTCCGGCATGGGTTACCCGGCGTATTCTTTGATCAGGTGCGCGGCTATCTCGTTCTTCTGTATGTGGTTGGTGCCTTCGTAGATCTGCGTGACCTTGGCGTCGCGCATGAACTTTTCGACGGGGAAGTCCCTCATGAAACCGATGCCGCCGCAGAGGTTGATGCACTCCTGCGCGGTCTCGAAGGCGGTGTCGGAGGCGAACAGTTTCGCCATCGCGGATTCCTTGGTCCAGCGCGCGGTCTGCAGCTTCTTGAGCTCCTGGCGCACCTGGGTCTTGTTGGCGACGGCCGCGGCTACGGCGGGCAGCAGCGTAGAGTCCATGCCGCGGGCGACGCGGTAGGTGAGGGCGCGGGCGGCCTCTACCTTGGCGGCCAGCTCGGCGAGCCGGTGCGAGATGGCCTGGAACGAGGCCACGCTCTGCCCGAACTGCTTTCGGGCGCGCAGGTACGGGACCGTCTCGTCGATGGCGCCCTGCGCTATGCCTACTGCCTGGGCGGCCACGCCGGGGCGCGAGTAATCGAAGGTTTCCTGCAGCACGAAGAGGCCGAAGCCTTCGCCGCCGAGGCGGTTGGCCGCGGGGACGCGGCAACCCTCAAAATGGAGCTCGTAGGTAGGGTTGGCCTTTATGCCGAGCTTCTTCTCCTTCTTGCCCAGCGTGAAGCCGGGGGTGTCCTTGTCCACGACGAAGGCGGTGATGCCGCGGGCGCCCTTGGCCGGGTTGGTGGAGGCGAAGACGACGTAGAGGTCGGAGATGCCGCCGGAGGAACAGTAATGCTTGGCGCCGTCTATCACGTAGTGGTCGCCGTCGGCCTTCGCGGTGGTCTTCTGCGCGGTTGCGTCGGAGCCGGCCTCGGGTTCGGTTATCGCGAAGGCGGCCAGCTTGCGGCCGGAGGCGATGTCGGGCATCCAGCGGGAGCGCTGTTCGTCGGTGGCGTAAAGGAGTATCGGCATCGCGCCGAGGGCCGAGGTCGCGACGGGCATGGTTATGGCCGCGTCCACGCGCGCCAGCTGCTCTATCGCGGCGCACAGCGTGGCCACGCCGCCGCCCACGCCGCCGTAGGCCTCCGGCAGCCAGAGGCCGAACAGGTCCACCTTGCGCATCTCCTCGAGGACCTGTACCGGGTATTCTTCTTTCTCGTCGTACTCGAAGCGCAGCGGCTTCACCTTTTTCTGCGCGAACTCGTAGGCCAGGTCGGCTATGGCCCTCTGCTCCTCGGTAAGGTCAAAGTTCATGCGGGTGCACCTCGTGGGTCGCCAGGTAGTCCAGCGCGTTCTTCGCGGCGGACTGCTGCGCCTCTTTCTTGTTCTTGCCGGAGCCTATGCCCAGCGTCTTCTTCCCCAGGTATACCCTGATGGTGAAGAGCTTGTTGTGCTCGGGCCCGGTCTCGCTCATCAGCTCGTAGTCCGGCGGGCGCTTGTGGCGTTTCTGTATCGCCTCCTGAAGCGCGCTCTTGTGGTCTATGTCCAGCTGCCCGGGCACCTGGCCTTCCAGCCAGGGGATTATGATCTTTTCGGCGGGCCCGAGACCGCCGTCGAGGTAGACGGCGCCCAGCACCGCCTCCATGGCGTTGGAAAGTATGCTGTGCCGCTTGGCCCCCCCGCTCAGGTGCTCGCCGGCGCCGAGGTAAAGGTGGTGGCCCAGCCCTATCGCCTCCGCCCAGCGCGCGAGGTTCGCGCGCGAGACGATGGCGGACTTGGCCTTAGAAAGGAACCCCTCGTCCTCCGAGGGGTTCTTGATGAAAAGATAATAGGATACGGTCAGGCCCAGCACGCTGTCGCCGAGGAATTCCAGGCGTTCGTTGTACCGGGAGGTCCCCCGCTCGGTGGCGTGCGACTTGTGTGTCAGCGCCTCCTCGAGGAGTCCCTTGTCCTTGAACCTGTACCCTATTACTTCTTCAAGGGAAGACATTTCCCGTTCCGGGTCAGTCTTTCTTGCCGGCCTTTTCCTTTATGTAGTCGATGGCCATGCCGACGGTCCTTATCTTTTCGGCGTCCTCGTCGGGGATCTCGATGTCGAACTCTTCCTCGAGGGCCATTACCAGTTCGACGGTGTCGAGCGAGTCGGCGCCGAGGTCCTGAACGAACTGGGCCTGCGGGGTGACCTCGGCCGCGTCCACGGCGAGCTGCTCGACGATGATCTTCTTGACTCTTTCTTCCAGGTTTTCGGTGACTGCCATTACGTTACCCTCCTGATTATTTGCGAATCCACTAAATCACATGTAAAGGCCGCCGTTCACGGCCAGCACCTGGCCCGTGACGTAGGCCGAATCGTCGCCGGCCAGGAACAGCGCGGCTTTAGCGATCTCCGCCGGCTCGCATATGCGGCCGAGCGGTATCATCTCGCAGATCTTCGCCTTGGCCTCTTCCTTGAGACCGTCGGTCATGCGCGTGCGCACGAAGCCGGGCGCCACCGCGTTGACGAGGACGTTCCTGGGCGCGAACTCGCGCGCCAGCGACTTGGTCAGGCCTATCAGCCCGGCCTTAGAGGCCGCGTAGTTGGCCTGGCCGGCCTGGCCTGCCTGCCCGACGACGGAGGCCATGTTGATGATGCGTCCGGAGCGGGCCTTCAGCATCGACTTCGAGGCGGCCTTGGCCATCAGGAACGCGCCCTTCAGGTTCACGTCGATGACCGCGGAAAAATCTTCCTGCTTCATGCGCAGCACCAGGCCGTCCTTGGTGATGCCGGCGTTGTTCACGAGGATGTCCAGCCTGCCGAAGGCGGCGACGGTACCGTCGACGGCCTTCTCGCAGTCCTCTTCCCGGGCGACGTTGAGGCCGAGCCCGGCGGTCTTCGCGCCGGTCTTGGCGGCTATGTCCGCGGCGGCCGCCGCCGACTCCTCCGCGGAGAGGTCGGCCACCATGACGGAGGCCCCCTCGGCGGCGAACATCAGGGCTATCTCGTAGCCTATGCCGCGCGCGGCGCCGGTGACCAGGGCGGTCCTGCCTTCGAGGCGCTTCATGCTTCCTGCTCCTTGGCGGCTGAAATATGTTCCTTGACCTGTTCCATCTGTTTCCTGATGTGCCCCACCATGCCGGAGGCGGCCAGGTCCGCGCTGACGCGTATCGCGCTGAAGATGTCGCCGGAGGTCACGCGGCCGTGGCAGACCATCGCGACGCCGTTGACGCCCAGCAGAGGGGCGCCGCCGTACTCCTCGACGCTCATCTTGCGCTTGAGGTTCGAGAACGCCTTGTGCATCACCATCGCGGCGATCTTATAGGTGAACTTGGCCATGATCTGGGCCTTGATCATCTTGAAGACCACCTTGGCGGTGCCTTCGTAGAGCTTCAGCGCCACGTTGCCCGTGAAGCCGTCGGCCACCACGACGTCGTACTCGCCGCCGGGTATGTCGCGGCCTTCTACTGGGCCGCAGAAATTCACGCCGACCTTCTTTATCAGGGGAAGGGTCTCCTGTACGAGGTTGTTGCCCTTGCATTCCTCCTCCCCTATCGAGAGGAGGCCCACCCTGGGGTTCTCTATCTTAAGCAGCGAACTCACGTAGATGGAGCCCATCACCGCGAACTGCGCGAGGTGCCAGGGCTTGCAGTCCATGTTCGCGCCGGCGTCCAGCAGCACGGTCGTGCCCTTGAACGTCGGCAGCGGGGCGGCTATCGCCGGCCGTATGACGCCCGGGATGCGCTTCATCTTCAGCAGCGAGGCCACCATCACAGCGCCGGAGTTGCCGGCAGAGATGAAGGCGTCGGCCTTGCCCTCGTGGACGAGCCCGGCCGCGACCATCATCGAGGAGTCCGGCTTCTTGCGGCACTCCTCGACGGGCTCGGCGGCCATGTCCACCACGTGCGGGGCGTGGACGATCTTTATCCGCTCCGGGTTCTCGGCCCCCAGACGGCGCAGTTCCTCGCGTATCTCCGGGTCGCGGCCCACGAGGATTATCTCGTGGGGCAGCTTCCGGGCCGCGAGCAGCGCGCCCTCTATGTTGGGCTTCAGCCCGAAGTCCCCGCCGTGAGCGTCAAGCGCTATTCGCATTTGTGCTCCCGCGGGTTCTTATTTCTGGTCCTTGCCTTCTTCGTTCTTCTGGACGTTCTGGGCCACTTCGATCTTGCCGTTGTAGGAGCCGCAGGACGGGCAGACGCGGTGGGGCAGGCGGAGAGCTCCGCACTGGCCGCACGCGGACAGCGACTTCACCTCGAGCTTCCAGTTCTGGGCCCGGCGGGAGTCCCTGCGGGACGGTGTATGTTTGCGTTTAGGATTAGGCATCGTTGCACCTCTTAACTAGACTTCTTACGTCAAAGCTTCTTCTTGTCGTCGTTCTGCCGCACTTTCAGGCCTTTGAGCGCCTCGAAGGGGCTGGCATGGTCCGGCTTGCACGAACAGGTCTGCCGGTTGCGGTTGATGCCGCATACGAGGCAGCGGCCCTTGCAGTTCTCCGCGCACAGGACCTTTATAGGCGCGAGCAGGGCGGCCGTCTCCCGTATAACTTCGCGCGTATCTATATATTCTACCGTATCCGGGTATACCTCGTCAAAAGAGTCCTCGAAAGAACGGGTCACGGGATCGCCGCAGCGGGAGCATTGGAGGGAGAGTTCGGCCTTCACTTTCCCCTCCAGCAGTATGGAGTCCCCGCCGACGGAAAAGTCCAGCTCCACGTCCAGTTTTTTCAGGGCGTCGGGGGTCTCGAAGGCGTCGGCGAAAGCGGCGGGCTGCGGGGAGATGACCGCGCGGCGGCCGCCTTCGGCCTTTATTTCGGCGTAGCTGAAAACGAAAGGGTCTTTCTGCTGCATTTATAATAAGATATCAACTATCCGGCCGCATAGTCAAACCCGCGGCCCCGGACCGGAGGTTCCGTCAGTCCGTCCCGGCCCTTTCTGCCACCGAGTACGGCGGCCGCCGGTTGGCGCTGTGGTAGGTGCGTATGAGCACCTCCGCCATCAGCCCCATGAAGGCGAACTGCACCGCCACTATGGCGAAGAAGATAGCGACGAGGAACAGCGGCTGGTCCTTAACGAAGACGCCGTTCGCGAACTTGTTGTAGAGCGTGTACGCCGCCATCAGCGCGGCGGCGCCGAGCATCGCGAAACTGATCCCGCCGAACAGGTAGATGGGCTTCGTGATGAATTCCCCCATGAACTTGACCGTCAGCAGGTCCAGCACCACCTTGAAAGTGCGGGCTATGCCGTATTTCGAGCGTCCTTTCGTGCGGGGGCGGTGGTGCACCTCCAGTTCGGTCACCCTGGCGCCGGCGTAGCCCAGTATCGCCGGGAGGAAGCGGTGCATCTCGCCGTACAGGTCCGCGGACTTTATCAGCTCCGCGCGGTAGATCTTGAGCGTGCAGCCGAAATCGTGCAGTTTCACGCCGGTGACCGCCGAGATTATGGCGTTGGCCGTCATAGACGGGAGTATCCTGGAGAAGAAGGCGTCCTGCCTGCTGCGGCGCCAGCCGCTGACGACGTCCACGCCGGAGGCCGCGGCCGCGAAAAGGCGCGGGATGTCCTCGGGGTCGTTCTGCCCGTCGGCGTCCAGCGTGACTATCCATTCCCCCCGGGCCTCGGCTATGCCGGCCGCGAGCGCGGCGGTCTGGCCGTAGTTCTTGGACAGCCTCAGCGCCTTCTGGCCCGGCTTCGCCGAGAAGCCCTTCAGTATATCGAATGAACCATCGCGGCTGCCGTCGTCGACCCAGATGATCTCGTGCGGCAGCTTCATCGAGTCCAGCGCGGCGGCCAGTTCCGCGCCGAAGCCCGGCAGGCTCTCGCTTTCGTTGTATACCGGTATTACCGCCGAGATTACTGGTTTCATATGATCCCTTTCTCCCGCAGCAGCGAGGAATAGAGCTCCTCCTGCCGGCGCACCATGAAATCGATGTCGAATTCCGCCAGGTCCGTGCCCGATGCCCCGGCGGCCAGCCTGGCGCGCAGCGCGCCGTCGTCGAGGACCTTGCCAAGGGCGCCGCAGAAGGCGTCCAGGTCCCCCTGCTTCACCGGGAAGCCGTTGACGCCTTCCTTTAATATGTCGGTAACCCCGTCGGTGGCGTAGCAGACGGCGGGCAGGCCGGTCCTGAGGGCCTCGACGAGGGCGCGGGGCAGCCCCTCCCAGTAAGAGGTCAGCGCGAACACGTCGGAGGCCGCGAGCAGTTCGGCCGTGTCCTCGCGCCAGCCGGTGAAGATGCAGACGCGCTCCAGGCCGCGCGCCCGGGCCGCGGCCCGGAGGTTCTCCAGTTCCTCCCCCCCGCCGACGAAGACGAAGCGTGCCGACGGGCGGGTCTTTGAAAGCCGCGCCGCGGCCTCGAGGAAATGGCCGGGGTTCTTCTGCGGCTTGGCGTTGCCGATGCAGGTCACGACGGTATGCGAAGCCGACAGGCCCAGTTCGGCCCTCTTCAGTTCCCGGTCGGTCTTCGCCGGGTAGGCGCCAAGGGCTATGCCGCTGCGTATCAGGACGTACTTCGCCGGATCGCCTATGCCCAGTTCCCTGGCGGTCTCCATGTTCGCCTTCGAGACGAAGACCAGCGCGTCGGAAAAACGGGCGCAGAATTTCTCGAGGGCTATATAGAAGTTCCTTTTAAGGAAACCCTGCCTCGGGTGGAAGCCGAAGCCGTGGAAGGTGTGGATTATCACCGGCACGCCGGCGGACCAGGCCGCCAGGCGGCCCAGTATGCCGGCCTTCGAGGAGTGGGTATGGACTATCTGCGGCTTCATCTCCCCGAGCTTCGCGCGCAGCTCGAAGAAGGCGCGCAGGTCCTCGAGAGGGCTGATCTGCCTGACCAGGTGTTCCGCGCGGATTATGTTGGCGTCGTCCACCCTGTGGTCGATGTCGCCGAGGTGCCCGCATATGATGGAGGCCTCGAAGCGGGAGCGGTCAAGCGTGCGCGCGGTGTGCAGCGTGTTGGCCTGCGCCCCGCCGAAATCCAGCCGGGTTATGATGTGTGCGGCCTTTATCATCGGCGCAGTTTCCCCGGCTTATATAAGGGATAATAATGTTTAAGTATGTCGCGGTACTTCGCGCCGCGGGCCTTGGCCATGCCGCGCGCGCCCAGCAGGCACATGCCCTTGCCGTCGCCGGTGCCGAGGCCGCGCAGCAGGAAGAACACCGGGTACTTGCCGCCCTCGAAGACCGGGCGTATGCTGAACAGCGTGGAGCGCAGCGCTCCGGCGCCCAGCGCCCAGGCTATTTTTGACTGGCCTTCCAGCACCTCGGTGCCGGCCGTGCCTTCCACCCTGAGCGACCTGATCCTGCCGTCGGCGTCGCGGGCCAAAGGTATTATGGACCTGATGTAGCCGACCTTGCCCTCCCTGTTCAGCCGCGACTCTATCCAGCGCGGCTCGAGCAGCAGCGTCCAGTAGGCGTCGGAGCTGTCGGTCTTGTCATCGGACAGGCAGAAGAGCCCGTCGGGCGGGGCCTTCAGCGTCCAGGCGTAGAGGCTGAAAGGGGTCAGTTTAGCGGGACGGCGCCCGCCGTCGTCCGCCCCGGAGGCTGTGGAACCGCCGCAGGCCGTGTGGAACTCCGCGGGCGCCAGCGTCCCGCCGTCGCTCAGTACCTCTCCGGCGGTGGCCGCGGCCGCCGAGGCCGCGGCGGCGCTTTCGACCTGCAGGCCCGGGTAGGACGCGCAGTGGGCCGAATCGCACAGGTTGTATTCGCGGCTCTCGTGCGGCGACAGCCGGGCGAGGCGGCCGAGGCGGGTGCGCACCGCGACGGACACGGCCTTCAGGTGCTCGGGCAGCCTTGAGCCGGCCGAAAGCGAGGCCGTGACCGGAGGGACCATGGTCTCGACGGTGGTCTCGTTGATAAGCCAGACGCCTTTCTCGCGTATGAGGGCGAGCAGTTCGCCGCCGATCTCCTTGTCCCCCCTGTTCACGCCGTGGGCGCCTGGCAGCTCCGGGTTCTTAATAAGGATGACGCCGTCCCGCTTCTTCGGGACTATGCGCACGCTGTTGTTCGTGGTATGGGCGGCGGCTCCTGCGCTGTCGCGTATCTGGTAAAGCCGGTTCATCTCGTCGTAGGAGACCGTCCACTGGGAGTTCGCGGGCCCCGAAGCTATCATGCCGAGACGGGTGTCGATGATGGTGAAATCCGAGGAGCAGATGAAATTGAAGCTCTTCACCAGCGACGGCACGCCCGTCTTGTCGGCGTAGAGCCCCACCTTTACCTTCTGAGGGTCCGAGGTCCCCGAGGCCGACGTATGGGACGGCCAGGCCATCCTCGCCCAGTACAGCAGGTTGTCGATCTTGCCGTTCACGTACTTGCGCAGCTTCTCCTCTTTGGACGCGAAGAACTTCTCGCCCGGGTCCAGGTCGCTGAGCGTATAGTAGGTCTGCCAGGCCGGCACGTAGAAATCGGATTCCTCGTACAGGCGCGCCAGTTCTATCTCCGCCTGTATGTTGCGGGGATCGTAGCCCAGCGCTTCCTTTATGAAATTGACGGCGTGCGGGCGCTTCTTCAGCTTCTCCAGTTCGCCGCTGATGAGCTGCGCCGACGGGGACAGCAGGTAGGGGTAGCGGGTGTAGATGGACCGCAACTGCTCCATCGAGGTCTCTGGACCGCCGAGCTTCCGCTCCGCGAGGGCCAGGCCCAGCCTCGCCTGGCTGGAGAGGTCCTGGTCCGCCGTGAGCGTCAGCGCCTTCTCGAAGGCCGCCCGCGCGTCCTGGTACTTCTCCAGGCCCAGCAGGTTCCAGCCCTTCTCGAACTGCATGTAGAAATCCGAGGGGTCCAGCATCTCCCCTTTAATAAGGTAAGCGAGCGCCTCGGCGTTCCTGCCGGATTCGGCCAGCAGCGCCGCGAGGTCGCGGACCGCCGCGTCTGTCAGCGCCTGGTCGGAGGAGCGGTATACCACGTACTTCAGCGCGCCCGCGGCGTCCTCGGGGCGCCCGTCGAGCCACTGGGCGGCGGCGTCGGAGTAGATCTTATGGAGGTCCTCCTGCGCGGCGGAGGCGGCCGGGAACGCGGCCAGCGTGAGCAGCAGCAGCGCCGTTATGCACTTTGTCATGGAGATAAATCTAGCAATTCTGCGCGACGAATGGAAGCGCGCGCGGGCCCTCCCGCGCGCCGGAACGTCCGCCGCGCGCGGCCTGTCAAACCGCGTTCTCTCCGACGTGAAATCAAAAAATATTTTGAAATCCCGCGCGGTTTATGTATAATATTCTCACGGGCCATTAGCTCAACGGTAGAGCAGGCGCCTCTTAAGCGCAAGGTTACAGGTTCGAATCCCGTATGGCCCACCAGATTTAAAGAGACTCGGAGTAATGAGTAGTCGGCGAGTAAAAGGGCGGAGGCGAGACCTCCCCGGAATACTCAGAACTCATTACTCTTTTTTTTTGGCCCGGTTCCCGGGAGCGGCGCGGCCGGCAAGGGCCGGGATGGCGGAATGGCAGACGCGCATGGCTTAGGACCATGTGGGTTCACACCCGTCGGGGTTCAAGTCCCCGTCCCGGCACCAGCGGGCGCACGGATCACACTGCATCGGAGGGATCATGAACATAACGTTAGGTTTCGGCGACAAGATAAAGAAGATAAAGCAGGAAGGCTGCGTCCACGTGTTCTCTGTGAACCTCGACGCCAAGGCCCTAGGCGAGGCCTCCCAGGAGGCCCTCGTCCACCTGCAGAGCGTGGTCAGCCTCCCCGGCTTCCGCGTCGGCAAGGTGCCGCTGGCGATGATAAAGGACCAGTTCCCTTCGATGGTGAAGGACGAGGTCCTCGACATCGCCGCCAAGGCGGCGCTCCCCGAGATACTCAAGGGCTCCCAGCTCAACCCCGTCGTCTCCCCGCTCCTGAAGGACGTTAAGTACGACGCCGGCAAGTCCCTCTATTTCGAGATACAGTTCGAGTGCTCCCCCACCATCGAGCCCAAGGGCTACGAGAAGATCGCCGCGACCCGCAAGGTGCACGTGGTGACCGACGCCGAGGTGGACAAGTACATCAACCAGGTCCGCGAGTACAACGCCTACCTGAAGCCCGCCGACGAGAACGAAGCCGCCGCCAAGGACCACTTCGTGATCGTCGACTACGACACCTTCGAGAACGGCGCTCCCGTGAAGGACGGCTCCGTGAAGGGCGAGATCGTCGACCTGTCCAGCCCGCAGACCATCGCCGGCCTGGCCGACGCGGTCGTAGGCGCGAAGAAGGGCGAGAGCCGCGAGTTCGACGCCCCGTTCGGCGACAAGAAGATGCATTTCAAGGTCACCGTGACCGAGATCAAGAAGAAGGTCGTGCCCGCCCTGGACGAGAACTTCCTCAAGGAAGCCGGCGTTAAGACCGTCGAGGAACTGAAGGGCAACGTGAAGAAGCTGCTCGAGCAGGGGTCCTCCGAGAAGACCGAGAAGGACATGCTCAGCCAGATAGAGGACGCGCTGCTCAAGAGCAACCCGATGACCCTGCCCCCCACCCTCGTGAAGGAGGAGGCGCAGGAACTGCTGGAACTGTTCAAGAAGCGCGCGCCGATGGAGCAGCACCTCCCCGACGAGTCCATGCTCGAGCGCCTGAAGCCGGTCGCCGAGCGCAACCTGTCCCTTACCTACATCCTGCACCACATCGCGAAGAAGGAGAAGGTGGAGGCCACCGACGCCGAGCTCGAGGCCGAGCTCGAGAAGGTCATGGCCCGCCTGAACACCGAGGACGAGAAGAAGAAGGGCCGCGAGCTCTTCGAGAAGCGCAAGGAGTACATCCGCGCGTCGATGGTGGAGAGCAAGACGATGTCCCTGGTGAAGGACCGCGCGGTCATAAAGGAAGAGAAGGCCTGACGCCGGGCCTTACCGCAACGGAGGAAACATGATAATCCCAACGATCATAGAGACCTGGAAGGGCGCGGGCGCGATGGTGGGCTATGACATATACTCCCGCCTGCTCAAGGACCGCATCATCTTCATAGGCGATCCCGAGGGCGCGGTGTCCACCGCCTCCGCGAACAACGTCATCGCGCAGCTGCTGTACCTCGACGCCGAGGACCCGGAGAAGGAGATCAACCTCTACATCAACTCCCCCGGCGGCATGGTGACGGCCGGCCTCGCGATGTACGATACGATGCAGTTCATAAAGGCCCCGATCTCCACGATCTGCATGGGCATGGCGATGAGCTTCGGCGCCGTGATCCTGGCGGCCGGCTCGAAGGGCAAGCGCTACGCGCTGCCGAACGCCCGCATCATGATACACCAGCCCCTCATTTACGGGGGCGGCATCTCCGGACAGGCCACCGACATCGAGATCGAGAGCAGGGAAATGCAGGAGAACAAGACCCGCCTCATCGAGATCATGGCGAAGCATACCGGCAAGAGCGCCGAGAAGGTCCGCGCGGACATGGAAAGGAACATGTACCTTTCCGCCGAGCAGGCCAGGGAGTACGGCATCATCGACGCGGTGCTCGAACACCGCAAGAAGTAAGGCGCGCCGCGTCGTCCCGCCCGGCTTATGTCCGGGCGGGACGCTGTTTTTCCCGGGGAGCCTCCCCGGCCCGCACCAGGACCTCTGACATGGAAGAAAAGCTCAACAACAACCAGTATCCGGCGGCGCTGCCCGCCATAGCCATAAGGGACGTCGTGCTCTTCCCGTACATGGCCCTCCCCCTTTCCGTCGACCGCCCCAAGTCGGTGGCCGCCATAGAGGCCGGCCTCGAAGCCGGCAAGTTCATACTGGCGCTCGCGCAGAAGAAGCCCAACACCAACGATCCCGCCCCTGAGGAACTTTACGCTTACGGCGTGGTCAGCACGATCTCCCAGTCTCTGAAAATGCCCGACGGCACCATGCGCGTGTTCCTCGAGGGCAAGGTCCGCGCGCGGGTGCGCAAGGTCGCGCTGGATAAGAGCGGCGCCTACCTGCAAGCCGAGGTGGAATATCCCGCCGAGGACAACGAGAAGTCCCCCGAGACCATCGCGCTGATGCGCCACGCTGTCGAGGTCTTCGAGTCCTACGTAAAACTGAGCACCCGCATAACGCTGGATTCCACGGCCTTCATCCAGCAGATGGACGACCCGGCGAAGCTCGCCGACACCATAGCCGCGAACTCCGTGTTCAGCCTGGCCGACCGCCAGGACGTGCTGGAAACGGAGAGCCCCCGCGAGCGCCTCGAGAAGCTCATAAAGTTCCTGTCGAAGGAAGTCGAGATACTCGACATCGAGCAGAAGATCCATACCCGCGTTAAGACGCAGATAGAGAAGTCGCAGAAGGAATATTACCTCAACGAGCAGATGAAGGCGATCCAGAAGGAACTGCACCAGAAGGACGACTTCACGAAGGAGCTCGACGAGCTGAAGAAGAAGGTCAAGGCCTGCAAGATGCCCAGGGAGGCCGAGGCCGCGGCGGAGAAGGAACTCGCCCGCCTGTCCAAGATGATGCCCTTCTCCCCGGAGACCACCGTCAGCCGCACCTACCTCGACTGGCTGACCTCGCTGCCGTGGAACACCGAGACGAAGGACGAGATCGACCTCGCGAAGGCCAAGAAGGTCCTCGATGAGGACCATTTCGGCCTCAGGAAGCCGAAGGACCGCGTCCTGGAATACCTCGCCGTCTGCAAACTGACCGAGAAACTGCGCGGCCCGATACTCTGCTTCGTCGGCCCCCCCGGCGTCGGCAAGACCTCCATCGCCCGTTCGATCGCCCGCTCGATGGGCCGCAACTTCGTGCGCATGTCGCTGGGCGGCGTGCGCGACGAGAGCGAGATCCGCGGCCACCGCCGCACCTACGTCGCCTCGATGCCCGGCCGCATCATGCAGAGCATGAAGAAGGCAGGCTCGCGCAACCCGGTGTTCCTGATGGACGAGATAGACAAGATGGGCACCGACTGGCGCGGAGACCCGGCGGCCGCGCTGCTGGAGGTCCTGGACCCCGAGCAGAACACCGAGTTCAACGACCATTTCCTCGACGTGCCGTTCGACATCTCGAAGGTGATGTTCGTCGCCACCGCCAATACCCTCTACGGCATACCGGTCAGCCTGCGCGACCGCATGGAGATCATCGACTTCAGCGGCTACACGCACGACGAGAAGATCGAGATCGCCAAGACCTTCCTGATACCCCGCCAGCTCAGGGAGCACGGGCTGAAGGAAGGTTCCCTGAAGATAGACGACAAGGGCATAGACGCCGTGATACGCGGCTATACCCGCGAGGCCGGCGTGCGCAACCTGAACCGCGAGTTCGCGTCGATGTGCCGCCGCGCCGCCCGCCGCATAGTCGAGGAAAAGCTCTCCGTCGTGAAGGTCACGCCGGAGAACCTCTCGGACTACCTCGGCGTGCCGAAGTTCCTCGCCACGCAGAACTCCTACAACTCCGTCGGCATCGCCACCGGCCTCGCCTGGACCGAGAACGGCGGCGAGGTGCTTGCCGTCGAGGCCGTCGCCGTGCCCGGCAAGGGCGCGCTGACGCTGACCGGCAAGCTCGGCGACGTGATGAAGGAGTCCGCGCAGGCGGCCTTCTCCTACATCCGCTCCAGGGAGCTCGCGCCTAACTCCTACGTGAATTCGCACAACTTCCACGTGCACATCCCCGAGGGCGCGATACCGAAGGACGGCCCCTCGGCCGGCGTCACGATGGCCACGGCGCTCGCCAGCCTGTTCTGCGGCCGCGCCGTGAAGCCGAACCTTTCGATGACCGGCGAGCTGACGCTCACGGGCCGCGTGCTGCCCATAGGCGGCCTGAAGGAGAAGGTCATCGCCTCGTTCCGCGACGGCATAACGACGGTGCTCTTCCCGAAGGCCAACCTGAAGGAGCTCGAGGAGATCCCGGCGGAGATACGCTCGGCGATGAAGCTCCACCCTGTGGAGCGCATGGACGAGGTGCTCGGGCTGGCTCTGGCGCCGGCCGCGGGCCGTAAGCCGGCCCGCCGCGGCAAGGTGAAGAGCGGACGATAGCGCGCCCGCCGGAGCGGGGCGCAGGGTGCGGAGGTATAGGATGGGAACCTGTCTTTTTCGCGCTGGTATGACCGCGGCGGCGGTGGCCGCCGCGTTGCTGCTGCCTTGCGCCGCGAACGCCTACGAGGACACTCTGACCACAGAGGAGATACAGGGCGCCCTCGAGAACACCCGCCTCAACGAGGTCTTCACCCAGTACCTCGCCACGATACAGATGTACGATCCCGAGCGCGCCACGCGCCTCGGCCTGCACGGCTCCGACGCCGTGCTGACCTCCCGCAACCCCGAGCGCGTTTCCAAGGAACTGGAGGCCATGCGGAGGCTGCGCGCGAAACTGCACGAGATACAGAAGGATACCATGCCCCCCGCCGTGGCGGTGGACTACGAGGCGCTGGACCACATGCTGGAGGTCGACATCTACGAGATGGAGAACCTCGGCCTCCTCTCTCGCCGGCCGCAGTACTACCTGGAGCCTCTCTTCACGATCTACCAGATGATGGGCCGCGACTACGAGGACTACAACACCCGCGCCTCCAACGCCCTTTCCCGCCTGAAGCTTTTCCCCTCCGTGCTGGAGCAGGCGGAGCGCAGCCTTTCCCGCCCGCCGGAGATCTGGACCCGTCAGGCCATCAAGCAGGCCGCCGACGCGCAGGCCTATTTCTCGGACTTCGCCACTGTGTTCCGCGGCTATACCCGCTACGACCCGGTCCTGAAGACGCAGGTGGAGGACGCGATGGAGCGGGCCAAGGCCGCGCTGGCCCGCTACGCCGTCTTCCTGCAGAAGGACATCCTGCCCAATTCCGACGGCGATTTCCGCGCCGGCGACTATACCTACGGCTTCTACCTGGAGCGCCAGCACGGGCTGGACCTGACGCCCGGCGACGCGTATTCCTATTCCAGGAAGGCCTTCCGCCGAGCGCTGAAGGACCTGGACGCCGAGGCGCAGAACGTGGACGCCATGCTGGCCAGGGAGAAGGGCTGGAAGGGCGTGCTGGACAAGCTGCCCAAGGAGCATCCGCCGGCCGGCGACGTGCTGAAGGTGTTCCAGGACGAGATGGACCGCGCGTACCAGCATTTCGACGAGCACAAGGTCGTGGAGTTCCCTCGTCAGCGCCTGCTGATAAAGCGCATGCCCGGCTTCATGTCCGCCGTGCTGCCCTACGTCTATTACGCGCCGCCGTTCCCTCTCGACGACGCCCGCGTTTCCGAGCTGTTCGTTATGCTGCCTCCGGACGCGGCCTCCGAGGCCGCCAGGGAGAAGGCCCTGGCCTCCGGCTTCAACTACGCGCAGGTGGAGCTGCTGACCGCCTATTCCATAATGCCGGGCATGCACCTGCGCACTTTCGAGGCCTCCTCCAACAAGTCCCGCATACGCCGGGCCTCGCGCCAGCCCGTCGTCACCAACGGCTGGGCCTGTTACGCCGAGCTGCTCGCCGAGGAGATGGGCTACTACTCCTCCTACTGGTCGCGCTTCCTGCGCTGCTACGTACGCGCTCTGCGCGCCGCCCGCGCCTACGCCGACGCCTCGCTGCACCTGAAGAAATGGACGCCGCAGGAGGCCTCGCTGTTCTTCCAGCGGGAACTGCTGATGACCAGGGGCCAGGCCGACGCCGAAGTGCTGAAGATCTCGCTGGCCCCCACCGACGGTTTCACTTATATCATCGGTATGGACCGCATCCTCGAGATGCGCCGCTATTACCAGCGCACCGAGGCCAAGTACTTCGACCTGCGCCGGTTCCACACGATCTTCCAGCGCATGGGCGAGATCCCGATAGACCGCATAGCCGAGGAAATGAAGCGCGTGAAGCGCGAGGAGAAAAAGATAGTAAGATGAGCCAGCACGCCGTTTCCTTCTCTGGTGTGGAGAAAACGTACCGCAGGCCCGGCCTGACCGGGGCCTCGTACCACACCGCGCTCAAGGACCTTTCTTTCGAGATCCCCGCCGGCGAGGTCACCGGCCTGCTCGGCCTCAACGGGGCGGGCAAGACCACCATAATGAAGCTGATCACCGGCCTGCTGTTCCCCACCGCCGGCAAGGTCAAGGTCTTCGGGCATTCCCCGTCGGACGCCGCGGCCAAGGCCCGCGTCGGTTTCCTGCCCGAGCTCCCGTATTTCCCTCCGCAGCTGAAACCGGCCGCCGCGCTGCGCTATTACGGCAGCCTTTCCGGCCTGTACGGCCCGGCGCTGGACGCCGCCGTGGAGGCCGCGATGCGCCGCACCGGCCTCGAGCCGCACGCCGGCAAGCGCGTTTCCGAGTTCTCGAAAGGCATGCTGCAGCGGCTGGGTCTCGCGCAGGCCCTGCTGCACGCTCCCGACCTGCTGGTGCTCGACGAGCCGGTCAGCGGCCTCGACCCGCTGGCTATACACGACATACGCGGCCTGCTGGCCTCTCTGAACGCCGAGGGCCGGGCGGTTTTCCTCTCCTCGCACAGCATCTCCGAGGTGGAGAAGCTCTGCTCGAGGGTGCTGATCATGGTCCAGGGCCGCCTCGCCGCCGTCGTGAAGCGCCAGGAATGGGAGGCCGCGCCCGGCGGCCTCGAGGGGATCTTCGTGGAGGCCGTCAGATGATGCGCCGTCTTTCGCTGCTGCGCGCGGTGGCCCTGGATTCCTTCCTGTCCGGCACGCGCGACAAGCTGTTCACGCTGTTCTCTGTGTTCGCCTTCACGGCGGTATACGCCTCCGTGCTCGCCGGCGTGATGGCCGTGGACCAGGAGGCCCGGGTCCTTTCCGACATGGGCCTCGCGCTGATGGAACTGACCGCGCTGGCCTACGCGCTGTTCAGCGCCTCGACGGCGCTGCTGCGCGAGGCCGAGACCAAGACCATATACCTGGTGTTCTCCCGCCCGGTGCCGCGCGGCCTCTACCTGGCCGGCAAGCTGGGCGGCTCGCTCCTTACCTCGGCGCTGATGCTCGCCGTGATGGCCGCCATGCACCTGCTGCTGCTCCGGCTGCGCGGCTTCGGCGTGCCGGACTGCTACGGCTGGGCGCTGGCCGGTTCCTTCCTGAAACTCGCCGTGATAACCTCGTTCGCCCTTTTCGTCTCGCTGTTCTCCACGTCGGCCGTTTCCACGCTGGTCATATCCGGCATCATGTGGACGCTGGGCCATTTCGCTCCCGAGGCGCGCTTCCTCGCCGAGAAGGCCGAGGGGCTGCGCGCCGCGGCGCTTAAGACCGCGCTGTTCCTGGTGCCCAACCTCCAGCTGCTCAACGCGCGCGACGCATCCGGTTCCGCCTGCGCGCTGCCCGCTGCCGCGCTGGTCCCGGCCGTCTGCTGGGTGCTGGCCTGCTACCTCGGCGCGCTGTGGCTGCTGCGGAGGAAGGAGTTCTGATGCGCGCCGGCCGGCTGCTGCCGCTCGCGGCCCTGCTGGCCTGGCTGGCCGGCGGCCTGGCCGCGGCCTCGCTCGGCGGCTCCGGCTATCCCCCTCCCTCCGCGCTCCGTTCCACCGCCGCTTCCGCCTCCTGGGACATGGGCGCGCTCGCCTTCGGCGCCCGCCGCCTTTTCGCCGACCTCTGGTTCGTCAGGCTGATGCAGTATTACGGCACGCCGGAGATCCCCGAGGACGGTCACGACGAGGCGTCCTGCGCGGAGCCGGGCCACCATCACCACCATTACGGCCTGAACGGCGAAGGCCGCTATCCGCTCTTCCTTCCCATCTCGCTGCACGTGCTGCAGCTGGACCCTTACTTCGGGGCCGCCGCGCTGTACTCCGCCGGCTCGCTGGCCTTCAACATGAACCGCCCGGCCGACGCCGAGGCGGTGCTGCGTTTCGCCCTGGCCTACGATCAGCGGGCGTGGAAGCATCTCAACCTGCTGGCCGCCATAGGCTACAGCCGCTCCGGCGACCCCGCCGCCGTGGCGGCCGCGCTGGCGCCGATGCTGAAGGACCCGGACTGCCCGGTGATGCTCAAGCAGCAGGCCGCCTTCCTCAACAAGCGCATAGGCAACTACGCGGCGGCGGCCGCCATCTACGCCGACATAGCCGCCACTTCCCGCGACCAGGCCTATGTCGCCAACGCCCGGCGCGAACTGCAGAAACTGGCTTCCGCCGCCGGAGGCCGCCCGTGAACATACTCAACGTCTGCGACTCCGCCGACTGGGACATCGTCGCCTACCAGGCGCTGCATACCGCGGCCCGCTTCCTGAAGACCGGGCATAACGCCGCCGTGCTCTGCCCGAAGGATTCGCGTCTCTACGCCGAGTGCCAGCGCTTCAAGGTGAACGCCCGCCCGCTGACGCTGGGCGCCAAGTTCGGCCTGCTCGAGACAGGCGGCTGGGACATAGTGCATTTCTACAACCCTTCCGCCCTGCCGCCGCTGCTGCTGAAGAAAGCGAAGGCCTCCTCGAAGATCTTCGTCAGCCAGATAAAGCTCGGCAACCGGCCCGCCTTCTCCAAACTCGCCGAGCTCCAGCCGCACGTCGACATGTTCATCGGCGCCTGCCAGTCCGTGCTGGACGAGCTGCAGCGCGCGGGGATCGAGCCCCGCCGCACCTTCATGGTGCCGCCGGCCATCAACATCGGGCGCTGGGAGAGCGCTATGCTGATAAAGCCAGCGATGTTCCAGAAACTCCCCTATAAGGTGGGTACGATAAGCATGGACCGCACGCTGCGCGAGCAGGAGATGTTCCTGCTGATGGCGCGCGAGGTGCTGGAGACGCTGCCGGAGACCAATTTCATGGTGGTGGGCCTGAAGGACGAGCGCATACGCGCGCTGGCGCGCAACCTCAGCATCAGCCACAAGGTGGACGTGCTCTGGGAGCGCAACGACATCCCGGAGGTCATGGCGATGATGCACATCTACGCCAAGACCGCCAGGCGCGACGGCATGTCGATGTCGCTGATAGAGGCGCAGGCGTCGGGCGTGGCCTGCGTGATACCGAGGCTGCGCGGCCTCAGCGATTTCACGGTGCACGACCGCAACGGGCTTATAGTGGAGCCGGAGGACCCGGGCGCCTGCGCCAGGGCGGTGATCCGCCTGATAACCCACCCCGAGCTCTGCCACTCCATGTCGAAGATGGCCTTCGACTACGTCAACAACAACATGGCGATGCCGGTGGTCTGCAACCTGCTGGCGCGCCTCTACGAGGACGCGCTGCTCCGGCGCTGATTCAGAACTCGCTCCAGAACCTTCCCCTCTCGTCGCGGTGGGTGCAGTCTATGTAGATCAGGCCGAAGGCCGGGTCCTTAGGGTCGTTCACGTAGGCCCAGCCGCCTGTGTCAGTGATGGTCATCGACGGGGTGTTGCGCACCGCCGACGAGCCGCGGTGCCAGGACAGCTTCAGTTCCGGGGGCTGCTCCAGTTTGCCGGACCGCACAAGGTCGCCGAAGGCGGCCGGCGGGGCCTTGTACTCCATCCTGTAAAGTTCCAGCGCCATGCGCAGCCCGGACAGCTTGCGTACCGCCTCCCCGGCCGTCATGCCGGAGGCCAGCCGCAGCAGCAGCAGCAGCGCCGCCGCCAGCGCGGCCGCGGCGGCGATCAGTATCCGCTTCCTCGCCGGGGTGGTGTTCATACCGAAATCCTACAAAAAAATGCCGGGCCGCGGATACCGGGCCTGTTTCAAGTTTGGTAGAATAAAAGGAGCGGTAAATTCTCTTTAAGAGGACCCCCCTAATGAAAATACTTTGCCTCAACTGCGGCAGCTCTTCCGTGAAATACCTGCTTTTCGACTGGCAGGCCAAGGTGACGGTGGCCTCCGGCCTCGTCGAACGCGTCGGCATCGGCGGCTCGTTCATCAACATCGAGGCCCCCGGCCGCGAGAAGGTGACCGTCAACCAGGACTGCCCCACGCATAAGGACGCGATACAGCTGGTGATAGACACCCTGACCCACAAGCAGCACGGCGTGATAGACGGCCTCTCCGGCATAGCCGCGGTGGGCCACCGCGTGGTGCACGGCGGCGAGAAGTTCGTGAAATCCGTCGTCATCGACGACAAGGTCGTCGAGAACTTCCGCGAGATAGCCTCGCTGGCCCCGCTGCACAACCCGGCCAACATACAGGGCATAGAGGCCGCCCGCCTGCTGATGCCCAAGATCCCCCACATGGCCGTGATGGACACCGCGTGGCACCAGACGATGCCAGAGTCCACCTACATGTACGCCCTGCCCCGCGCCTGGTACGAGAAGTACGCCATACGCCGCTACGGCTTCCACGGCACCTCGTTCCTTTACACCGCCAAGCGCGCCGCCGTGCTGCTCGGCAAGGACCCTTTCAAGACCAACCTCGTCATCTGCCATATCGGCAACGGCGCGTCGGTCAACGCCGTGAAGAACGGCCTTTCCTACGACACCAGCATGGGCTTCACCCCGCTCGAGGGCCTGGTGATGGGCACCCGCGCCGGAGACTGCGACCCGGCCGTGCCGCTCTACGTCATGTCCCGCGAGGGCATGAACCCCGGCGAGATGGACGCCGTGCTCAATAAGAAATCCGGCAAGCTCGCTATCACCGGCAAGTATTCCGACGCCCGCGACGTCGAGATGGCGGCCGAGCAGGGCGACAAGCGCGCGCAGCTGGCGCTCGAGATGGAGGCCAACCGCATACGCAAGTACATCGGCGCCTACGCCGCCGAGCTCGGCGGCATCGACGCGGTGGTGTTCACCGCCGGCGTCGGCGAGATGGGCCCGCTGACCCGCGCCGGCGCGCTCGAGGGACTGGAGTTCATGGGCATAAAGTTCGACAAGGAGCGCAACGCCGTGTCGAAGACCCGCAACGCCGAGACCGAGATCTCCGCGAAGGGGTCCAAGGTGAAGGTCTACGTGATCCCCACCGACGAGGAGCGCGTTTTCGTCGAGGACGTCGTGGGCCTGATGAAAGGCAACTACGACATACACACCCGCTTCGACTACACGTTCCAGCACGACGACTACCGCAACAAGCTCCGGGACGACGCGTTCGCGAAGCAGTGCCAGAAGAAGCCCGAGCTTCTGAAGGTGGCGGTCAACCAGCCCCGCGCCGCCAAGCGCTGAGCCGGACATAAGGAAAGGCCGCCCTCGCCTCGCAGGCAGGGCGGCCTTTCTTTTTTTGCGGGTTCAGGGCCTGGGCGCGCGCCAGACCAGCAAGGCCTTCCTCACCGACGTGCGCTGCGGCACCACGCCGCCGCGGGCCCGCTGCTTCAGCAGTTCCAGCGTCCAGGCCCGCTTGAGCCTCACGCCGTTGACCTTCATGTTCACCGCTATCGCGGCCAGCGTCCCCTCGACGGAGTCGCCGCGGGTCCAGCTGTCCGATATATAGCGCGCCTTGGGCCTGCGGCCCAGGCGCTTCAGCGCGGCCAACACCAGTTCCGCGCCTTCCGGCGCCTTGTATTCCAGGCCGTGCCCGGCGTAGACCTTCTCCATCAGCGCGTTGCGGCGCCTGCCGGCCCAGCCTATGTAGACGCAGAGCCCTCCGGGGACCGCGGATTCCATGCGCAGCAGGTCGGCCTCCCCCTTTACCGCCATCGTCATGGAGGCCAGGGCCGCGTCGAAACGGCCGGCTACCTTCTCCGCCGGGACCTTCGCCCAGTCCGCGGCGAAGCAGGAGGCGTTCTTTATGCCGCGCAGCCTGCGCTCGCGCGCGAAGACCCGCAGCATGGCCCGCGAGGAATCCGTGCCGACGGCCGAGGCGGCGCCGTTGGCCGCCAGCCACAGCGCGTACACCCCGGTGCCGCAGCCTATGTCCAGTACCCGCAGTCCGCGCAGGTCCGCGCCCAGGCGGCGCAGCGCGGCCAGTATGCGGCGCGTCTTGGCCGCGGTGGCCGGGTCGAAGGGCGTCGGGTACTCGCGCGCCCGGCTGTCCCAGTAGAGTTTCTGGTTCTTTGGTGTGGATTTCATGGTGCGGCGCTCCCGGCCTCCGGCGTGCCGATCTAGGGTTTAGCCTGAGGGGCCGGGGCTTCCTGCGGCGCGGCCGCCGGGGCGGTCACGGTGAACTCCGCGGAGGTCAGCACGTTGCCGGCCTCGTCGGTCACCTCGACCTTCCAGCTGCCGGGCGTCACCGTCTTGGCGCTCCAGGTGCGGCAGGGACTGGTGTTCACCGACAGCTCTATCTCGGCGGCCTTCTTGCCGTCCTTATGGTAGACGTGCTTGATCCTGGCCGGGACGTTCTCCGCGGTGACCCTGGTCCAGGTATACACCTTGCCGGCGGCGAAAGAGACGGCCTCGCCTACGGGCTCGCGCTTCTCCACGGCCGCGGCGTTGACGATCTTCTCCACCTTTACCGCGGCAGCGGGCTGCTGCGCCGGCTGTTCCGCCGGGGCCGCCGTCTGCGCGAAGGCCGCGCCGGAGACCGACATCAGTAACGAGAACAGTATGTGCTTGGACATCTCAAACCCCTCCTGTGCAAAGTAAGTGCTTACCCGGAGATTATACTTAAAATGCCGTCCCGCGGCACTTGCCCCGGTGCCCGCCTAATTTGTTAGAATTGAACTATGAAGCTCCGCAACATACTGATGCTAGGCCTCCCGGCGATAGTGCTGTGGGTGGCGGGCATTTTCGTGCTGGGCATCTTCCTTATAAAGTGGTTCTGGATGTGGACGGTGCCGGGTCTCTTCCCGGGCGCCGTCGCTACGGGCCTCGTGGCCGCCAAGATATCCTGGTGGACCGCGCTGAAGCTTTCTGTGCTGGTGGCCCTGCTGGCCGCCATAACCAATATCTCCAAGAGCTGAAGTCAAGCCGCGGGGTTCAAGGGGTTGCTCCTAAATGTCGAAGACCGGAAAATTGCCGCGTTACGTTCTGCTGCTGGCCGTCCCCCTCCTCGCTTCCTGTTCCCGCCCCGTCGCCGATGATTCCCGCTCCATAGTCGTATGGGAGCAGGAGGACGCGCAGGTGGCGCCCTATATAGATTCCGTCTTCGAAGCCTTCAGGAAACTTCCCGGCAACGGGGACGTGCAGATCACCCGCACCCATTACCAGACCGAGGACCTGCGCCAGCAGTTCCAGGCCGCCTCGCTCGCCGGCGTGCAGCCGGACCTGCTGCTGGGCCCCTCGGATACCGCCGGTCTCTACGCGGTCTCCGGCTTCATCATGCCGCTCGACGGCATCTTCGATTTCTCGAAGTTCAACGACCCGGTGGTCGAGGCGATAACCCTCGACGGGCACAAGTGGGGCGTGCCGGTCTCGAACGGCAACCACCTGATGATGTTCTACAACAAGAGGTTCGTAAAGGCGGCCCCGAAGACCACCGACGAACTCTTCTCCTTCTGCGCCAATGACGCGAAGAGATACAAGCTCGACCGCTGCATAGCCTTCGACATGGGCGAGCCCTTCTGGCTGATGCCCTGGCTGGGCGCTTTCGGCGGCTGGCCGATGGACGGCAAGAAGCCCACGCTCGACACGCAGGCCATGCGCGATACCGTCAATTTCTACCTCGACCTTAAGTACGAGAAGAAGTTCGTGCCGATGGAGTGCGACTATAACTGCATGGACTCGCTGTTCAAGGAGAACAAGGCCGCGTTCATCATCAACGGCGACTGGGCCATCTCCGGCTACCAGAAGCAGCTAGGGAAGGATTTCGGCCTCTGCGTGATCCCGAAGCTTTCCGCGACCGGCCGTTACCCGAGCCCGATGGTCAGCGGCAAATACTTCATGGTCAGCTCCGGCGTCAGCCCGAAAAAGCTCGAGCTCCTGAAGAGCCTGCTCGAGTTCTACACCTCCCGCGAGAACCAGGTAAAGCAGTACCAGACGCTCACCCGCCTGCCGGCCCTCAAAGCCGCCGGCTCCGCCAAAGAGATAACCTCCGACGAGGTGTCCCGCATCTCCCTCGAGCAGATACTCAAGGGCCGCCCGATGCCGATGGCCACCGAGATGCGCGCGGTCTGGGACTCGGCCCGCAACTACATGGGCCTGGCCACCACGAAGAAGATGGACGTGGACACCGCGGTGCGCAAGATGCAGGAGAACACCTCCAAGAAGATAGAAGAGATGAACAGGTAACCCATGGAAATCCTCCGATCACTTTACGAGGTAGTCTGGTTCATAGTGCTGATAGCCCTCGGCGTGGGCGCGCTAGAGGGCTATTTCTACTATCACTTCAAGTTCCACGACCGCCGCTGGTTCTTCCCCGCCGCGCTCGCGGCCTTCCCTCTGGCCGCGCTGGCCGTTTCAGCGCCGCTCTCCGCCCCGTCTTTCGCCCACTGGCTGTGGTTCCTCGGGGCCGAGGCCGTGGTGGCCGCGGCCTTCCGCTGGATAGTCAGGGGCCGCCATACGCTGCCCTACCTGCTCCTGGCCCCGGCCTTCGTCGGCCTCGCGCTGCTGCTGGTCTATCCTTTCGTCTTCGAGTTCTACCTGTCCTTCCACGACCTGAAGCTGACGACGATCATGATGTGGAAGAACACCGGCCGCATCCCTTTCGTCGGCCTGGACCAGTACATAAAGGTCTTTACCACCTCCCCGCTCTCCGAGGTCACGTTCTGGGCGCTCTTGGGCCGGACCCTGCTGTGGACCTTCACCAACGTGTTCTTCCACGTGCTGGGCGGCTTCGCGCTGGCGCTGCTCCTCAACAACAGCATACGCTTCAAGGGCGTGTACCGCACGCTGCTCGTCATACCGTGGGCCATGCCCCAGGTCGTGGCGGTTCTCGCCATGCGCGGCGAGTTCCACGCGACCAACGGCTTCGTGAACATAGTGCTGGGCAAGATAGCCGCGGCCTTCCCCTTCCTCGCCCACCTCGGCGTGGGCCCGGTGCAGTGGCTTTCCGACTGGCCGCTGACCACCTGCACCATCATCAACATCTGGCTCGGCATACCTTTCATGATGGTGGTCATACTGGGCGGCCTGCAGAGCATCTCGAGCTCCTACTACGACGCCGCCGATATCGACGGCGCCACCTATTTCCAGAAGCTCCGCTTCATCACGCTGCCGCTGATACGCCCGGTGCTGATGCCCGCCGTGACGCTGGGCACCGTCTGGACCTTCAACAACATTAACGTGATCTACCTGGTCACCGGCCAGGCCGGCGGCACCGAGCAGGCCGACATCCTGGTGTCGGCGCTGTACAAGGCCGCTTTCACGTACAACCGCTACAGCTATTCCGCCGCTTTCGCCATAGTGGTGTTCGCGCTGCTGTTCTTCATCTCCGTGACCTACCTGCACGGTTTCGACGCCGCCAAGGAGGAGCGCTGATATGCTCCGCAAAATGATCTCCGCCTTTAACGCCGAACTCGACTCGCTGTCCTCCCAGCTGAAGGACCCCATACAGCGCCGCAGGCTCTTCAAGTTCCTGCTGGTGCACCTGGTCATAATCCTCGCGGCGGCCGTCTGCGTGTACCCGCTCCTGCGCATCTTCTCGGTGTCGCTGAGGCCCGGCGACAAGCTGTTCTCCACGGACCTGTCGCTGGTCCCCGCCGGCGCCACGTTCAAGGCCTACGCCAGCCTGCTCAAGGACACCATGTTCCTGCGCTGGCTGTGGAACTCGCTCGTGATAACGATAGCCACGTCGGTGATAGGCGTGTCGCTGGCCTCGACGGCGGCTTACGCTTTCAGCCGCTTCCGGTTCCCCGGCAAGAAGGCCGGCCTGATCCTGCTGCTGTCGAGCCAGATGATCCCCGCCGGCATGCTGATCCTGCCGCTGTTCCTGATGATCATGAAGCTGAAGCTCATGAACACCTACCTCGGCATGATCATAGCCTACTCGGTCAGCTCGCTGCCGTTCAGCATCTGGATCCTCAAGGGCTACTACGACACGATCCCGCGCTCGCTCGAGGAGGCGGCGCTCGTCGACGGCACCAGCCAGGTGGGCGCTTTCTGGCGCATCATCCTGCCGCTGTCCACCCCGGCGCTGAGCATCGCCTTCCTGTTCAATTTCACGACGGCGTGGAACGAGTACCTCGTCGCCCGCGTCGTGCTGTTCAGCAGCAAGCAGTACACCTGGACGCTCGGCCTGTTCGAGCTGCAGGGGCAGTACATCACGCAGTGGGGCATGTTCGCCGCCGGCTCGATGCTGGTGACGATACCGGTGCTGTGCGTGTTCCTCTATTCGTCGAAGTGGCTGATATCCGGCCTCACGCTGGGCAGCGTCAAGGGTTAAGACTGGAGACAATATGGCTTCCGTGCAATTCAAAGGCATCATAAAGAAATTCAAGGACAACACCGTCCTCAACGGCGTCGACGTGGACATAAAGGACCACGAGTTCGTCGTGATCGTCGGCCCGTCGGGCTGCGGCAAGACCACGCTGCTCCGGATGCTGGCCGGCCTCGAGGACGTTACCGGCGGCGACATCCTGATAGACGGCCTGCGCGTCAACGACCTGCACCCGTCGAAGCGCCAGATAGCGATGGTGTTCCAGGACTACGCTCTCTACCCCCACATGACCGTGGAGGAGAACATGAGCTTCGCGCTGCGCCTCAGGAAGACCGACAAGGGCGAGATAGACGCCCGCGTCAGCGAGGCCGCCAGCATTCTGCAGCTCCAGAAGTTCCTCAAGCGCATGCCCAAGCAGCTCTCCGGCGGCCAGCGCCAGCGCGTGGCCATAGGCCGCGCCATCGTCCGCAAGCCCAAGGTGTTCCTGTTCGACGAGCCGCTCTCGAACCTCGACGCGAAGCTGCGCGAGGAGATGCGCGTCGAGATAGCCAAGCTCTACCAGCGCCTGAACGCCACCATCATCTATGTGACCCACGACCAGGTGGAGGCCATGACGCTCGCCGGCCGCATCGTCATCATGAACAAGGGCATCGTGCAGCAGGTCGGCTCGCCGATCGAGGTGTACCGCAAGCCGGCCAACCTCTTCGTCGCCGGCTTCATCGGCAGCCCGACGATGAACTTCATGCACGGCCGGCTCTCCCTCGAGGGCGAGAAACTGGTCTTCTCCAACGCCGACATAAAGCTCACGGTCCCCCCCTACCTTCTCTCCGACCAGAAGAAGCACGACGGACGCGAGGTCACGCTGGGCGTGCGCCCCGACGACGTGCTGGTGGGCCGGGACGGCCAGGACTGCTCCGACAAGGTGGACGGCGTGCTGGAGGTCTGCGAGCTGCTCGGCCACCGCGAGAACCTCTATATCAACGTCGGCGGGATGCGCCTCCTGGCCACGGTGGAGGCCTTCTTCAACCGCAGCCCCGGCAGCGCCGTGCAGCTCTGCTTCAACTACCGGAACATGCACGTTTTCGACAAGGCCACCGAGAAGCGCATCAGCGACTGATTTTTGTATAATTATCAGGTCGGATCTTCGCGGTAATTTAACGGAGGTATAAAATGAAAGCTACTGTTGACCAGAATTCCTGCATCGGCTGCGGTCTGTGCGCCAACGACTGCCCCGAGGTTTTCACGATGAACGGCGACAAGGCCCAGGGCAAGGACGTCCCGGCCGGCAAGGAAGACGCCGCCAAGGCCGCCGCCGCCAACTGCCCCGTTCAGTGCATCACCTGCGCTTGAACTGACCCAAGACGTCCCCCCGAGGGACGCACAGGCCCGCCTGGGATTCGCAAGGAGAACAGGCGGGCTTTTTATATCCCTATGAACGACGCTCTGCACGCTAAAAAGATCAAGGTGGTGAAGCTTTCTGTCACCTCCAACGCCGCGCTGGTGGTCTTCAAACTGGTCGTCGGTTTCGCTATCGGCTCCATCTCGGTGCTTTCCGAGGCCATACATTCCGGCATAGACCTGGTGGCCGCCCTGATAGCCTATTTCGCGGTGCGTTCCTCCGCGCAGCCTGCCGACAAGGGGCACCATTACGGCCACGGCAAGTTCGAGAACGTCTCGGGCTTCGTCGAGGCGATACTTATATTCCTCGCCGCGGCCTGGATCATCATAGAGGCGGTGAAGAAGATCTTCGACCCGCAGCCGATCGAACTGGTCGGCTGGGGCATACTGGTGATGGGCCTGTCCTCCTTCGTCAACATGGCGGTCTCGCACATGCTCTTCAAGATAGGCGACGAGGCCGACTCGGTGGCCATAAAGGCCGACGCCTGGCACCTGCGTACCGACGTGTACACCTCGATGGGCGTGATGGGCGGCCTGGCGCTGATCTGGCTGATAGAACTGGCCTGGGAAGGCCACCACGTGCACTGGATAGACCCGGCCGCGGCCATACTGGTGGCGCTGCTGATCATAAAGGCCGCCTACGACCTTACGGTGCAGTCGCTGGGCGACCTGCTGGACGCCTCGCTCCCCAAGGAGGAGAACGCCCTTATAACCGAATCCATACGCGGCCGCGCCGGCGTGACAAGCTTCAAGTGCCTGCGCACCCGCAAGGCCGGCGGGGTGCGGTTCATAGAGTTCGATATGCTGGTGGCCGCTGACATGACGGTGGAGGCCGCGCACGCCGTGGCCGACGAGGTCACCGCCGCGATACGCGCCTCGCTGAAGAACGCCGAGGTCACCATACACGTCGAGCCCTGCCGGCCCTGTTCCCCCGCCGCCTGCGCCGCCAACTGCGTCTCCCCGGAGAAGAAGACTTAGTCCCACGTCCCGGGGACATGAAAAAAGCCGGCGTTCCCGCCGGCTTTTCTCTTTTCCGCTGAGCGTTCAGGCCGCCTGTTCGTCCTTTATCGGCAGCTTGAAGATCACCAGTATGCCCGGTATCGTCAGCAGGCAGACCGTCAGGAAGAAGTGGCGGTAGCCCACGTGCTCCTGTATCAGGCCGCTCACCATGCCGGGCACCATCATGCCCAGGGCCATGATGCCCGTCGAGATCGCGAAGTGGGCGGTCTTGTACTTGCCCTTGCAGATCATCATCAGGTACACCGTGAAGGCCGTCAGGCCCACGCCGTAGCCGAACTGTTCCGCCGCCACGAGCAGCGGTATGGTGCCGAACGGAATGCTGTGACCGAAGACCATGACCTGGCGCAGCGCCGGCTGCGCGTAGGACATGTAGAGATAGAACACGTCGGGGATGTGCAGCGCGAAGACCATGGGCCACAGGCAGCGCCTGAAACCGTACTTCGAGATCAGCCAGCCGCCCAGTATGCCGCCCACTATCAGCGCCACCATGCCGATGGTGCCGTATATGATGCCCACCTCGGCCGTCGGTATGCCCAGGCCGCCGTTGGTCACCGCGTCCAGCAGGAAGGGCTGCGTCAGCTTCAGGAGCATGGCCTCCGCCAGGCGGTACAGCAGTATGAAGGCCACGATGTAGCCTATGCCGTCCATGGTGAAGTAGGAAACGAAAGCCTCGTTGAAGGAGTTCCCCTCTTCCGCCATCTTGCGCTTCAGGTACGGCAGCAGGTAGCTGTTGAGCGCTATCACCAGCGCCGTAACGAGCACCGCGGCCGTTATCAGCTTGGCCGCCAGCGAATGCAGGCTCCAGAACAGCCAGATCAGCAGGCCGGCGGCGGCCAGGTAGCCGGCCAGCGTGCCGACGGAGCGCAAGAGCGCCGCGGGTTCCGCCTTGGCCTTGGGGACGTCCTCGGCGGGGTAGGGCAGCATGAACCGGTGGTATATGAACAGCGCCAGGAACAGCAGCGCCGACACCGTCATCATCAGGCTCCAGCTGCCGGCCGGGTCGCCGGTGGCCTCCTGCATGCGGCCCGCGCGGTAGACCAGGAAGCCGGTGCCGAAGATCATCGCGAAGCGGTAGAACATCGAGCGTATGCCGACGAAGAAGGCCTGGTCCTCCTTGGTGAGGGCCAGCATATAGAAGCCGTCGACGGCGATGTCGTGCGTGGCCGAGACGAAGGCCCCGAGCGCGAACATGACGAGCGAGACCGCGAAGAAATGCGAGCCGGTCAGCGAGACCGCGACGGCGCCGAGGCAGGCCGCCATGATAAGCTGCGAGTAGACGGCCCACTTGCGGCGGGTGCCGTACATGTCCACCATCGGGCCCCACAGCATCTTTATGACCCACGGCAGGTACAGGAGGCTGGTCCAGAAGGCCATCTCCGTATTGGAGACGCCCATGTTCTTGTAAAGTATGACCGAGACGGAATTGATGATGATGTACGGCAGGCCCTCGGCGAAATAGGTGCTGGGGACGAAGATCCAGGGGCTGCGGGACTCCTTCTTTTCCATTATTATCGGTGTCATTTTTTCTCCGTTGCTGTCGTTAAGGATATGATATTAAATTAACCCGCCCAAAGGAACCGCGGCGCCCCCGGCCATTTGCTAGAATTTAATTATGACGGCGCTGGTCCAGCTTTTTCCCCCTCAATCCGTGGCCTCGTCGGTGCTGCTGCTGGCCGCGGTGTCCGCCGCCGGCCTGGCCGCCGGCGCCATGAACTTTTTCGGCGTGCGCTTCGGCATAGCCGCGGTGATGTTCTCCGGCATACTCTTCGGCCACCTGGGCTTCACCATGCACCCGGCCATGCTCGCCCTGCTCAGGGACTTCGGCCTGATCCTCTTCGTCTATTCCATCGGCGCCGAGGTGGGCCCGGGCTTTTTCGCCGCCTTCCGCCGCGACGGGCTGAAGCTGAACCTTATGGCCGTCTGCGTAACGCTGGCCGGTTCCGCGCTGGCCCTGCTGGCCTCGCGGCTGCCCGGCATGGACCTTCCTCTCTCCGTCGGCATGTACGCCGGCGCGGTCACCAATACCCCCGCCCTCGCCGCGGCGCAGCAGACGCTGGCCGGGGACCCGGCCGCCTCGGGCTCGGCCGCCGTCGGCTACGCGCTGGCCTTCCCCGTAGGCACCGTCGGGGTGATTCTTGTGCTCTTGCTTCTCAAGCGCTTCGCCGGACCCGCTGAGACGGCCGGCCCGCCGTCCGGTACGCGGGCGGAGCCTCTGGTCACCGCCTGCTTCAACGTCGAGAAAGTGCCGGCCGACACGCCTTTCGGGGCGCTGCCGCTGGTCGCATCCGGCGCGGTCGCCGTTTCCCGCGTGATGCGCGGGGGCAAGGTGTCGGTGGCCGCCCCGGGGGACGTTACCGGCCCCGGCGACGTCGTTATGGCCGTCGGGCGCCGCGCCGACCTGGACGCTTTCGGCTCGGCCATAGGTTCGCCCAGCGCCTGCGACCTCTCCGCCGTTCCCGGTCCGGTCTCCTACGCCCGCATCCTCGTCACCAGGCACGCGCTGGCCGGCCGGCGCCTCGCCGACCTCGGCTTCGGGCGCCGCGGCGTCGTGTTCACCCGCGTGGCCAGGGCCGACGTGGAGTTCCTGGTGCCCGAGGATTACAAGCTGCAGCTGGGCGACAACCTCGCCGCGGTGGGCGGCGCCGAAGGTCTCGCCGAGGCGGCCGCGCAGCTGGGCAATTCCCCGCGCGACCTCAACCGCCCGCGTCTGGTCCCCGTATTCATAGGCCTGGCCGCCGGCGTGCTGCTGGGCTCCGTCCCGATACCGGTTCCCGGCCTGGCCGCCCCGGTGAAACTGGGCCTCGCCGGCGGGCCGCTGGTGGCCGCTCTGGTGTTCAGCTGGCTGCAGACGCTGGGCCCGCTGAGCTGGTACATGCCGCCGGCCGCCAACCTGATGCTGCGCGAACTCGGCATAGTGATGTTCTTTTCCTGCGTCGGGCTGGAATGCGGCGGCAAATTCTTCCAGGCCCTGCTGCACGGCAACGGCCTCGTCGTGATGGGCGTGGCCGCCGCGGTCTCGGTGCTGCCGGCCCTGGCGGCCGGCTGGCTGCTGCGCCGTTTCTTCGCCGTCGATCTTATGACGATGTGCGGTTCGCTGACCGCCGCCACCACCAACCCGCCGGCGCTGGCCTTCTCCGATTCCTTCTCGCGTTCCGGCCTCAATACCGTGGCGTACGCCACCGTCTACCCGCTGGCCATGATACTGCGCATAGTCTCGGCCCAGCTGCTGCTGCTGATATTCCGCTGAACGGCGGATAATATATATACATGACCGTCATAATAGCGAACCTCTTCCTGATAATGGCCGCCGGCTGGCTGTTCCGCCGCTACGGCGTCGTCGGGGAAGGTTCCGAGAAGGCGTTCAACCAGTACCTCTATTACCTCGCCCTGCCCGCGCTGACCATACTGAAGATCGCCGACACCCCGCTCTCCGGCCTGGACTGGCGCTTCCTCGGCGCCAACTCGGCGCCGCTCGTCGCGATGATGGCGCTGTGCTGGCTGCTGTGGAAGGCCGGGCTGCTGGGCTGCGCCATGGCGCGCGTACTCGTCATATCGGCGGCGCTGGGCAATACCGTCTATATGGGCTTCCCCGTGGCCTCGATGCGCCTCGGCGAGGCCGCCGTGGGCTACGCGGCCATAGCCGCCTCCCTGCAGAACATCGTGGTCTTCACCGCGGGTTTCCTGGTCATGACGCTTATCCGCGAGGAGCCCGCCACCGCCGGAGGCTTCCTGCGTCCGCTGCTGCGCAGCGTGGTGCTCTGGTCCTCGCTGGCGGGCCTGGCCCTGGCCTGGAGCGGCCTCGGCCTGCCGGAACTGCTGCGCCGCGTGATGGGCGACATAGGCAAGACCACCATGCCGCTCTCGCTCTTCACCATCGGCGTGGGGCTCTACGGCAAGAAGGTGTCGCATAACCTGCCGAAGATAGCCCTGATCAGTTCGTTCAAGCTGCTGCTGCTGCCGGCCTTGTGCCTCCTGTTCTGCCTGTCCACCGGCTTCGCCGGCTTCCCGGCCCGCGTCGCCTTCGTGCAGGTGTTCATGCCCGTCGCCGTGCTGAACTACGTCGTGGCCCGCGACTTCGGCTTCGATCAGGACCTCGTCGGGCAGACCATACTGTTCTCTACCCTCGCCTTCTTCCCCCTGCTTTACCTTTACGACCTTCTGATGGTCGCCTTCCTGTAGGTCCAAAGACCGCGCGGTATTGCCCTTTGGTACCTGTCGGCTCCGCCGGCAGAGCGCTAGAATATAGGGGATGAACAAGAGATACGCTCCCGCGATCGTGCTGCTTTGCGCCTGCTCCGCCGCCTACGCCGGCTCATTCGAACAGCTGCGGCTTGCCGCACCCTCCGCCGATGTGCCGCAGGTGCCGGTCACGGCTCCGGAGGCGCTCCAGGCGCAGGCCGGCCAGTGCTCACGTTTTCCCACCGGAGCGCACGAGTATTTCAATACCGCCCTGATATTCAACGTCGGAGAGAACGACAAGGGCGGCGACTACTATCCTTTCGCCGGCAAGCCCGACGGCCGCACCGACGAGTGCGGCAACCCCGTCGGCACCCTGCTGGCCGGCATGGGCAGCGAGGGCGGCCACCCTAACCTTTTCGCTAACGGCGGTGATCCGGAACGCATATGGAAGGAGGCTCTGAAGTCCTACCGCGAACTGGATTTCCCCTCCGCGTATTACAGCATAGGCCAGATCTGCCACCTGACCCAGGACCAGGCCGTGCCGGTCCACGCCGCGAACATCAACCACGTGATAACGCTCGGCGACCGTTTCGAGAAGTCCATAAAGAAGAACCTCTCGCTTTTCGAGAAGATAAAAGGCCAGATCACCGCGCTGGCGCTGCCCGACCTGCCGCCATACGGCTACTACCAGGCCCTTCAGGACGACACCCGCGCCCACCTGGCCGAATGGACGAACCCCGCCACCGGCAAACCTTACTGGCCGGCCGCCTCCGGCGCGCCCGCCCCCGGCAGTGACGCCACCCGCGGCCCGTGGAGCCATTATTCCGACGACAAGGATTCCTACGACGTGAACGCCCGTCCCGACATCATGAGCCGCCAGGTGCTGATGGCGGCGGCCTACACGGCCGGGGTGCTCAAGTCCGCCGCGGCGCTGCTGCCCCCGGCGGCCGGGAGCGTGCAGGCCCTGCGCGCGTCCGAGGACAGGCGCTCGCAGGTGGACATACTCTTCAAGGTTTTCGACAACAGGCCGGGACGCATAGACATACTGGTGGAGCGCCCCCTGTACGGCACTTCCCGGACCAGCCACGTGCACGTGCAGTCCGACGGCGAGAACGTGCCTTCCGGCATGGCCGGGGTAAGGCTGCCGGAACTGCCCGCCGCGGTAAAGGGCGAGGATAAGCTTCTTATAACCCTGACGGACGCCGACGGGAATTCCACCCGCCTCGAGGCTGAGGTAAGCTACCAGGAACCGTACAATCCGTACGGCCGCTGATCAGCTCTCCGGCGGCTTCGCGCCGCCGAACTCCTCCTCGAGCTTCCTTCTTTCGTAGATCTGCCTGTACAGGCCGTTCCTCGCCATCAGCTCGGCGTGGGTGCCCGCCTCGGCGAGCCTGCCTTCGTCCATCGTCAGTATGCGGTCCGCGCGCTCTATCGTCTTCACGCGGTGCGTCACTATCATGCAGATGGCCCCGGGCATCTCCGCCCTGAAGGCCTTCCAGAAATTCTCCTCGGTCTGCGCGTCCATAGCGCTGGTCGCGTCGTCGAAAAGCAGCAGGTCCGGGCGGGCCAGTATGGCGCGCGCTATCGACAGCCGCTGGCGCTGCCCGCCGGACAGCGAGAAGCCGCGCGTGCCTACGGAGGTGTCGAGCCCCTTGGGCAGCCTGGCCAGGTCGTGCTTCAGCTGGGACACCTCCAGGGCTTTCTCCAGTTCTTCCGGGCCTATCCAGTCCCTCCCCAGCGTGACGTTGTTGCGGATGGTATCGGTCAGTATGAACGGTTCCTGCGTGACCAGGCCCATGCGCGCGCGCAGCGCCTCGGGCCGGAAGCCGCGGGCGTCCTCGCCGTTGAAGAGCAGTTCCCCCTCGGAATACTCCGCCAGGCGCGCCAGCGCCGCTATGAGGCTGCTCTTGCCGGAGCCTATCTTCCCCACGACGGCCACCAGTTCGCCGCCCGAGGCCTTGAAAGAGATCTTCTTGAGCAGCAGGCCTTCGCCCGAGGCCGGCACCGAGACGCCGCGGGCTTCCAGCGAGCGCAGTCTTTCCGGCGCCGCGCCCGGCGAGGCCGGGCGCGCTATGGCGCTCCTGGCCTGCAGCAGCTCCTCGACGCGCTTTATCGAGGCGCCGGCGCGGTTGCCGGCCACGAAGAACTGGCTGATGTCCATCAGCGGGCCCATGATCATGCCGGCGTAGAAGTAGAAGGCTATCAGGTCGCCTATCGTCGCGGTGCCCCGTATGATCATCAGGCCGCCGGCCAGGTAGAGTATGGCGATGGAAACGAAACTCGCGTAGTGGAAGAAATACGAGAAGATGATGTCCAGCCTCGACGAGGCCACCTCGGCGCGCATCTGGTCCTCGGCCTTCCCGGCGAAGAAGGCGCACTGCGCCTCCTCCTTGGCGTTGGCCTTTATCAGCTTTATGCCGGTGAAGCAGGTCTCGAGGAAATCGTAGATCAGCGTTATCGACTTCTGCAGCGCGTCGTAGCGCGCGTGCAGTTTGTGGCCCGTCTTCATGGAGGCCGCGAGTATGAACGGGGCCGGCAGCAGCACCCAGAAGGTCAGCCAGGGGTTCAGGAAGACCATCATCCCGATGGCGGCCATGAGCGTGAACAGCGACTGGATGAAGCGGAAGGTCCCCGAGCAGGAGAACCACGAGATCTTCTGCGAGATGTCGTCCACCATGCGCGTCACCAGGTCGCCGGTGGTGAACTTGTGGAAGAACTGGCGGTCCAGGCCGAGGATGTGCTCGAAGACCAGCTTGCGGAAATCCCACTCCAGCCGCATGTTCATCGCCGCGCGGTTGCGCTGCGCGGCCACGCCGACGACGGTGTTGGCCACGCCGACGCCGAGTATCAGCAGTATGTTCCTCCACAGGTAGGCCGGGCTTATCTGGGCCCCCAGGCCGTTTATCACGCGCTTTATGAAGTACGGGTAGGCGGCGCTCAGCGCCGCGCTGGTCATCCCGAGCGCGATGATAGCCAGCATCCGGTACTTGTGGCGCCTCCAGTGGGGCATCAGCCAGCGCAGCACGAAGATCATAGCGCGTCCTCCCCGAACTGGAGCTTGTAGAACCGGGAATAGATGCCGCCCTTCGCCAGCAGCGCGTCGTGGGTGCCGCGTTCCTTGACCTCGCCCTCGGAGACCAGCAGGATCTCCCCGGCGTTGCGTATCGTAGAGAGCCTGTGGGCCACGACTATCATGGTCTTCTGCGCCAGCAGGCGTCCCATCGCGGCGTTGATCGTCCTCTCCGTGTACGGGTCGATATGGGAGGTCGCCTCGTCGAGGACCAGCATGTCCTGGTTCAGCGTCATCGCGCGGACCAGCGAGATCACCTGCTTCTCGCCGGCCGAGAGGTTCGCCCCCTTCTCGACGATCTGCTTGGAAAGGCTGTGGCGGCGGAAGAAGGCCTCGAGGCCGATGGTCTTTATCGCGTCGTGCACCAGCGAGTCGGGTATGGAGTCGTCCATCAGCTTCAGGTTCTGCATGATGGTGCCTGGGAACAGGTAGATGTCCTGCTGCACCAGGCCTATCGCCCGTCTCAGGGACGAGAGGCTGATCTCCGAGATGTCGGTGCCGTCTATGAGTATGCTGCCCTTCTGCGGGGCGTAGAACTTGAAGAGCAGGTTGGTCACCGTGGTCTTGCCGCCGCCGGTCTCCCCCACTATGGCGAGGCTTTTGCCGCGCGGCAGCGTGAACGAGACGTCCCTGAGCACCCAGGGCCCGTCGTCGGCATAGCGCATCCAGACGTTGCGGAACTCTATCCCTTCCTTGATCGAGCGAAGGAAATGCGGCCGCGGCGGGTCGGCTATGGCCGGCCTCCTCTCCAGTATGCGCTGTATGCGGTGCCCGGCGGTAAAGGCGCGCTGTATGATGCTGATGTGCTCCGAGAGCCTGAAGACCGGCTCGAAAAGCTTGTCGATGTACAGGATGAACATCACCAGCGTGCCGATGCTGAGCGTGCCCGCCAGCGCCATGCGCCCGCCGGCGCCGAGGATGATGGCTATCGAGACTGGGCTTATCATCACGATGCTCATGAAGAAGATCACCATCAGCATCTCGGCGGACATCTCGGTCTCGAACTTCTTCCTGTTCACCGCCTCGAGCTTGGCGGCGGCCATTTCCTCGCGGTTGAAGGCCTGGAGCAGCGCTATCGCGTTGACGTGCTCGGTGAGGAAGCCGGTGATCTCGCTGGCCAGCTTGCGCACGGCTATGAACAGCGCGGTGCTGCGGCTCAGGAACACCGTGCTGAGCGCTATGACCACCGGGAACACGGCGGAGAGCATCAGCGTCAGCTTCGGGCTGAACCAGAACATCACCGCGAACGTCACCGCGAACATCAGTATGTCGCGGAAGATCGTGATCGTGGTCTCGGTGAAAAGCTCGTAGAGCGTGCTGGTGTCGGACTGCACGCGCGCGGTCAGCCTGCCGACCGGGTATTCGGCGTAGAAAGGCAGGTCCAGCGAGAGCATGTGCGCGAGCATGCGCTTCTTGAGCCCGGCCATTATGCGCTGCCCGGTCTTGACCAGGCTCATGCGCAGCGCGTAGTTGAAGGCCAGGAAGAGCAGCGAGTTGAGGAACAGCGCGCCGACGGAGGCCAGCAGCAGTCCCGTGCGCCGCGCCGGTATCGCGGTGTCAATGATGTACTTGGCTATTATCGGGGTGAGCAGGGTCAGGGCCGTGGAAAGGAGGAGCCAGACGGAAGCCAGCGCGAAGCCGCGCTTCTCGGAGAGAATAAGGCCCTTGAGCAGACCGAAGGTCGCCCTGTAGTTTATCTTCTCCTTCGGGTCCTGCCCGTCGTCGTTGCCCGGTCCGTGCATAAAGGTCTATTCTATAAAATTAAAAGGGGCCCGGATGTCTCCGGGCCCCTTCTTCGGAACTCGCGGCGTTCCTTACTTTATTTCCATGCCGCGCTTCATGGCCTTCATGTTGAGCTCGATAGCCTCGGGCTTGAGCTTCTTGTAGACCTTGGGCAGCGCCTTGTGCACCGCGTCGGGCGTGACCGCGCCGGTGGCGGCGGCGTAAGCGCCGATCACCACCATGTTCATCGCCTTCACGTTGCCGATCTCGGCCGCTATGTCGTTGAACGGGGCCGAGACCACCTTTATGTCCTTGCGGGTCGGCTTCGAGTTCACGAGCGAGCTGTTGATGATCAGCAGGCCGCCGGGCTTCACCATCGGTTCGAACTTGGCGAGCGAGGGCTCGTTAAGCACGATCACGGTGTCGGGCTCCGAGACTATCGGGGTGGTCACCTCGTCGGAGGTTATGACCACCGAGCAGTTCGCGGTGCCGCCGCGCATCTCGGCGCCGTAGGACGGGAAGAAGCTTACCTGCTTGCCGTCCAGCATGCCGGCCTGCGCCAGTATGACGCCCGCGGAGACCACGCCCTGACCGCCGAAACCAGCTATCCTTATGCCTTGGTACATGTCGTGATCCTCCTATTTCTTGGCAGCGCCGGCGTCCTTGTACACGCCCAGCGGGTATACCGGCACCATGCTCTCGGCGACGAACTTCGTCGCCTCGGCGGGGTTGCTGGCCTTGGTGCCCCAGTTGGTCGGGCACATCGAGAGGACCTCGACCAGGGAGAAGCCCTTGCCCTCGACCTGATTCTGGAAGGCCTTCTTTATGGCGGCCTTGGCCTTCATCACGTTGGGGGCGCTGTGCACCGAGACGCGCTCGATGTACATCGCGCCGTCGACGGTGGAGAGCATCTCGCTCATCTTTATCGGGTAGCCGGCCTGCTTGACGGTGCGGCCTTCTATGCAGGTCGTAGCCTTCTGGCCTATCAGCGTGGTCGGGGCCATCTGGCCGCCGGTCATGCCGTATATGGCGTTGTTGATGAAGATGATGGTGATGTTCTCGGAGCGTATCGCGGCGTGCACGATCTCGGCCATGCCGATGGACGCGAGGTCGCCGTCGCCCTGGTACGAGAACACTATCGCCTCGGGGTTCGAGCGCTTTATGCCGGTGGCCTCGGCCGGGCCGCGGCCGTGCGGGCCCTGGATCATGTCGCAGTTGAAGTACGTGTCGGCGAACACCGCGCAGCCCACGGGCGCGACGCCTATCGTGCGGTTGCGTATGCCGAGCTCGTCCATCACTTCGGCGACGAGGCGGTGAACTATGCCGTGGCCGCAGCCGGGGCAGTAGTGCATCGGCACGTCCAGCAGGGATTCGGGTCTCTTATTTAACTGCTGCATAAGCTTTGGCCCCCTTCTTGAGGATCTTCTCTATGTCCTTGCAGACGTCGTCGGCGGTCATTACGCCGGCGCCGGGCCTGGCATGCAGGTGCACGTCCGCGCGGCCGTTCAGCGCCAGCAGCACGTCCTCCACCATCTGGCCGAGGCTCATCTCGACGACCATGAACTTCTTGACGCGCTTGGAAAGCTCGACGATGCGGGCCTTCGGGAACGGCCACAGGGTTATCGGGCGCAGCAGGCCCACCTTGAGCCCCCTCTCGCGCGCCAGCTTCATCGCGGCGGTGGAGATGCGGGCGGCCGTGCCGTAGGCCACGATCACGATCTCGGCGTCGTCCATCATCTTCTCCTCGAAGATGACCTCGTTCTTCTCGATCTCGTTGTAGCGCTGCACGCGCTCGTTGACCATTTTCTCAAGGTAGCCGTCGCGCAGGTCGTAGGACTTGGCTATGCGCTTCGGGCGGCCGGTCGTGTTGACGCCTATGGCCCACTCGGGCTTCGTGAGCGTCGTCACGTCTATCTCGGGGTTCGTGAACTCAACGGGCTCCATCATCTGGCCGATGATGCCGTCGGCGAGTATCATCGACGGGATGCGGTACTTGTAGGCCACCTCGTAGCACTTCTGCGGGAAATTGGCCATCTCGTTGACGCCGTTGGGCGCCATCACGAACAGGCGGTAGTCGCCGTGTCCGCCGCCGCGCGTGGACTGGAAGTAGTCGCCCTGCGCGCCGGCTATGTTGCCGAGGCCGGGGCCGCCGCGCATCACGTTGGCGATCAGGAGCGGGAGGTCGGCGCCGGCGCAGTAGGACAGGCCTTCCTGCTTGAGGCTGATGCCGGGGCTCGACGAGGAGGTCATCGAGCGCACGCCGGTGGCGGACGCCGCGTAGACCATGTTTATAGCCGAGACCTCGCTCTCGGACTGTATGAACGCGCCGCCCACCTGGGGCAGGCGCCAGGACATGTATTCCGGAACCTCGTTCTGCGGGGTTATCGGGTAACCGGCGAAGAAGCGGCAGCCGGCGCGCAGCGCGCCCTCCGCGAGGGCTTCATTGCCTTTCCAGAGTTTCTTTTCAGCCATGTTGCCTCCTTACTTATAGACCGTAATGGCCAGGTCGGGACAGATGCGCACGCAGCTCATGCACGCGATGCAGCAGCCTTCCTTGGCGTCCTTGGCCGGGTAGTAGCCGGTCTTGGAGAATTTATCGGATTTTTCGATGCACTTCTTGGGACAAACCTGGATGCACAGGTAGCAGCCTTTGCACCGGTTCACGTCGACTTCCATCTTGGGCATAGATAGGTCCTCCGGGACACTGCTTAAGGCGCGGCGGGCGGGGCGGCGGTTTGCCGTTAGGCTTCTGTTCAACTGCCGGAGTTCACGCGTGCTGAGCCTATATAAAAAGTATATCAAAAAAAACCGGGTTTTAAACCCGGTCTTTTTCACGTCGGAGAACGGACGTCAGGCCAGGCGCAGCAGGCGCTTCGCCTCCGCCACCAGGCTCGCGGGGTCGAACGGCTTTTTCAGTATCGCCACGTTCGCCAGCTTCGCCAGGTGCGCAACGTTCTCCGGGCGGCCGGTGGCGAATATTATCGGGACCGCGGTCTGGAAGAGGTTGCGCAGGCGGTCGAACACCTTCTGCCCCCCGCCCGCGGGCATGTCCACGTCGAGGACCAGCAGGTCCGGCTGGAACTGCTGGAAGAGCATCACCGCCGAGACGGCGTCCTCCGCCGTCCGCACCTCGAAGCCGGCTTCGCCGAAGATGCCTTTGTAGATCTCCAGTATGTTCAGGTCGTCGTCGACCGCGAGTATCAGCGGCATATTCCCCCCCTGTCCGTCAGCGCCGTCGCGCGAGGAGCTCATTATAGAACTTTTTCAGCAGCGCGTTCATGCTGTCCGCGCCGAAGCGCGTAAGGCCGCCTTCCCCCCGCGAGAGCGCCCAGGCCGCGGCCGCGGCGCCCTTGCGCGCCCGGGCCTCGGGGAAGGCCGCCAGTTTCTCTATCGCGTCGGCGAGCGCCCCGGCGTCCGCCGGCGGCACCGAGCAGCCCGTCTCCCCCTCGCGGATCACGTCGGGCAGGCCGCAGACGCGGCTGACCACCGCCGGTATGCCGAGCGCCTGCGCCTCCAGCGGCGCGCGGCCCATGGCCTCGTTGAGCGAGGGCTGTACGTATATGTCCAGCGCGGCCATCAGCGCGGCCGCGTCGTCGCGGAAGCCGGTGAACGCCACGCGGTCGGCCACGCCGAGGTCCGCCGCCAGCTTTTTCAGCCGCCCCTCGAGCGCGCCGCCGCCTATCACGGCGAAGCGCAGCGCCGCGCAATGGGGCCGGTCCTTCAGTATCGCGGCCGCCCGTATGAAATACTCCACGCCTTTCACCGGCTCAAGCCGGGCCACGGTGCCGGCGGCCAGGCAGTCCGGCGGCAGGCCCAGGTCCTCTTTGCGGGCCGGGCTGGCCGGCGGCGTCAGGTCGACGCCGCTGTGTATCACCGCCCAATCGGCCTCGCGGCCTATGCCTGCGCCGGCGGACTCGCGCTTCTCCCCTTCTGTCAGGGCCACGAAGCGGTCGGTGATCCGGGCCAGCAGGCGCTCTATGGACAGGAACAGCCGGGTCCTGGCCGGGCCGTAATACCCGTAAAGCAGGTGGCCGTGCGGGGTGTGCACGACGGCCGCGCGGCGCGCCGCGCCGCGGTTGTGCAAGAAGGCCGCGAGCCTGCCCAGCGCCCCCGCCTTGGAGGTGTGGGTATGCACCAGGTCGGGCCCCAGCGCGGCCAGCTGCGCCCTTATCTCGGCGAGGGCGCGCAGGTCCGCCAGCGGGCTTATCTCCCTCCCGAGGTGTTTTATCTCGACGTACTTGACGTCGGGCGGCAGCAGGGCGAGCAGCGGCGCCGACGCCGGGTGCGGGCCGGACAGCAGCGCCACGGAGAAGTCGGCCGCCTGGGCGGCGCAGGAATCTATGACGTTGCGGCTGGAGCCGCCCGGCTCCAGCCTGGTTATGATGTGGACGACGAGAGGCTTCTCAGGCATGCGGCTGCGCCCTGGTGGCCGCCTGGGCGGCGCTCAGGCAGGCGCAGAATATGAAGATGACCCCGGAGACGTAGATCCAGAGCAGGAGCGCCATCACGGCGCCGAAGGCCCCGTACAGGGCGTCGAAGCCGCCGAAGGCGCGCAGGTACATCACGAACAGGGTCTGCGCGGCGTGCAGCAGCGCCGTGGCGCACAGGGCTGACACCCACACCTCGGAGTAGCGGGTGCGGCGGTGCGGCGCGAGCTTGTAGAAGAAGGCGAGGCTGAAGAACACCGTGCCCCAGGAAAGGGCGCCGAGGCCCAGGTTGTAGGCCGCCGGGAAGAAGCCGTTCACCGGCAGCACGTCACGGGCAAGTTTCGCCGCCATAGGTACGGCTACGCCTATAAGGAAACCGAGCGTCACTATGGCCAGCAGGGCCAGGCTCTTCAGCGGCAGCTTCCACCAGTTGTTGCCCGACGTGCCCCAGGCCCGGTTGGAGGCCTGTATCAGCGTCGTGAAGAACTGGGCCGCCACCCAGACCAGCATCACCAGCGCCACTATGCTGGCCTGGCCGCGGGCCCGTATCACGTGCGAGACCGTGCCGAAGAGGTGGCGCTGCATGTCCTCGCCCAGCGGCACGAAGGTCTCCGCCTGGGCTATCACCGCGCCCGCGGCTTCTCCTCGGTCGGTGAACACCGAGGTCGCGGCCGCCAGCAGTATGATCAGGGGGAACAGCGCGAAGAGGGCGCTATAGGCGAACGCGGCGGCCCTCTGGCCGCCGTCTATGGCCAGGAACTTCTGGGCCGCCAGCCTGAGCGTGCCCCAGGTGCGCCTTAACGCCTTCTTCGCCAGTTCTGTCATTCGTAAACCGCCGGCGGAGTTCCCCCCGCCGGCGGCAACGGCGGTCAGGCCGCCTTCTTCACCTCTTCCAGCGACTCGGCTATCATGTCGGCCGCGTAGTTCAGGTCCTTCGCGCTGTGCCTGTAGGCCACGTAGCCGTGGTGGTAGGGCTGCAGGAACACCTTGCGGCGTATCAGCTCGGTGTAGAACTTCACGCGCATCTTCTTGTAGCGGCCGGTCTCGTCCTTGTCGAAGGTGATGTAGGGCATCCACGGCTCGCCGGTGAACGTGACCGGCAGGCCGCTGGCCTTCACGTGGCGGCGGACCTTGTTGCAGAAGGCCTGGCCGCGCCTGGCGATGACGTCGAGCACGCCGTCGCGCTCGAGTATCTCAAGCGTCTTGAGCGACGCCACCATGGGAAGAGTGTTGTTGAAGTACGTCGAGCTGACGAAGGCCTTGCTGACCAGCACGTCCATGATGTCGGCGCGGCCGGCCACCATGCTGATCTCGTAGCCGTTGGCCATCGCCTTGCCGAAAGTGGCCATGTGCGGCGTCACGCCGAAGAACTTCTGCGCGCCGCCGAGGCTCACGCGGAAGCCGGTGCGGATCTCGTCGAAGCAGAGAACCGCGCCGTGCTGCTCGGCGAGCTTCTTGACGCCCTCGAGGAAGCCGGGCTTCGGGCGCTCCACCTCGTGCGCGTTGGGGTGCCCCAGCGGGGTCACTATGATCAGCGCCACGTCGGAGCCGTGGGCCTTCATCAGGTCCTCGAGCTGCTGCAGGTTGTTGTACTCGAACTCCAGCGTGTCCTCGTAGTTCTTGGCGAGCACGCCGCCCTTGTTCTCGACGCACCAGTCGGCCCAGCCGTGGTAGCCGCAGCGTATCACCTTGCTCCTGCCGGTGAAGGCCCGGGCTATGCGGCCGGCCAGCGTCGTGGAGTCGGAACCGGTCTTCGTGAAGACCACCTTCTGGGCGCACGGCACCATCGAGATCACCTTGCGCGCCAGCTGGTTCTGTACCTCCTGCACGATGGACATGCAGAAACCCTTCTCCTTTATCTGCTTTATCACGGCCTGGTCGATCTCGCGCTCGCGGTGGCCTATGATGATGGGTCCGTACGCGCACAGCATGTCTATGTACTCGTTGCCGTCCACGTCGGTGACCTTGCCGCCCTTCGCGCTGTCGAAGAATATCGGGTACTCGCCCGGCACGAAGTTGTAGGGGCGGCGTATGCCCATCATGCCGCCGGGTATCAGTTCCTGCGACTCCTTGTAGAGGCGCTCGGAGTTATCAAGTTTCAGGTGTTCGGACATTTGAGGGTTCTCCTTATTTCTTCCCGATCATGCGCTCGTGCAGCTTCTTCACTACGAAAGTCGCGACGTGCTCGGCGTAGGTGCCGGGGCCGAAGCCGGCGTCGTAGCCCAGCTCCTTGGCCAGTTTGTTGTTGACGCGCGGGCCGCCGACGACGAGCAGGGTCTTCCCCCTCATCTTCTCGGCCTCGGCCAGCTCTATCAGTTCGGTCAGGTTCTTTATATGCACGTCCTTCTGCGTGACGATCTGCGAGACCAGCACCGCGTCGGCCTTCAGCTCGCGGGCCTTCGCCAGCAGCCGCTCGTTCGGGACCTGCGAGCCCATGTTGAGCGCCTCTATCATCGGGTAGCGCTCCAGGCCGAAGTGGTGGTTGTAGCCCTTCATGTTCATGATGGCGTCTATGCCGACGGTGTGCGCGTCGGTGCCGGAGCACGCGCCCACTATCACGATCTTGCGCTTGAAGTGGGTCTTGATGAAGTCGTTGACCTCGTCCATCGACATGTACTTGTCGACGGCCTCGGCGTACTCCACCTTGTCGTAGTCCAGCGCGACGTCGGTCTTGCCGTACGCCACGAAGAACGTGAACTCTTCGGACAGGGGCGCCGCGTGGACCACGTCCACCTTCTGGAAGCCGAGCTTCTGCACGTAGAGCCTGGCCGCCTCCTTGGCCCTGCCGCAGTTCTTCACCGGCAGCGTGAAGGAGAGCTGCACCGCGCCGTCGTTGGATGTGTCGCCGTAAGGTTTTATGAACATAGACGCTCCTTTATTTGCCGATCTTCAGCTTGCGCTTAAGGTACGCCTCGGCCGGGTTCCAGTATTCCGGGGACTTCTCGTATACGCCGTCGAGGCCCTTGCCGCCGTCGCGCGGGCGCTTGATCTCGGCGAACATTCCGGTCTCTATCGCGGTGAACAGGCCGTGCCGCTTCACCTCGCCGAGCAGCTCTATGGTCTCGTCCAGCACCAGCTGGGCGCGCTTCTGCATGATGCCGCCCTTCCTGAACTCTATCTCGCCGGCGAAGTCCTCCATCGCGTTGTGCACGTACAGCGCGTTCTCTATCGCGAGGTGGCGGTCCTGCAGGTACGGCGTGTGTATGGCCTCGGTCAGCATGCCGAGCAGGTGTATGCCCTGGCCGGTGGCCTTGGACACGAAGTTGAACAGCGTGTTCATCGCGTAGCCCTTGAAGACGTCGCCGGTCATGAACTTGGTCGGCGGCATGTACTTCAGCGGGTGTTCCGGGAAGATCTCCCGGGCCATCAGCGCCTGCGCGTACTCGTACAGGAAGCCGTTCTTCAGCTCGGGGTTTATCTCGAAGGCGTGGCCGAGGCCCATCAGCCTGGCCGGCATGCCGGCCTTGAAGGCGAACTGCTCGTTGATCAGCTGGCTCGCCAGCACGGTATTCGCCTTTTCGACGGCGTCCGACGTGGTGAGGTAGTTGTCCTCGCCGGTATTGATGATGATGTCGGCCGCGGTATTGATCATGCGGCTGAAATACTGGTCCGTGAACGTGCGGTACATGTTGATGTCCCGGAACAGGATGCCGTACATGGAATCGTTGAGCATCATGTCCAGCCGCTCCATCGCGCCCATCGCGGCTATCTCGGGCATGCAGAGCCCGGAGCAGTAATTGACCAGGCGTATGTAGCGGCCTTCCTTGTCGACGACCTCGTCGAGCGCGGCGCGCATGATGCGGAAGTTCTCCTGCGTGGCGTAGGTGCCGCCGAAGCCTTCGGTGGTGGCGCCGTACGGCACGTAGTCGAGGAGGCTCTGCGCGGTGGTGCGGATGACGGCTATGATGTCCGCGCCCTGGAGCGCGGCGGCCTGCGCCTGCTTGACGTCCTCGTAGATGTTGCCGGTGGCCACGATGACGTAGATCAGCGGGGACTTGACCTTGTCCTTGTACTGCCTCAGCTTGGCGTTGCGGTGCGTCACGTTGCCGGCTATCCGCCCGTCGAGGCCCTTTATCAGTTCGTCGGCCTTCTTCTGTATGGCCTTGCGGTCGGTCAGCTCTATCTGCGAGAGGTCCAGCCCGCCGGCCACGGCCTTGTTGAGCTCGGCCGGGGTCTTGCCCAGCTTCACCAGCGCGTTGACGTAGTACAGCGAGGCGCCGCCGGAGAGCTTCTCGGCGCATTGCTGCGCTATCAGGTTGGGCACCGGCACGCCGTCGGAGTTCGCGCCGTCCGCGCCCAGGAGGCGCAGCGTCGCGCGCTCTATCGTCACCGTGGTGTGCCTGTCTATGAACTGCTGCACGGGGGCCGTGACCGCCGCCGCCAGTTCCCTGGCCTTGTCTATCTTGGCCCTGGAAAGTCCGAGCTTGCTCTTTACCGGTGTCATTTTCCCTCCATCAGTTCCTGCGCACGCCTGATTATCGCCCGGCTGACCCCGAGTATGCCCGCGATCTTTATGGCGTCGCGTGCCTCGTCCCCGGAGCCGCCTTCGGCGAGCTCGTAGCGCATGAACCTGTTGATCATCCTTAATTTCTCTTCCAGCCCGCAGGCCGGCTTGCCCGAAAAGTACTCGTTGAAAGCCGCGGTGTCGAAGCCGCGCATCTTGAAGCGCCCGGCGCCTTTCACGTCTATCCCCGAGAAATGCGTGGCCAGGAAGGCGCAGGCGTTGTCGCGGGCGGCGAGATCGCCAAGCATCGCGTTGAGCAGCGCGGCGGCCTCCTCCGAATTGGTGGTGCGGGCGAACTCGTCCATCAGCAGCAGCGCGCTGCCGGACTTCAGCCCGGCGTGCGCCTCGGCGAAATCGTTCATCTCCAGGCCGAAGCTGCTGAGTCCCCCCGCGGTCTCCAGTTCGCCGCCGCCTATGAAGGCCACGGTCGCGAACACGCAGGTCTCGAACGAGGCCGCCGGCACGAAGAAGCCGCTCTGCGCCAGCAGCTGGGCGAAGGCCAGCGTTTTCAGCGCCACGGTCTTGCCTCCCATGTTGGAACCGTACAGCACGTTCACCCGGCGGGTGAACACGGCGGTCAGCGGCGTGTATTTAAGGCCGGCCGCCTTCAGCCTGTTCTCGAGCGGCAGGAAGCGGGCCTTCGTCAGCCTTATAGCGCCGGGTTCCCGGCGCAGCAGCGGGCGCTCCAGCTTGAGTTCGGCGGCCAGCCGGGCCTTTTCGAAGGCCACGTCCAGGCGTTCCACGGCTTCGGCGTAAAGTTCCATGGCGGCCCGCTCCGCCGATACGGCGGCGGCCAGGCGGCGGCAGACCGCGGTCTCCAGTTCCTGTTCCCGGGCGCGCAGCCTGTCCCGCGCGGCCGCGGCTTCCATGTAGTCGCGGCCGTACACCGGCTTCACGGTGACGCGCGAGCCGTCGAAAGGCTCGGCGAAGACCTCGGGCGCTCCGGAGAAGCCGGAGGCGGTCTTCTCGTCGATGACGAGGAAGTCCCTGTCGCTGAAGTCCAGGCCGCGGCGTTCCCGCAGCAGTTTATGGCAGGCCTCGCGCAGGCGCGCCAGTTCCCGGTCGCGCCCGGCTATACCGGCGCGCACGTCGGCCAGCTCCGGCTCGTAGGCGTCGGCTATATGGAAGGCCTCGCCGCCGCCGCCCTTGTCCAGCAGGGCCAGCAGGCCGTCCGAGCGCCAGGCCGCGCCGAACTTAGCGCGGGCGGCCGCCGGCAGCAGCGCGAAAGCGGCGCGCACGTTGGAAAGGAACTTCCGGGCCAGGAAGAGCCCGGCCGGGGCGGCGAGCGCCTCCGGGGAAAGGTCCGGGGCGGGTATATTGCGCAGGTGGAAGCGGAACTTGTCGGCCTTGTGCGGCGCGGAGCCGAGGAAGGCCGCCGCCGCGGCGGTCAGGTCGTACTCGGCCTTGAGTTCCGCGGCGGAGGTGAACAGGGTCCGCTTCTCGCGGCGGGCGCGGCCGTAAGGGGTCAGCGGCCTGAAAAGGCCGTAGAAGGTCTCGAATTCGGCGAAAGCCCTGGTCTTTTGCATCATGCGGCGGCCGTGCGGGCCGCCGGCTCGTACGGGTTGTAGACTATCCTGGACTGCAGGGCCTTGTCGCCCAGCCTGGCTTCGAAATCGGCCCTGCTGATATTATACAAATTGACTATAAAAGCGGCTAAGTCCGGCCCGGCGGCGAAACGCACGTCGAAGCGGCACTTCAGTTCCTTCCATTGCTGCCAGCTGAGGAAGACCTTCGTGAGGTCCTCGGCCACCAGGGTCCCCCCCTTCTCGCCGCGTGGCGGCAGCTTGCCGGGCGTAAGGGCTCCGTCTATCCTTATTACCGGCTCGCGCAGGCGTCCCGCGGCCGGCAGGCGGGACGCGTCCCAGATCAGCTTGAGCGAGGAGCAGGCCGAATCCAGGTTGTCCGGCTCGATCCTGGCCACGTAGACGAAGGCGGCCTTGCCGCCTGCGGAGGCCTGCGTGATGCGGTCCGCGGCCCCGTCGATGAATACCGTGCCCGCCCCGTGGCGGCGCATGTCGGCTATGATCTCGGGCAGCTGCTCGTTGTTCTCCGGCCCGGAGATCTCGGCGCGGCCGGGGCGCAGCGCGCGCACCAGCACCGGCCTGCCTATCGCGGTGGTGTACGGGTAGACGTTGAGTATCTCGAAGTGCAGGTCCGCGTGCCTGAGCGCGGTCTCGGCGCAGAGCAGCAGGTCCCCCGGCGCGGCCTTCACCCTGGGCTTGGCGGTGCCGTAGACCTGGTCGGAGGCCTCGCCGTCCACGCCTACGCTCAGCGCCGCGCAGCGCGACTCGCCGCGCAGGCGGCTCAGCGCGTAGTTCAGGAAGGTGGTCTTGCCGGCGTTCTTCTTCGAGCCGACTATGAAGACCGTCCTGTCCTTGAGGGTTTTGACGAAGTCCATGACCGGGTAAAGCGAGGGCCGGCGGAACCCGGAGGTCGCCCTCCCGTTCCGCCGGCCCGGCGTTCTTATTTCCTGTGCCTGCGGGTCCGCATCAGGTTTGCCGGCTCCAGCGTCAGCTTGCCGCCGTTGAGCAGCTTCGCGACGCCGTCTATCGGCTTGTACTTCTCGTCGCCGCAGTAGCGGCAGTTGTCGTGGCTGGCCACGTAACCCTCGGGCTCGGTGTAGGTGGTTATGACGCCCTCGTAGTTCCTGAGCACCACGCGCTTGCCGTTCTGCGAGATAAGGTAGTTCGGCATCACCGGCGTCTTGCCGCCGCCGCCGGGCGCGTCCACGACGAACGTCGGGACGGCCATGCCGGAGGTGTGGCCGCGCAGGTTCTCTATGATCTCCACGCCTTTCGACACCGAGGTGCGGAAATGACTTATGCCGACGGAGAGGTCGCACTGGTAGATGTAATAGGGCTTCACGCGCGCCATCAGCAGCTCGTGCACCAGCTTCTTCATCGTCTGCGGGCAGTCGTTGACGCCCTTGAGCAGCACGCTCTGGTTGCCGAGCGGTATGCCGGCGTCGGCGAGCTTGCGGCAGGCCTCGAAGGCCTCGGCGGTCATCTCTTTCGGGTGGTTGAAATGAGTGTTGATGTATATCGGGTGGTACTTCCTGAGCATTTCCACCAGCTTGTCGGTGATGCGCATGGGCATGACCACCGGCGTGCGGGTGCCGATGCGGATGATCTCGACGTGGTCTATCGCGCGGAGCTTCTTTATGATGCCTTCCAGCATCTCGTCGGGCAGCACCAGCGGGTCGCCGCCGGAGATCAGCACGTCGCGCACCTCCGGGGTGCGGCGGATGTACTCTATCGCCTTGTCTATGTTGGCGGAGGACATGTGCACGTCCTCGAAGCCGACGAGCCTGCGGCGGGTGCAGTGGCGGCAGTTCATCGAGCAGATGTTGGTGACCAGCAGCAGCACGCGGTCCGGGTAGCGGTGGGTCAGGCCGGGCACCGGCGAGTCCACGTCCTCGTGGAGCGGGTCGGCCAGGTCGGAGGGGTCGGTGTTGAGCTCGAGGGCGCGCGGTATCGCCTGCAGGCGCACCGGGCAGCCCTTGTCCTTCTTGTCCATCAGCGCCGCGTAGTACGGCGTTATCGCCATCGTAAATTTCTTGAGGCAGGCCTTCAGGTCGTTCTTCTCCTGCGCGGAGAGCACGGCGACCTTCTCCAGCGTCGGGATGTCCTTTATGACGTTCTTAAGCTGCCATTTGTAGTCGTGCCAGTCGCTCTCGGACACGTTCTTCCACAGCGGTATCTTCCTGTACTCCACGGTCTTGTAGGGCTTCATGGTGTCTCCTTGTCCCCCCGCGCCGGAGCGGGGTCCCCTCCGTAAGTCCCGCCCCGGCGGGTCTCGCCGGGGCGGGTGAACGTATCAGGCGTAGGTCTTCTCGTATATCTTGCGTATCTTCGGGCTCTCGCGCAGGATGTTCAGCGTTATGTCCGCGTGGTCCTTCGTGTAGCCGTTGCCGATGATCATGTCCACGTCCTTGCCGACGCCCTCGGCGCCGAGCGCGGCCTTCGTGAAGGAGGTCGCCATCGTGAAGAAGTAGACTATGCCGTTGTCGCGGGTCATCAGTATCGACGCCATCTCGGTGTTCGGGATGTTGACGCAGTTGATGACGACGTCGGCCAGCTTGCCGCCGGTCAGCTCGTTGATCGCCTCGTAGCACTCCAGGGCGTTCGTCGCGCTGAGCTTCAGGCAGTCGTCGCAGAAACCGTACTCCTTCATCTTCTTGAGGCCGGAGTCGGAGCTGGTGATGCCGATGATGCGGCCGCTGATGCCGGCGCGGCGCTTGGCCTCGTAGGCGCAGAGCACGCCGCTCTTGCCGGCGGCGCCGATGATCACGACGGTGTTGCCGGGCTTCACGAGCTTCGCGGTCTGGGCCGGGGCGCCGGCCACGTCGAGCACCGCGAGCGCGAGCTTCTCGGGCATGTCCTTGGGGATCTTCGCGTAGATGCCGCTCTCGAAGATGATGGCCTTGGCCTTCACGTTCACCTGCTCGGTGCCCCTCTTGATGCCGAGGATCTTCTCGATCTTCAGCGGGGTCAGGGACAGCGAGACCAGGCTGGCCACCTTGTCGCCGACCTTCAGGCTGGTCTTAGCGGCGAGCTTCGGGCCTATCTTGGCCACGCGGCCGAGGAACATGCCGCCGGAACCGGTGACGGGGTTCTGCATCTTGCCCCTCTCCCCGACGATCTTCTGGATCATTTCCTTTATCTTGGCCTCGTCGCCGTTGTTCACCTGCTTGATCTGGGTGAAGCTGGCCGAGTCTATGTTCAGGGTATCCACGTCGAGCATGATCTCGTTGTCGTAGATGTAGTCCATGCTGTTGTCCACTTTCAGCGCGGGCTGCGGCAGCACGCCTTTGGGCTCTATGACCCGGTGGGCGCCGAACGGATTGCCGCCTTTCTTCACGGTAATGTTCTTTGACATGTTTTCTCCTGTATCTCGTTTTGTGCTGCTGCGTTATTCCTTCAGGGCGAACAGTTTGCGCACGTCGCCGGGCTTCGCTATTTCGAGGTCGGCCTCCTTCGATATGCGCACCGCACGCTCCACGAATTCTGCGTTGGACTTGGCCAGCCTGCCCTTCGAGTAGTAGATGTTGTCCTCGAAGCCCACGCGGATGAACCCGCCGGCGGCTATGGCGCCGTAGATGGCCGGCAGGTGGGCGCGGCCCACGCCCATCACGGTGAAGTAGCTCTCCGCGGGCATCTGGTCCATCATGTACGAAAGCGTCTTGACGCTCATGCTGAGCGCGGCCGGCACGTTCATCACGAAACCGTAGTGGTACGGCGGCTTTATCAGGCCTTCCTTGATCAGGATGTGCGAGGCCTGCACGTGCGACACGTCGAAGCACTCCAGCGTGGGGCGCACGCCGTGCCTGTTCATCTCGGAGGCGAACTGCCGCATGATCGGCACGGTGTTGATGATATAGTCGTTGCCGAAGTTCACGCTGCCGCAGTCGAGCGAGGCCATGTCGGGCTTGAGCGCCACCGGGGCGATGCGCTCCTCGGGGGTCATCCCGACGGCTCCGCCGGTGGTGATCTCTATCACCACGTCGCAGCGCTTGCGGATGAGCTCTATCGCCTTCTTGAACACCGCCACCTCGGCGGTAGGGGTGCCGTCGTCCTTGCGGGCGTGCAGGTGCACTATGGAGGCGCCGGCCTTCCAGCATTCCTCGGCGGAAGCGGCCAGCTCCTCGGGGGTAACCGGCAGGGCCGGGGCCTGGGCCTTCGTGGTCTCGGCGCCGGTAAGCGCGCAGGTTATTATCATCTTGTTGGCCATGTCGGTCTCCTCAGAACTTCCGTATGGTGCCGGGGATGTGCAGTTTCGGCTCGGTGCACTTCACCACTTCCTCGACGGTCGTGTCCTCCGCGATCTCCTCGAGGACCAGGCCTTTCTTCGTTACGCGTATGAAGGCCATGTCGGTGACGATGATGTCCACTTCCTCCACGGCGGTAAGGGGCAGAGTGCACTTCCTGAGTATCTTGGGCGCGCCGTTCTTGTTGACGTGCTCCATCGCCACTATGACGTTCTTCGCGCCGACCACCAGGTCCATAGCGCCGCCCATGCCGGGCACCATCTTGCCGGGGATCATGTAATTGGCGAGATTTCCCTGCTCGTCCACCTCCAGCGCGCCGAGCACGGTGTAGTCCACGTGGCCGCCGCGGATGATGGCGAAGCTCATCGCCGAATCGAAGTAGCAGCCGCCGGGCACCAGCGTTACCGGCTGGCCGCCGGCGTTCACTATGCGCGGGTCTTCCTTGCCCTTCTCGGGCGTGCCGCCGAGGCCTATGAAGCCGTTCTCGGAGTGCAGCAGTATGTTGCGGTCCTTGGGGATGTAGTTGGCCACCATCGTCGGCATGCCGATGCCGAGGTTCACCAGCGCGCCGTCGGGCAGCTCCTGCGCGATGCGCTTTATCAGCCTTACTCTCTTGAGTTCCTTGGGGTCCATTTGAAAGCTCCTTATTTCTGCTGCAGGTTCTGCGCCGGTATCTCGGACTTCACGATGGCGGAGATGAACACGCCGGGTATCGTGACCCTGTCGGGGTCCATCTCGCCGGGCTCCACTATCTTGTCGGCCTCGACGATAACGTAGTCGGCGGCCATGGCCATGCTGACCTCGGCGTTCTTGGTGGCGGCCGGCAGGAAGCAGTTGCCGTACTTGTCGCAGACCTCGGCCTTCACGAAGGCGAACTCCGCGCCGAGCGGCAGCTCGAGCAGGTATTCCTTGTCGTTGATGATGAGCTTCTGTTTCCCCTTCTCCACGGCGGTGCCTATGCCGGTGGGGGTCAGCACGCCGCCGAGGCCCGCGCCCTTCGCGCGGATGCGCTCGTTGAAGGTGCCCTGGGGCACCAGCGTCACGTCCATCTCGCCGGAGTTCATCTTCTGGCCGGAGACCGGGTTTGTGCCTATGTGGGTGGCGTAAAGCTTCTTGACGCGGCTCTGGGAGATCAGTTTGCCGACGCCGACCTCGGGGAAGGCCGTGTCGCTGGTCATCAGCGTCAGGTCCTTCGAGCCTTTCTTCAGGAGGGCCTCGATGAGCGTGAAAGCGTTGCCGCAGCCCATGAAGCCGCCCACCATCAACGACGAACCGTCCTTTATCTTCTCAACCGCCTGTTCAGCCGTAAGAATAGGTTTCATGCCTTACTCCTTGTCAGATTTTACCGCGACCGCCCCGCGCCGAAGTCCAAATATTATAACAAAATTATTTATTATGAAAGGCCGCCGGGACGCAAAAAAGCCCGCGGGGCCTGGCCGCCGCGGGCTTTCATTTGCGCGTGGCCCCCCTTTTCAGGCGGCGCCGGCCGCCGCGCGCGCGGCGCGGTACGCCGCCAGCGCCAGCGGGAAAGGCGAGAGCACGCGCTCCAGCACGCCCTTGCATTCCGAAATGGCGGTGCCGTAGTTCGTTATGGGCACGCCCGAAGACGAGGTCTTTTCCATGCGGCCCAGTATCTCGGTGCGGGTCAGCATGCAGCCGCCGCACTGTATGGCCAGCTTGTAGGAGGCGATGTCCGGAGGCAGGTCGTGGCCGGCGAAGGTGTCTATCTTCAGGTCCCCCCCTGCGGTCTGTCTCAGCCAGCGCGGCAGCTTCACGCGGCCTATGTCGTCCTCTATGGCGTGGTGGCTGCAGGCCTCCATCACGGCCACGCGGTCGCCGGGTTTCAGGCCGCGTATGGCCGCGGCGCCGGCCGCGTAGGCGGCCAGGTCGCCCTTGAACCGCGCGAAAAGTATCGAGAACGTCGTGCAGGGCACGTTGCCCGGCGTGTTCTCGACCATGAAGTCCACCACCTGCGAGTCGCAGACCACGAGGGCCGGCGGCGCCTTGAGCGCAGCGAGCGCGGCCGCGTACTCGGTCTCGCGGCAGACCAGAGCGAGCTGCCCGTGGTCCAGCAGGTCGCGCATGGCCTGCACCTGCGGAAGTATGATGCGGCCCTTCGGGGCCTCCTTGTCGATAGGTATGATCAGCACGGCCGTCGAGCCGGGCGGGACCAGGTCGCCCAGTATGGCCTTCGGTCCGCCCTTGTCGGCGGTGACCGCCAGCAGGCGTTTCTTTATCTCGTTCACCGCGGCCTCGCGGCCGGCCTTGTTCACGGCGGAGCAGAGCACCGGGTCCAGGCCCAGCGCCTTCAGCGCGGCCAGCACGGCGGGCGCGGGGGCGGCCAGGTCCGTCTTGTTTATCAGCGGGATGACCGGCGTCTTGCGCGCGGCGGACGCGGCGACCACGTCCTGCTCCCATTTCCCCCATTCGGAGGGTTCGGCCACCAGCAGCACGGCGTCGGCGCGGTCGAAGATGCGCCGCGCGCGCTCGGTGCGCAGCGCACCCAGCTCGCCGCTGTCGTCGAGGCCGGCGGTGTCCAGGAACACCACGGGCCCTACCGGCAGCAGCTCCATGCTTTTCTCCACCACGTCGGTGGTGGTGCCGGGCACCGGCGAGGTTATGGCCACGTCCTGGCCGGCTATCATGTTCAGCACGCTGGACTTGCCGACGTTGGTGCGGCCGAAGATGGCTATCTGCAGGCGCATGGATTTGGGCGTTGTTTGCATGGCGGTCATCCTTTTGGGGCGTTCTTGAGCGAGTGCCCGTAGCCCTCCGCGCGCGTGCGGCCCAGGGACTTGAGCATCGCGTCGACGCAGCCGGCGCATTTGTCGGCGGCGTCGCTGACGCAGATCTTGCCGGGGTACAGGCTGTAGTCCACCCTGTGCTCGACGGGGCTTATGTTGGGCATCAGCACGTTGGCGCCGCATTGCAGCGCGCGCTGCCTGCCCTGCGGGTGCAGTGTGCCCATAGCGGTGGTGGCCGGTATGTGCGTGTTTACGGTGACTATGCGGGTCAGCGCGACCATCCTGAGGCCGAGGTCCAGGGTTCCGCCCGCCGAGCCGGCGAGCGGCGTGTCCGGGTTCGGTATGAACGGGCCTATGCCTACCATGTCGAGGTCGAGCTTCTTGAAGAGCAGTATGTCGTCGGCGAGGCTCTCGAGGGTCTGGCCCGGCAGGCCGGCCATTACGCCGGAGCCTACCTGGAAGCCGGCCTCCTTCAGCCAGGCGAGGCAGGCGAAGCGGCGGTCGTAGTCGGAGTCCGGCTTGAGGGCCTTGAAGAGTTCCCTGTCCGACGTCTCGAAGCGGAGCAGGAAGCGGTCGGCGCCGGCGGCGCGCAGGGCCTTATATTCCTCCCTGGAGTGTTCGCCTATGGAGAGGGTTATGGCGAGGCCGGTCTCTTTCTTGACGGCTTCCAGGACGGGGATGACGTCGCGCGGGCTCCAGGCCGGGTCTTCGCCGGACTGCATGACGACGGTGCGGTAGTTCAGCGAGACGGCGGTGCGGGCGCAAGCGAGTATCTCTTCTTTAGTGAGGCGGTAGCGGCGCACCTTGGGGTTGCCGGCGCGTATGCCGCAGTAGCGGCAGTTGCGGCGGCAGGTGTTGGAGAACTCTATGAGGCCGCGCACGTGCACGCCGTCGCCGACGTTGTCGCGGCGGACCTTGTCGGCCAGCGCGAAGAAAGGGGCCGGGTCGGTCCCCGGCGACAGCGCGTCGATGAGTTCTTTTTTATTCATGTCGGTATGCCGATCTTATCGTCGGCAGTCCCGCGGCATGGGCTCTTCGGGCACGGCGTCGCGCACACCGTGCGCGCGCCTTGTCACTCCCTCGCCGCGCTTGCGCAAGCGGCTCGGTCCGCGACAGCCCTCAGAACCCATGCCACGCTCCTGCCGACGGGCCCATGCCGTGCGCCTGCCGCCGGACCCATGCCGCCTCCGCCCCTCCGGGCGAAGGCGGGGCCGCGGGCTCAGATCAGAAACAGAGGTCGCGCTCGCCGGCGGCTATGCGGGCGTAGTAGGCGTCCAGCAGCTTCACGGTCTCCGGCGGGAAGTCCTTCTCGCGGGCCCGTATCTCGGATATTTCCTTCCTTATCAGCGCCTCGCCCTTCGCCCGGGTGGCGTCCGAGGCGAAGTCGTCGAGCCACTCGCGGAAGGTCAGCACGGCGTTGAGCTTGCAG
>ERZ1645187.208-NODE-208-length-56720-cov-9.458661_pt1 | contig 56720 bp, 50 predicted proteins | sample MGYA00575352_ERZ1645187 | MGnify/ENA primary metagenome ERZ1645187 (study PRJEB40837, sample SAMN11349314) | freshwater sediment metagenome | isolation source: river sediment | host: Sediment | place: India: Wazaribad , New Delhi | collected 2017-02-21 ... | reverse complement strand
CTTAGGATCATGTGCGGTGACGCGTGAGGGTTCGAGCCCCTCTTTCCCCACTTCGCTAACTAATTATCAAGAGGTATATTTTGAAAACAGAAAAAACTTTCACTGAGGACCATCAGGTTAAAATTACTGCGGAATTTGAACCAGAATTACTAGATCAGTTCAAACACAAAGCCGCTCGAAAAATCGCCCGGCGCACGCATATTCCCGGGTTCAGGCCCGGTAAAGCCCCTTACGCCACCGTCCTTAACCATGTTGGAGAATTGGAAATCACCCAAGAAGCCATCGACCTCATGGTTGAAGAAGTCTACCCGCAGGTCATCGAAGCCGAAGGGATTAAACCTTGGGGGCCGGGAAGCCTGGACGCAATCAAAAGTGAGAACCCGCCTGTTTTCGAATTTACCATTCCGCTGGAGCCCACAGCCGAACTGAACGATGTGGATTCACTGCGAAAGGAATACAAACTCCCCGAAGTCAGCGATGAGGATGTAGAAAAATTCATCCTGCGTGCGCGCCGCAGTTACGCCACACTGGTGCCAGTGGAGACGCCGGCCACTGAAGACACGGTTGTGTATATGAATCTGGAAGGGCGTGATAAAAATTCCGCTGAAGGGGAAGACGCGGTCGTCATCCCGGCCGCACCGTATCAGGCGTTGATCACCTCTCCTGAAGAAGAACAGGAGAGCGAATGGCCGTACAAAGGTTTTGCCAGGGCGTTTATTGGCCGCAAAGCCGGCGAAACCTTCGAAATCGTTCATGAATATCCCGCGGATGACCGTCAAGAAAATCTGGCTGGCAAAACTGTCGTTCTCAGCGGAACGATTGAAACCGTCAAAGCCTTGGAACTTCCGGAATTGGATGAAGATTTCTTGGGGAAAATCGGCGGCTTTACCAGTTTGGAAGAAATGAAGGATTACTTCCGGGCACAACTCAGCCGGGAATCCCTCCAGGAATACGAAGATGATTATTTCAACGATCTGATGGAGCAGATCCGCGCCAAGGCTGTGATTAAGTATCCGCCCCAAATGCTTGAAGAAGAAATTCAATACGTAAAAAACAGCCTGGAGCATGAACTGTCGCACCAGCAGATGACATTGGATCTTTACCTCAAACTGCGGCAAACAGATGAGGAAACCTTCATGAAGAATGAAGTGGAACCCGTCGCTAAAAAGCGTTTGGAAAAATCATTGATCGTTGATGAGCTGACAAAAAAGTACAACGTTCAGATCACCGACAAGATGGTTGAAGACGCAGCCTCTCAATATATCAGTGCACTGCTCGAATCTGGCGAACTCGAAGAGGTACAGAAGACGCTGGGAACCAAAAAATTTGCGGAGTATGTCTCAAATCAGGCCATCCGCATGGTGGTTGACAGCGAAGTCCATCGAGTTTTACGCTCCATTGCCAGCCCGGAATCAATTCAAACCGAAGCGCCTGACGCGCTGCCCAGTGAAGACTCCTCCGCGGTCGCGGCCATCGAGCCAGCCCCTGAAGCAGCGGCAGAAGCTCCAGAAACTGAATCCGAATAATCAGGCAGGCTGACTAAGGCTGCACAAGAAAACAAACAATTTTCTTACGCACAAAGAGTAGACTTGATTGAAATTAGTTACCGCAAAGGAAAAAAAATGGATAAAAATTCGTTTCAATCTGTCATCCCCATGGTGGTCGAAGCATCGCCCACCGGCGAGCGGGCCTATGACATCTACTCTTTGCTGCTCAAAGAGCGCATCGTTTTCGTGGGGTCGGCCATCAATGACCAGGTAGCCAATCTGGTCGTTGCCCAGCTGCTTTACCTCAGCCAGGTTGATCCCGACAAGTCGATCCAAATGTATATCAACTCCCCCGGTGGTTCAATTTATGCCGGCTTGGCAATTTTGGACACCATGCAGATGATCCCCAACAAAATCAGCACAGTTGCTGTCGGGGTGACCGCCAGTTTCGGGACGGTTCTGCTGGCTGGCGGAACCAAGGGCCAGCGCTACGCCCTGCCACACGCCACCATTCATCTGCACCAACCACTTGGCGGTACAGAGGGTCAGGCTTCCGACATCGAAATCATGGCGCGTGAGATTTTGCGCCTGAAAGATCACCTGAACAACTTCTTTGCCGAAGTCACCGGACAGCCCATCGATGTTATCCGTCGCGATACCGACCGAGATTTTTACATGGACGCGGAACAGGCTGTGGCCTACGGTTTGGTGGACAAAGTTTTGGAACCGCCTAAAAAATAGTACAAGGAAAACTGCCGGCTATGATCCTCGATCACTTTCCCCAGCTCAAGGGGATAATTTTAGACATGGATGGCGTGCTCTGGCACGACACCCAGCCTATCGGGGATCTGCCGGCAATTTTTGATTTTATTCGCACCCATGGGCTGAAGGTCATTTTGGCGACCAATAACGCCACCCACTCCATCGATTTTTACGTAGAAAAACTTAAAGCCTTTTCAGTTGATATTTGTCCGCAGGAGGTTGTCTCCTCCGCGACAGCTACACTTGCTTACCTGAAGCGCATCCTGCCACCAGGCAGTAAGGTTTATGTGGTCGGCTCAGAATCACTCAGAACGCTGGTGAGCTCAGCGGGTTTTGACCTGCTCCCCGAGGAAGCACGCCAAGGTGCAGCAGCGGTCGTGGTTGGGTTGGACCCTGAAATTAATCATCAGAAGCTGGCCAACGCCGGCCTGCTCATTCGCGCTGGCGCAAGGTTCATTGCAACCAACACCGATGCCACCTACCCCACGCCCTGGGGGCTCTTCCCCGGCGCGGGAGTGATGGTCGCAGCCATTCAAACCGCCAGTGGGAAGGAACCCGAAATTATTGGCAAACCAAACGCCGGCATGTACTTCGAAGCCCTGGAACGCATGGGGTTACCAGCAAGCGCCGTGATGGGGATTGGCGACCGTCTCGAAACGGATATCGCTGGCGCGCAGCAAGCTGGCTGCCTGGCAGGCTTGGTGCTGACTGGCGTCAGCACATTGGAACAGGCCCAGCGTTGGACGCCTGCTCCCGATTGGGTTGCACCGAGCTTGACAGAGCTGATCTATGGCTGACCTCCAAATATATGACGAAGACCGCAGCAGTCTGATTGAATGGCTGCAAGCCCAGCAGCAACCTGCATTTCGGGTGAAACAACTATGGGAAGGCTTGTACAAGCAATTGTATAGCGATTTCTCTCAATTCGCCAACATTCCCAATTCCCTCAAGGCGGATCTGGCAGCCCATTTTACACTTATGCCCCTGACTTTAATCGAGAGCATTCACTCAAAGGATAACCTGACGGAAAAAGTGCTTTTCCAGCTCCAGGACGGCGCGCGGGTCGAGACGGTGCTCATGCGTTACGAGGAACGAAATTCGGTTTGCGTCTCAACCCAGGTCGGTTGTCCGATGGGCTGCGTGTTTTGCGCCACCGGCCAAATGGGTTACCAGCGCAATCTTAGCGCTGCAGAAATCCTGGGACAGGTGATTTACTTCATGGCCCGCCTGCGCTCTGAAGGGCAGAACCTGACCAACGTCGTCTACATGGGGATGGGCGAGCCCTTTTTGAATTTTGATTCTGTGATGAAATCCATAGCCCGCCTGACGGACCCGGAGGGTTTAAATTTCGGTGCCCGCCGGATTACCATCAGCACAGTCGGAATCATCCCCAAGATTGACCGCTTTGCCGCTGAAAATTCGCAGGTTAACCTGGCGGTCAGCCTGCATTCCGCCGACAACGCCTTGCGATCGCAACTTGTGCCGGCGAACAAAATTTATCCGTTAAATGCACTAATGAAAACTTGCCGGCAATATGTCCAGACCACCCATCGCCGACTGACCTTCGAATATGCTCTGATCAATGAGGTCAATGACAGTCCGGAGATGGCTGAGCAACTAGCCCAGCTGTTAACCGGTCTCTTGTGCCATGTGAACTTGATCGCCCTAAACCCTAGTAAAGCGTATCCCCTGCAGGGTTCTCCGCGCGAACGCGTGAACCAGTTCCGCGAGATTTTGGAACGACATGGCATCAACGCCACGATCCGACTAAGGCGCGGCGTTGAAATTCACGCTGGCTGCGGTCAGCTCGCCAGCAGCCACTCTGCTGAATGATATAATCGCTGCCTATGAATGATACGATCAAGAAATGGCGGGATAGCCTTGCCAAGACGCGCAACGTTACCTTCGGCAAAGTGGCCAGCTTTTTTGGAGCCACTGAAATTGATGATTCCACCTGGGACGAACTCGAAGAACTGCTCATTCAAGCCGACTTGGGTCCCGATGCCACACTTTACCTGATCGACCGCTGCCAGGAATTGGCAGAAAAACATGGCTTTACCAAAACCGAACAACTTTACGAGCTAATCAAGTCTGAAATGACGCTCATGCTGGATCAGCCATCCGAACCGGACCTTTCACATCGACCAACTGTGATCATGGTAGCAGGCGTGAACGGCTCTGGCAAAACGACCTCAATCGCCAAGTTGGCAGCCCGCTACAAACAATCCGGGCTCAAGGTTTTATTGGTTGCAGCTGACACTTACCGCGCGGCAGCAGCTGACCAACTTGAGGTTTGGGCGCAAAGAGTGGACGTTCCGATCATTACAGCCCAACAAAACAGCGACCCGGGCGCCGTCACGTATGACGGCATCAAAGCCGGTCTTTCACGCGGGGTGGATGTGGTCCTGGTAGATACAGCCGGCCGCCTGCACACCCGCTACAACCTGATGGAAGAGATCAAGAAAGTCTATCGAGTAGCCGAAAAGGCACTTCCAGGAGCGCCGCATCATTCCTGGATTGTGCTCGACGCCACCACTGGCCAAAACGCTTTGCAGCAGGCACAAGCTTTCAGCAAAGCAGTGCACCTCAATGGTGCCATCCTGGCCAAGTTGGATAGTTCTGCCAAAGGCGGAATGGCGTTTGCCATCAAACGTCAACTCAATCTGCCGGTTTTGTATGCCGGCCTGGGGGAAAAGATGGACGACCTGCAGCTTTTTGACCGCACATCATTTATTGAGGGCATTTTTGCCCGCTAACTGAGGAACCAACCGCATGTCTGATCTTTCCGACCGAATTCAAGCCTTATCTGAACAATGCCGCATTCTCCAGGAGCATCTTTGACCTGCCTGCCAGGCGTGAACAACTTCTAAAACTGCAGACAGAATCACAGCAAGATGGATTTTGGGATTCACCGGATCAGGCACAGCAGGTGATGAAAAAAATCTCCTCCCTTGAAAACCTGACAGAAATGTGGGATTCGTTCACTACAGAAATCGCCGGTTTGGCATCCCTGCTCGAGATGGACGATGGCAGCCTGACTGAAGAGATCACCCAACAGACAGCAAAACTGGAACAAACGCTTGCCCAAAAAGAGACCGAACTGCTTCTCTCGGGTGAATACGACCACGGCAGTGCACTGCTCGCCATTCACTCCGGGGCTGGCGGCACCGATTCCCAAGATTGGGCGGCCATGCTGGAACGTATGTATCTGCGCTGGGCAGAAATTAAAGGTTACAAGACCGAAGTGCTGGACCGGATGGTCGGCGAAGAAGCAGGCATCAAATCAGTCACTATTCTGGTCGAAGGCGACTTGGCCTATGGTTACCTGAAATGCGAAAAAGGGGTCCACCGTCTTGTGCGCCTATCCCCATTTGACGCAGCTCACCGCCGGCACACTTCCTTTGCCTTGGTCGAAGTCTTGCCAGACATCGATGAAACAGAAGAGGTACAGATTCGACCGGAAGACCTGGTCATTGAAGTTTATAAATCTTCTGGAGCAGGCGGTCAGAACGTCCAGAAAAATATGACTGCCGTGCGGATCACCCACCTGCCCACCGGTCTGGTGGTAACCTGTCAGAATGAACGTTCTCAGACGCAGAACCGGGAGAGCGCTCTTAAAGTGCTGAAAGCGCGCCTATTTGAGCTTGACCAGCAAGCCAGACAGGAACACGTTTCTGAACTGAAAGGCGAATTTAAAAAAGTGGAATGGGGCAGCCAGATTCGTTCTTATGTGCTGCACCCATACCAGATGGTGAAAGATCACCGAACCGAATTTGAGACGGGCAATACTCAGGCCGTCTTGAATGGTGATCTTGATGGGCTGATTGAAGCCTGCCTAAAAATGAAACATTAGTCCAAAAGACCGGCCAATTTAATCACTTCAGGGTCCAGCTGCTTGGTCTTTCCGACGACGTCTTCCAAAGGAGTCGTCACGATCTCGTTGCCGATGCTGCCCGTCAAGACACCCATCTCGCCACGCGCCAGCGCCTGCACCGCAGCATTGCCGAGCTTGCTGGCTAAAATTCGGTCATAAGCGCCTGGGGTTCCCCCTCTTTGAACATGACCAAGGATGGTTGACCGGATGCTAAAGCCCAACCGTTCCTCATTACGTTCAAAATACTCCGTCAGTTTGGCAGCATTATATTCAGCCCCTTCAGCGGCAACGATCAACGCGTGCGACTTGCCATGTTCATAAGCTTTCCGCACGATCTCAGCCAGCTCCTCAGGGTCGGTCTGCACCTCCGGAAGGGTGATGGCCTCGGCACCGCCGGCGATCCCCGACATGAGTGCGATATAACCGCACTTGCGGCCCATTACTTCCAAAATGAAGGCACGCTGATGCGATGACGCGGTCACCTTAAGCCGGTCGATCGCCTCCAGGGCGATATTCAGAGCGGTATCCACACCGATGGTGATATCGGAACCTACCAGATCATTGTCGATGGTAGAAGCCACTCCCACTACCGGAAAGCCCATTTTGTAGAGCTCATGGGAACCCGTCTGGGAACCATTGCCGCCGATCACCACCAAGGCGTCGATCCCTTTTTGGTTTAAATTCCGGATGGCCATCTCCCGGCCCTCGACCGTTCGGAATTCTTCACACCGTGCGCTTCCCAGCATGGTGCCTCCCCGCTGTAAAATGCCACCGACATCTCGGGTGGTTAACTCTTCAATTGTGCCGGAAATCAAACCTTTAAAACCGTTTCTGACGCCATAAGTCAGCCATCCTTCAGCGATCCCACAGCGCACCACAGCTCGGATGGCTGCATTCATTCCAGGAGCATCTCCGCCGCTTGTAAGTACTGCGATTCTTTTTGCCATCTCTTTTTCCTCAAGATTTACCTGTTAGAATTTCAAAACAATGTCTCAATTATAATTCAACTAATTTCGCACTTAGAGGGATCTATGGCAGATGATATTCTGGTTTCAATAATCGCGGATGACATTTTTTCGCGAAATTGGATGTCCTTGCTCGTTGTCAGAGATTGGCGGACGCGCCTGGCCAATGAGTTTGCTTATTCCACCGGTTTTGCTGACCCAAAGCAAGCTTTCTTGCGGCAGCCTGACATTTTGCTGGCGGATGTAGACAATTTTGCCCGAAATCCCGGAATTCTGTCTGAAATCAACGCTTATACCGCTGCATCCCAGTGGGTCCGTGTCATTTTTGTGAGTAGTTCTGTCGAGACCAAGGTGCTTTCGCGTGTGCCTCCTGCGCATTTTGGTGGATACTTGCTTAAGGATGAAATTGGGACTTCACTCACCTGGGCAGTAAGCATTGCGGCTGCCGGAAGGCCCGTATTTACCCCCTCCACGCACCAGCTGGCAGTCGAAAGCGGCTATGAGCCCAACCCACACTTTACCGTTCTGCATGGTCAAAGCTACCCAGGCTTGACCCCCCATCAGAGTGAAATTGCCCGCCTGGCAGTTATTTTTTCACTTAACCGCAGGGACCTGGCAGACGAGCTTAAAATTTCGGACCAATGGAGTTACGGAGTTGTCAGCGAGCTTTACACCAGGCTGGGGTTGGACGAACTGGACTCAGGGTCCGAGAATTCGCTCACCTTGATCCAAGAAAACCAGATCATCAAATCCCATCTGGAAACAATTATCCAAGAGATGGGCGAAAGCAAGAAAGCCAAGGACCTCGAGACACTCGCCTTTCATCTGATCACGCTGCCAATTTTTGATATGGATGTATAGTGGCTACGCGCAATCCGGTTGGATTTCTTTTTTTCACTTGTATTCTTCCTCTTTTTTTCACCGGCTGCCGAATTTGATAGCTTTAGAGAGCTGAGGCTTGTACAATCGTAGCTGAAAGGAACCATGCCTTATGAACAATGTTTACATCATCGGAGTCGGACAGGTCCCCGTCCAAGAAAATTGGGATAAATCACTCAAGGAACTGGGGGGCGAAGCTGCCCTCCTCGCCATCCAGGACGCCGCCATCGGCTACCCTGATGCGCTTTTTGTTGGCAATATGATGGCTGGAACCGCCAATAAGCAGCTTCAACTAGGAACGCTCTTGGCAGATTGGGTCGGCTTCCACCAAAAACCAGCCCTGGGCATTGAAGCGGCCTGCGGATCCGGAGCCAGCGCCTTTCGGGCTGCCGTCATGGCGGTAGCCTCGGGCGAGATGGATTCGGCTCTGGTGGTAGGGGTTGAAAAAATGACGGATTCACCCTCAGCCGAGATTACTGCCAGCCTGGCCACTGCGGCAGATGCGGACCTGGAAGCTGATTTGGGTCTTTCTTTTGTGGCGCTGAATGCTTTAATCATGCAGCGCTATATGTACGAATATCATTGGCAGCATGCCGACTTTGCCGCTTTTTCCATCAATGCGCACGCCAACGCTGTACACAACCCCTATGCGCGCTTCCAAAATACAATCTCACGAGAACAGTTCAGCAAGTCAGCCATGATCAGTGATCCAATCAATTTGTTGGACGCTTCTCCAGTATGTGACGGCGCGGCCGCGATCATCATCTCGTCCACCCCACCCCGCAATCACCGCCCGCCGATCCGTGTAGTGGCCAGCAGTTCAGCCACCGATACACTCTCACTTCAAAACCGGAAGGTGCCGTTAAGACTTTCTGCAGCCATAAAATCAGCTCATGATGGCTACGCGCAAGCCGGAATTACCCCCGCAGATATTGGCGTTTTCGAATACCACGACGCCTTTTCAATTATGGCAGCCCTTTCCCTCGAATCGGCTGGCTTTTGTGAGCCAGGCCAGGCACCCAAGCTGGCCAATGAAGGCTTGCTTCGCTTTGATGGCCAGATTCCGGTCGCAACCTTCGGCGGCCTGAAAGCCCGCGGCCATCCAGTTGGTGCCACTGGCATTTACCAACTGGTCGAGCTGACCATCCAGTTGAGTGGCCTTGCCGGCGAAACCCAGGTCCTGCGCCCGCATTATGGCATGGCACAAAATATTGGCGGTTCCGGTTCCAACATCACCACCCACATCCTGGCCCGTGAATGATAGAATAGTCTGTTAAAGCCCAAATCCTCACCTTCCGAATCGACTAAAGGAGAGCTCAACGATGGAATTCCACATTTTACGTAGCGCCCGCGAAAAGTACCAGTTCGATGACCTTCTCTTCTCCAAAACAGGGAATGTGATTTTCGCCAATTTTCAGGCCGCCCGCCAGTTCGCTGAAAAAATCAACGCTTTTCGCAGCAAATCCACTGATAAACCCACTCCAGTTGCAGCCAGCCAAATTAATGCTTTGGGCTTGATCGATGAGATTTTTCATCTCGTGGTGGACCTCTATTACCAGGAAAACGGACCAGAACTGCGCCACAATCTTTACCTTGAGCTGGAAAAAGGCTTGGGGGCTGAACGGCTAAGCTCAACGCTTGAATACTTCAGCATGCTATTCCCCCCGCTGGATGTATACAAAGGCAAAACGGATATCACTTCTTACCTTGCGGGTGAAACCGAGGGCATTCCCAATCGGGAGTTGGTGCTTGAGGAACTCCTAATGGCCTGGCTTACCAATGTAAACCCGGCCGCTCAACCCTACGCGGAATTATTTACCGACAAGGACCTGGCCGCGCACACTGCGTATCTGCAGGTTGTCGACGGCATCCAGATCTACTTCAAACACCAACCTAGCTTCGGACCGGAAAAGCAAGACCTGATTACCATGCTGCGTTCCCCCGCTCTGGTCGTACCACAGTCGCTGAGCGGTCAGCTGGGTTATATCCGCGACCATTGGAGCGAGATCATCGGAAAGTATTTGTATAAGCTTCTGGGAAGCCTGGACATGATCAAAGAGGAAGAAAAAGCTGCCTTTTTTGGACCAGGCGAGAGTCTTGTCCCCGATTATGCGAACCGAACGGCCTGGGCAGACGGCATGCCAGACGTGGAGCGATACAGCCCCGATAGTGATTGGATGCCACGGGTAGTCATGCTCGCCAAAAACAGTTATGTTTGGCTCAACCAACTTTCACGCCAATTTCAGCGCCCAATCGACCGCCTCGATCAGATCCCAGACGAGGTCTTGGATGAGCTGGCCCGCTGGGGTTTCTCTGGCCTTTGGCTGATCGGGCTGTGGGAACGCAGCGATGCCTCCCGCCGCATCAAACAGATGTGCGGCAACCCAGACGCAGTTTCGTCGGCGTACTCGCTGGCGCGCTATCAAATCGCCGGGCGCCTGGGCGGCGAAGAAGCCTACCAGAACCTCTCGCAGCGCTGCGCCGCCCGCGGTATCCGCCTGGCCAGCGATATGGTTCCCAACCACATGGGCATCGATTCCGACTGGGTGTACGAACACCCCGATTGGTTCATCAGTTTGGACTACAGCCCATTCCCAGGCTACACATTCAACGGCCCGGACCTGTCGCAGCGCTCGGGCGTCTCGATTAACCTGGAAGACCACTACTATTCCCGCTCAGACGCAGCCGTGGTGTTTAAACGCTACGATCACGGCAGCGGTCAAACGCGCTACATTTACCATGGCAACGATGGCACCAGCATGCCCTGGAATGACACGGCGCAATTGAACTACTTGAATCCTCAAGTACGTGAAGCGGTCATCCAAACGATTTTGGACGTCGCCCGCCGTTTCCCCATCATCCGCTTTGACGCGGCCATGACCCTCACGAAAAAGCATTATCAGCGGCTGTGGTTCCCTCAGCCCGGCACCGGCGGTGATATTCCTTCGCGGGCTGACTTTGCCATGTCACGCGAAGAATTCGACCGGGCCATGCCCGAAGAGTTTTGGCGTGAAGTGGTAGAGCGGGTCGCCCGCGAGGTGCCAGATACACTCCTGTTGGCCGAAGCATTCTGGTTGATGGAAGGTTATTTTGTACGGTCGCTGGGAATGCACCGCGTGTATAACAGCGCCTTCATGAACATGTTGCGCAATGAGGAAAACGAAAAATACCGCCAGCTGATTAAAAACACACTGGTTTACGACCCGCAGATTTTGAAGCGTTATGTAAATTTCATGAACAATCCCGATGAAAAAACGGCTGTGGAGCAATTTGGCAAGGGCGATAAATACTTCGGCATCTGCACCGTTATGGCCACATTGCCCGGATTGCCCATGTTTGGCCACGGTCAGATTGAAGGCTATTCTGAAAAGTATGGCATGGAATATTATCGCCCCTACTGGGACGAGCAACCGGACCAAGACCTCCTCCATCGCCATGAACGCGAAATCTTCCCACTGCTGCATCGCCGCTGGCTCTTTGCTGATGTGAGCAACTTTACGTTATATGACTTTTACCGTGCATCAGGCGGCGTGGATGAAGACGTTTTTGCCTACAGCAATGCTGTCGGTGGGCATGCCGGGTTGGTTGTCTACAACAACCGTTTCAGCTCCACTGCCGGTTGGATTAAGGGATCGGTGCCATTCCTCGAAAAAGGTGCTGAAAATGCCAGCCTTTCTTCCCGCGAGCTTGGGAATGCGCTGGGCCTTTCCGGAGGTGCGACGGATTACGTCATCTTCAGAGACTATACCCACCAGCTAACCTACATCCGGCCCGTCCAGGAAGTTTTTGAACGCGGTTTGTATTTTGAACTTCAGGCGTACCAATGCCACGTCTTCATGGATTTCAAAATCGTCCGCGGCAGGGAGTACGAAGAACTCAACCGCTTCCTTGGCGGTCGCGGTGTGCCCGATTTGGACGCGATCCGCCGGGAAATTGCTTTGGGCCCAGTCCTTTTCCCTTTGCGAAAACTGCTCGCAATCCCCAACCTGGAAAAGCTACTGACTCAGCCCACCCAAACCGAGAGTAATGGATCGGAATCTGAAGATGTAATCGAAGGCAGCCTGCAGTGGCTCACTGAGGCAGGGTATGCCGCCCTCCAACTGACTGGCCCGATCGCGTGCAGCCCTGAAGCCGGCAAGCATTCCGCCCAGTTGCTGATCACCGAACTGAGAAAATTGGATAAAGCTCAGAAAAGCCTCGGCCTGGCCGGCATGCGCAGCACCGCCCGCTTCGCGGCAGCGTTGGATCAGGTCAGCCGAATCGATCCGCGCTTCAAGTTCGTAATGCTGCTATGGAGCTTGCTTGGCAACCTGAGCGGTCCGCAGGCCCTGCCCGAATGTGCACAAGCGAATCGCAGAACTTTGGACGAAGCCCCCATCAGCCGGCTCTTGATTGAAACGCTTACCCAGGTTGGTTTCAGCGACTACGAAGCATACAAACAAGCCCAGGCAGTTAAATGGATGTCCGCCCTGATGACCTGGCCCAGCCAGGATCCGCTGCCTTCAGCAGCAGCGCTGCTGGATCATTGGCTTGGCGACCCACAGTTTGAAAACTACATCGAAGTTAACACTTATAACGATGTCCGCTGGTACAACAAAGAAAAATTTGACCAAATGCTTACCTTGCAGCAAGCGGCATTGTTCCTGCAAAGCGCTTCAGCCGCGCAAGCAAGCACCTCAAAACTGGTGGAAACCCTTCTAACTTACAAGGATGTTTTTGCCCAGTTAGAGGAAGCGGCCCAAGCCTCGGAATATCAGCTCGACAAACTGCGCAGCGCTCTGGCTTAGAGGCGTTCTTCCCGGCTGGCGCGCAGCAAGGTCTGAGAGAATATGGTATCTGCTCTCAGACCTGTTTTTTTACTTCGAACCCGCGCCAGGCTGTCGATTACTGCCGGCTGCAAATCAAGGCCAGTTGCCGACTTGGTCAGCCAGACCGCGTTGGCAGCATAGGCCACATTATTCTGGGGTTCAATCCGGTGAAATTCATCAAAGAAAAAACCGCAGGATGTAAACATACGCTGGCGCTCATATTGCGCCCGTAGCAGCAGGTCAGTTCTTTTCAAACTTTCTGGCGTTAGGCCCGATGGTGATAGTTCAGCGCAGAGATCCTGCAGCGTCTGCTTCTGGTTAATGACATCGACATAGCGGTTGCGTAGCTCCCATGGGTCCGCAAAATGAGGCGCGGTTACGTCCAGATAAGCCTGGTCCACCCATTCGGCGATCTGGTTCAGGGCCTCGCGCAGCGGCTGCTTCCAATCGGCACCGGGGGTGCAGTCGCACTCACCCTCCCAGCGGGTAATGCCATGATGGCATGACCACGAGGTGCGTTCGACCAATGCGGCGCTTTGGGTGATTGGGTGCTCACGCATCCATCGGCTTGGGAAGGTCCAGTCGGTTGAGAATTGACTGCCCCCCTGATTGAGCACATATGTCAGGAACTTATCGCGAAACCGGCGGTGGTGGCCATACAACTCACCATCGCTTGCAATCACGGTCAGCGCTTCGGCCTTATGGTTGCGTGTGCGGTTGATTTCCTCCAAAAAGTTGTCGCCATTGCGCGTTACAGCCGGGTTAAAGCTCACCTCGGTACTCAAGTCACGGTCATACACAAAAACGCTGAAAGGTGGGCGGCCGCCCCCCAGGTTGATTAAGTAGGGTCCCGGCTCGGCTGACTGGTTTCGCAGTTGCCAGGGGGCCAATATGGTGAAACGAATGCCCTGATCGGAAGCCACCTGCAAAGTTTCTAAATCTGCAGCTGTCTCGGGCAGCCAAAGTCCTTCCGGCTTGTGCCCAAAGCGGAACTCAAAATCGGCAATGCCCCAGCGGATTTGAGTAACCTTGTCTTGATATGAGGCTAGCGGCAGGATGACATGGTTATATGCCTGAGCCATGCCATTGCCATATCCAAAGCGAACGTAATTTCGTCTTTCCTGCTCGATGATTTTTCGGCTTACTTCCGGCGCAGCTTCCGCCAGCCAACGAAACAGTGTTGGGCCAAGGTTGAAGCTGATGCGTTCAAAATTGCCCTCATAGGCATTGGGAGCGTAGCATTCGTGAAGAATTCGCTCGTTCCAGTTATGGTATGGCTGGGCGCCAGTTTCGTCAGGGATGTAATTGGATATGGGATCTTCGCGCGGAGGTTGATAAAAATGGCCATGAATAATGACATTCATACGTAATGTAACCTGTTAATTCCGAGTCTCGGCCAAAAAATCCAGCTTCTGCCGGAAAATGGCCGGATTAATACCAAATAGGCGGGGCAGACTATCCAACCCGCAAGTGCGATTTTCAGCCAGGTATTCCAACCAAAAAACAGACGTTGGAAAATCTTTTTTGCTGGTTTCCAAAAACTGGGTCAAACGGCCAAGCTGCACCGGATTAGTTTCCACAAAGCGGCGGCGCTTCTTTGTTTTTTGGGCAATTAACTGCATAATTTCCAAGAACGTCAAATGTTCAGGTCCACCTAATTCCAAAGTTTGGTTGATGGTCTCGGGCATTTCCAATGCCCACAGCAAACATGTCACCAAATCGCCAATCCATAGCGGCTGCAACAAGGTGTTGCCTTTGCCAGGTATAAGTACGATGCCCGGAGAAATCTTGATCAGGTGAGCAATATTCCGGGTAAAGTGATCGCCAGGCCCAAAAACCGGACCGACGCGGAAGATACTAAAAGGGATTTCCGCCGTTCGGATGATGTGCTCGGCAATGCCTTTCGCTTTCAACAAATTATACGCCGACGCCCGATCTGCGCCAAGATGGCTGAGATAAAAAAACCGGGAAATGTGCGCCTCGGAGGCGGCTTGAGTCAAATTTTTTAAACCGCTTACTTCCAACTGTTCCAGGTTCGCTTTGCTGCCCTGCTGTTCGACCCCTGCCAGGTGGTAAATAACCTCTACCCCTTGCAAAGCTGCCCTGAGGCCGCGGCTGTCGCTTAGCGAACTGACCGCCACGTCAAAATCCCACCCCTGTGGAAGCGTGGTTGGGTCTGCACTGGGCTGAAGCAATAAGCGGAATGGTTTGCCGGCTATGCGCAGGTTTCTGACGAGCTCACCCCCGATAAAGCCTGTTCCTCCCGTAACCAAAATCATGGGCTAATTATATCAATAATTTTATGTATATCTGGCATATTACTTGCAATCCTTACATTCAACCGGAATTTACAATGGGATGAAGCTATGGAAAATCGAGTCGGCTTTCATTATTTTCAGGATCTCAACCACTACCAGAACAAAGACCTGGCGCTTTGGCTGCCAGAATTGAAGTCTTTGGACGCCAGCTGGCTGGTCCTGCAAAGTGCCACAACGCAGGCCATACCTGAAGAATTTATCACCCAACTGGTGTCCGAAGGAATCAAGCCAGTCATCCACTTTGACTTTCAGGTAAACTCTTCGGTCAAACCGGATGACATCCGCTTGCTTCTCAATGAATATGCGCGGTGGGGCGTCAAATACGTTGTGTTTTTCAAACATCCCAACAGCAAATCTGCCTGGCTGGAAGGTACCTGGTCACAGGGGGACCTGGTGGAGCGTTTTCTGGATCGCTACCTGCCTTTCGTTCGGGCTGCGGAACAAGCCGGCCTGATTCCGGTCTTCCCGCCATTGCAGCCAGGCGGCGACTATTGGGACCTGTCATTCCTAAAAAAGGTGCTCCAATTGGCTGAACAGCGTAAATCGCTCGATTTTTCCGCCAACCTACACATGGCCGTCAGCGCTCAAACCTTCGGCAAAGCGCTTACTTGGGGGGCTGGAGGATCTGCTAAGTGGAAGGCACCCCGGCCCTACAGCAAAACCGAACCTGGCGAAGAAGACCACCGGGGTTTCAATACCTGGGATTGGTACACCCGGGTTGTCAAAGAGGTCTTAAACATCACCCCCAAGATTTTTCTGTTTTACTACGGCGCAGCCGATATCCGCAGCAATGCGCTCGATCCATCGGTCAGTTTTGAAAACCTGGTTAGTCTAGCCGCAGCCACGGGCAGCAACGCCCATGCACTGACCCTTCCAGAAAATGTTTTGGCATGTTTGTTCTGGCTGCTCAGTTCCGAGCCTTCAGATCCATTCGAAAAAACGGCCTGGTTCGACGCTTCGGGGAAGCCGCGTCAGGAGCAGATTTCAGCTTATAAATCACGTTTGGAACAGACCCGCAAGCAGGCGGTTGAATTCCCGGTGGCCAACCGGGTGGCGGAATGGCTCTACCCGATCGATCATTACCTTTTGCTTCCTTCTTATGATTGGGGTGTACCGGAAAACACGCTTGACCGCATCCGTCCCATCTTACGCGAGTCCAAGCCAACCATTGGTTTTTCCGTCATCGAGGCGATGAACGCCAGAAAAGTCACGGTTTGGAATGAAAATTCCGTGTTTACCGAACACGACCTCCAGATGCTGCGTGAGGCCGGCTGTATTGTTGATGAGCAGGTGATCAGCAGCATCACACCTGTAGTTTAGTCAAACGAGTGAGGCTTTCTATGAATCCATTATCGTCATCAAACCGGACCCCGATTTCTACCCCCAACCCCAAAATTGTGGTTCTGGGTATGGGTGGTGGAGGCTGCAATGCCATCAACCGCATGATTGAAAGCGGAATGCATGGCGTAACCTTCGTGGCAGCCAATACGGACGCCCAGGCTTTGGCAACAAATTTGGCCGACGAAAAAATCCATCTTGGCCCCAAAACCACACGTGGATTGGGCGCCGGCGGATTGCCGGTGGTGGGAGAAGCAGCTGCTGAGGAAAGCAATCGCGAAATTGCAGCGGTTTTGGACGGCGCAGAAATGGTTTTTCTAACCGCTGGAATGGGTGGTGGTACCGGTACCGGTTCCATTCCGATCGCTGCCCGAATTGCAAGAAGTCAGGGCGCGGTCACGATTGCCGTAGTCACCCGGCCATTCTCCTTCGAGCTTGGTCGCCGGCAGCGCAATGCCGAAGAAGGCATCCGGAAGTTGTCTGAGTTCACCGATACGCTGATCGTCATACCAAACGACAAATTAATCGAAGTCGCCCCGCGTGATTTGCCCCTCGATATGGCTTTTACACTCGCGGATGACGTCTTGCGTCAGGGCGTTCAAGGCATCTCAGAGCTGATCACCGAGACAGGCCTCATTAACGTCGACTTCTCCCACATCAAGCGCGTCATGCAGGCCGGGGGCGGTGCCCTGCTTTCAATCGGTACCGGGACCGGACCGAACAAAATTCAGCAGGCCATCGAAAAAGCGCTTCACCATCCCCTTCTAGACGAAATTGACCTTTATTCCGCCACTTCCATGATTGCGAATTTCACCGGCGGCAATGATATGTCTTTCGTCGACTTGACCAATGCATTACAGACTCTGCAGCAGGCTGCCGGCTTCCACGCCGATATCATCCCCGGCATCATCACCGACCCGCGCATGGAAGACCGTGTGCAGCTGATTTTGATCGTAACCGGCATCGGCGGACAAACGGCGACCCCGCGCATCAATCCGACACCCGCCTATCAGCGGCCTGAAGTCAGGCATGAACCTGCCCGCACTGAAAGCTCCTATCAGCGTGACGAAATCGAAGTAAATAACGAGATCGGAATCAATCCTTATACCGCTCAAAGCGACCCGGCGAATAACCTGGATGTGCCGGCCTTCTTGCGGCGGCGATCGAAACTTGGAAAGTGAAGGAATAAAATGAGAGCTGCTGCGCTCAAAGAGGCCTGTCAGGAAGCTGCCCGCCGGGATCCCAAATTGAAAGGGCTTCAGCCAAAAGTCAGCCAACAATCAGTTGGCCGCTATCTGCTGCTGTTTAGCTATTCCGACGACCTTCCGGATGGAAAAAAACTAAATAAGACTAGCCGGGTCGTGGCGGATGAAGATGGTCATATCATCAAGATGTCGGCTTCACGCGGGTAGCCTGAAGCCGTGATCAGGATTCAATTCGAGTAATAAACTATGGAACTGGCAAGATCACCCATTACCACCTCCCAAAAGAAACCGACCCATCCTGGCAGGGCAAAAGGCCAGAAACAATCGGCTGCAGTCGACCCGTTGGCCTCCTTTTACGAGCAGCGCACCATTGCCATCTCAGAACTGCCAGACCGACCGGGCTGGGCCGAAGGTGCAACGGTTGTAAATCAGGTCGGGTTATCCGATTTTCACAAATCGCAGGCCGTCATGCTCTTCTCCTCAGCCTTCCTGGGCTTGCTAATCGGGCTTTGCATCGCGCTCCTGTTGTAATGAAATTATTGCCAAACCGGAAAAGATAGAGGAATCAGGCAGCCCAAGCGCTGCCTGATTTCATGTATAATCTGACACAGACTTTTTCAATAAAGAGGATTTTATGGGTTCAACAATAATTCATGGGGCCGACTATTGGCAAAATCTGGAGATTACCAGCAGCGATCTGCAGCGTCTCACCAGTCATTTGTTTGAGAAGGAAGAACCGCTGACATTGGATGCAATGGTTGAAGTATTGATTGAACTGCGCTTGGAGGATCTCAAAGCCGAGAACGCAAAACACCTCGACGAACTGGGCCAGGTTTACCTTCCGCAAAACACCTATGCACTCGGAAGTAAAGTCCTCTTCCCTGGATCAAACTGGGAGTCAGGAACCGTCGTAGCGGAACGACCAGGGAAAAATCCTGACCTGGGCGAGTTCACAGTAACTACCATCAAGTTTGAAAACAGCGAGCGTGACTACGCCACCGGCCTGGAAGGCCACCCTCTCAGCTTGTCAGAATCCCAGACGAAAAGCGCTGAAGTTTTGGACCTAACTGAAATCAAAGCCTCTTTCGGCAATGAAATCCGCTCCAAATTGCGCAGCGCGTTGACCAGCCAAAAAGAATTGGTTCGCATCGGTCATACATGGTTCCCCAAGTCGCTTTTGATTAAGATCGGCAAAGGTGAACTCAACCTGGCGGAGGCCATCTTGGACGGCCTGAACGGCGGCCCGATTGCCATTCAGGAGCTGCTCGACCAACTGGAAATCGTCTCGGAGGGTGAAAACAAGAAGCTGGCAGAATTTTCGCTGAATTATGCGCTCCAGGAAGACCCGCGCTTTGATGAAGTTGGGACTGCCGGAAAGTTTTCATGGTTTCTGGAACGCCTGGAGCCGGTGTCAGTGCGGGAAACGCCTATTTACCTGCGCCTGCCCGCTGATCCGAAGCCCACTGATGAAATCTCCGAAGAAACTCAGAAGATTTTCGAAACGCTCGATGATGAATACGCCTTCAACGAGGATGCATTTCAGGAAGATAAACGCTTGGAATCAACCCAAGTGACCTTGAACTTTCCGCATTGGCGTGCCGGCAGCCTGCCAATTACGCCGGCTACGTATCAAGTATTCCCTTCCGCTTTGGAAACGAATCATGTCAAGCTCAGCTTTTTAGACGAGCAGAGTGGAGAGCGCATTTCTGCCTGGGTCGTCCGCAAAGGCCGCTATGTCATCGGCTTGCGCGATTGGTACGAGGCCCAAAACCTCATTCCGGGAAGCGTCATTGAAATCAGCAAGACCAATGAACCGGACGTCCTGACCATCCGTGCCGAGAAAAAACGCTCCAGCAAAGAATGGATTAAAACTGTGCTAATTGGTGCAGACGGTGGCCTGGTCTTTGCCTTGCTTCGCCAGCCAATCTATGCTGGGTTTAACGACCGAATGGCGATTGCCATCCCAGATGTGGCCGGCTTGGATGCCATTTGGAGCAACCGCGAGAACAAGATGCCATCTTTCAAGAGCGATGTAACGCGCATGATGTCGGAGCTTTCAAAGCTGAACAATCAGCGCCATGTCCATTTTATTGACTTGTACGCTGCCCTCAACGTCATCCGGCGGACACCTCCGCAAGATTTGCTCCATATTTTAAGTACATCCGCTGAATTTACTCATGTTGGCGATTTTTACTTCCACCTGTCTGAAAGCGCGTAAGGGAGAAAAATGTTAAATAAATTCCCCAGCTTGGTTAAACCCACGCTGAAAACCAAATTCCACGTGGATTTTGACTGGTTTAAAGCCCAGGACAGTAACTGGCGTCAATCACTCTACGCATTTTTATGTAAAGAACATCAGGCGATTTACGCAGATTACCAGGATGCCACAATCGTTGACATTGTCTCCCCCGAAACCGGCGAGGTGAGCCAAGGCGACGGGATGCTCTATACCCTGATTCATCACTGTGCTGCCCAACCTGATTTTCTCTCAAGTGAGATGCCGCTGGTTGACTCGATATTTAAGGTTTTCCTTGCCAACCAAAACACACCCCTGACCAGCGAAGAGCTGGCTGAAAAAACCGGAAAGCAGGCTGTGACCATCCTGCAGACGATCGGTGGGTTGCGGGTCTATAAAGGAATTCGGCCGGTCAGTTAGAATTAATTTGCTTGCCCCTGTAGCTCAATGGATAGAGCACCAGACTTCTAATCTGATGGTTGCGCGTTCGAGTCGCGCCAGGGGCATCTCGAAATTGAAAAGAAGCAAACATTAGGAGAAGAAAAAATGAAACTGCTTACTCGCTGGCTTGTGCTCACCGCTGCCCTTTTCGTCGCTGCCTGGCTGATCCCTGGGATTCATGTAGAAGAAGGCGGCTGGGTCGCATACGCGGTCATGGCGGCTGTGCTTGGCCTTTTGAACGCGCTGCTTCTGCCATTGCTGCGGTTCCTTTCTTGCGGTTTAATTGTCCTCACGCTCGGCCTTTTTAGCCTCGTCCTCAATGCGGGTGTATTCATGCTGGCTTCACAAATTTCGCAATCATGGTTTAATGCCGGTTTTGTGGTGGACGGTTTTTGGCCAGCCCTCTTGGGCTCAATTGTTGTCAGCCTGATCAATTTGGTTTTCAGCCGCGAAAGCCAAAAAGATAAGGAATAACCCAATTGGCGCTTCAAAATTTGGTTAAACCCAATTGCCACCCTTGCGCTGATTTGCAAGTGTGGTAAACTTTTTGCCCGTACGTCAGAATTCATCTGACATTCAACCTTCCACTCCTGTAGTGCCCAAGGCAGCCAACAGGAGCAAACCCGAGGAAAGGAGCCTCAAACATGCATCAATACGAACTTGTTTACATTCTCCAGGCAGACCTGGACGAAACCACCATCAATACCGCCGCTGAAAATATCGAAAAATTGCTCATCGGCAACGGTGGAGAAATTGTCAAAACCGAAAGGTGGGGAAAACGCAAGTTAGCCTACGCCATTCGGAAAATGAAAGAGGGCTATTACGTCTTCATTTCATTCCATTACGACCCGGCCAAAGTGGCTGACCTTAAGCGCACACTGGGTTACAACGAACAGATCTTGCGGTACATTGTGGTCCGCGTCGCATAAGAAAGGTGTTTTCAGCATGAGCGATTACAAATCCAACTCTTCTCAGGACCGGCCGGCACGGAATAACAAGCACTATATTTCTCGCCCGAAATTTTGCCAATTTTGTTCCGATCCCAAAATCGTTATTGATTACAAAAACGTGGAACTGATGAGCCGTTTCATCAACGAAACCGGCAAGATCCGCCCCAGCCGCCAGACCGGCACCTGTGCCAAGCATCAACGCGAGGTCTCGACAGCCATCAAAAACGCGCGCCACATCGCCTTAATTCCATTTGAGGGTGATCTCTGGGGCGAAAACAACTAATCAAGAGGAAAATCCCTATGGCGAATACTCCTCAGAAGCCAAGGCCGCAAACACGGAAACACCTGGCGCGACAAGAAAAAGAAGGCCGTCAAATCAAGGCCGTAGTCATCGTCACCGCAGTCATCCTTGCGGTGGTATTGGTGATGGTTGGCTATGCGCTGATCGATAATTACTACCTGAAACCCAATAAAACCATCGCCTACGTTGGTGAAACTGAAATTAAGGTTTCGGATTTTCAGGCCAATGTAAAACTTTCCCGCCTCAATATGATCACCCAGGCATCTCAGTATTATCAGTACGGCCAGATGTTTGGTGATTACGGATCGCAGTTTATCTCGACCGCTCAGAGTATGGTGGCGCAATTGAATGATCCAGTGCAGGTTGGCGAGGCAGTCCTCGACGATATGATCAATAATGTCTTGATTGAGGAAGAGGCCGCCAAGCGCGGGATTACTGTTTCCCCTGAAGAAGTACAACAAGCCATCCAGGAAGCATTTGCGTTCTACCCGCAGGGCACCAAAACCCCGACCGTCACTCCGACGATTGTCAACACCCCAACATTGTCGTCTGCACAGATCGAATTGATCCATCCCACTGACACGGCTACACCGGTACCGACGGCGACCGAAACCCCCGAAGGGTTTGTACCTACCGCCACTCAGACAGCCACACCGCTGCCCACCGAAGTTGGCGCGACGGCTACCCTGACGCCGACGATGACATTAATCCCCTCTGAGACGCCAATCCCTTCCGAGACGCCAACGCCTACACCCTATACCACGCAGTTGTTTGCCAAAGAATACAAAACCTACCTGGATAGTGTCAAAGTCTATGGAATCAGCGATGAGCAGCTTACTGAAATGTTCCGCCTACAGCTGCTGAGGGATAAGCTTTTTGAAGAAATCACCAAAGATGTCCCTGCTGAACAAGAACAGGTCTGGGCACGCCACATCCTGGTAGCTGCCGAAGATGAAGCCAATATGGTCATCGAAAAACTCAATGCCGGCGAAGATTGGGCCACCCTGGCCGCCACCTATTCCCTTGATACGTCAAACAAGGACAACGGTGGCGATTTGGGTTGGTTTGGCCGCGGAGCGATGATCAAGGAATTTGAAGATGCGGCATTTGCACTCACCGAGGTAGGTCAAATTAGCGCTCCGGTTCAGACGTCCGAAGGCTGGCACATCATTCAGCTGTTGGGCAAAGCTACCAATCCATTGAACAGCGATGACTATGCCACACTCAAGCAGACCACTTTCGACAACTGGCTGAAAGACCTGCGCGACGCCCGTACGGATATCGTGATTGATTCAACCTGGACCGAATTCACGCCTGATACGCCCGCCGTTCCAGCTGAACTACAGGCAGCCCTCTTCTCAAGCTAAACCTCTGCTCTGCTTCTGGCGCAAGCCAGACTGTCGCTTAACAGAAAACGCCTTCTCCGCTCAAGCGGAGAAGGCGTTTTTGTTGTCAACACAGATCGCTGTCTGCGAAACCAGGCAGTTTACTTCAAGTACTGGTCATCGACCTCATCCAGCTTCATGCTGATGACCTGACTGGCAGAATCCTTACCCATCGTGACGCCATAAATCACATCCGCAGCTGAAACCGTATTCCGGTTATGGGTGATTAGCAAGAATTGGGTCTCTTTTGAAAGATCACGCAGTAGTTCGATAAAGCGGCCAACGTTGGATTCGTCCAACATGGCATCCACCTCATCTAAAACACAAAACGGGGTCGGCGAAATTTTGAGCAGGGCGAAGACTAACGCCACCGCAGTCAGGCTGCGCTCTCCACCGGAAAGCAAAACCAACCCCTGCTCACGCCGGCCTGGGAGCCGTGCTTCGATTTCAATCCCACCATCAATTGGGAATTCTTCGTCTGAAAGCGTCAGGCGTGCCGAACCACCGTTAAAAAGTCGGGCGAACATGTGCGAGAATTCCGTGCTGACTGCTTTAAAGGTTTTCAGGAATTCTGAAGCCATGATCTCATCCAGCTCTTTAATGATACGCTGAATGTCGGTGATGGCTGCCTTCAAGTCCTCAACCTGCTGTGCAAGGCTATCATGCCGTTCGCGAACGACCATGAACTCGGCTTCCGCCTCAAAGTTCACCACACCAATCCGGCGCATTTGTGCTTTCTGTTGGCGAATCTCCTCATCGATCCCTTCAGGCAATGTCGGAGACGGAATCAGCTTCTCGATAACCAGATCCGGGAAGGGCAATGGCGTTTCGCTGCTATCGGGTGTGCTGACCTCCAGTGTAATCAGCCCGAAGTCATCTTCAATGCGGCTGCGCAAGGCGGACTGTTTCTCCTGCTGGCGAGCCAGTTCCAGCTGCACATGCGTCGCCTGCCGTTCCAGCCAATCCAACTCTTTTTGGCGCTCATCCTCAACCTGCTGTTGCGCGGCAAGTCTTGCTTCCAATTCAGCAACTAAAGCATTTTTCTCTTCGATGGTCGCGTTTTCCTTGCCAATATCCTCTGCTTCTACCGCTTTGATCTGCTCATGTTCCAGGTTGGTCTTGGCATCAATCTCCTTTAGCTGAGCCTGAGCGGCCGCCATCCGGGCCTGCAAGTCCTGCTGACGCCGCTGGGCTGCGCCCAAGCGCGCTTCCAGCGCAGCGGCGCTTGTTTGAGCATGCGCTTGTGCCTGAAGCATCATCTTGCGTTCGGTTTCAAGAAATTGGAACTTTTGTTCCAACTCACTGACCTGAAAACTCTGCTGTTTCTGACGGACTGCATTCATCCGGTTGTTTAATTCTTGAGTCAGCGCTTCGTTTTGTTTTTCTTTTTCACCCAGCGCTTCCAGCTCCTGATCAAGCCGGGCCAGCTGGGCATCAATCTGGCGGTTTTGCTCATCCAGCCATTGCGTTTGATTCGCGAGTTTGTCTGCCTCAAGCACAGCCGCGCTCTCCGCCTTACGCGCCAGCGTTGCCTTTTCGGAGAGGTCCTTTTCTTTTGAAATCTGAGCGTTCAACCCAGCCTCGAGCGCTTCCAGTTGGCTGCGGGTCAGCCGGGCAGTCTCTTGCGCTTCATTCAGTAACGCGTTGACCTCCCCCACCTGCTTCTCCACTTCCTGAATCTGGCGGCGATAAGCCACTTTGCTGGTATTGCCCGTCTGGCCCAGAATTGCGACACCGCTACTGAAGTACACCTCCCCATCCAGTGTCACCAGATCCCATTCTTTCAATTGCGCCCTGACGTGCAGCGCGGCCGCACTGTCTGTGACTACGACGAAGTGCCCGAGCAGCGCATCTTTAATTTTTTCCAACCCAGGTTCGATGTTGACCAGATCCGCTGCGCATCCAAAAACACCATCAACCTTCTGGTCAAACGGTTGTAGCCTGGGAGAAGCATCTTTCTCTGCCAGGATGGCTGCCCGATCTTTTAAATTTTGCCGGAGGGTGCTTAGCAGTTGATTATCAAGATGGTTTTGCCTCAAGATCAGCAGATCCACAGCCTCACCTAGCGCTGCTGCAATCGCTTTTTCGAACTTTTCTGGAACTTCCAGCCTTGTGGCCAGGTCGGATACCTGACCGTGCAGAGAGCCCATGGCGCTTCTCTTTACGATCGCCTTCGCCCCTTCAGAAAAACCCGCCATACTTTCTCTTGCCTGGCGGAGCAGCTCTAATTTGCTGGTGTACTGATTCTTTTCGAGAACATAGCGGCTGACCTTTTGATTGTGGCCTTCAAGCGCTGCGCGCAGTTCCCGCACCTGAGTTTCGGCTGCAAGCCGCTTTTCCGTCAGCGCAGCCAACTGGTTTTCAAGTTCGCGGGAGTGCGCGCTGGCTTCTTCCAGCTTTTGACGGGCAACGGCAACCTTTGTGGCCATTTCGGTCAGGTTTTTCTCATTTGCCGCGCGTGATGCCCGCAGATTAGCAGCTCTTTCATTCAGTTCACGATGGCGGGATTTTAAACTGATGCTTTCTTTTTCCGCGCTCAGACTGCGGGATTGCAGCTCAGATCGCTCCCGATTCAATCGCTGCTGCTCCGACCTGGCAGAATTCAGAGCGCTTTCGGCTACGCGATGTTCCTCAGTTAATGTGCTTAAATTGGATTGATTCTGGTTAATTTCAGCGAGGGCTTCTTCTTTTTGATGGCTCAAGAAGACTAATTCTTCCTGCAGGCTGCCAAAATCACTTTCCAATTGGCGCAGGGCTTCCACAGCTGAGGCTTTGCGCTCCGCCAAAAAAGTGAGTGTCTGGTTGCGATTTTGCAGGTCGTTATGCACCTGGCGGATATGTTCGTGCAGGTTTGAGAGCGTTTCGCGGGCTTCGCGCAGCTGCTCGTTGAGCTGCGCGCCTTCCTGGTGCGCTGCTGCTTGTTGTGCACGAGCTTGTTCCACACGCTGCTGAATGCTCTCCAGAGCTTCTGCCTGCCGGTTTAGTTCCTCCCGGGCCGAGTACCAGTGATGGCCATACCACTCGCGCAAATTTCGCCGTAACGCCTCCTGTACCAGTTTATATTCGTTGACCCGCGCGGCTTGCTTTTCAAGGTTTTTCAGGCGTGGTTTGATTTCTTCCAAAATATCCAGCGCCCGTTCCAGGTTGCGGTTTGTTGTTTCGAGGCGCTTTAGAGCCTCCTCTTTCCGTTCCCGATACAGCCCGATGCCGGCGGCTTCTTCAAACAGTAGTCGCCGTTCGTCTGGTTTAATTGAGAGGGCTAGATCAACCAGTCCTTGTCCGATGATGGTGTAGGTGCGGTCAGAAAGACCGGTCTTTCCCAACAGCTCATGAAAATCTTTCAGACGTACCCGTTGATTATTGATGAGGTATTCATTCTGGCCGTCGCGGTAAGCGCGCCGGGTAAGCACGACCTCGTTGAAGTCGATGGGCAGCCAGCCTTCTTCATTGGAGAATGTGATCGAAACGGCAGCCATGCCTGAACGGGCCCGGTTTTCGGAGCCTGCATAAATCATGTCTTCCGTTTTCTTCGCCCGCAGCAATGAATAAGATTGCTCCCCTAACACCCAGCGGATTGAGTCAGCGACGTTGGATTTGCCGGAGCCATTAGGACCTACAATCGCAGTAATGCGGGCAGGAAACTGCAGCAGAGTCTGCCGTGCAAAAGTTTTGTAACCGTGCAATTCTAGGGATTTGAGTTTGGTAGCCATAAATTTCAGGCAGTCATCCCTAAATTATGCAAGGCCGCCAAAGCGGCTTCTTTTTCAGCCTGTTGTTTGCTGGAGCCAATGCCAGTCCCCATTTCCTCACCATTAACCAGCACACTCACCTTAAATTGCTTGGCATGATCCGGACCGGTTTCGGAAACGAGGTGATAAACCGGGGTGGCTAATCCTTTTGACTGGGCCCACTCCTGAAGACGGCTTTTGGCATCTTCTTCAGTATGATTCAGCAGGATTTTCTCCGACTGGTCTTCAATTAAAGGGATGATAAACGCGCGAACTGTTTCCAGGTCTGTGCTAAGGTACATGGCAGCAATTAACGCCTCGAAAGCGTCACATAAGATGGCGTCGCGGTTGCGGCCACCGGCTGCATCTTCTCCCCGGCCCAGCAAGATAGCCGGTCCCAATTCGATCGATCGGGCAAACTCAGCCAGTTGATTGGTACGTACCAAAGCTGCCCGAATCTTGGTAAGAAAGCCTTCTTTTTTCTCAGGATAGCGGTTATATAGCCACTCTGCCACGATAAAGCTCACCACGGCATCACCTAAAAATTCCAGCCGTTCGTTTTCTTCGATGGCGTCTCGATTCTCGTTAATGTACGAGCTATGTGTTAATGCCCGGTTCAACAAAAAATCGTCTGTAAAATTTGCCGGAAGGTGGGCCTTCAGGCGCTCTTTGGAATGCGGTTCGATCATCAGTCCTCCAGTTTTGGAACCGCTGGTTCGTTTACCTTCAACAGATTGATTGCAAACGATCCGTCAGTTCCTCTATATTATTAATATGTTATTTATGATTTTAACCCAGAACCAGTCAAAACTAAAACAACCGGCGGTCTTAAGTCAATTGCGGTTTTTTTAACAGCCGCCCAAACCATAGCCGAGGTTGGTTCCACATAGAACCCCATCGCTGTGATCTCTGTGCGTGCCCGCAATATCTCCGGGTCAGTCACGCTGATCATCTGGTCGCGGCCTTTCTTCAGATGCAACATAATCTCATCGCCGCGCACGGGCTGCTCAATTTGAGTTCCCTCGGCCACGCTGGTACCCTGCATGCCGCTGAAAGGTTTCCCCAACCAGTGGGCCACCAGCGGTGCGCAATTTTCTGGCTGAACCCCCAAGAATTGGGTGGTCATAGGGCGACCCTCCCAACGTGCTGCAGCTTCCGCACCCAGCAAAAGGCCCAAGAAGAGTGATCCGTGGCCAACCGGTGCCACGATAGTACCCGGTGCCTGGCCAAGCTGTTCCAGGATTTCGAAGAAGATTGTTGCATACCCGCTAATGCCAAAGGGCAATAAGGCATGGCTGGCGTAAGGGATTGCTTCACTTGAGACCGCCTTCAAGGCCATTTGATGAGCGTTTTCCCTCGGCCCTGGTACTGCGATTATATTTGAGCCAACAGCTTCAATTTGGCGCCTTTTTACGCCTGAGGCTGAGGCTGGTACGTAGATTCTGTTCTCAATCTGATTGGCAGCGCAATACAAACTCAGCGACGCCCCTGCATTGCCGGAAGAATCTTCAATTACACGGGTAACTCCCCTTTGCCGCAATACGCTGACCAAAATTGAACTCCCCCGGTCCTTAAAGGAACCACTCGGGTTAAATTGCTCGCATTTGAACCAAAAGGTCCCGCAGCAGGTCTGCCGGCTGACCAAAGCGGTAGAACCCTCCCCAAGCCATACTTCAGGCGCGTCAGGCGCCAGACCAAAAGACTGGCGGTAAGCCCACATGCCATGTTTGGTTAGCTCTGCTCCGGCTGGCCCCGGATAATTAATGTCTTCAGCTTCAAACAGCGCACCGCACGCCGGACACACATGCGGAAGCCCGGTCGGCGGGTATGGCAGATCACAGGCAGAACAGCGATAAATGGTCACGGCGGACCTCCTTGTGTGGTTGTATTAAAGTATACCCTCTCGCGCTTGACTTGAGCTTTTGTTCTCGCTGCTCACGGTAAAAGTACGGCTATAATTAGCCTGTGAGCACTCCCTGGCCAAAACGCGTTGAACCCTATGAAGTCACCACCGAGGTCTATTCCGGACCGTTGGAATTGCTGTTGGATTTAATTCAAAAAGCTGAGTTGGATATCACCAAACTGGCACTTGCCCAGGTGACCGATCAATTCCTGGATTATATTCAGCACAGTCCTGCCATTAACGCCGATCACATTTCCGAGTTTTTGTTGATCGCCTCAAAACTAGTTCAAATCAAATCTGAAGCCCTGCTTCCCCGGCCACCGGTTCGGCTTGAGGAAGAGGAAGATTTGGGAGAGTCCCTGGCGCGCCAGCTGCTGGCTTACCGCGAGGTCAAAAGGGCTACTTCCTGGCTGACAGAACGGTCAACAGCCGGTTTGCATGGGTATTTGCATATCCCCAGGTCTTATCCGGTCAATGTTCAAATTGACCTCACCGGCATTACCCTGATGGACCTGGTTAACGCGCTCGAAAACCTGATGGCACGTGAGCTCACCATGCCGGAAGGTGGCAGCATTCCAATCCCGCGCATGACGCTGAAAAAGAAAGTGGAAGAGATCGTCGCCATCCTGCGGGGGGCTTCGCTTGCCAGTTTTTCATCATTGATCGCCAGCCAGCCTGACCGCCTCAATCGCATCATCGTTTTTCTGGCGATCCTCGAATTGGTAAAGCAAGACTTAATCTCAACCCAGCAAGATGCGACATTTGGAGATATTCTCATCTATCCGGAAGAAAAACTGAGCTTAACCTCAGCTGAAATTCTCCCGATCGAAGATTAAACCGAGTACCCTTTTACGCTGGTTTGTTAATTTTCCAAGTTAATATATAATTTGAGCAGAGGCAGAAGATGTCAGAAGAGATCAACACTGAACCTGAAGAGATCGAAACCGTACCGGAGCCTAAAAAGGCGTGGCTGACCGTAGCCATCATTGTCGCGGTCATTTTTATGATCGCATTGGTGGCGGGTTTGGTTCTTCTTGCCAAAAACCCAGGCGCAGCCAGTGTCACCCGTGACATTTTCATCATTCTGATTGCCCTGCAAATGTTCGTGATTGGCGTCGCCCTGATCGTCCTGATCATTCAGTTAGCTTCGTTGACCAACCTGCTGCAAAACGAAGTGAAACCAATTTTGAATTCGACCAGCGAAACTGTAAACACATTGAAAGGTACCGTTCAGTTCCTGAGTGATAATGTCAGCGAACCGGTCATCGTGCTAAATGAGCGGCTGGCGAGCATCAAAAAATTAGCAGACCTATTCCATTTGAAAAGATAAACATTAGAACAGGAGTTAACATGTCGGAACACGATAATTTTGGTGGTTTTGTATTGGGCTTTACCCTCGGGGCACTGGCCGGAGCTGTGGCTTCATTGCTTCTGGCTCCCCAAACCGGAGAAGAAACCCGCCAGGTGATCAAAGAAAAAGCGATCGAACTCAAAGATAAAAGTACTGAGAGCTTTGAAGATACGAAGAAAAAAGCTGAACAGGCCTACAAGGATGCTTTGGCGAAGGCTGAGGAACTCTCCTCTGTAACCAAAGCCAAGGCTGATGAACTGGCCGCCACTGCCAAAGAAAAAGCTGCCGGAGCCACTCGAACAGCTAAAGTCAAGCTCGAAGAGACCGCCAAGAAGCTCGATGAGGATAAACCCGCTGAGGGTTCGGCATCCTGAGGCGCTCCCCCAGCGATTAAGAGCTCAAACTTCGCCAGGCAAACCTGGAGATTGGATTTGCCAGTCAATATTGCTTGACTATTCCATTTCTCCATGATAATATAGTGCCTCGCGCTGGGGGCGTGGTGTAGTGGTCGAACATGCGGCCCTGTCAAGGCCGAGATCGCGGGTTCAAATCCCGTCGCTCCCGCACTATAAAAAGAAGCTGACCTTTGCGGTCAGCTTCTTTTTTGCTTTCAAAAACTAATCATTGTTTGAGTTGATACCAAATTCTTTGGCGCGTTCGGCCATCAGGGCGCGCAGTTTAGCCGAATCCTTGGGGTATGTCAGGTAAAAACCGGAGAACAAAACCGCGCAGATGATCCATGGGAAGGGGATCGTCCAAACCATGGCAGTCTGCAAATCAATTCTGTCAGCGATCATTCCAAAAATCAATGCGACGATGGCTGCGAAACCACTCTCAATAAATGTGGTCATCGAGAAGGCGGTGGAGCGTAGTTCTGGCGGGACCACACCCTGCATCATCGGTTCCTTAGCACCTTTGCCTGGCCAGCTGATCAGCAATGCCGTGATAAAACAGAAACCCGCCAGCGCTGGCAGGCTCCAGTTCGCTGTACCCGTGAACAGAAAATAACTGAACGGGATGCCCAGCGCCACAGAAACCTGACCCACAATTGTCCTTCCATAGCGCGGGTTGCGGCTCTCGGCCCAATCGCCCAAGAAACCACCGACAATATTGCTGATGGCCGTCCCAATCACAACCACACCCATCACCAGCGGGGCTACCTGGGTACTCAAGCCGCGTTCTTCTACCAGCCATAAAATCAGAAATGCACCCATGACCACCCACGGCATCGATCCAGCCAAACCCTGCAAGATGGCTATCCGGATGGTCGGGATCTTCAGGACAGTGCCAATATCCGAGAGTTTCGCCTTATATTTATCTGCATCCTCCGCCGTCAGCTGGCCTTTCATCTCCGGTTCCGAAGCCCCGCGCAGCGGTTCTTTGACCACTAGCAAGATCACAACCCCAGAGATGATGCTGGCAACGCCCAATAAAATAAAGCCATAGCGCCACGTTTCTGGGGTGGCCAGCCCTCCCAGACCAATCGTAAATACGATAATGCCAAGTACGCCGATTGACTCCAGAATGCCCAACATACGCCCGCGGATCTTGGGCGCAAAGGTGTCGGCCATGATGGAGAAAGTCGCCGGCATCAGACAACCCAATCCGATCCCGGAAATGACGCGGATGATCAGCAGCTGGTAAAAATTCTGTGTAAAACCAACCATCACCGTCCAGATGCCCCAAAAGCCTGTTCCCCAAAAAATAACCCTTTTTCGGGTATAGCGATCCGAGAGGTAGCCCCAAAAAGGCGAACTCAGCGACTGCAGAAGGCTGCGGATGAAAGTGATAAGGGAAAGATTGCTGATGCTCAGCCCCCAGATCTGCCGAAGCACCGGGCTAAAGATTGACATTGCCTGGGCTTCACCCTGGTCTACAAAGTAGCCCAGAGCTAATGCGAATAAATTTTTTATTTTTTGTGGTTCAATTTTTTCTGTCTTTTCCGGTACCGAAACCGCATCCATGATGAATTGCCTCCTGTCTTGGGTATCAAGCCTAATTTTACATCCGATGTCCCCCACATAAGCAGAATCAAGCTGCTTCTACATTACAATTGGACCATTCCACTAATTATGAGGTTGCGCACATGACATCTCCTTACCCGACAAAGTTCTCATCCCAAGCCGACCCACGGGCGGTAATTACCTGTGGAAATGCCCGGTTTAGCCTGCTAAAAAGCCGCCTGATTCGCATGGAATATGACCCCGCCGGGCAGTTTACTGACCAGGCCAGTCAGGTTTTTTGGCATCGCAGCCAACCCGTCCCGCCTTTCAGCCAAACCTGCGAAGGCGGCTGGCTGACGATTGAAACCGATGATCTCATCTTGCGCTACAAGATCGGTGGTGAATTTCACTGGCGCGATTTACAGGTTGAATTGAAGGCGGACGGTTCCGTCTGGCGATACGGTGACGCGGATTTTCTCAACCTGCGCGGTACTGCCCGCACCCTTGACCGGGCAAATGGCCGCATCCCGTTGGAACCCGGGCTCATTTCTCGCTCCGGTTGGAGTGTGGTTGACGACAGTAAAACCCTGCTGTTTGATGATGACGGCTGGCTGCAGCCCCGCAATTCTACCGAAGGCGCTCAGGACCTGTATTTCTTGGGCTACGGGCAGGACTACCTTGCTGCAATTCGAGAGTATCAAGACATCTCCGGCCGGCCAGGCCTCATCCCGCGCTGGGCACTGGGCAACTGGTGGAGCCGCTACTGGGCTTACACCCAAAAAGAATTGCTGGACCTGATGCAAGAATTCAGCGAAAAAGGTATTCCGCTCTCTGTCTGCATTGTTGATATGGACTGGCATATCACCCAAACCGGTAACACAAGTTCCGGCTGGACCGGCTATACCTGGAACCGGCAGCTTTTTCCAGACCCGCAGGGTTTTATCCAGTCGCTGCATACACAAAACTTAAAAACAGCGCTAAACCTGCACCCGGCTGAAGGCGTACATCCGCATGAAGAACAATACCCGGCTTTCGCCAAATCACTTGGGCTGGATGAAAATTCGCAACAACCCATCCCATTTGATATTGCCTCCAAAGACTTTACCCGCGCATATTTCGATTTGCTGCATCATCCGTATGAGCAAAAGGGAATTGACTTTTGGTGGCTGGACTGGCAGCAAGGCACGCAGACCCGCATAGCCGGGTTGGACCCTCTATTTTGGTTGAACCATCTGCACTATTTTGACTTGGGCCGCCAGCCTGACCGGCGCCCATTCATCTTTTCACGCTGGCCCGGCCTGGGTGGGCAGCGCTATCCAATTGGCTTCTCAGGTGACACCATCGTATCGTGGGAAACGCTCACGTTCCAGCCTGAGTTTACCGCCACAGCCAGTAATGTGGCATTTGGCTGGTGGAGCCACGATATTGGCGGGCACTGTGAAGGGATTGAAGAAGCTGAGCTTTACCTCCGCTGGGTGCAGTTTGGTGTCTTTAGCCCAATCTTGCGGCTTCATTCGACCAATAACCCATATTGCGACCGTCGTCCCTGGGCTTTTGGCGAAGACATCCTTGAAGCCACCCGCCGGGCTATGCGGCTGCGCCACCAGCTGATCCCAATGACCTATACAGCAGCACACAAGAACAGCATCGATGGCGAACCAATCATCCTGCCAATGTACTACGCTTGGCCGAAAGAAGAGGCTGCCTATCAAAGCCCTCAACAATATTTGTTCTGCCAGCAGCTGCTCGTCGCACCTTTCACCCACCCAGCCGACCCCGAAACGCGCCTCAGCCGGCAGGTCGTCTGGCTGCCCTCCGGCGATTGGTATAACTTTTTCAGCGGGGAATACTACGCAGGGGATTGTTGGACTTCTTGCTACGGGAATTTGAATGACATTCCCGTTTTCGCCCGTGCCGGAGCCATCATCCCTCTGGCCAAAGAGACCGGCTTGAACGGAGTCAGCCTGCCCGAGGTTCTGCGGCTCAGGGTCTTTGCCGGTGCAAATAATGAGTTTACGCTTTATGAGGATGACGGGGAGTCGCAATCCTATCTGGCAAGCGAAAAGGCCGAAACCACTTTCTCCCTGCAGCATACTGATTCTTCTTTGCGCCTTGGCAAAGCCCCGACTCAGGGTGATCCCGCGGTGCTGCCAGCCCAGCGCCAATTCATTGTCGAACTTTTTGGGCTTGGGGCGTATTCATCGGTTCTGGTTCAGGTGGATGGATTACCAACCGAAGTAGACACTCAGTTTGAGAGCGCCAAAGGCCAACTCACCGTTGGCCCATTCACCTGTGGACACACCCAATCTTTTGAGGTTTCAGTGAAGGATGCAGGAATAAAACGAGAGCCAGGCACGCAGATTCAGCGTTTGGAAAAAATCATCCAGGCGGCCAGAATGCCATCTCTGGTTAAACAGATCTTTTGGCAGCGCCTCCCGGGTATGACCGAAAACCCGGCCGCCTTTTTAGAAATTGCACATTACTTCAGTGAAAGTCAGCAGCTCGCCATTTTTGAGGCTTTCTTCCCGGCATTGCCAGCACCGATTTCAACGGATCTGACAGTGGCAGCAGCGAATATGCGTCGCCTTATTGCCCAAATGATCCGCCACTAACTTGCGCACCAGCGGATACGCATAAAATTTGTACCTGCTGCCAGTCGGAGCAGCAGGTACGATTTTAAGAGGGGTATTTACCAGCGGCTCAGGGCCCGCTTGGAGGCGATTTCTCTTCCGGGCTGTCGCCAGTAGCCGGGTCTTTCAGCCGGGTGGGCTGGTCGAGCAGTGCTTCATCCAAAATGCGCCGTGGGTAATTGCGAATTTCATCCGTCGTATGGATGACTTCACGGAAATTCGGGTTGCGGCTCAATTTGCGAAGCCACTGACCTAAATCTCCGGCGAAGCTGGAAATCTTTGCAGGCCCGAGCACAATAAAGGCCAGAACCAACACAAATAGGATCTCTGGCCAACCAAGGTTTAAAAATTCCATTTTTCCCGCAATTTTGGGCTATGGATTGACCTTATTCTCATTTGTATCGTCTGTTTTCACATCAGACTTACCCGCTTCTTGTTTTTTCTCACCACTCAAGCCTTCACGAAAAGCTCGGATGCCGGCCCCCAATTCTCCGCCAATCTTGGTAATCCGGCCGACGCCGAACACCAAGAGCAATATGAACCCTCCAAATATTAGCTCAGGCCAACCTAACGTGCCGCCCATCTTAATTCTCCTCCGGCTTAGCTTCAGATTCTTTTCGCTGTGCGAGAAAAGCCAAACCAATGCTTAATAAATATAACCCAAAAAGGGGAACCATGAAAATGGCCATGTTTACAGGATCCCCAGTCGGTGTGATGACCGCCGAAAGCACAGCGATTGCTACGATCGCCATCCGCCAGCCCCGCAAGAGCATTTGGGCTGTGATCACACCCACCCGAGCCAAAACGAAAGCAATCAATGGCAGCTGAAAACTGACGCCGATCCAAAACAAAAGGTTAGTCAGAAAGGAAAAATAGGATTTGATCCGGAGCGAAGTCTGTACTTGCAGGAAGTCGGTAAAAAAACGCAGCGAAGCGGGAAGCATAAGAGTATAGGCGAAGGCAACCCCAGCCAAAAACAGCAGCGTGGCAAACGGTATGGCGGTCCAGATGCCCTTTTTCTCTTTGTCAGTTAGCCCCTTACCGATAAAATCGAACAGCTGATAGAGCACCCAAGGCAGTGAAACGATGACCCCGCAGAGCAGCGCCACGCGCATGTAGACTGAAACCGATTCGGTCACCTCAATGGCAGACAGGTTTTCGATGCCGCCAACCGGTTGACTCAAGAAGTTAATCACCGGTTCTGTGAAGAAAAAAGAGATGGTAATACCGACAGCCAGCCCAATCAGAGCCTTCAGCAGGTTACCCCGCAAAGCTTCGATGTGATCCCACAGGTCAGGTTCATGCGCTTCAGACATGGCTGCATTATACATTCTCCCAGCGGGCAAGCTCAATATGGCTTGCACACTTGCCTCTTCCTGAAAATCACCCTGCTGGCCAAGTCAGGAGGTTCATCCGGCACAATGCTCCATCCAAAAACCGTTTGCCCGAAAATGACAGTTGGTTATTTTGACTGATAATTGTGAGAGTGAAGGAGGGAAAATGTGTAAAGCAAGTTTACGCCGGTTTTTGGGCGGTTTTTTTCGGTCTGAAGTGAATATACGCAACGAATGAAGGGCTCACTCCTGGCTGGGTCTTCTTGCCAAGTGCACTCGAGCTCACCTTGCCAGCACCCAAAAAACTTTGACCAAGCTGAAACGATTATGTATACAATCAAGCGCTGGGCGTGCTCAAATGCTTCCTGAGAAGGTGTAACAGGTCGTCTGCCTGGCGGATCGTTCTGCCAGGGATGATCTCAAGCGCGATCAATTCCGGGAATTCATGTTCGAACCAGGCTGCCAATTCGCGCCGGTAAGTAACAAAACCGACTTGAAATTGCCCCTTTTTCAACACATCCAGGGCAGCATGCCAGCCACGCCCCTGCTTAACTTCCAGCGGCCCAATCTCATCGACTACCAACACCTGGGGCGCAGGCAAAGCGAGGATGAAATTTTCTGCCCAGTTCAGTGTGCTGTTCGAAAGAATCCATTGGCTGGTTCCAGCTGGAACGGGTTCCGGCCTGCGTACGGCCAGCGCCCGCCTTTGCAGCGTCGGCAGCAAAACCGTATCAATCCCACTTTTTTGGCCACTGTCATCAAAACAGCCCGGTGAAATAAAACCACCAGTCTGAAGGCCCTCATTTTGTAGTCTGCGGATGATTTCCAGGCATAAGCTGGTTTTCCCGCTCTGACGATCGCCAAAAATTCCTACGATTTGTCCCATAAGCCGCCCGTAATTCACTCTACCGGCTGGTTCAACAGCTTCAAAGCAGTCCCCAAAAGCACAGCTGCCGTGCTGCTGAGAGCGGTCTCATCAATATCAAAGCGGGGATGGTGATGCGGAAAGCGAGCGCTTCTGTCACTCTTGCCGGCCCCAACCAGAATCATCATTCCAGGGATCAAATCCAAAAAGTAGGCCATGTCTTCCGCCATCATCGTTTGATAACTGAGGTCGATCTCCGCATTTGGGTAAAGCTCCCGAATGACAGGAACCGCTACCGATACCACCTTCTCATCGTTCACAACCGCGATGGTGTCCTGCTGAATCACGACCTCAGCCCGACACCCCATGCCTTCCGCGACTGAAACAGCAATTTGGCGCAGGCGTTCTTCAATGAGCCGGAGATCCGCATCAAGGAAGGTGCGCAGGGTGCCTGAAAAGGATGTTTCTTCAGGAATGATGTTATCAGCGCTCCCGCCATGGATTTGGGTGATGCTTAGCACCGCGGCATGTGTTGGGTCCAAGTTGCGCGAGACGATCGTCTGCAGTGCACAGACGATTTGAGCTGCAGCTGCGATCGGGTCGGCAGTGTTCTGTGGCCGTCCGGCATGCCCGCCGCGGCCGAGGACCCGGACGTGAAAGGTATGCGCTGCCGCCATCATCGCGCCTGGTCGCAAGCCAAACCAACCAACCGGCTGCTCAGCCCATAAATGGGCAGCCAGGGCGAAATCCGGCCGGGGAGAAGCGGCTGCTCCCTCTGCCAGCATAGCGCGCGCGCCTGCGCCGATCTCTTCAGCAGGTTGAAACACAAGCCGGATGAAACCGGGCCAGCTTTCTCGCTTTTGGCTCAGAATTTTTGCAAGTGCCAGACCGACGGCCATATGCCCATCATGCCCGCAAGCATGCATCACCCCAGGTACTTCAGAGATAAAATCATGGCTGTTTTCTTCCTGCACTGGCAAAGCGTCCATGTCGAAACGCAGCAGCACGTTCGCCCCGGGCCGATTGCCATGCATCTCGGCCAGAATGCCCGTTTTTCCGACTGCGCTTTTCACCGACCAGCCCAGGCTTTCCAGACGCTGCACGATGAATCCTGCCGTATGCTCTTCATGGAAGCCCAATTCGGGATGTTTGTGCAGGTTTCGGCGGTCAGCCACCATGCTGGCAGCAACCTTGCTGACTTCACTCGGAATTTCCATTATCACTTCCTGAAAACAAGCCGGTGAAAGTATTCAACATAACGGCCTGAATTGTGATCAGATTCTGCCAGGCGCTCTTTCAGGTGCTGAAGGAATGCCTGAGGCTCACCGATCTGTGAGCGGTGCTGAAGTAAAGCTTCGGCCCTCTTATCCCAAAATGGGGAGACATCCAATTCAACATTTGGCGCGGATGGGAGGCTAAGCCACAGCTCGGATACCTGGTGCGGGGCAAGGCCCTCCTCGATCAGTTCCGGAAAGAAACTGGCATTCCCGACCGCCGGGAAGAGAGCATTCACCACCATCTGACCGGCAGTACGGTGATCGGGGTGGTTTAAGTAGCGCCCACCCTGAAAATAATTGAGGGGGTCACTGGTGACGACGATATCGGGTTTTTCAGCTCGGATGAGGCCCGCCAAGACTTTCCGCGATGCCAGGTCTGCTTCCAAAAAGCCATCCGGGTAACCGAGCCAGTCGATTTCTTCCACACCCAAAACATGGGCAGCGGCCTTTTGTTCATCCCTCCGCAGCAGTGCCAAAGCGGTGGAATCCGGAAATTCAGCGCTGACACCTCTTTCACCATTGGTCAGCAGTGCGTACTTTACATGATGACCAGCTGCGGTCCAGCTGGCGATCGTTCCACCCATGAAAAACTCGGGGTCATCCGGATGTGCGAGAATAATCAGGATCCGGCTGCCCTTTGGCCAGGAAATTGCTTCGCTCATTCAGGTTCGCTTCCTGGTTCCGATGGCTTCTTCCGTTCCGGGTTAGCGCCGCGCTCTGTGCGCCCAGAAGCATTAAAAGGCCGATCCTGACGGCGGCCGGGCCTTTGAGACTGCCCCCGGCCTTCCCTTGTGGGTCGGTTTTGCGATGGGGCAGAGCGCGTAGGCTCCGATTTCGCGCTGGTTCGAGAATCTTCGCGCCGGTTTTGCTGCCGGGGCTGCCAGCTTCCCTGGCTGCCAGAGTCCTTGCCCGCGCGTCCGCCTTTTGCATTACTTTCATGTGGCGTAGGAGGTTTCGGAGCTTTGGGTAAATCGCCCAGCCGCAGGTATTCCACATCGCCTGAAAGTTCGTCTGGTTTCTCAGCAGCCTCGGGTTTTGCTTCCGGCTTCTGAGCCACGATTCCCGTTTCCAGCTCTTCCTGAGTAAATTTGTGGGGGCCAGATTCAGGAATATCGACCACCACGGCATTACTGAGGGGCAGCACCTGAACCACTTGCCCCTGCCCCAAAGGCGTTTGGATGACTTTTTTCCGCTTGGGCAGGCTTTTGCGGGCTTCTTCATACTGCTCATATTCATAATTCAGACAGCAGCGTAGCCGGCCGCAGATGCCGGTAATCTCTTCCGGTGTCAGTGAAATATCCTGAGATTTGGCCATCTTGATTGAAATTGAGCTGAATTCCGTCAGGAAGCGCGAGCAACAGCGTTTTTCAATGCCACAGGCTCCCAGGCCAGAAACAAACTTGGCCATATCGCGCGGGCCAACCTGCCGTATCTCAAGGCGGACGTCGCGGAAAAGCGGCGAAACTTCGCGCAAAAAGCCCTTGATGTCAAAACCGGAATCGGGTTCATAATGCAGATAAAGCGTCAGCCGGGTCGAATCAAACGAATATTCCGCATCCATCATTTTTACCTGATGGAAACGCGATTTTTTTAAGAATTCGCGTACCTGAGCTGTGGCTTGATCCTCCTTTTCGGAGATCATATCCATCAGCATCAAGTCTTTTGATGTGGCAGCACGCTCGATTGGCTGGATTTCATTTACATTTTGAGGATTGGGCACATCCAATACTTTGACCTTACCCAATTGTTTTCCGCGGGAGGTGTTGACGACGACATAATAGCCGACTTCCAGTGATTCCCCTGCCGGCGCAGAAAAATGATAAATCTTGCCAACCGGGTTAAATTGGACGCCAATGATTCGCAATTCAGGATTCATGCGATTAAATTTATCCTCTCACTTATTTAAGATAAGCAGCTTTGCTCATCTCAGCGGCAACGGCCTTGGTGATCTGATCCAGAGCGGTAGCAGCTAGCCCGCTGTTTTGCAGCAGGGCCGTCGGGCTGCCGCTGTCGCCGGCTTTGCCAATGGCAGGGTCTAACGGAATCGCACCAAGGAAGGGCACGCTATTCATCCGAGCCAGGGCTTCACCGCCGCCTTCGCCAAAGATTTGCACCCGGCTGCCGTCAGGCATCTCAAAAAAGGACATGTTTTCGACGACGCCCAATACCGGTACCTGCAGTTTTTCAAACATGGCAATCGCCCGGCTGGCATCATCCACCGCCACTTGCTGCGGTGTGGTAACAACAACCGCGCCCGAAACAGGCAGTGTCTGCGTCAGAGAAAGCTGCACATCGCCCGTTCCCGGGGGAAGATCCACTACGAAATAGTCCAGTTCGCCCCAATCGAAATCGGTCAGGAACTGCTTGATGGCAGTATGCAACATTGGGCCGCGCCAGATGAGCGGCTGCCCCTCCGGAACCAGAAATCCGATGGAAACAACCTTCATGCCAAAGGCCTGCGCTGGGGCAATCTTAGGCCCGTCGCCTTCGGGCAGGCGCTCAATTCCGAGCATGCGGGGAATATTCGGGCCGTAAATGTCCGCGTCCAACAAACCAACGCTGGCCCCCATCGCCGCTAGACGGGCAGCGATGGCCACCGCCACTGTGCTTTTGCCTACGCCTCCCTTGCCAGAGCCAACAGCAATGACGTATTTGAAATGATTGCTATCCAGGTTTACTGGTGCCGGCGCCTGGACGCGCGAGATGGTGTGAATTTCGACTTCTTCGGCCCCAGCCAGGGTTTTCACTGCCCGCCGGGCGTTCTCTTCAATCTGATTTCGTAGCGGGCAGGCAGGCGTGGTCAGCACGATTGAAAAGCTGGCCTTGCTCCCTTCAACCTGCAGGTCTTCGATCATTTTCAAGCTCACCAGATCCTTTTTTAGGTCAGGATCCATTACAGTTGACAATGCTTTCAGTACAGCTTCATTCGTCAGCATTTAAAAATTACTCCATTTCAAAATGGTTTGGATTCACACGAAAATTCTACTACAAGCAAAAGGCCAGCAGTAAAGCATCATTCGACGGTGACTGACTTTGCCAGGTTGCGGGGTTGGTCGACATCCAGCCCAAGGTCCGCGGCAATGTGATAGGCGAAAATTTGCAGTGGCAGCACATTGATCACCGGGCTTAACATCCAGGGTGTTTCTGGGACCCAAAATACATCATCAGCCAGAGTGGGAATCAAGCTGTCGCCTTCGCTGGCCACGGCGATCACACGCCCGCCGCGCGCTTTTGCCTGCTCAATTTGACTGATCATTTTTTCGTACCAGGCATCGCGGGTTGCGATCACTACCACCGGCAAGTCTTCATCCACCAGGGCAATCGGGCCGTGTTTCATCTCGCCGGCGGGATAACCTTCGGCATGAATATACGAAATTTCTTTTAGTTTCAGGGCGCCTTCGTAAGCAATGGGCATATTGATGCCCCGCCCCAGGTACAATGCGCCTTTAACCTCGCGGTATTTTTCAGCAATAGCAGCAATCGCCGGTTCAGAATTGAGCGTTTTTTCAACCAGGCTGGGAACTTTCAGCAGATCACGGACCATATCGATGCGCTGCGCCGGCTCAAGCGTCCCGCGCAGGTCAGCCAGATAAACTGCCAGCATATAGAGATCCATCAATGGCGTGGTAAACGCCTTGGTCGAAGCGACACCGATTTCAGGGCCCGCTTGCATCGGGATTGTTCCGGTGGATATGCGCATTGCCTGCGAACCGATGGCATTGACAATCGACCAGATCAGCGCACCCTTGCGCCGGCCTTCTTCCATCGCAGCCAATGTATCGGCGGTCTCTCCACTTTGGCTGATGGCAAGGACGACTGTACCTGGGGTAATGATTGGATCCGAGTAGCGGAACTCGGAAGCCACGACGACTTCGGTCGGGATGTGGGCGATTTTTTCCAGCAAAACTTTGCCCACCATTCCAGCATGGGCAGCCGTGCCGCAGGCTGTGATGAAAATCTTTTGGATGCCGAGGGCGGCTTCTGTGCTCAGGTTGAGACTATCAAGCGTGATGCGATACTGGTCAAAATCAACCCGGCCAATGAGGGTATCCGAGATGGCCCGCACCTGTTCGTGAATTTCTTTTTGCATAAAGTGGCGGTAATTTCCCTTTTCTGCCGAAACCGGATCCCAAGGAATATCCTGTATCTGGCAATCTACAGGTGTGCCGTCCAGGTTTTGTACTTCTACAGAGCTACGTGTCACTACGGCCAATTCGCCTGACTCGAGGAAAATCATCCGGCGCGTATGTTCCACAATCGCTGGAATGTCGCTGGCAACAAAGTTTTCGCCTTCGCCCAAGCCTATGGCCACACCACCAGCGTTGCCCAGGCGGGCAGCAATGATCCGGTCGGGTTCATCAGCGCTCATCACCACCAAACCGTGCGCGCCGCGCAGAGCGCGCAGCGACAGGCGCACGGCTTCCGTCAGATTAGCGGTAACGGCATAGTATTTTTCAATCAGATGGGCGATGGTTTCAGTGTCAGTCTCGGACCGAAAAACCACACCCTCCGCCATCAGTTCATCGCGAAGTGTCAGATAGTTTTCCACAATGCCGTTATGCACCACCACCACTCTGCCATTGGCTGAGAGGTGCGGATGAGCATTTTGCTGGCTGGGAGCACCATGCGTCGCCCAGCGTGTATGACCGATACCGATCTTTCCACTCAAGGGAGATTGCGCGATGTGTTCTTCAAGCTGTCTGATTTTTCCGGCATCCCGCCGAACCTCAATTTTGCCGTCTGAGATAACCGCGATGCCGGCTGAATCATAGCCGCGGTATTCCAGTTTTTTCAATCCATTGATGACGATGGGAGTCGCATCCTGCTCGCCAATGTATGCCACAATTCCGCACATCCAGTTTCCTCCATGCGGCCCATATTACCCAAAACCGCACCGGTCCGGGTAGAGCCTGCTCAATTTTTATTCACAGGAAAATTGATGAACATCATCCGGGGGCATCCGCCGATCTTTCGATTTTCCCAACGCAGTTGGTTAACCTTCCCTCGCGGGAAGGAACCCCCACCCTCGTCACCCGCTTCGCAGCGAGCCAGGCGCTTTTTTTTCCTATGTAGATGCCATTATACCCCATCCGGTTTCGGCTGCTCCAAGCCATAAAGGTGGCGCAGCTGCAGATACTGATCAGGCGTATCTGCATCCAGTCCCATGGTCTCATCGATCCATTCCAGTGAAACCGACCGAAATTGATCCATGACGGCTCGTCCGCCTTGATCACCGGTCAGCGTCTCAAGCAGCGGAAAGGCTTCTCTTGGAAAATAAACCGGATTGCCTGGTGTTCCGCCAAAATACGGACGAACAATTTTATGGCTGCTGCAAGCTGCTTCCCTCAAGGCGTCCAAGAAAGTGAGGCTGAGTTGTGGCTGGTCGCAAAGCATGAAAAGCGCGCCTTCCACAGATTCGGGCAGCGCCGTCAGCCCGGCCCGAATGGAAGTACTTTGGCCCTCAGCCCAACGGTCATTAATCACAACCACAGTCTCGCCTGGAAGCGTTTCAAGAATTTGGGAATGGTTTGCACCTAAAACCGTGATGACCGGAAAGTAACCGGCCAGATTCGCCTTTCGAACCAGCGTGTTGACGAAATTGTCGTTTTCCCATTGCAGCAAAGCTTTGGCAGACCCAAAGCGGCGCGATTCACCCGCCGCCAGGATCACCGCTGCAAGCTGAAACCCGCCATGAACAGACAATCAGCGCTTCCTGAAAATCAAGGCTCTGGTTGGATTTTACCCAGCCCGCGCAGCACGACTTCGGGAGTCAGCGGAAAGTGATCAAACCGTACGCCAGTGGCAGCCTGAACGGCGTCGACCACCGCGGCAGCAAAGGGCAGGTAAGGCATTTCGCCCATTCCGCGGGCACCATAAGGCCCGATTGGGTCTGGATATTCCAAGATCAGACTGCGGGTTTCGTCGGGGATGTCCATCACCGTCGGAATGAGGTATGTGGAGAGCTCTTTGGTCAGCGCTCGGCCGTCTTTTTGCTTCCAATTCTCCAAAATGCTGTAACCCAGCGCCTGGACGACAGCCCCTTCAATCTGGCCTTCGACCAGCGCCGGGTTGACCGCCTTGCCCACATCGTCTGCGCAAATGACCTGACGCAGGATGACTTCTCCCGTTTGAATGTTCACCTCCGCCAGCACGCTTTCAGCAACGTAGCCATAAGTGAAGTTAGGCATGCACTGCCCTGTCTCTGGGTCCATATTGCTCGTGGCCGGTGGCCGGTAGATGTACGACCCGACTGCCGGCCGCGCACCGGCTTTCCACTGTTCCAGCGCCGCCCCAGCCGCGCCCAAAACGGCGTTGCCCCCCATATGGGTCATTCTGGAGGCTGAAACACTGCCTGAGTTGAGAGTGTTGCTCGTGTCAGAAAAGTGGGTTTCCAGTTTTTCCAATGGAATTCCCAATGCTTCGGCTGCCAGCTGCGAAAAGATGGTGTGCGACCCCTGCCCGACTTCCGCGCCGGCATGGTACAGCTGTGCCCGCGCAATATCCGCGTCACCTTCCAAAATAATTGTCGCGCCGCAGTTTTCAGGCGCGCCGTAAGAAAAGCCGATATTCTTGTAGCCACAGGCAAAACCTAAACCTACTCGCCGATTCGAGGAGGCCAACGATTCGAGTTTGGGTTTTTGCCAACCCAAAGCAGTCTCCTGCCAGCCCGATTCCAGGGCGCACTCCCGAACGACCTCACGGATCGAGACTCCAGCGGGCAGCGCTGTACCCATTGAAATGTGCGATCCTTCGTGATACAGGTTGCGCATGCGCAATTCCACCGGATCCATCCCCAATGCTTCAGCCAAAGCCGCTACCTGCCGCTCAGCCAGAAATGCAGCCTGCGGACCACCAAAGCCGCGGAAAGCACCGCCAGGAATATTGTTTGTATACACGCAATAAGCGTCAGTTTGGACGTTTGGAATTTCATATGGCCCAGTGCACAGCAGGGTTGCATTGCCCAGCACCTTGGTAGAGGTGTAGGCATATGCCCCACCATCCGCGAGGATCTCGCAGGCTGCCGCCAAAATCTTCCCGCTCGAGTCAGCTCCCCACTTGGCGCGCATGCGGTAATGATGACGCTTATGGTGGCCGATGATCGATTCCTCCCGAGACCAAACGATTCTGACTGGCCGATCAATCCCTTTTTCATGCAGCCGCATGACCGCTAATGCCAGGATGATCTGAACCGACATATCCTCACGTCCACCGAATGCCCCGCCGATGGCCGGGTAAATAACGCGAATCTGATCGGGCAGCAAGTTGAGTGCGTGGGCTACCTGCTCCTGATCTTCATGCGTCCACTGACCGGCAGTGATGATGGTGATTCGCCTGCTATCCTCCATATACGCCACACCGGCTTCCGGCTGGAGGTAGGCATGTTCCTGGACCGGTGTCTCATATTCCCGTTCCACGATGACGGCACATTTTTGGAATGCCTGGTCTACATCCCCGCTGCGGACGATATTGTGATGGAAAATATTGCTCGACCGTTCAGGATGCAAAATAAAGGCATCGGCTGCCAGAGCCTGGTTGAGTGTATCGATTAACGGCAGGTCTTCGTACTCTATGACGACCAGCTTCAGCGCCTGGCGAGCTACCGCTTCGTTTTCTGCCACAACCAGCGCCACCTGATCCCCCTCAAATAAGACCCGGTTGGCTAATGGCTTGTTTGATCCCGGACCGCAAAGCACGGGCTGATCCATGATTGACAGGCCATATTCGTTATTGGGGACATCCCGGGCGGTCAAAACCATCACGACCCCGGGCAATGCTTCTGCCTGGCTTGTGTCAATTGACCGGATCAAAGCGTGAGGCCGGTGAGCAAAAAGCACCTTCAGGCAAAGTTCATCTTCAAAGTGAAAATCGCCTGGGTATTTGGCTTTTCCCGTGACTTTCGCCAGAGCATCGACCCGCGGGACTGAATTTCCTACCACGTTCATGACAGCCTCCCTGTGTTGGCACAGACGCTCTCGATTGCCTCAATAATCTTGTAGTAACCGGTACAGCGGCAAAGATTGCCTGAAATAGCCTGGCGGATTTCTTCCCGATCTGGGGTGGGATGTTCCTGCAGCAATTTGACGGCCGCCATCACGAAACCGGGCGTGCAATAACCGCACTGTACGGCAGCATGGTCGATGAACGCCTGCTGCACGGGATGCAGGTTTCCCTCCACTGCAATGCCCTCGATTGTGGTGATTTTGGCCCGATGCGCCCGTGGCGCCGGCACCAGGCAGCTGACCACTGCTTTTCCATCCAAAAACAATGTGCAGGCTCCGCACTCGCCCTCTTCACAGCCTGCTTTGGTTCCGGTCAGACCAACCCGATCTCTGACCAGGTTAAGCAGTGTGGCGTCGGTGTAGCCCGGAATGGTGAAGTGTTCCCCATTGATCGTTGTTTCAATCACTTCGCCATCCCAATCCCCTTCAGGCACCGCCTGACAGCACTCTTTCGTGTCAAGCGTTGCCGGGTTTTGTGGGAGCCCTTCAGCCGGCGAACCGTTGAGCAATTGCAGGAGGGCATTTTCGACCAATACTGCGGTCATGTACCCGCGGTATTCTCTTGAAGCGCGCACATCGCTGATCGGAACTGCGCTTTGTGCTGCCAACTGGGCTGCTTGCTGTGCAATTGCGGCGGTAAATGCCTTGCCAATCAGAAACTGCTCTGCCGGCAGGGCTCGGATAACTGTCGGTGCAACGGAACCCAATGTGATTCTTGCCTGTTGGATGACCCCTTCGCTTTGGGTCAGCAACACGCAGCAATTGAGCACCGAAATGGCCTGGGTTTTGCGCAATGCTTGCTTTGCGAAAACACCTTGCTGCTGCGCTTCCAGTCCCTTAAAGACTATTTCGCGGATGTATTCATCCGCAGCCAGGACCGTGCGCCTGACCCCCAGATAGAAGTCTTCCAGGCGCACCGTGCGCGTTCCGCGCTGCGAAACCAAAACCAAACTGGCATCCATTGCCAATAGCGGCCCGATGGTGTCATTGGCTGGAGATGCAGTCGCCAGGTTGCCCACGACCGTTGCCCGGTTGCGAATTTGCGGTGTGGCTACACGCCAACAGGCTTGAACCAACGGGTTGGCATATTGGCGCAAAATCGGAGAGCTCAACACGTCATTATGCGTCACCAAAGCCCGGATGTGGATCGTGCCATCTTCATCCCGCCGGATTTGATCCAACCCCGCCACACGCGAAATGTCGAGCACTGTATCCAGGTCAGGCCATTTGCCGTTGCGGATCTCCACCATTAGGTCCGTCCCCCCCGCAACGATACGCGTTTGGCCGGAGGGTTGCGCCAACAAGGCGGCCAGCTGTTCCTCACTCTCAAGGATGTGGTAGTTTTTCCACATTTGAATTCTCCTGAATTGCGGTCCGTCCGGAATTACGGACCTGGATGATTTCTGCCAGAATACTGATGGCAATTTCTTCCGGGGTTTCGGCCTTGATATTTAAACCAATCGGGGTTTTGATTCGGCTGAGCTGTTCCTCGGAAAGACCTCGCTCCAAGAGCTGGTCATGAGTGTAAGCCCACCTTCTTTTTGAGCCAATCAAACCGATGTAAGCGGGGTGGGTTTCCAGCAATGCTGGCAACCCATCAATGTCAACCTCTGCCCCCCGGGTGACGATCACAACGTAGGTCTGCTGATCAATTGACAAATGCTGGGGGATTTTCTCCATCGGCACTGGCAGGAATTCCAGATTTGAGATGCCATCCCGCGGGCCTAATAACTCCTCTCGGTCATCTGCCAAGACGACGCGAAAAGGAAGAAACTGAGCAAACTTTGCGACAGCTTGACCAACGTGCCCTGCTCCGATAATTAGCAGCGTTGGCCTGGCCAGGTGAGGTTCAATATATACGCTCATTTCGCCTCCGCAAACCCCGACCGCAGTCGATTCGCTGGCGTTAAGCGTGTAATGAATCAGGCGTGCCTGGCCAACATGTAAGGCTTCTAACGCGGCCCGGATCGTTTCGGTTTCAACGCCACCGCCACCGACGGTCCCTTCAGTGCTGCCGTCTGGGAACACCAACATTTTGCTGCCGGCGTGCCGCGGCACAGCGCCCTGGGTTTCAACCACAATGCACAGACAAACCGCTTTTCCGCTTCGTTCACATTCTGCCAGCCGGCTCAAGATGTCAGCCATTATTCCTCGATCAGCGAAAGCACAGCCGGCAGCAGCTGCTTTTTGCGCGAGACCACGCCGTCAGCCAACAATGTGCCATCGGGTAGCGGCGTAAAAGGTAAATCTTCAAGCGCCGGCGGTGGATTGACAAAAATCAAACGGCTTGATCCGTTCACAATGTCGGTTACCATTAGGCCGGCAAAATCCAATCCTTTCTGAGCAGCCAGATCCTTGAGCGCGGCGCTCAGTTTACCGACAAATTCACCAATCTCGTGAATGTCGGAGGTCTCAGCTTGGGCAATGGCGAATTTTAAACCAGCGGTTTCATAGACCTTCATATCCGCATTGACAATCACTTCCGGTTCCTGGGTCATCAGACCAGCGCCAGCCTGAACCACCTTATCACCGTAAGATTGGATGGTTTCGTCTTCCAATGGTGAACCAGGCACAAATGCCCAGCGTGCCAGCCGCTCTGCGGCCAGGCGGTCGCGGTCGGTAGTGGTTGGCGAATGAAAAATGAGCGTGTCTGAGAGCAAACCGGCCAGAAGCAGCCCGGCAATTTTCGGCGGCGCGCTAAAACCAGACTCTTCCATTTTTTCTGAGACCAGTGAGGAAGTGCTGCCGACAATATCGACCGTGAATTTGATCGGGTTGTGAGTGGGCAGGTTCCCCAGTCGGTGGTGGTCCAAAATTTCCAAAAGGTCAGCGTCTTCCAGCGATGCAATTGCCTGCTGTGGCTCATTATGATCGACTAAGATCACTTTCATGCGGGGCGGGTTGAGCAGATCACTCTGCCGCACTACACCAAGGTAGCGTTTATGCTCGTCTACAACCCAATATTCATTTTGTTCCGCCCGCAGCAGACGGTTGAGCACATCCTTGATGCGTGTGCCGGGCTGAAAGCGGGGAATGTCCACATCCGCAGCTTCACGGCAGGGAATATCGAACAAAGCTGATATGGTCATGTCTTGATACTTGGGATGCGGGCCCATCACCTTTCGCAAAAAGTCGAACAGGCTTTTGCCGGTAACCATGCCAAAGGGCGTTCCATCCGGGTTGACCACTGGCGCCAACCCACCGGTACGCGAGAGGATGGCCCAGGCTTCATTCAACGGTCGGTCGGGAGTGACAACGTCAAAACGGCGCATGACGTATTCGAACCGCGGAGAAGCGTCGGTGATCAACGACGGTGGGTCAAGCTCCAATTTTTTAAGCACATATGCCGTCTGGCGGTTAATGGCACCAGCGCGTGAAGCGACGGTATTCAAGCCGTCGCGCTCGGCCAACAACCACGCATAACCGACTGCTGCCGCGATGGAATCGGTGTCTGGGTTAATGTGGCCGGTAACATAAATCCGATCTGACTTTTTACTGTTGGAAAACATCGCCGTCACCTCGCTGTTTCCATTATTTTAATACCTTCCACACCTTTTCAGGCGTGATCGGGTTATCCAAAATCGAGACTCCACAGGCATCCAAAACCGCATTGCCAATCGCAGGGGCTGCGCCATCCAGTGGAATTTCAGCTACTGCTTTAGCGCCAAAGGGATGGGTTTTTTCGTAGGTTTGAACAAACATGGCCTTTAGCCGGGGCATCTCATCCGCGCGGAAAATGTGGTAATTAACCAAATCTTTTTCCCGCGGCCGGCCTTGGCTGTCGTATTCCATTTCTTCACATACGCCATAGCCCAAAGCCTGAGCCATCCCGCCTTCGATCTGGCCTGAAGCCGTCAAAGGGTTGATGATGACCCCAGCGTCCACCGCCATCACCAAATCTTCCACCCGCACCTGGCCAGTCTGCAGATCCACCACGACGGTGGCAAACTGAGCCGCGAAAGGCGGCGGTGAACTGGGAGAGACATGCGAAGCAACCGCCATGATCTGTTCCTGATCGCGATGATGCAGTGAATCCAGGGCAATTTCCGCCATGGTAATGCTTTCACCCTGCGGGCTCCAGGCGCTTCCATCCCTGAGGATGATTTCATCTGCGGTCAGTGCTGCCCCACGCTCGGCGAACAAGCGCAGCGCGCGGCTGCGAATCTTCGCTGCCGCTTCGCTTGCCGCTTTGGTTACCGCCGTGCCGGATATATATGTTGTCGAGGATGCGTAAGCGCCTTTATCAAAAGGCGTAAAGTCGGTATCGGAAGAATAGACAATGATATCGTCGGTTTTTACTCCGAGCACTTCTGCAGCCATCTGAGCCAGGATGGTATCGCTGCCGGTACCCAGGTCTGTTGCCCCAATCAACAGGTTAAACGACCCGTCGTCATTTAGTTTGATGCTGGCAGCGCCCATATCCAGATAAGGGATGGCCGTGCCCTGCATGACGGTCGCAATGCCGATTCCGCGGCGTAAATGTGGCGCTCCCTCTACGGTATGCCAGTCCGGATTTTCAAATTTATCCTTCCAGCCAATCGCCTCTGCTCCGAGCCTTACGCACGCTTCCAGACCGACAGTTTCGATCACTTCCGGGACCGGTTCCCGACCCTCGTTCCAAGCCGTGCTGAACGGCTGGAATTCCCCTGAGCGCAAGGCGTTTTTAAGCCGAAATTCCAACGGGTCGATCTTTAGCGCCCGGGCGATTCCCTCCATATGACGTTCCAGCGGCCAGTAACCCTGGGGCACACCATAGCCGCGGTAAGCGCCGGCTGGCGGAGTATTGGTATAAACAATGTCAGCGTAAAAACGGATGTTGGGAGATTTCCGGTAAGGGCCATCCCCAACATACAATCCCATGGATTTCTGGCCTGTGTTTCCCGTAACTGTCAGCGCGTGGCAGCCGTATGCTCCGGTATCGCTAAGGACGATCATCTCGTTGGCCGTAATTGTGCCATCGCTTTTGACTCCAGTCCGCATGTGTACGCGCATGGGATGTCGGGAACGGGAAGCGATAAACTCTTCTTCCCGCGACATCTCATAAAGCACTGGCCGTCCGGTCGCGATTGTCAAATGGGCGGCGACGTCTTCAATCAGCACTTCCTGTTTGTTGCCAAAGCCGCCGCCAATGCGCGGCTTAATCACTCGGATGCGCTTGACAGGCAAACCCACCACCGGAGCGATCTGGCGGCGAACGTGAAAAGGCACCTGGGTGCTGGTCCGAATTACCAGCCGGTCATCCGCGTCCCAGTAGGTCAGGGTAACATGCGGTTCGATGTGAGCCTGCTGCACCTTGGGAACAACGTATTCCTCCTCAAAGATTCGATCTGCTTCAGCAAAACCCTGATCCGGGTTGCCGATATCAATTCGAATACTGGCAGCCAGGTTGCGGGCTGGGTCCGATTTGTCAAAATTTACGTAATCTGGTTCGTCATGAATTCGGGGAGCATCCGGATGCATGGCAAAACGGGGGTCAATGACTGCTGGCAGCTCTTCGTAAGTCACCTCGATTAGCTCTAAAGCCTTCTCCGCAATTTCCGCGCTTTCTGCGGCCACGAACGCCACCCGATCACCAACAAACCGGACCTTGTTATCCAGCGAAACCATGTCCAGCGGCCCCGGGATGGGGTCAGACTGCCCCGCCGTTGAGTAAACCACACGCGGCAGGTCCTGCCAAGTCAGCACAGCCGCCACTCCTGGTAAAGCCTTTGCCTTGCTGGTATCGATGGCAGTAATGCGCGCGTGAGCAAACGGGCTGCGCAGCACGCGGGCAATCAACATATCCGGCATATGGAGGTCTGCGGTAAAAGCGGGCTTGCCTTGAACCAATTTTTCGGCATCCAGTTTCTTTTCCGGTTTTCCGACCACCTTCCGTTCTGGAATGAGGTCGACATCGCTTATCTGAGGTTCAAATTCCACGGTTGGGTGGTCGGAGAGACCTGTTCCACGCATCATTTCGGCCGCCCTGAGTACCGCCTGCACTGGTTTAACATACGCAGTGCAGCGGCAAAGCACGCCTGAGAGTGCTTCACGCACCTCAGTTTCACTGGGGTCTGGGTTTTTTGCGAGCAAGGAGCGCGCGGCCAAAATCATCGCTGGTGTACAGTAACCACATTGGACGGAACCGCTGTCAATAAAGGCCTGTTGCAGAGCGTCAAAACCGGCGGTCTTCTTCCAGCCCAATTGGGGCTGCTGACCGAGCGATTCGACGGTCTCAATGGTGTGGCCCTGCGCCTGCACCGCCAGAAACATGCAGCTATTTACCGCTTCGCCGTCCATAAGCACCGTACAAGCACCACATTCACCCTGCCGGCACCCCCCCGATTTAACGCTCATCCAGCCAGCAGTGCGCAGCACATCCAGCAGACGTTCGTGTCCCTCGATTGAAATAATGACTTCCTGATGGTTGAGAAGGAGTTTGATTTCCATGGCGGCTCCAATCAAGAGACAGGGTGTTGGATTTTTTGCAAGCAGCGTGAGAGCAAATGAGCTGCTGTGTCTTGGCGGTATTCCGCTGATGCCCAGGCATCCGCAGCACCATGACAAACTTGCCGGATGGTATCTAAACCACTGTCCCACGCATCGGTAATTTCGAAAGGATCCAGCAGCATGTCTGCGCCGCCCACTGACACCGAAACGCCACGTTCCGTCCGGGCGGCTGCGACACAGACAATCGGCAGGTCGCGTGGCGAGCGGCCGACGCTCTCAAAGGCAAAACTGCGTACGGGAGCAAAGTGAATCGCACGCACAACCTGCGCCTGCCAGACTCCTGGGGTCTTGAGCAAAGCTTCAAGGCTGACCAGCTGATCGCCCGGGAAGAGTTGAACCTGCGGCTGGAATGCACGCAGGCAGGTCAACAAAGCCGAACGTCCGCCTGCCTGACGCAGCCAATTGGCCATGCTGAGGCTGTTGCGTACGTTTAGGCCAGCTTCGATCGCCAGAGCTTCCTGAAAGTCGCTCCAGAGGGCAAGTGCCTGCCCGACCGCACTGAGAGACGCCAACCCGCCTAGCTTCCAGGAATGGGGATCCTGCGAAATGTCATCCCAACCCAAATCCTGAAGGTCGATCAGATCGCATTCCGCCGGGATTTCCCGAAGATTAAAACTCCCGCCGGCCAGAAACCAGAACGGCTTGCCGGCTTCGTGCAGGGCGCGCTCCAGTGCAGAGCTGTCCGCCGGTCGGTAGTAAGACATCGTTTTTTCATTCATCAGGGTATACCTTCCAGCCATCCACATCCGGATTCATCTCAATGTCCTGGTTTTCAGTTACATTGACAAAAATGCCATCCGCTTCCGCCAGCACAGTGCCAGCAGCATCTAGCACCTCTCCATGCCCAAAGCAAACTTTCCCGCGGCAGCGGACCTTCCGCCCGACCACCAACAGAGGCTGATTGATGGGCACTGGCGCCTTATAGCGGATCTTGAGCTCGCTGGTCACATAAAACTGGTTTTGATCCTCCACAGTCACAGCTCTACCGGCAGTTTCATCCAGCATGGCAGCAATCACGCCGCCGTGTACCATCCCAGGATAGCCCTCATATTGTTCCGAAACCTGCAGGCGCGATTCCACCGAGCCATCTTCCCGAACATAAAAAGACATCCTCAGGCTGAGCGGATTCTCCCTTCCGCAGACAAAACAATTTTTACTTCCCGGCAATTTCATCATCAGGCACCTGGGGCGAACGTATCGATTAAGAGCTTGGCATTCCCACCTACGGCATATAAAATCGGGCAGGTGCAGCCGTGATTAATGTATTCCTGAACTTTTTTCTTGGCTTCGGCAGGCGTGCCACTGGCCGTGATGCGGTCGATCAAGTCTTCTGGAACCAGGTGTTTTGCTGCTTGAATTTGTTCGTGCGTGGCTGGCCAGCCCAAAATTGACTGGATTTTCTCGACAACATCCTTTGCGACCCCAGATGCCTTAGCAATGTGGGGCTGCTGCGCCAAATATTGGCAGAGCAGCTCGCGCGTGGTATCAATCGCCTGGTCATGATCCTCATCGACCGAGCAAACAATCAGCTGCGGGCGGTCGAATTCTTCAAGCGTACGTCCGGATTCTTTGAGGCCAATCATTAATTGCTCGATGGCAATGTCATTGTATTCCACCGGAACACAGTAGTTCATTACGATGCCATCGGCAATCCGACCGGTCATTTCGATCATTTTGTCACCGGTTGCGCCAATGTAAATGGGCACGGCGCGCGGTTCCCGGCGCCCATGAACCACATCCAGTTCAATGCCATTAACATGCACAAACTCCCCGTCATAGGTCACCCGTTCCATGTTCAGCAGCTTCTTCATGACGGTGATCGTTTCTTCCATGGCTTTTAGGGGCTTGGTACGCTGGATGCCAACGTTTTTTGCCAGCGGATCCCACCAGGCGCCAATGCCGCAGATGATGCGGTTGGGAGCCAGGTCATCGAGGGTCAGAAAAGTTGCTGCCAGCAAGCCGATATTGCGCGTCCAGTTATTGATGACGCCCGAACCAATATGAATTCTTTCGGTGACAGCGGCATACGCAGCCATTGGCACAATGGCATCACGTACCAGGCGGCTTTCGGCCTGCCAAATGCCATCGAAGCCTTTTTCTTCAGCGTAACGGGCTATCTCGAGGCCCTCGCGCAGGTCGTGGGCATCCTGCAGGTAAATCGCGACTCTTTCAGACATGGTGAGTAGTCCTTTCTCCTTAAGACATGGTTGAAATTAAATCCACTTCAGACCTGATGTGCAACCGGTTCAAATCTGCCGGTGTATCCAGGTCTTGCTGGATCGATCGGTTAAGGTAAACAATCAGGCGCAGGCCATGATTCAGAGCCTGAGCACAGTGGTTTTGAAATGAGTGCTGTCCAAAAGCCGGCTTCAAAAAATCGGGCTGGCTTAACAGCAGCGCATTCGTCCCTGCCTGCGCCAGATCCGGCACGATCACCAGCGACCGGGGTGGCTGCGCTACACTGAAAAGGCTCTGGACGTCTGCGGCTGTCATCAGCGGCAGGTCAGTCGGCACAATCAACACCTGGCCCGATTCTCGCGCCAGGATGTAATCCAAACCGGCTCGGACGGCCTGGTTGAGGCTGCTTGGGCGTTTCTCATAGATCACCAACCCGCCTTGCGCCAGAGCCCAGTCCAAGGCGCGCTTTTCGCGGCTGACGGTTACGATTCGATCGATGCAAGCAGACTTGAGCAGTTCGGTAAAAGTACGCTGAAAACATTCCTGATTCAACCTTTCCAGTTCCGGCAGCGCAAGCGTGCCGCGTAAACGCGACTTCCCTTTCCTGAAAGCCTTCACCGGTAAGATTGCCCAATTGGTCATGGTCTGGTTGTCAGCCTAACCTGAGGCCAAGCTCCAAAACCACGCGAGCCAACTGGCGCTTGTCCTCTTCGGTCTTCATAATGGTATTTGTATAACAATTAATTATACCTTTGCTGGTGTCGTTTTCAGACGCGGAACGGTCGAGTTGATCCATCATAAATGCATTCAGAAGGTCCCCATAATGCTCGCGAACAGCTCGCGCACTGGGTTCAATGCCCAATTCCTTAAATAACTTTGCCGCCGGCCCTTTCAGTGCCTGGCCTTGAATGATCGGGCTGACGGCAATGACGGGTTTGCTGTTGAGCAGCGGGCGAATGCCGCTCACATTCAAGATCGGGTCGATGCTGACCCATGGGTTGGATGGACAAATTACCACCAGATCTGCTTCCGCCAGCGCCGGTAGCAGGTCCGCTGCCGGCTCCGCCGGCCTTCCGCCGTTCAAGATTACAGTTCTCACTTCTGGAGCAAAATGCTCGCGTACGAAATATTCCTGAAAACCCAAAATTCCGTCATCGCGGGTTTCAATGAGGGTTGGCGCAGGTGCATCACTCATCGGAAGCACGCTGGAATGGATTCCCCATAACTGGCAGAAATGGGATGTGACCTCGCTCAGGCTCAGGCCAGCCTGCAGCAGGCGCGTCCGCTCGAGGTGGGTGGCCAGATCTCTATCCCCCAACTGAAACCAGGTGGGTGCTTCAAGGTTTTCAAGCGACCGGCTGACCTGCCAGGTCTCATTGGCCAAGCCCCAGCCATGTTGAGAATCCGCCATGCCGGCCAGTGAATAACAAACAGTATCGAGGTCCGGGCAGATTTTTAAGCCAAAATGCTCAAAATCATCACCGGTATTGACGATGGCCGTCAGCTGGCCAGGCGGCAGTAATTGGTCCAAGCCAACCACCAGCTTGGCCCCGCCCACCCCGCCGGCCAATGCCACCACCCGCAAATCCGTGATGCGATTGCTCATCCGGTCTTTCAACGGAACAAATCACTCGACTTGTCGCGAATGAGTTCCTTTGACGTCCCTTCGCGCAGCGCGTAAGGGAAACCGCGCGCATGTACCACCGGCGTCCCTTCAGCTGCCTGGCCCATCAGGAGCGAAGCACCAGCCGCCAGTTCATCCGCTGCTGCGATTGTGGTCACCCGCAGGGCATAATTTTGTCGATCTGGCTGGCCGCGCATGTCCACCAGCGCTGGCAGGCCAGCAGCGCCGATCGTGCAGCCTAAAACACCATTACGCCAGGCCCGGCCGTGTGAATCAATAATCAAAACTCCCAACCGCTTGCCGCTCAGCCGTTCAAGGTCGGCCCGAACAGCCTGGGCGGAACGGTCAGAATCTTCCGGGAGGAGCAGCACCCAATCTTCCGCCTCCCCCCATGGGCCGGCAACATTGGAATGGTCAATGCCGGCGTTGGCACACACAAAACCGGATTT
>ERZ1645187.207-NODE-207-length-56758-cov-19.214257_pt1 | contig 56758 bp, 59 predicted proteins | sample MGYA00575352_ERZ1645187 | MGnify/ENA primary metagenome ERZ1645187 (study PRJEB40837, sample SAMN11349314) | freshwater sediment metagenome | isolation source: river sediment | host: Sediment | place: India: Wazaribad , New Delhi | collected 2017-02-21 ... | reverse complement strand
CGATTCTACCAAAAGCCGAAGCTTAGCGAAATCAATCCATGAACATACCGCCATTTACATGCACGGTCGTACCCGTGATGTAGGCAGCGGCGGGAGAAACCAGAAAGCCGACGGCGCCAGCAACGTCCTCAGGCGTGCCAGCACGCGCTAGCGGTATCGACGCCAGCATGGCGGCCTTCTGCTCTTCGGTCAAGGCATGCGTCATGTCAGTGGCGATGAAACCGGGTGCGACACAATTGACGGTGATGTTGCGGCTACCCAGTTCGCGTGCCAGTGAGCGGCTGAGACCGGCCACACCGGCCTTGGCAGCGCAGTAGTTCGCCTGTCCGGCATTGCCAGAATAGCCTACGACAGAAGAAATATTGACGATGCGCCCAAAGCGCGCCTTCATCATGCCACGCATCACACCACGCGACAGCCGGAAAACTGCCTTGAGATTGGTATCGATGACAGCATCCCACTCATCATCGCCCATGCGCATGGTGAGGTTGTCACGGGTAATGCCGGCATTGTTGACCAGAATGGTGATCGCACCATGGCTCTTGGCGATATCGGCGAGAACGGTATCAGTCTGCACGGCATCGGTAACATTCAGAACAATACCCTGCCCTTTTGCACCTGCTTCCGCCAGGTAAGCCGAAATCTGGGCCGCGCCCCCCTCGCTGGTTGCCGTTCCGATGACGGTAGCCCCCTGCTTGGCGAGTTCCAGAGCAATGGCACGCCCAATACCTCGGGTGGCCCCGGTTACCAGTGCAATCTTGTCGTTCAGCATCGTCTTACTCCAGACCGAGATTAGCATCGATCGACGTAGCATCGGCCAGTGCGACACCAGCAACGCCATCGGCACAACGTTTGGTCAGGCCAGCCAATACCTTGCCAGGGCCGCATTCGGCTACGATGGTGACACCGATGGCTGCCATTTTCTGAATTGTCTCAACCCAGCGCACCGGGTTGTAGGCTTGGCGAATCAGCGCATCCTTTATGCGGGCAGGATCAATTTCGATGGCGACATCGACATTGTTGATAACAGGAATCCGCGGCGCATTCAGGGTCAGTTCTGCCAAACGAGCAGCAAGCTTGTCGGCGGCAGGGCGGATCAGGGATGAGTGGAACGGTGCCGACACCGGCAGGGCTTTCGCCATCTTCGCGCCGCGAGCCTTGCAGGCTTCCATGGCACGCTCCACGGCTGCCTTGTGGCCGGCAATGACGGTCTGGCCATTTGCATTGAAATTGACAGGCTCAACGATTTCACCTTGAGCTGCCTCGGCGCATGCTGCAGCGATACCAGAGTTATCCAGCCCGAGCACGGCTGCCATGGCACCGGTGCCCAGCGGGACGGCCTCTTGCATGGCGGCGGCGCGAAGACGCACCAACGGAACAGCGTCCTTGAAATCGATAACCCCGGCGGCGACCAGCGCCGAATATTCGCCGAGGCTATGCCCGGCGACGACTGCCGGCATCCTGCCGCCCTTGTCGCACCAAAGGCGCCAGGCTGCAATGCCAGCAGTCAGCATAACCGGTTGTGTATTCACGGTCTGCGTCAGGGCTTCCGCAGGGCCTTCGGCAACCATGGCCCAGAGGTCGTCGCCGAGTGCCGCAGATGCTTCGTCAAACGTGGCGCGTACTACGGCAGCATCGCCGTAGGCGGCCATCATGCCAACGCTCTGCGAGCCTTGGCCGGGAAATACGAACGCAAAAGACATGACAGAGTCTCCTGTTATCAGAATTCGAGCAGGGCAGCGCCCCAAGTAAAGCCACCGCCAACGCCTTCAAGCAGCACCTTCTGACCGCGCTGAATGCGGCCATCGCGAACGGCTTCGTCCAAGGCGAGCGGTACCGATGCTGCCGAAGTATTCCCGTGCCGGTCGACCGTAACGATCACCTTGTCGCGATCAATGCCAAGCTTCTTGCCGGTCGCTTCAATGATGCGAATGTTTGCCTGGTGCGGAATCAGCCAGTCGACGTCGCTGGTTCGGATGCCCGCCGCACCGGCTACTTCATCCGCGATTTCTGCAAGAACGCGAACCGCAAATTTGAATACGGCCTGACCATCCATGCGCAAGAAGGGATCGCCGGTCACCTGACCGTGGCAGAGTTGGCCCGGAACATTGAGAATGCCATTCTGACTACCGTCGGCATGCATGGCCGTGGCAAGAATACCGGGCTGCTCGGAGGCTTCAAGGATGACAGCGCCGGCGCCATCTCCAAAGAGAACGCAAGTGCCGCGATCATTCCAGTCCAGTATGCGCGAAAACACTTCAGCACCTACAACCAGAGCTTTTTTGTGGCTGCCCGAGCGGATGAACTTGTCGGCAATTCCCAGTGCATAGGCAAAGCCGCTGCAAACCGCTTGCACATCAAAAGCGGCGGCGCCCTTGTTGCCGAGCCTGCCTTGAATCAGGCAGGCGGTACTGGGAAAAATGAAATCGGGTGTCGAGGTCGCAACAATGATCAGATCGAGGTCGCTGGCAGAAATGCCAGCCATGGCCAGCGCCCGTTCGGCCGCAATCAACCCCAGTTCGCTGGAGGTGGTACCTGACAGGGCCAGATGCCGGCTACGGATGCCGGTACGGGTGATGATCCATTCATCGTTGGTATCTATACCCCGTGCAGCAAGATCATTGTTGGTGACGGGATTGCCCGGGAGATAACTGCCGGTGCCAATCAGTCGTGAGAACATTCAGACAGTCTCCGGTGCCGCTGCCGCGAGCGGTTGCGCCAGTCGCGTCAGGTGGTCTGCAATACGATCGACGACGCGATTTTGTGCCGCCTCATAGGCCCGCGACAGGGCGTTGCAAAACGCCAGTTCGTCTGCCGAGCCGTGGCTTTTGACCGAAATGCCTTTCAGGCCAAGGAGGATCGCGCCATTGTAGCGGCGATGGTCAAACCGCATCTTGAAGTTATTGAGGACCGAGATCGCAATCAGGGCGGCCAGTTTGGTCAGCCAGTTGCGCTTGAACTCGCTACGCAGCGATGAGGCAAGCATCTGAGCCAGCCCCTCGGATGTCTTAAGGGCCACATTGCCAACAAAGCCGTCGCAAACAATCACGTCGGCATCGCCTTTGTAGATACCATCTCCCTCGACATTGCCGATGAAATTCAGATCGGAGGCGCGGAGCAATTCGGCCGCGGCCTTGACCACTTCATTACCCTTGATCTCCTCTTCGCCGATATTGAGGATGCCGACGGTTGGCCGCTCCTTGTGCTCCAATGCCGATATCAGCGAAGCCCCCATGATTCCAAACTGCAGGAGGTGCTCGGGGCCGCAGTCCACATTGGCCCCCAAGTCAAGCATGTGGGTATGCCCGTTGACCGTGGGAAGTGGTGCGCAGATTGCCGGGCGCTCGATGCCAGGCAGCATTTTCAGGACAAAGCGGGAGATAGCCATCAAGGCGCCCGTGTTGCCCGCAGACACGCAGGCATCGGCATCCCCGCTTTTGACCTGATTGATGGCCACGCGCATCGACGAATCCTTCTTGTTGCGCAGGGCAAGCGCAGGGGATTCATCCATACCGACTACCTCGCTGGCATGGAGCACACGCAAGCGAGGGTTGTTGGCGTCTGAAGCCAGCAATGGACGTATTGAATCCTCCTGCCCAACCAGGATGAGTTCAACACTGGCCTGCTCGCCCAAAAAGCGGAGCGCCGCCGGAACCGTCACTGACGGACCGTGGTCTCCCCCCATGCAATCGATGGCAATGCGGGTTGTCATGGCAAAAGAAAAGGCAGGCGCTCCGCTGGGAGCTGCCTGCCCTTCAGAGAACGATTACTCGCCCTTGCCCTTGAGGACTTTTTTGCCGCGGTAGAAACCAGTCGGGGAAATGTGGTGACGCAGGTGCACCTCGCCAGTGGTGGCTTCGACAGCCAGCGGCGGATTGGTCAGAAAATCGTGAGCGCGATGCATGCCACGCTTGGACGGGGACTTCTTGTTCTGTTGAACGGCCATGTTGTTACTCCAAAAAAATCAGTTCGGCTTGCCCTTGAGGCCTGCCAATGTCGCGAAGGGGTGAACCCGTTCGCCAGCGTCGGCAGATCCCGGCAAACCACATTTTTCGTGCCGCGGCGCAACCGGAAGGGCAAGCAGAATCTCATCTTCGATGAACTCGGCCACATCCAGTTCCTTTGCCACCGGCAGGAAATCCCGGGTGTCGTCTTCCAGCTCGTCTTGCGACAGTTCGGCACCTTCGGGAACAATTTCCAGCAGGTTGTCGACATCAATATTGAACGGGATCGCTTCAAGGCAGCGCTGACATGCCAACGCGATGGTGCCGGTTACCTGCAGCTGCAGCAACGGCTCACCGCGCCCCCCCCTGAACCCTTCGAGCACGAAAGTAACTTCACCCTCGGTGCCGACCAGGAGGTCATGCAAGCGTTCCAAGCCAGATACCGACAAGGTTCCTTCGAGAACCCGGCCTTCTCTGGCAAAAACGAAAGCGTCCTTGATCCTTTTCAATCTTGATCTGTTACGACTTAAACATTGGATGATATTATTTTTGGCTCTCCAAGTCAAAACAAAGTGCTGCTTCAAGTTAATGTCGCAACGCCTTGTTGTAAATAACTTTCATGCACCAGAAACTGATCCTTGCTTCAACCTCCCCGTATCGTCGCGAACTTCTGGCCCGCCTTGGCTTGCCTTTTGAAGTCGCCAATCCCGAAACCGATGAAACCCCGCTGACGAACGAATCACCGCAGGCCCTTGCACTGCGACTGGCTGAAGCGAAGGCGCGAGCAGTCGCCGATCGTTACCCGGACGCCTTGATCATTGGTAGCGACCAGGTTGCGACGGTCGACGGCAGAATCTACGGGAAGCCGGGAACCCACGAGCGTGCCAAAGCCCAGTTGCAAGCCCTATCCGGAAAAACGGTTAATTTCTTCACCGCTCTTTGTTTGTTCAATGCCGCCACGGGCGTGGCCGAGGTTCTTGGGGTGCCGACACTGGTCAGCTTCCGGAACCTGTCCGTCGACGAAATCGAGGCATACCTGCGTCGGGAACCGGCATACAACTGCGCCGGTTCGGCCAAGTCGGAGGGGCTGGGGATTGCGTTATTGTCCCGTATGCAAGGTGACGATCCAAACGCGCTGATTGGCTTACCGCTCATTGCGCTGTGCGAACTTCTTCGCAACCAGGGAGTCAGCATCCTGTGACACTGGGCACCCTGTACCTGATTCCAGTGCCACTGGGCCCGATGGCGCCACAGGCCTGCCTGCCGCCCGATGTCATTGCGACAGTTCGCCCACTTGCTTATTTTGTAGTGGAACAGGCCAAGACAGCCCGCGCCTTTCTCAAAGCCGTGGGCACAGATCTCCCCCTGCAGTCGCTGCATCTGGCTGAACTGAATGAGCACACGCGCCGAGAAGCGCTTGCTGCCCTGCTCCAACCCTTGCTGAATGGCCACGACATCGGCCTGCTGTCTGAGGCCGGTTGCCCGGCAATTGCAGACCCCGGTGCGGATCTGGTGGCGCTGGCACAGGAACGTGGCGTACGTGTCGCACCGCTGATCGGCCCCTCCTCCATTCTTTTGGCCTTGATGGCCTCAGGCCTGAATGGGCAGCGCTTTGCCTTCCACGGTTATTTGCCTGCGAAGGAGGCGGATCGAACGAAGTCATTGCGGGATCTTGAAAGCGAATCGCGCAAGAAGCGTCAGACGCAGCTATTTATCGAAACGCCCTATCGCAACCTGGCCTTGTTCGAGAGCCTGCGGGCAAACCTGCAACCGGGAACGCGACTGACTGTGGCCACCGACATCAGTCTTCCTGGCGAATCGATCAAAACCCACAGCATTCAGGCGTGGAAACGCCTGGCGCCGCCCGATATCGAACGACGCCCTACCGTATTTCTGTTGCTGGCGTAAGTCTTACTGAAGGCGAGCACCCAGCACGCCTTCCGAAAAGCCTTTCCAGAAGCCGTTGACGGCACCGGCACCCAGGCGCTTGGCAAAGCGTTCAGCGATATTGTCCTTGACCGAATAGTCAAGCACTTTCTCGGCCTTGATGACATCGCGGGCGACAGTATCAACGCTACCGAATTCGTCGGCCAGCCCCAACTGGATGCTTTGCACGCCGGTCCACATCAAACCGGAGAACATCTCCGGCGTTTCCTTGAGGCGACTACCTCGTCCGCTCTTGACAACATCGATGAACTGTTTGTGAATATCGTTAAGCATGCTCTGAGCATGTTCGCGATGCTGGGTGGCCTGGGGTGAGAAGGGGTCAAGGAAGCCCTTATTTTCGCCGGCAGTCAGCAGCCGGCGCTCGATACCGAGTTTGTCCATCGTACCGGTAAAGCCAAAACCATCCATCAGCACGCCAATCGAGCCAACAATACTGGCCTTGTTGACATAAATTCGGTCAGCAGCAACCGCCACGAAGTAACCACCAGAAGCACACATATCCTCGACCACGGCATACAGTGGCTTATCCGGGTGCTTGCTGCGCAGGCGACGGATTTCGTCATTGACCATCCCCGCCTGGACCGGGCTGCCACCGGGGCTATTGATGCGCAGAATGACGCCGGCAACATGCTGCTGCTCGTAAGCGGAATTCAGCGCGGCAATGATGTTTTCGGCATTGCTCTCGCCCTTGGGCTGGATGACGCCCTGCAGGTCGATCATTGCCGTATGTCGTACATGCGTGTCCGCGTCCTTGCCAAATTCCACTGATGCAAGGAGGATCAGAAACAGGAAAAGCAGGATTGCTGCCCGAAAAAAAATGCTCCATCGACGGCGCGATTTCTGCTCTTCGTAGGCGGCGAACAGCAGCTTCTCCAGGGTTTTGCGCTCCCAACTGGCATCGGGAGATTTCTCTTGGGGATTATCCATTGCTTATTCTTGATCCAGATATACGTTTCCGCCGGCTTCGCTGACTGCCAGTGCTTTCAGTCCTTTGCCTTCGCAGCGCCCGGCTAGGCAGCGCCCGGTCTCTGGTGCATACAACGCACCGTGAATCGAACAGATCAAGTATAGCTTGGAATCGTCGAACAATTCGCCGGGTCGCCAATCCATCTCGGCCGGAATATGCCCGCATTGATTGACATAGGCATACGGTCGGCCCTGGAAACGAATGACAAATGCCGGCACATCCCGGCCGTGTTCGCTGATGCTGAAGCGCTGCCCGATGCCGCCGTTTTCCAGCGCGGCGCTGGCACAAATCAGGCGTTTTTTAGCAGCCATGCATCCAGTTCGCCAACATCACCAACACAGGCAACGGGGTCGTGTTCTAGCAGGTGATCGTGGGGGTGAGCGCCATAGGTCACCGCGACTGCGTCAACGGCGGCATTCCGAGCCATCAGCAGATCATGGGACGTATCGCCGATCATCAGACTGGCTTCCGGCAGGATACCGAACTCGGCCATTAATTCTTCAAGCATCTGCGGGTGAGGTTTCGAATGACATTCGTCGGCACAGCGCGAGGCCTGAAACAGCGGGCGCAGACCGGAATGATCCAGCGCCCTTTCCAGTCCGAGGCGGCTCTTGCCGGTTGCAATGGTAACGATATGGCCCGCCGCGTTCAGGCGCTCCAGCATTTCAGGCACCCCAGGAAACAAGGTCAAGGCATGGTCGCCAGAGAGGTAGTGGTATCGGTAACGATCGACCATCGCCTGGTAGCGCTCCGCCGCCAGGTCCGGGACGGCGTGCCTCATTGCGTCAGCGAGGCCGAGACCGATGACGTGCCGCGCCTGACGGTCCGAAGGAACCGGCAGGTCGAGGTCGACGCAGGCTGCCTGGATGGCACGGACTATCGCGCCCGCTGAATCAAGCAGCGTTCCGTCCCAGTCGAAAACAACAAGTTCATATTTCATGATCGCTCAAACACCTCGGGGAACTGTTCGCTGGCAAATTCTCGCGCGTTTTCCAGGTTCACCGCAGCAATATAGTCACCAATACCACCCGGCAAATCGGCCTGGCATTGCATGGCTGCGCCGCTGATCGGGTGCCGGAAACTCATCCGCCACGCATGTAGCGCCATGCGCTTGAGTCCTGCGGGGCGCAGTTGTTTGTTCAGGGCAAAATCGCCGTATTTTTCGTCGCCGAGAATCGGAAAACCGAGGTGCGCGAGATGGACACGGATTTGGTGGGTGCGACCGGTTTTGAGTTGTGCTTCAAGCAGACTCATTTCCGGCCAGCGGGCGAGTAGTCTGAATATCGTGTGCGAGGGTTTGCCATCGGCGTGCACCGAGACCCGGCGTTCGCCGCCATCGGTCAGGTATTTTAATAGTGGCGCCTTGACGTGCTGGGTAATGTTCATCCAGCGTCCCTTGACGAGTACCAGATAGCGCTTGTCGGCGCCGGCACCATGTTCGCGGAACATGTCGTGCAATGCTGTCAGCGCCAGTCGCTTCTTACCAACAAGCAGGATGCCGGAGGTCTCCCGATCGAGCCGGTGAGCCAACTCGAGAAATTTCGCCTGCGGACGTTGCCGGCGAAGCGCCTCAATGACACCGAAACTGACACCGCTGCCGCCATGGACGGCGATTCCTTCGGGTTTGTCGATCACCAGCATTGCGTCGTCCTCAAAGAGGATTGGCAAATCGACGCGGACCTTTGCTGCCTCTTCGACTTCGTCCAGAGGGCGTTCTGCAATGCGGATTGGCGGAATGCGCAGTTTGTCTCCAGCGCACAGGCGATAGGTGGCATCAACCCGTTTGCTGTTCACGCGTACTTCTCCGCTACGCAGAATGCGGTACAGATGGCTCTTGGGAACCCCCTTGCAGATGCGAATCAGAAAATTGTCGAGGCGCTGGCCCGCCTCGTCTTCACCGATCAACCGGTGAGTGACTGAATTGTTTCCTGCGCCGCTCATTTTTCTAATATACTGCCCACGTTTCACGTATCGGTTTGTAAGAGGTCCCGAACCGTCAGACCGTCCGCCCTCGCGCCATCAGCGCGACCGCCGAACGGCAGGCTCCCGATCTCACCTGCGCCAATTGCTCAGGCCAGACCAACGTGAAGCAAACTGGTTAACTTCACTCACCAAAAGTAGTGATGGTAATGGATTAGCCCGCTATAAGCACGCACGGATTGCCCGTTGCAGGATTTTCAGGTTGCGAAATTGAATAAAAAGCACGCAACCATTTTTTGATCAGCACACACTCAAATCGCCTTTGCCCTTCGCCACCTGATGAACGCAACCCGATAAGAACCTGTCGCTGCCTGCATGGGCGTTTCCTTGCAGCGTGCCTTAGTCGTGCGCTGGAGCCCCAAAACAATGAAACGCATGCTTTTCAATGCGACACAGGCGGAAGAACTCCGTGTCGCCATTGTCGATGGTCAGAAACTGATTGATCTCGACATTGAATCCGCCGCCAAGGAACAACGCAAGAGCAATATCTACAAGGGTGTCATCACCCGCATCGAACCGTCGCTCGAAGCCTGCTTCGTTGACTACGGTGCCGAGCGCCACGGCTTCCTGCCGTTCAAGGAAGTCTCACGTATGTACTTCCAGCCCGGGGTTGAAGCCGGCAAGGCCAAGATCAATGAGGCACTAAAAGAAGGCCAGGAACTGATCGTTCAGGTCGACAAGGACGAGCGTGGCAACAAGGGCGCCGCCCTGACCACCTACGTCTCGCTGGCTGGCCGTTATCTGGTTCTGATGCCGAACAATCCGCGTGGCGGCGGTGTCTCGCGCCGCGTTGACGGTGACGAACGCGCCGAATTGCGCGAAACCATGGATCAACTGCAAGTGCCGCAGGGCATGAGCCTGATCGCCCGCACGGCCGCCATCGGCCGTCAGGCGGAAGAACTGCAGTGGGACTTGAACTACCTGCTGCAACTGTGGAGCGCCATCGAAGGTGCTGCCCAGCAGCAATCTGGTGCCTTCCTGATCTATCTTGAAGGTTCGCTGGTCATTCGCGCCATCCGCGACTACTTCCAGCCGGACATCGGCGAAATCCTGATCGACACCGACGAGGTTTTCGAACAGGCTCGCGCCTTCATGGGCACGGTCATGCCGCCCAACGTCAGCCGCGTCAAACGCTATCGCGACGATGTGCCGCTGTTCTCGCGCTTCCAGATCGAACACCAGATCGAAACTGCCTTCGCCCGTCAGGTCAATCTGCCGTCCGGCGGCGCCATCGTCATCGATCACACCGAAGCACTGGTGGCTGTCGACGTTAACTCCGGCCGTGCGACCAAGGGTTCCGATATCGAGGAAACCGCGCTCAAGACCAATCTCGAAGCCGCCGACGAACTGGCCCGCCAGCTGCGTTTGCGCGACTTGGGTGGCCTGATTGTCATTGACTTCATCGACATGGAAAGCAGCAAGAACCAGCGTGAGGTCGAAAACCGCCTGCGCGATGCGCTGCGCTTCGACCGCGCCCGTGTCCAGATGGGCAAGATCAGCCGCTTCGGCCTGATGGAACTCTCGCGCCAGCGTCTGCGCCCTGCCCTCGCCGAAACCAGCTACATCCCCTGCCCGCGCTGCACCGGTACCGGCCACATTCGCTCGACCGAATCGGCAGCGCTACACATCCTGCGCATCCTCGAAGAAGAGGCAATGAAGGAAAACACTGGTGCCGTGCATGTTCAGGTGCCGGTTGATGTGGCGACTTTCCTCCTCAACGAGAAGCGCCCGGATATTCAGGCAATCGAACTGCGCCACAAGGTCACCATACTGCTGATCCCGAATGTGCATCTCGAAACGCCGGCGCACACCATCACCCGTCTGCGTCACGACGACCTGAACAACGACGATGTTCGCGAACCGTCCTACAAGATGGTCGATCAGCCGATCGAAGAAGCCACACGCAACGGCAATGGCAAGGACGAAGCCGCCAAGCCGCGTCAGGAGGCCGTGATCAAGGGCATTTCTCCCGAGCAGCCGGCACCGGTGGTCAGTGAAAAGGTGCCGGAGCCGGCACCGGCGCCAGTCATCGCCGCACAACCGCAACCGGGTCTGTTTGCGCGCCTGTTCTCCTGGTTCCGTAGCGAACCAGCTCCGCAAGCACAGCCGGTAGCCGCTCCGGCACCGGAAGCGCGCAAGCCGCGTGAAGGTCGTGGCGAGGGCCGCCGTGAGCGTGGCGAGGGTCGCGATGGCCGCCGTAACGGTCGCAACGGCAATCGTCGTGACGAAGAACGCAACGGCGAACGTGGTGAACGCAAGGAGCGCAATGCCGACAAGGCGCCACGTGAAGAGCTTGCTGGCACCCCGGAAGGCCGGCAGGAACGTCGTCCGCGCGGCGAGCGCAAGGAACGTCGCGAGCGTCCGCCGGTCGAGGCTGTCGAGAACACGTTGAATGCTTCCGAAACGCAAGCCCTTGATGTCGGCGCTTTGACCGCAGTCGCTCCAGCCCAGGATGGCGTCGGTATTGAAGAGCAAGGCGGTCGCCGTCGTGGCCGCCGTGGTGGCCGTGGTCGTGGCGAACGTCGCAACGAAGCCGATTCGGCAGCACTAGCCGTTGATGCAGTCGAGACGAACGTTCAGGCACTTGATGCCGAGCAGCAGAATCAGGCACCGCTGGTGGTGGTTGTCCCGGCAGAAGTGGCCGCCCCGGTGGCGCAGCCGGAACCGGTGCAGGCGCCGGTTGTCGTTGCTGAAGTCGTCGCGACGCCGGAAGCTGTTGTCGAAACTGCCCCGGTAGCGCCGATTGAAGCTGCTGCGGTCAACCCGGAAATTGAGCAAAAACCGGAAGTGGTGCCGGTGCCGGAAGTCGTCGAGCCTGTGGCAGTGGCTCAAGAAACCGCAGTCGCTGCTCCGGTAGCTGTGGCACCCTCCGTTGTCGAAACCGCAACACCGGTGGTCAGCGAACCTGCTCCGGTGGCACCGGTCGACCTGGCTGCAACCCTGGCGGATAGCGGCTTGGTGATGGTGCAGACGACGAGCGCCGCACCGATGGTGGCCGTGGCGGAGCCGGCTCCCAAGCTGGGCCGTGCCCGCAAGCCGAAAGCGGTGGTTGCAGGTAGCGATGAGCCGCTGGTGATGGTCGAAACCGGCAACAAGTAAGTCAAAATGGCGCGGGCCGGTTTGGCCCAGCATGAAAACGGGCGCTTCAGGGCGCCCGTTTTGCTTTGTATCTGAAGTTTTTCTGGCACTCCGTGCTGCGTCAAGTCAGCCCTTCTTCAACTGCTTCCTGATGTCCTCAACCAAACCTTGCGAGGCATCCTCGACCATGTCGAGAACCAAATCGAAGCCGTGCCCCAAGCCATAGTAGGGGTCAGGTACTTCGTCATCATCGAAGTTTCGGGCAAAGTCCATGAACAACTTGATCTTTGCCTGTTGCTCCGGCATGGCCATGCGCTGAAGATTGTCAAGGTTGCTTTTGTCCATCGCCAGAATCAGATCGAAATAATCCAGATCCTGGCGCGCCACCTTGCGGGCACGCAATTGCGAGAGGTTATAACCACGCACTGAAGCCGCTCGCTGTGTACGCTGATCCGGTGCTTCGCCGACGTGATAGCCGTGCGTTCCCGCGGAATCCACTTCAACTTTATCTCCCAGGCCGTTGATTTTAATAAAGTGCCTGAGGACGCCTTCTGCGGTGGGTGATCGGCATATGTTGCCCATGCACACGAGCAGGACGCGATAACTCATTTTGTCTCATCTCCGTAGGGGTCGTGCTGCGCCGCGCCGAAAACCCGCTCCCTGAGCCGGAACAAATCGTCGCGGGCTGCCGCCGCTTTTTCGAATTCCAGATTCTTCGCGCAGTCGAGCATCAGTTTCTCGAGCCGCTTGATTTCCCTGGCTACTGCCTTTTCATCCATGGCCTCGTAACTGGCCTGTTGCTGCGCCGCCTTCAGTTCGCTCTGGGCGGTTTCTGGATCATAGACGCCATCAATGATGTCCTTGATCCGCTTGGTTACGCCCCGTGGAACAATCCCGTGGGCTTCGTTGTACGCAATCTGCTTCTCGCGGCGGCGACCCGTTTCGGCAATCGCCCGCTGCATGGATTGTGTAATCGTATCAGCATAGAGGATCGCTGTGCCATGAATATGGCGGGCGGCGCGGCCGATGGTCTGGATCAGCGAGCGCTCGGAGCGCAGGAACCCCTCCTTGTCAGCGTCAAGAATAGCAACCAGAGAGACCTCGGGTATGTCCAGCCCTTCACGAAGCAGATTGATGCCGACAAGAACGTCGAACTCACCCAGGCGCAGATCGCGAATGATTTCAACCCGCTCAACAGTGTCGATATCGGAATGCAGATAGCGCACGCGGACACTGTTTTCGGACAGGAAATCAGTCAGGTCCTCGGCCATGCGCTTAGTCAGCGTGGTAACGAGAACCCGCTCCTGCTGGCCAACACGCGTTTTGATGACCTCCAGCAGATCGTCGACCTGCGTCGAGGCAGGCCGGATCAGCACCTCCGGATCGATCAGACCGGTTGGACGGACAAGTTGCTCGACCACCTGCCCCGCGTGCTGTTTTTCGTAATCGGCAGGGGTTGCCGACACAAACACCGTTTGCCGCATGTGGCTTTCGAATTCGTTGAACTGCAAGGGGCGGTTATCCAAGGCTGATGGCAGCCGAAAGCCATAATTGACCAGATTTTCCTTACGTGAACGGTCGCCCTTGTACATGCCACCCACCTGGCCGATGGTCACATGCGATTCATCAATGAACATCAGCGCATCGCGTGGCAGGTAATCGATCAGGGTCGGCGGCGCCTCGCCTGGGCGACGGCCTGAAAAATGTCGGGAATAGTTCTCGATACCCTTGCAGAAGCCGATCTGGTCAAGCATTTCCAGATCGAATTTTGTCCGCTGTTCAATGCGCTGCGCCTCGACCAGTTGATTGTTCCTGGTGAAATGGTCGATACGTTCACGCAACTCCTGCTTGATCGCCTCAATGGCGCGCAGCACGGTTTCGCGGGGGGTGACATAGTGCGACGCTGGAAAGACCGTAAAACGCAATGCCTTGTGCAACAAATGGCCAGTCAGTGGATCAAAAAACTGCAGGCCTTCGACTTCATCGTCGAACAGCGAGACCCTGATGGCATGTTCGGCATGTTCTGCCGGAAAGATATCGATGACGTCGCCGCGAACGCGAAAAGTGCCGCGGTGAAAATCCAGATCGTTGCGCTCGTACTGCATGTCGGTCAGGCGCTTGATGACTGCCCGTTGATCCAGACGGTCGCCCACACGCATCGTCAGGATCATGTTGTGGTATTCGTCGCGGTCGCCGATGCCGTAGATGCAGGACACCGTGGCAACGATCACCACATCCCGGCGCTCGATCAGGCTTTTGGTTGCGGAAAGGCGCATCTGCTCGATGTGGTCGTTGATCGAACTGTCCTTTTCGATGAACAGGTCGCGCGACGGCACATAGGCTTCCGGCTGGTAATAATCGTAATACGAAACAAAGTACTCGACGGCATTTTCCGGCAGAAATTCCTTGAATTCGGCGTACAACTGCGCTGCCAGCGTCTTGTTGGGCGCCAGCACCAGCGCCGGTCGGCCGGTACGGGCGATGACATTAGCCATCGCATAAGTCTTGCCCGAGCCGGTGACGCCAAGCAGCGTCTGGAAGGCCAGTCCATCCTCCAGCCCCTCGACAAGCAGGCGGATCGCCTCCGGCTGATCCCCCGCCGGCGGAAAAGGTTGATGCAAACGGTAGGGGCTGCCCTCAAAGCAAACGACCGGGACGCTGTTCTTGGTTTCGCTCATGCTAAAATTCTTCGGTTTTCCTTCGTCCGGCATGGTCGCCGGATCGCTACTGTTCCTATTATTCCACGGAGTCCCTATGTCCTCTTCGATCTTCGCTGCGGTGGAAATGGCCCCGCGCGACCCCATCCTCGGTCTGAATGAAGCCTTCAACGCGGATGCCCGCGACACCAAGGTCAATCTGGGTGTCGGCGTTTACTTTGACGACAATGGCAAGATTCCGTTGCTGGCCGCTGTCAAGGCTGCCGAAGAGGCCCGCCTGAAGGCTGCCCCGCCCCGTGGCTACCAGCCGATTGAAGGCCCGGCCGCCTACAACACCGCCGTGCAGAACCTGCTGTTCGGTCAAGGCTCCGACCTGCTCGCCGCTGGCCGCGTCATTACCGCCCAGGCCATCGGTGGCACCGGCGCACTGAAGATCGGTGCCGACTACCTGAAGCGCCTGAACCCGGACGCCAAGGTCTACATCTCCAACCCGTCCTGGGAAAACCACCGCGCCCTGTTCGAGGCGGCCGGTTTCGTGGTTGAAGATTACACCTACTACGACGCAGCCACCCGCGGCGTAAACTTCGCAGGCATGAAGGCCGATCTGAACAAGATGGTTCCGGGCTCGGTCGTGCTGCTGCATGCCTGCTGCCACAACCCGACCGGCGCCGACATGAGCGATGCTCAGTGGGCCGAAGTGGTCGGTCTGTGCAAGGAACGTGGCCTGGTGCCCTTCCTCGACATGGCCTACCAGGGCTTTGCCGATGGTATCGATGCCGACGCTGTGGCGATCCGTGCCTTCTCGGCTTCCGGTCTGCAGTTCTTTGCTTCCAGCTCGTTCTCGAAGAACTTCTCGCTGTACGGCGAGCGCGTCGGCGCCCTGTCGGTGGTGACCGCGTCCAAGGACGAATCGGCCCGCGTCATGTCGCAAGTCAAGCGCGTCATCCGCACCAACTACTCCAACCCGCCGATCCATGGCGGCGCCCTGGTGTCCTCGGTGCTCGCCTCGGTTGAACTGCGTGCCCAGTGGGAAGCCGAACTGGCCGGTATGCGTGACCGCATCCGCGCCATGCGCTCGGGCCTGGTCGACGCCATCAAGGCCACCGGTTGCGCTCAGGACTTCTCCTTCGTTGCTGCCCAGCGCGGCATGTTCTCCTACACCGGTCTGACCGCCGCCCAGGTGGAACGCATGAAGGAAGAATTCGGCATTTACGCTGTGTCCACCGGCCGGATCTGTCTGGCAGCGCTGAACACCAAGAATCTGGACTACGTTGCCAAGGCCATCGCCGCCGTAACCAAGGGCTGATCAAACAGGCTGAGCAATGAGCGGGCAGGATGAAAATCCTGCCCGTTTTTACTTGCGGCTTGCCGCGTCGAGATCCGGCAAGTTACCGGAAATACGCACCGGCACACGCACGGTGCTGACAGATGTCTGCATGGTTACCACTGCCATGCCATCAATCGCACCACCCGCTGTTGCTGAAAAATCTCCCGCTGCTGTAACCATCCCCGAATCCATGCGAAGATTCCGGCCGGTGACGCGTCCTGGCGTGACGATCAGATCTCCGCGCAGTTGATCGAACTTGGTGGCACCGCCGCGAACCATCGATCCGCCCCCACGACGCGAGGCCTCACCCAAATCCAGGCCGCTCAGCAAACCGCGGGTGATGCTCATGTCCACGGTGGCTTCAGCGTTTCGCCAGAGCGCCGACCAGTCGTTACCGACCCCACGCAAGCGCAGCAGCCCGCCAAAATCCCCTTCCAGCTTCAATGGCGGCACCAGCGCCGCCGCTAGCCTCCTACTGTCCAGGCGCGTCAACTGCCCTTCGCCATTCATGGTCAGCGCATTCGACCAGTCCAGTTGCCATTGGCCCTTGAGCAAACCTCCCAGGAAAGTGGTGTCGATGTTGCGAACTGTCAGTCGGTTCTTTTCCAGCACGCCATTCGCCTGCAAGGCGTCAAAACTCAGCCCGCTACCGGCTGGCTTCCAGGCGCGCCCCTCTATCTGCAGATCGATACCGCTTGCCCCCAGTTTGGCTTCGATCAGCAGGCTGCGGTCCGCCGACTGCAGCCTGGCCCTGTCCAGCTGTCCGGTGTTGGCAAAACGAAAATCGCCCTCGATGTTGTTTAAACCTACGTCGGGTGCAGCCAAAAACGTTGCACCGGCCAGCCGGACCTGATCCACGGTGAACCCGGAAAACTGTCCAAAATTGGGAGTCAGCGCCGGCAGGCTCAACAACCGTGCGACCGGGATCGAGGCTTGTAGCAGCGTCACCGCAGACAGGTGCTGCGGAGAACTGCCAAGCAACTGATAGGGACGGTCAATACGCACCTCGCCAACCTGCAGATCACCGCCGACCGTGACCTGTCTCAGTACCAGCTGCGGCTTTGGCCAGATACTAAATTCCACATCACCGACCGTTGCTGGCGCCCGGGCAAACCCGGAAACGGCCGCCTCGATGGCCGGCTTGTGGCGGGCATACGGATAGCCGAGAACCCCAACGCCGGCGATCAGCGGAATGGCCAAGGCGACGGCGAGGATGAACTTGCCTGAAACGTTGAATTCAAACGGTGGCTTTTTCGGCCTCCCAGTCTGTTCGACACGGTGTTCCGGTTCTGCTTGGGCAGCGAACACCGGGTCGATTTTTAGCTCGCCAATCAATGGCTTGCCAAATACAGAAAAACGACGCGACTCGCTGGCAGTCAGCAAAGGCGCCTCGCTGTCCGGAGTTTTGCTGCCAAAAGTCGAGAACTGCGACAGTGCGGAAACCTGCGGCTTTCTTGAGACCTCTTTGCTGGCCTCTTCCCAGACGCTCATTGCCACCCCCGTGGGCGCTATGAACCCGCCTTCTTCCAGTTCCAGAAGTGCATTCTCGACCAAGACCGGATTGCCGATCTTGGTCGAGAGATCCTGAACAGTCAGCTTTCCGTCAACCTGGACAAGCACCATCCGCAGATTTCGCTGAACGACGCGCGTCCTCTGACGTACGGCCTCGTCGCCTGTCGGAGTTTTTGCGTAAACGAGCTTTGGGTCCATGAACTACGGTTTCTTCTTGAAAAACACAATTATGGCTTGACGTAATCTGATTCTACTCCTAAAATGCGCGCTTCTGTTCCCCGATAGCTCAGTCGGTAGAGCGCCGGACTGTTAATCCGTAGGTCCCTGGTTCGAGCCCAGGTCGGGGAGCCAAAGAATCAAGCACTTAGCCCAGCAATTCGCTGGGCTTTTTGCTTTTTGCTTTTTGCTTTTTGACCAGCAATTCAAGCCAATTTTCCGCCTAACCGGCAAAGCCGTCGCGCTTACCCATCGTCGCGGCGCAGATCGCTCTGGATGGTGTAGTTCAGGAAACCAATTCTAATTTGATCTCTCTACTTGTTCAGGCGAGGCACAAGCCGGGATAATCGCCGACAAATTGCTCGGCCATTGGAGTGGCAACTTAGATCATGCACAACGAATCACTGAATCCGGAAACGACGCCAACAGCGATGGCATCCTTTGTTCCTGCAGTCGATCCCTCGGCCCAGAATCACACCCCGGGTACGCTGGTGGACAAATACGGTCGGCGCATTACCTATGTTCGCCTGTCGATTACCGATCGCTGCGATTTTCGTTGTACCTATTGCATGGCCGAGGATATGACCTTCCTGCCTCGCCAAGAGGTCCTGAGTCTTGAAGAGTGCCTGACTGTTGCCTCGACTTTTGTCGGATTGGGGGTCAGCAAGCTGCGGATTACCGGTGGCGAACCCTTGGTCCGCAAGGACGCGATGTGGCTGATCGAACGCCTGGGCGCCCTGCCCGGTCTGGACAACCTTGTTCTGACCACCAACGGTTCCCAGCTCGAGCGCTACGCAGTGGCGCTACGCAATGCAGGTGTCCGCAGGCTGAATGTCAGCCTTGACACGCTGCGCCCGGATCGCTTCAAGGCGATCACCCGGATTGGCGAACTGGAGAAGGTTTTGCGCGGCGTTGCGGCGGCACAGGCAGCAGGATTTTCGCGGACCAAACTCAACACCGTGATGATGCGCGGAGTGAATGACGACGAATTTGTCGATCTGGTGCGTTACGCAGTCGATCACGGCCTCGATCTTTCCTTCATTGAGGAAATGCCGCTTGGCGAAATCCACGGGCGCAGCACGACCTACATCTCGTCTGAAGAAGCCCGCGAACGCCTGGGGGAACATTTCGAGCTTGTCCCGTCGACGGAAAGCTCCGGCGGGCCGGCACGTTACTGGAGGATTCCCGGGAGCGAGAGTCGCATCGGCTTCATTTCGCCGCACAGCCATAATTTCTGCGACAGTTGCAATCGGGTCCGGATTACCGCCAAAGGCGAGCTATACCCCTGCCTGGGGCAGAACGACGCAATGCACCTCCTGCCCATACTGCGCCAGTATCCGGGTGACGAGGAACGCCTGCATCAGGCCATTGTTGCCTCCATGGGCATCAAGCCGTTCGGTCACGATTTTACGCAGCAGATGGAGGCCCCAAAGGTCGTGCGCTTCATGTCGATGACGGGCGGCTAAACCACCGGGCGATCATGCCGCTGCCTCCGGTCGTGCCTGCGTCGATAGGCCGCCGATGCGTCGCTAGCATTGATCGTGCTTTCAGCCCTTTTGCTGTGGCGGATTTCTGCAGGTCATGCCCAGCTGCTTGGTGCGGGGCTTGCGCTATCTGTCAGCGCGCTCGGCATGCAGGTCTGGCTCGCCTGGCGTCAGCTTCGGCGGACACGACAGGCCTACGATCTGGCGATGCTGGCTGCGCATGACAGCTGCAGGGTGGATTACCTGCTGGTTGTACGCTGTTCCGCCAGGGCGGTGACGAGTTCTTCATACTGATGTCCCCGGCGTGCGACCTGTCACAGGCCGTGGCAACGGCCAACCAGTTACGTGAATTGGTCACCACGCCATGTTCTGTCAGCAGCCAGGCCTTCTTCACCAGCGCCAGCATCGGCGTCACCCTCTAGATCTTGCACAGCCCCGGCGCATAAACCGGGTCGCTGAGCCACCCCAAAAACGAAAAAAGCAGGGAAAGAAAGAGAAAAAAGGCGACCCGACGGGCCGCCTTGGGATGACGCCCGACCATATCCCGCCAGGGTAGGCAGCGCGTCATCATCTGCAAGATCAGGCTTACAGGCCGCGCTGGGCGCGCTTGCGCTCGATTTCGGTAAGGTAACGCTTGCGCAGGCGGATCGACTTCGGGGTCAGTTCGACCAGTTCATCCTCGTCGATGAATTCGACCGCAGACTCCAGGCTGAGTTGAACCGGCGGCACCAGGCGCACGGCCTCGTCAGTGCCGGAAGCGCGGACGTTGGTCAGCTGCTTGCCCTTGATCGGGTTAACGACGAGGTCGTTTTCACGGCTGTGGATACCGATGATCATGCCTTCATACAGCTTTTCACCCGGGCTGACGAACATGCGGCCGCGATCCTGCAGCTTCCACAGCGCGTAAGCGACGGCTTCGCCGTTATCCTGGGAGATCAGCACGCCGTTGCGACGCTCGGCGACATTCCCTTCCTTGACTGGTGCGTAGTCGTCGAAGACGTGGCTCATCAAGCCATTACCGCGGGTCAGGTTCATGAATTCGCCCTGGAAACCGATCAGGCCACGCGCCGGGATGCGGTATTCGATTCGGACGCGACCACGACCGTCCGGCACCATGTCCTGCAGCTCGCCCTTGCGCAGGCCGAGGCTTTCCATGACACCGCCCTGGGTGTCTTCTTCGACGTCGACCGTCAACTGTTCGTACGGCTCGCACTCGACACCGTCGATGATCTTCTTGACGACGCGAGGACGACCGACGGCCAGTTCGTAGCCTTCGCGACGCATGTTCTCGAGCAGGATGCCGAGGTGCAGTTCGCCGCGGCCGGCAACGTCGAAAACGTCGCCATTCGGGGTGTCATGGACGCGCAGCGCCATATTGGTCAGCAGTTCTTTGTGCAAGCGATCACGGATCTGGCGGCTGGTGACGAACTTGCCTTCGGTGCCGGCCAGCGGGCTGGTATTCACCATGAACTGCATCGACAGCGTCGGCTCGTCGATCTTCAGGAGCGGCAGGGCTTCCGGCTGTTCCGGATCGGTCACGGTACAACCCAGCACCAGATCTTCGATACCGGTGATCTGGACGATATCGCCAGCCTGGCCCTCTTCCATCTCGACCTTGTTCAGCCCCTTGTAGCCGAACACTTGACCGATCTTGGCCTTGATCGGGGTGCGGTCGTGCTCGGCGGCTTCTTCTTCAGTGCCGAACATGACCATGACGTTCTGGCCGGTCTTGACGCGACCGCGGATGATCTTGCCGACGCCGATGCGGCCGACGTAGGAGGAGTAATCGAGGGCGGAAATCTGCAGCTGCAGCGGGGCATCAATATCGGCATCCGGCGCCGGAACGTGGCGGAGAATGGTATCGAACAGCGGCTTCATGTTCTCGCGCGGGTGATCGAGTTCCATGGCCGACCAGCCGTTGAGGCCGGAAGCGTAAACGATCGGGAAATCGAGCTGTTCGTCGGTCGCGCCGAGCTTGTCGAACAGGTCGAAAGTCAGGTTAACAGCGTTGTCCGGATCGGCGCCATCGCGGTCGACCTTGTTCACCAGCACGATCGGGCGCAGGCCCTGGGCCAGCGCCTTCTTGGTCACGAAACGTGTCTGCGGCATCGGGCCTTCGGCTGCATCGACCAGCAGCACCACACCATCGACCATACCCAGCACGCGCTCGACTTCACCGCCGAAGTCTGCGTGTCCCGGGGTGTCGACGATGTTTATGTGGATGCCTTCGTACTCGACCGCCGTGTTCTTGGAAAGAATCGTGATGCCGCGCTCCTTTTCCAGATCGTTCGAGTCCATGACGCACTCAACCAGTTGCTGGTGGGCGGCAAACGTACCGGATTGGCGGAGCAGCTGGTCAACCAAGGTGGTTTTACCGTGGTCAACGTGGGCGATGATGGCGATGTTGCGGATTGGGCGAGCGGACATGGGAAGGGAATTGGCCAGAAAAATCAAAGGCGTGATTCTACCATCTCATGCTGCACCGCAATATCCGCCGTGCGGAAAAAAACCGTTCAGAAGAGAAATTTCCCGCGTTTCTACAACGGATTGTCGGGCCTTGGTGAAATCCTGAGGACCGGGCAGGCCTGCGCGACTGCGCTCAGCCTTCCTTGTTGCGCATGAAATCGGCAGTGTTGAAGAAATTTTCCAGCAACTTGGCGCGAATACTTTCTTCGATGCCAACGTCTTCCATCGCCAGTACCATGCAGGCGACCCACTGGTCGCGCTCCTTGACGCCAATGGCAAAAGGCATGTGGCGGGCGCGCAGGCGCGGGTGGCCGAATTTTTCGACGAACAGGTCGGGGCCGCCGAACCAGCCGGAAAGGAACATGTAGAGCTTGTCGCGTGAGCCGCTCAGGTCTTCCGGGTGCATGGCGCGCAGTTCGGCGAATTGCGGCACGCTGGCCATCAGTTCGTAGAAGCGGTCGCAGAGTTTGCCGACGGCGGCGTCGCCACCAATGCGTTCATAAGTCGTTGTCGTATCCATGGCGGGATTTTACCGGAGTGTCGCCAGCTTGCCGAATCCGACTTCACGGTGCAAGATTACGTCATCCGGGCGCCGGCCCGCCATGTGGATCTCCCTGACATGCAAGAAGACATTGCTGCGCTCGAACGTTTCATGATCACGCTGGAGTGGTTGATGGCCCTGCATGAGCGTCACCCGAATGCGCTACATTTCGGCCTCATTCATGTCTGCTTTCACAATAAGCAGCAGCTCGGCCAAGCCTATGGCGCACGCGATGCGACGCAAATGCTGTCCAATCTGTCGGCGAAGCTGAGGCAATCGTTCCGCAAAACAGATCTGGTAGCGCGCGAGGGCACCGATTTCTGGATTCTGGTGCCCTATACCTTGCCCGATACGGTCGCTCAGAAGGTAACGCAACTGGTCGAAATGGCTTCGGATGCCGGGCTGGATATCGTTGACCGTGATGTCGCGGTGTTTTCGATGCCCGACCCGGAAATCATGCAGAACATGGCCTTCAACTCGGGCGGCGAGTTCCTCGCCCACCTGAAGGCGAACCGCCAGATCGCTTTCCGCTGGGAGCACGTCGTTCAGGCAGCCTGACCGTTGTCTTGGTCACAGTCTTGCCAACGGCTGAATGCGTTGGCACCCCGGTTTTTACCGGAATTCCGGGTTGACCGTGGGAGACTGTTCCGGCAGGTTGCCAGGCAGGTATCAATTGCTTCTTGCCATTGCCAATGAGGTCGGCGCGCCCCATTTCCTTCAGCGCTTCGCGCAACAGCGGCCAGTTGGCCGGATCGTGATAGCGCAGGAACGCCTTGTGCAGTTTGCGCTGTCGGGCGTTGCGCACGGTGCCGACGACTTCCCCCCCCTGCCGGTGCAGCTTTTTCAGCGGGTTGCGCTCGCTGTGATACATCGTTGTTGCCAGCGCCATGGGCGTCGGCAGGAAAGTCTGGACCTGGTCAAGGCGGAAATTATTCTTCTTTAGCCACAGCGCCAGATTGAGCATGTCTTTGTCTTCGGTCCCCGGATGAGCGGCGATGAAGTACGGGATCAGGTATTGCTCCTTGCCGGCCTCGCGGGAAAAGCGGTCGAATAACTGCTTGAAACGGTCGTACGCGCCCATCCCTGGCTTCATCATCTTCGACAACGGGCCCTGCTCTGTATGCTCCGGGGCGATCTTGAGGTAGCCACCGACGTGGTGCGTCACCAGTTCCTTGATGTACTCGGGCGAACGTACCGCTAGGTCATAACGCAGGCCTGACCCGATGGTAATGCGTTTGACGCCCTTGATCGACCGCGCGCGCCGGTACAGCGAGATCAGCTGTGAGTGATCGGTATTCAGGTTGTCGCAGATGTCCGGGTAGACGCAGGACAAACGGCGGCAGGCAGACTCGATCTTCTCATCTTTGCATTTCAGGTGGTACATGTTGGCGGTCGGGCCGCCCAGGTCCGAAACCGTGCCAGTGAAACCCGGCGTCTTGTCGCGCATTTCCTCGATCTCGCGGATCACCGAATCTTCCGAACGGCTCTGGATGATCCGCCCCTCGTGCTCGGTGATCGAGCAGAAGGTACAACCGCCAAAGCAGCCACGCATGATGTTGACGGAAAACCGGATCATTTCCCAGGCCGGGATCTTCGCCTCGCCATAGCTCGGGTGCGGCCGGCGGGCGTACGGCAGTTCATAGACGCCATCGAGTTCCTCGGTCTCCAGCGGCACCGGCGGCGGGTTCAGCCAGACATCGCGTTCACCGTGCGCCTGCACCAGTGCCCGCGCATTACCCGGGTTCGATTCAAGATGAAAGGTCCGCGAGGCGTGGGCGTAAAGCACTGGGTCGTCCTTGACCTGCTCGTAGGATGGCAGACGAACGACCGTATGCGCCCTGCGCTCACGGCGTGCGGCGAGCCGCTCGTTACGCGAAACAATACGGATCGGCGCTTCACCAGCCGCTGTCGAACAACTGCCAGCTGCGGTCGACGCGGAATTCTGCCCAATTCCGGGCGTTGTCATGGCATACGGGTCGGCATGTTTAACCAAGCCGCCCGGGGTGTCGACTTCAGTTGAATCCATCTCTACCCAATCGTTGTCCGGCAACCAGCCACGCGGTGCCATGAAGGCGGTGCCGCGAAGATCGCGGATCTGCGTGATCGGTTCGCCGCGCGCCAGACGGTGCGCCAGTTCAACGATCGCCCGCTCGGCGTTGCCGAATAGCAGCAGATCGGCCTTGGAATCCGGCAAAACCGAGCGGCGCACCTTGTCCGACCAGTAGTCGTAATGCGCGATGCGGCGCAGGCTGGCCTCGATCGAGCCGATGACGACATTGCTGCCGGAAAAGGCTTCGCGGCAGCGTTGCGCATACACCGTTACGGCGCGGTCCGGCCGCCGGTTCGGTTCGGCGTTCGGCGTGTAGGCATCGTCCGAACGCGGTTTGCGGTCGGCGGTGTAGCGATTGACCATCGAATCCATGTTGCCGGCCGTAACACCGTAGAACAGGTTCGGCTTGCCAAGCTTGCGGAAATCAACTGCTGAGTTCCAGTCCGGCTGGCTGATGATGCCAACACGGAAGCCCTGCGCTTCGAGCAGGCGGCCGATCAGTGCCATGCCGAAGCTGGGATGATCGATATAGGCATCGCCGGTGACCAGAATGATGTCGCAGCTATCCCAACCCAGTGCATCCATCTCGGCACGCGACATCGGCAGGAAAGATGCTGGTCCGAAACGGTGTGCCCAGTATTTGCGGTAGGCGAAGATGGGACGGGGTTTTGCGAGAATCGTATCCATACATTATTTTACCCGAGCAAGCCACGAGCCATGGCATACTCAAAAAATCCGGAATGAAGCCAAAAAATGCAGGAGATCATGAATCTACCCACCCGAGAACAATCCGGCATTATTGTCGCCTCGGTCAGCGGGCGCATAGACCACACCATTAGCGAAGCGTTCGAAAAATCTTTGCAGCCGCTGTTGGCCCAATGCAGCGCAGGCAATCCCGGGCTTCTGCTCGACTTTTCGGCGGTGGAGTACATCAGCAGCGCCGGGCTGCGCGTGCTGATGGCCGCTTCCCGGCTGGCCAAGGCACAAAAAGGCATTTTCGCCATCGCCGCCCTGCAACCGCTGGTTCAGGAGGTCTTCGCGATCAGCCGCTTCAACCTGATCGTTCCATGCTATGCCTCTGTGGAGAGCGCCTGCAAGGTCATCGGGAAATGAAGCGGGTCATTTTCTGGGGGACACGGGGTTCCCTGCCGGTGGCGATGACCACACGTGAGATTCGCAGCAAGGTCGTCAACGCGCTGCTCGCCGCAAATGGCCGGAAATTCTCCAGCCAGGGGGCCATCGAGCAGTTCGTTTCGGAGCTGCCGTTTTCAGTGGCCGGTACCTTTGGCGGTAACTCCTCCTGTGTCGAAATTGCCTGCCACGGTCCCGAACACATCGTGTGCGACATGGGCAGCGGTGCCCGGCAACTGGGCCAGGCCAAACTGGCCCAGTTCGGCACTCCCAACCCGCAGACCTATCACATTTTCATATCCCACCTCCACTGGGATCACCTGATGGGCTTTCCCTTCTTTGCGCCGATGTACATTCCGGGCAACCGGATCATCGTGCACGGCTGCCATGCCAACCTCGAAGAGGCGTTTCGCCTGCAGATGCGAGCGCCCTGCTTCCCGGTCGATTATTCCCAGGCTGGCGCCAGGATCGAATTCGACCTGATGGTGCCCGGCCAGACGCGTTACATTGCTGGCCTCAATGTCACACCCAGACTGCAGTTGCACGCCGGTGATTCCTATGGCTACCGCTTCGAAAGTATCGACCGGACGGTCGTGTATTCCACCGACTCCGAGCACAAGCTCGATAACGCCGAGGAATATCAGGGGTTTGTGAAGTTTTTCGACAAGGCCGACCTGGTGATCTTCGATGCCATGTACTCGCTGGCCGAGGCTGTCACCGTGCGCGCCGACTGGGGCCATTCGAGCAACGTCGTCGGCGTCGAACTCTGCCAGGCAGCAAAGGCAAAACGCCTGGCGCTCTTTCACCATGAACCGTCGCATGACGACACTCAGCTCGCCCGGCTCTATGCCGAGACCCGTCGCCTTGAGCAGATCACCCGCGGCGATGCGCCACCGCTCGAGATCATTTCCGCCTACGACGGGCTGATCCTGGAACTGTGAGGCCGGCAGGCGCCTTCCTGACCCTGCGCCGCCTGCTCCGCGGGCGCGCCCTGCCGTTCCTGATCCTCCTCATTGCCGCACTGGCATTCTGGCAAATCGACGCAACCCCCCTGACCAGTGTCCGCGACAGCCAGTTCGACCGCTATCAGCGTCTCTTGCCGCGCAGTCGAGAAAGCGAACCGGTCATCATCGTCGGCATCGACAGCGCCAGTCTGGTTCGCCATGGCCAATGGCCATGGCCGCGTGATCTCGTCGCCCGACTTGTCGATCGTATCCATGCCGGCCAGCCACTGGCCATCGGTCTCGATGTGGTGTTTGCCGAACCCGACCAGTACAGCCCGGCGACGATTGCCCGCCGCCTGCCCGAACTGCCGGCCGAACTCCGCCAGCAACTGGACGATCCGGACCAGCGTCTTGCCCGCGCCTTGAGCGGCCGGCCGACGGTGCTCGCGTCGATTGGCCTCACTCAGGCGCTGCCCGGTGCCCGGCTACCGGCCAACCCCTTGCCCGCCTTCATGCTCACACCGGAACTCGAGCCGGCGCTGCCAAGGTTCGCCAGCGCCATGAACAGCCTGCGTACCCTCGAAATGTCGGCCGGCGGCGAAGGCCTGATCAATGCCAGCCCGGACCGCCCCGATTCAAGCACCGAGCGCGGCGTACTGCGCCGTGTGCCAACCCTGGCCTACGTCGCCGCCCATCCGCTACTCAGCCTGCCCCTCGAAATGGTCCGTCAGGCCCTGGGCGACGATGCACGGGTGATTGCCGAAGGTGATGCAAATGGCATGAATGCGATCCATCTGGGCGATTACCGGTTGCCTACATTGCCCAATGGTGAATTGCTCCTGCATTTTGGCAGAGCGAGTTCGAATTACTACCTGTCGGCAGCCGACGTCCTGGCGGGCGTGCACCCGCCCGAATTATTTGCCAACAAATTCGTGATTATCGGCCTCAACAGCACCGGGCTTCAGGACCGCATCATCACGCCCCTCGGCGATAATCTGCCCGGGGTCGACGTCCATGCCCAAGTCATCGAAAGCCTGCTCTCCGGCGAAGCGCTTCGTCGCCCACCGGCGATGCGTTGGCTGGAAATGAGCACGCTGCTCGCCGGCGGTCTGATCATGATTGCCATCGTTCCGGCCTGGCGTCCGCGCAAGGCCGTGTTCAGCTTTCTCGCCATTGCGCTGGCGCTTCTCGCCGGCGCATATGCGGCCTTTGCCGGCGGCCGCTGGTTGTTCGACGCCCAATCGCAAATCCTGCTCCTCAGCCCGGTCTTTATCACGCTGCTCAGCGGCACCCTGATCCGTGCCGACGAAAAGCGCCGACGGGCGCAGGCCCGGCTGCAGGAAAGTCGCGAAGCCGCAGCCCGTCTTGATGGCGAACTCGATGCCGCGCGGCGCATCCAGATGGGAATGCTGCCCGATCCGACCGCTGTACTCGCCGAAGAACCACGGGCCGATGCCGCCGCCCTGCTCGAATCGGCACGCGCAGTCGGCGGCGACTACTACGATCTTTTCCGGCTCGACGACGACCATCTCTGCATCGCCATCGGGGACGTCTCGGGCAAAGGTGTGCCAGCCAGCCTGTTCATGGCCATTTCAAAGACGCTGACCAGTGTTATCGCCCGTCGCCGGATGCCACTGGCGGATGCGGTACAGCTACTGGAACGCGAACTGACTCGGGAAAATCCCGAATACCTGTTTGTTACCGCCTTCATCGCGGTACTCGATTTACGCGATGGAGCACTGAGCTATGTCTGCGCTGGCCACGACGCGCCGTGTCTGCACCGCAACGGTAGGATCCTGCGGATCGACACCGGGGACGTTGCCGGCCCCCCGTTATGCGCGCTCGGCGACTTTCCGTATGCCGCCGGCCACACTCGCTTGCTGCCGGGAGACCTGCTCTGCCTGTTTACCGATGGGGTGAGCGAAGCACGCCACGGCAACGAGTTCTTCAGCCGGGCGCGGTTGGAAGCCGCGCTTGGCGAAATTGACACTCGTGATCTGCCGGTGGCGGTCAAAAGCCTGAGGGATCGTGTCAGGACATTCGAGGCCGGCGAGCCGCCGGCCGACGACCTGACCTTGCTACTGCTGCGGTGGACCGGGAAAACGGCCCAAAATGTCAGCGCAGAATGATCTCGACGCGCCGGTTCTTCGGTTCGTCGATCTCATCAGCCGTCGGCACCAGCGGATCGCGCTCACCGCGCCCAATGGCTTCGATCCGCTTTCCATCGACGCCACTCGCAAGCAACTGCTCGCGAATCGCCTCGGCGCGGCGCTTCGACAAGGCATCGTTGCCCTCGGCCGAGCCGACACGGTCGGTATGGCCGATCACCAAGCCTTCGGCCGCCGGACGCTCGGCGATTTCTTTGCGCATGCGTTCGAAATCGCTGCGCGAGGCATCGGTCAATTGATCGCCGCCCGGTTCGAAGTACAGCAGATAGGTTGTCGGACGCTTCGGTTGAGCCGCCAGGGCGGCACCAAAACGTGCATTGACATCCTCTGCCGAAGTTTCGGCCGGCATATTGGCACCCAGACGGCGTATCGTGCCGGTGTAGGGGGTCCGGATCAGCCGTTCGTCCCAGTCGTCGCGCACCACGACAGCGCCCGGATGACCGTCTGCGGATGGCAGGAGAACCACGCGCTCGCTGGCACAACCTGCCAGCAGCACGGACAGGATAGCCGCGATGGGCAGGTGTCTAGTCATCGCTGCCCCCGTCCACTTCGACGACAAATTCGGTGCCGCGTACGCCCAGGACCGACGTCGGCGTATGGAAATCAATCGATTCCGGCGTCTTCTTGGCGATTTTGCCGGTCGCAACGGCCAGCGTGCCCTTGCGGACGTTGATCGACATCCCGCCGGTTTGATTGGTGCTGTCATACATGAACTTGTCGATGACCAACGTCGAGGATGGTCCGGCCGAAAGCAGCGTGTTGTCGGCCAGCGTGACGCCGACGGCACCATTTTCACCGGTGCGAAGCTTGTCGGCAACCAGCACCTCGGTGCCAACGAACGCTGGTATGCGCTTGCCGGCGCGCTCGATGACGACGCTACCTGCACTGGTCTTGACCATGCCGGCGACGTCGGGTGCCGCATTCACGCCGGTAGACAGCGCACAACCAACGAGCAACGAAACATACAAGGCCCGATGTGATTTAATCATCGTAAATTCCTGAAAAACCAATGACGCCCTATTCTACGGACTTTTCCCAGCCAGCGCTCGCCACCGGATTGCCGGAGACGCTGGCGGCACTGGCGGATGCGGCGGGCCGGATCGGGGTAGCCGACACCGATGTTGCCCGTCTGACGCTGGTGGTCGAGGAGTTGTTCGTCAACACCATCACCCACGGTCAGTGCAATGATGGCTCGACGACCATCGAAGTCGGGTTGGGACGCAGTCCGGCCGGCATCCATCTGCGCTACAGCGATGCAGCCGCGCCCTTCGATCTCGCCGCAGCATCCCGCCCGACCGCCGAAGAAAGTAGCGTTGGCGGGCTGGGCATTACCCTGATCCACGGGCTTTGTCGGGCGCTGACGGCACGCCATGCCGACGGCCGCAATATCTACGAAATGCTGATCTGACCCCAGCCGGGCAATCAGCTCGCAGCCCGCAGGGCGAGCAAGGGGGAACTGGACAGCAGGCGCCGGATCGCCAAACCGCCGACGAGCATCGACAGCAGCGCGCCTCCAAGTACCGCCGCCAGGAAGGTGAGTGGTGAATGCTGAAGTGTGATCTGGAAAGCCTGGCGGGCGACCACCTCGCCGAGCACGCTGGCGCCCAGGCTGGCGATCAGCCCGGCAAGGCCACCGATCAGCCCCAGTTCGAGCAGCAATGCGGATTGCAGTTGCCGACGGCTGGCGCCCAGGGCACGCATCACCGCGAGTTCGTGACGGCGGGCGTCGAACGCAGACAGCAGTGCGGCGTGGAGTACGACGCCCCCGGCCAGCAGCGTGAAGACAAACACAAACTGGACGGCTGCCGCAACTTGTGCAAGTACATTCTGGAACTGAGCCAGGATGCCGGCGAGGTCGATCACAGTCAGGTTCGGAAAGGCTGCCAGCAGCCGTTCCGGTACGGCCGATGCGGACGGTGGCAGGTAGAAACTGGTGATGTAGCTGGCGGGCGCGTCCTCGATGACGCCGGGCGGCGTCATGACGAAGAAATTCACGCGCATCGAATCCCAAGAAAGACGCCGCAGGCTGCTGACCCGGACCTGTTTCTCGATACCGGCAACGTTGAAGGTCAGGATGTCGCCGACACCGATGCGCAGCGTCGCCGCCAGGCCGGCTTCAACCGAGGCCAGTCCCTCTCCGGTGTCTTCGGGCCGGAACCAGTTGCCAGCGGCAATGACGTTGCCGACCGGCAGATCGGCGTGCCAGGAAAGATTGAATTCGCGCGCCACCAGCCGTTGCGCACGTTCATCTTCCGGGTAGTCGGCAGCGCTGATGCTGCGGTCGCCAATCCGCGTCAGGCGGGCACGGATCATCGGCAACAGCTCCGCATCGATGCCGGCGGCCGCCAGCAATTCGCCAACACCCGCACGTTGGTCGGGCTGGATGTTGATGATGAAACGGTTGGGTGCATCGGCCGGCAGCGCCTGCTGCCAGGCGCCAAGCAACTCACCACGGATCACCGTCAGCAACAGCATGGCCATCAGACCAATGGCCAGCGCCGCCACCTGCATCGCGTTGGCAGCGCCATGGCGATGGAGACTGGCGAGCCCCTGCCGCCAGCCCGATCCCGTGCCGCGACGTAATGCACCGAGAAGTGCGATGCTGGTGCGGGCCAGCCCCCAGAACATGCCAAGAGCAATGAAAAATCCGCCAGCGGCGATTAGCCCGAGGCGTGTGTCGCCCGCTACGATCACGATCAGCGCGGCAAGCAGTCCGAAGCCGGTGATGAAGCCCAGACGTTGCGAACCGGTAGCGTTGCCGAGGTCGCGCCGCAGCACGCGCAACGTGGGCACGCGCGCCAGCTGTAACAGTGGCGGCAGTGCAAAACCAAACACAAGCACGAAAGCCACCGCCAGGCCGTGCAACATCGGCATGCCTTGCGAAGGGGGCAGATCGACCGCCAGCAGGCGACCCAGCGCGCCAACAAGGGCATGGTGCGCGACAAAGCCGATCAGGGTGCCAAGCAACGAGGCAAACAGCGCCAGCCAGCCGAATTGCAGCGCATGCAAAACGAGCAGACGCGACTGGCTGAGACCGAAGCAGCGCATCAGCGCACAGGCATCGAGATGGCGCTGCAGATAGCGGCGGGCTGCCATGGCGACGGCAACTGCCGCCAGCACTACCGATAGCAAGGCCGCCAGCCCCAGAAAACGCTCGGCACGGTCGAGCGCATTGCGGATTTCCGGGCGGGCGTTGCGTGCGTCTTCGAGGCGTTCGCCGCGCGCCAACTGCGGCGTCAGCCAGTCACGAAAAGCCGCAATATCCGCTGCTGAACCCGCCAGCAACAATCGATAGCTGACCCGCGAGCCAAATTGGAGCAACCCAGTGGCGGCAAGATCGTCGGCGTGCATCATCAGGCGCGGTGCGAGGCTGAAGAAATTGATGCCACGATCCGGTTCCTGCGTCAGCGTGGCGGTCACGGAAAAATGCCGCCCGCCCAGTTGCAGCCGGGACGCATTTTGCAGCGTGCCCGCCAGACGCTCATCGACCCAGACCTCACCCGGTGCCGGGCCGTGACGGACGCGCGTCGGCGGTGTCCCGATTTTGGCCAAAATTCCGAGTTCACCGCGCAAGGGATAGCTCGGCGACACCGCCTTCACGTCAACCAGTTGCGGCCGGCCATCGGCAAGCACCATGCTCGGGAAGACAAAGGTTTCCGCCTGCAGCAAGCCGCGACGGGCAGCTTCGGCAGTGTAGGCTGCCGGCAAGGCATGATCCGAGACCAACACCAGATCACCGCCGATCAGTTGCTGCGCCTCTCGGGTGAGCGCCAGCCCGATGCGCTCGGTGAAAAAACCGACGGTGGTCACCGCGGCGACGGCGATTGCCAGTGCGGCGAACAACAGCCGCAGTTCACCGATGCGGATTTCTCGCAGAAAAAGGCGCCAGGCCAGTGAAATCACGACGGCCGCAACCAGCGATTGACGAAATCCTCGGGCGGAACAGCCCGCCCATGCAGGTAGCCCTGCAAGCAGTAACAGCCCAGATCGGCCAGAAACGCCGCCTGCGCCTCGGTTTCGACGCCCTCGGCAACGACCTCGAAACCCAGGCGTTGGGCGAGTTCAATAACGGTGCGGATGATCGCCTCGTCGCCGGTGTTCTCTCCAATGCCCATGACGAAACTGCGGTCGATCTTCAATTGCTGGACGGGGAGCATCTTGAGATAGCTGAGCGAGGAATAACCGGTGCCGAAATCGTCGATGGCAAGTTGGATGCCGCGATCGCGCAATCGTTCGAGAATATCGTCGCCGCCATCGACTGCCATCACCACCGATTCGGTCAACTCCAGTTTCAGGCGCTGCGGCGGCAGTCCGGTTTCGCTGAGGATGGCCGTCAGCATCGAGACGAAACCGGGATGCTGCAACTGGCGGACGGAGACATTGACCGAGAGCATCGGCAGGATGCAGTCCGTCATCTGCCATTGCATGACTTGCCGGCAACTCTCACGCAGGACCCACTCTCCCAGCGGGATGATCAGCCCGGTTTCCTCGGCCAGCGGGATGAAGCGCACTGGCGGCACCTGACCCAACTCCGGGCTTTGCCAGCGCACCAGCGCTTCGGCACCCACCAGTTGGCCATCCGACGCCCGCACCTGCGGCTGCAAATGCACCGCCAACTCGCCGTGGTCAAGCGCACGGCGCAGCAGGTTTTCCATCCGCGCCCGCTCGCGCGCCGTGGCCGTCATTTCTGGCGAGTAAAAACAGAACTGCCCGCGACCGGCGGCCTTGGCGCGATACATTGCCGTGTCGGCATTACGCATCAGATCGACGACACTCTCGCCATCGCCGGGGTAAAGCGCGATACCTACCGAGGCGCTGAGGAAGAGTTCGTGATCGCCGATCTGGAAGGGTCGCTCGAAGGCGCCAATGATTTCGCCCGCCAGAACGGCCACATCCTCCTCATCGCGCAAGGCCTCCATGAGGCAGATGAATTCATCGCCCCCCAGCCGAGCCAGCATGTCGATCAGGCGCACGTGCTCGGACAGTCGGGCAGCAACGGCGACCAGCAATTCATCGCCGACAACATGGCCCAGCGTGTCGTTAACCTGCGCAAACTGGTCGAGGTCGATGAACAGCACCGCCAGCCGCTGATCCCGGCGGGCGGTCTCGCCCATGGTCTCCTGCAGGCGCTCGATGAAGCAGCGACGGTTGGCCAGCCCGGTCAGCGGGTCGTGGTAGGCCAGATAGTTGAGTTTGCTCTCGGCTTGCCGACGCTCGCCGACTTCGGCCTCAAGGCGGGTATTGATCCGCTTCAACTCGTCGGTGCGCGCCGCCACCTGGATTTCCAGCGTCTCGCAGGCGGCTTTGATCCGTCCCTCCTGCTCTTCCAGAATGCCCTGGCCACGACGGACGACCACGAACTGACCGAGGTAGAGCAGCGCAAAGGCGGCGAAGACCCCGGCAAACATCAGCCACTGGTTGACGTTCAGGCGCCGCAGGTGCGGCGTGACGTCCTGATAGATCTCGATGACGCCGGTAACGGTCTGGTCCGAGCTGTGCAGCGGCAGGTAGGTGGCAAAGACATCAACCTCGCGCAACATCCGGTCGAAAGCCTGCATTTCGCCGCGATGCGTCAGTTCGCTGAATACCCCGCCGGTCATCGCCGCCTTGAATCCGCCGTTATCGAGCCGACTGTCACCGATTTGGGCCGCATCGGTCGAAAACACCGTGATCCCAAGCCGGTTGTAGAGCTTGACCTTAATGACCTCGCTGCCGGCAAAGAGCTGTCCGCTGGCCCTGTGCAGTCCGGAATCGCCGGCGGACAGCTGCAACTGTGCAGCATCGACACCGGTTGAAGCCAGCAGCAGGTCGTTTAGCGGCTGCCGGTGAGCATTCTCAAACACCGTGGCCATCGCCAGATTCCGTGCTTCGGCCAGCTCGCTCATCTGCTGCAGCGACAGATTTCGGTACAGCGGCCCCAGCACCCCTGCGGCAAGGACGACGAGCACAAAGCTGAGTGTCAGGAAGTAGCGGGAAAGATTGAACATGCGGGCTAATCCAGTTCTCTTAGCCGGGTGACGGCTTCCTCGACGCGCTTCACGGCAATCACCTCCATACCGGGGATCGCCTGTCTTGGCCGGTTGGCCTCGGGGATCAGCGCCCGGGTGAAACCGAGCTTGGCGGCTTCCTTCAGACGCTCTTGCCCACGCGGCGCAGGGCGAATTTCGCCAGCCAGACCAACTTCACCAAATACAACAAGTTTCGACGGCAACGCCTTGTTTTTAAGTGAAGATGTAATCGAAAGCAACACCGCCAGATCGGCGGCCGGCTCGCTGATACGAACGCCACCAACGGCGTTGACGAAGACATCCTGATCGAAACAGACAATGCCGGCATGACGGTGCAGCACGGCCAGCAGCATGGCGAGACGCTGGGCATCGAGACCGACGGTCAGCCGGCGCGGGTTGCCGTGCGCGGTATCGACCAGCGCCTGAATTTCCACCAGCAGCGGTCGCGTACCTTCCTGCGTCACCATCACGCAGGAGCCGGCGACGTCCTGTCCGTGTTGCGACAGGAACAAGGCCGATGGATTGCTGACGCCCTTGAGGCCGGTCTCGGTCATGGCGAACACGCCCAGTTCGTTGACCGCACCGAAGCGATTCTTGATCGCCCGCACCAGACGGAAGCTGGAATGGGTGTCGCCCTCAAAGTAGAGCACGCTGTCGACAATGTGTTCGAGTACCCGCGGCCCGGCCAGTGCGCCCTCCTTGGTGACGTGACCGACGAGGATGACGGTGATGCCGACCTGCTTGGCCAGGCGGGTCAATTGGGCCGCACATTCGCGCACTTGTGCCACCGAACCCGGCGCACTCGAGAGCTGGTCGGACCACAGCGTCTGGATCGAGTCGATGACCGCGACTTGTGGCTGTTCGGCCTGCAGCGTCGCCAGGATGCGCTCGAGATTGATCTCCGCCAGCAGCGGCAGATTGCCGGTGTCCAGCCCGAGCCGGCGCGCGCGCAATGCCACCTGTTCGCCGGATTCCTCACCGCTGACGTACAGCACCTTGTGCGCCTGCGCCAGATGGGCCAGTGCCTGCAACAGCAGCGTACTCTTGCCGATGCCGGGATCGCCGCCGATCAACACCACGCCGCCGGCAACCAGCCCGCCGCCGAGCGCCCGGTCGAATTCGGCGATGCCGGTCGGAATCCGCGTCGCTTCGCGGGCATCGATGTCCGACAGCTTGAGCAGGCGCGTCGTCGGCGCCAGCGATTCGAAACGATGCCCGCTCGCCTTCTCGGCCACGGTTTCGACCAGCGTATTCCAGGCATTGCAGCCCGGGCACTGGCCCTGCCACTTCGGGCTGACCGCACCGCATTCGGTGCAACTGTATTGCGACTTGATTTTGGCCATTATTTCGCGTCGACCGTAACCGGCACCCGCGGCGCCAGCGCACAAAAAAGTTCGTAGGCGATGGTGCCGGCGGCGGTCGCCACGTCGTCGGCAGGCACAGCACCAGCAATCCCCGGCCCCCACAGCGTCACCGGTGCGTCGATGCCGGCGTCGGGAATGTCCGTGATGTCGCAGGCCAGCATGTCCATCGATACCCGCCCCAGCGTCCGCGTCCGTTGCCCGGCGACGGCAATCGGCGTGCCGGTCGGCGCATGGCGTGGATAACCGTCGGCATAGCCACAGGCGACGATGCCGATGCGCATCGGTCGCTCGGCAACGAAGGTCCCGCCATAACCAACACGATCACCCGCTGCCAGGGTCTGGATGCCGATCAGCCGGCTCTCCAGCGTCATCGCGGGTTGCAACCCGAGGGACTCGGCACTGATTTCGGCAAACGGGCTGGCGCCGTACAACATGATGCCCGGTCGTACCCAGTCGCGATGCGTCTGCGGATGACGCAGGATGGCCGCCGAATTGGCCAACGTCACCGGACCGGACCAGTCACCGCGCATTGTTTCAAAGCGCTGCAACTGCTCGGTGACGCCGCGTTCGCCATCGGCCTCGGCGAAGTGCGTCATCAGCGTAACGGCAATCTGCGGCCGTTCGCGCAGCCGGGCCAGTGCCGCCGGCAGGTCGGCAGCGGTGAAGCCGAGCCGGTTCATGCCGGTATTGAGCTTGAGGCAGACGGCGAGCGCCGCGTCGGACGGAGCCGTTTTCAGCAGCAGTTCAAGCTGCTCGGGGCCGTGGATAACGGTGGAAATCCCGTGCTCGACCACCGCGCGGACGTCGCGGCTGGAGAAAATCCCCTCCAGCAGCAGGATGGGCTGATGGATGCCGGCCTCACGCAGCGCGACGGCGTTTTCGCATTCCAACAGCGCAAAGCCATCGGCGACGTCGCGCAAGGCTTCAACCGCCCGCCATTGGCCGTGCCCGTAGGCGTTGGCCTTGATCACCGCCCAGGCCTGGGCGCCGGCAGCCTTTCGCTTGGCCAGCAGGTAGTTTTCCCGGATCGCTGCCGGATTAATGCGGGCCCGGATCGGGCGTGAAGTCTTCATTGCGTCATTTCTTTCAGTTGCCGATGGGCAAAATCGATAAAGGTCGCCGATAGCCGCGACTGGAAACGATCTGCCGGATGAATCAGATACAGACTGCGCTTGAGCGGCGGCTGCAGGGCGATGCTGACCAGTTCGCCGACCTGGATTTCCTTCTTGACCACGGCCCCGGAGACGATGGCAAAGCCCAGACCGGTGGCAACCACCCCTTTCAGTGCCTCGGGACTCCCCAGTTCCATCTGCGTCTTGAGGTTTTCCGGCGGCACCTTGTGGGCACGAAAATAGTCATCAGTAATCTCGCGGGTTCCGGAGCCCGGTTCGCGCGAAATGAATTCATATTCAGCGAGATCCTTGGGCTTGATGCTGCGCCGGCCAGCCAGCGGGTAATCCGGTGAACAGATCACTTTCAGTTCGTCTTCGCAGCAGATGCGGCTGGCGAGGCCGGCGAGCTTGGCCGGCGCCTCGATCAGGCCGACATCGACCGTATGCTCGGCCACACGGCGCTCGATACTCTCGGAATTGGCAACGATCAGCCGTGCCCGCACCTGCGGATACAGCGCATTGAACTCGCCGAGGATGCGCGGCAGCATGAATTCGGCGATGGTTGTGCTCGCCCCGACCAGCAAGGGGCCGCGCATTTCGCCCGTCATTTCGCCGAGCCGGGTTTCCAGCTCATCGGACAGCGCGAGGATGCGTTCGGCGTAGGAAAGCACCAGCTCACCGGCCGGCGTCAGGGAAATGCTGCCGTGGCGGCGTTCGAACAGGCGGGTGTTGTACTGTTCCTCCAGCTGCTTGATCTGGAAGGTCACCGCCGGCTGCGTCATAAACAGCGCATCGGCCGCGCGCGTAAAGCTCAGGTGTTTGGCTACGGCATGAAAGACCTGCAGCCGCCGGTCTGCCATCGGTTATCTCCCTTGGGGTATGCGGACGCTATTCAATCACATTCCCCGGCGCTGCGGCCAAGCATCGGGAATTTCGGGCCTTTTTCCGGGTTCACCGCAGTCAGGCGGCCCATGTCATCGATTCTGACGCCCAGCCGTGCTAGGCTGAGTCCTTTATTGTCGTTGGGGCCGATACACAAACGCAGCGGCACTGCAAACCTTGCAGAGTCGCCAAAGCGTGGTATAACCCTCGCCCAAAGTCATATATAAGAGACAAGTCCGCCGTGCCATTCGGGTTTTACATCATCATGGCCGCGCAGTTTTTTTCTGCGCTTGCCGACAATGCCCTGCTCATCGCCGCCATTGCGGCCCTCCGCGAAATGCAGGCGCCTTCCGAATACGAGCCACTGCTGAAGACCTTCTTTACGGTCTCCTACGTGGCGCTGGCCGCCTTTGTCGGCGCCTTTGCCGACTCGATGCCCAAGGGCCGGGTGATGTTCATCAGCAACCTGATCAAGATCACCGGTTGCAGCATGATGTTCTTCGGCGCCCATCCGCTGCTCGCCTACGCCGTGGTCGGTCTCGGCGCCGCGGCCTATTCGCCGGCCAAATACGGCATCCTCACCGAATACCTGCCGCACCGGCTGCTGGTCGTCGCCAATGGCTGGATCGAAGGCCTCACCGTCGGCGCCATCATCCTCGGCGTCGTCATCGGCGGCGCGCTGATCCGCCCCGATGTCGCCCAGAGCCTGCTGTCTTTCGATTTCCCGGTCATCAATACCGGTATCGACACGCCGGGCGAAATGGCCCTGACCGTGGTCGCCGCGCTCTACATCATTGCCGCCATCTTCAACGTCTACGTCCCCAATACCGGCGTTGACCACAAAGTCCTCAAGCGCAACCCGATCTACCTGTTCCACGAATTCAACCACTGCCTAGCGCTGCTCTGGCGCGACAAGCTGGGCCAGATCTCTCTGGCAGTCACGACCCTGTTCTGGGGCGCCGGGGCCACACTGCAATTCATCGTCATCAAATGGTCGGAAGTCGCGCTTCGCCTCGATCTCTCCAAAGCGTCGCTGCTGCAGGGCGTGGTCGCCATCGGTGTTGCCGCCGGTGCGGTGATCGCAGCCAAGTACATCACCCTGCGCAAGTCGGTCAAGGTCATTCCGCTCGGCATCGCCATGGGCCTGATCGTCTTGATCATGAATTTCGTGCACAGCATGTGGCTGGCCATCCCGCTGCTGATCCTTATCGGCGGTCTCTCAGGCTTCTTCGTCGTGCCGATGAACGCCCTGCTCCAGCACCGCGGTCACATCCTGATGGGCGCCGGGCATTCGATCGCCGTGCAGAACTTCAACGAGAATCTGTCGATCCTGATCATGACCGGTATCTACTACCTGCTGATCAAGTTCGATGTCTCGATCTACATTGTTGTCACCCTGTTCGGTCTGTTCGTCAGCGGCCTGATGTATCTCGTCCGCCAGAAACACTTCGCCAACCAGGCCGAGCGCGACGACGTCTGTCACCTCGACGACACACCGCATCACTGAACGGCGGCGACTCAGAACGGCAATTCGGGCTCGCTGAAGGCGGCTGGTATTGCCGCTGGTCGCGATTCACGCAACAGGCGGCGGGCAAACAGCAGGTCCTCCCAGGCTTTCGCTTTTTCCGGCAGGTTGCGCAGCAGATAGGCCGGGTGGTAGGTCACCACGACCGGAATGCCGGCGTATTCGAAGCGCCGACCGCGCAGGGAACCAAGCGCCTTGTCGTCGTGCAGCAGCGCATGTACGGCCACCTTGCCCAGCAGGACAATGATTTTCGGCTTCAGCAGCGCGATCTGGCGCTCCAGGTAAGGCAGGCAGGCGGCAATTTCTGCGTTTTCCGGTGTCCGGTTGCCCGGCGGGCGGCATTTGACGGCGTTGGCGATATACACGGCCTGACCGCGGGCGATATCGAGCGATGCGAGCATCGCGTCCAGCAGCTTGCCCGCCTGGCCGACAAAGGGTTCGCCCCGCGCATCCTCCTCGGCGCCCGGGCCTTCGCCGATGAACAGCCATTCCGGCTGCCGGTCGCCGACGCCGAGTACCGCCTGCTGCCGTTGGGCATGCAGCGGGCATACCCTGCAGGATGCCACCTGCGCTGCGAGCGCCGGCCAGTCCATGTCTGCGACCGGGCAGCTGGCGACGACGGCTGGCGGCACGGCCGGCCGTGCGGCCGCCGGCGTAACCGGTGCGGCTGTTGCTGCGGGTTTTGCAGCTGGACTGGGTTCTGGCAGTTCGGGTTGCGCAGGCGCTTCGGGTGCAGGGGCCGCCGTGTCGGCAACCGGTGTGTTGCGCAGTACCCAGATCGGCGAAATGCCCATCTCGATCAGCATCTGTTCGCGGCTCAGACTCATGGCAACTCCCTGTCAAACACCAGCCCGTCCTCACGTCCGACGATTGCCGGGTAGTAGCCCTTGCGCAGGCCGATCTGGCGAAAGCCGAAATGCCGGTACAGTTCAACCGCACGTGCGTTCGAAGGCCGGACTTCGAGAAACATCCGTCCGGCACCGCCAAGGTGGGCGCATTCCATCGCATGACGCAACAAGCGCGCGCCGTAGCCCCGGCCCTGATGACGCTTGCAGACCCCGATATTGAGCAGGTGGGCCTCGTCGATTACCGACATCACCACCGAAAAGCCGATCAGATCGACGCCCTCGCGCAACACCCAGACGCTGTGACCGGCGTTCAGCGAGTCGCTGAAATTGCCACGCGACCAGGGGAAGACTTGCAGGCTCGCCTCCAGCGCAGCCACGCCGTCGAGATCGCGCTCGTACATCGGCAGAAACTCGGTGCGCAGCAGGGCCTGCGTCATGCCCGACCGCCCTCGCTCAGCCGTTCTGCCACCGTCTTGGCGACCTTGTCGCGGATGTAGAGCGGCGCTGCGATTGCAGCATCAATGCCCTCTCCGCGCATTGCGGCCGCTGCCGCCAGACGGGCAACACTGCCCGCCTGCGGCAGGATGCCGGAAACGAGCGGGATGCCGATCTCCGCCAGGCGGGCGGCCAGTGCTGGATAAGCGGCCGGTGCATTGCCGCAGGCAAGCCATGCCCCGGAAGCGGGCAATTCCAGCGCCTCAGGTGAGGCCACGCGGATTTCGCCCTGCAGGACATGGTCGCTGCCCTGCCGCTGGTAGGCACCGGCATAAACCTCGCCCATGCGGGCATCGAGCAGTGCCAACACCTGCTCGGCGTCGACGCTAGCGGCCATCGCGGCCAGGCTGACGACCGGATAGACCGGTTGGCCACCGGCGACGGCAAGCCCCTGGGCAATGCCGCAGGCCACGCGCAAACCGGTGAAGGCGCCGGGACCCGCGCCGAAAGCGATGCCATTGAGCGCAGAAAATGATGTACCGCCGTCGGCGAGCAACTCACGGACCAGCGGCAAGAGCGTTTCGGAATGTGGCCGGCCGCTCGGGCACAGGCGTTCAAGCACCTCGCCGTCGCGCCAGAGAGCGCAACTGCCGAGTTCTGTGGAGGTTTCGAGAGCGAGAATCTGCATGCGGCGGCATTTTACCGGAGCCGTCTGCGGTCAACCCCAAAATATGCCGAAAAACGGCAACGGCTCAGCGCCAGCCGCCTTCGCCGCCTCGCGGTCCGCCCCGGCGATGGCCGCCATCCGGTGGCGGTTGCCAGCCCGGATGATCGCGACCGCGCTGCTCGCGCATGTCTTCGCGCAGCTGGCGCCGGTCTTCCGGTGGCAGGTCGCGCCAGCGCGGCGGACCGCCGTCTTCGCGGCGAATCTCGCGCTCCTGTTGCCATTGTTCCCGCATCTGCTGGCGCATCTGCCGGCGGTCTTCCGGCGGCAGGTCGCGCCAGAAACCCTGCGCCCAGACGCCAGCCGCCGGCATCAGCAGGCTCAGCAGCAGGATCAGGTGTAACAGCGGGCGTTTCATGGTGGGCGAATGTTAGCAGGCGGATTCGGACAGCGTCATTCTGCGCCGCGCGGCAGCAAGTGGCGGTTGCAAGGTGTAAATGAATGTTTCCCCCTGGCCCGCCGGGTAAAACTTGTTACCATTCAAGGCCATCAAGCTGCCAACCCGTCGTATCCTGCACGCATGAACGAAGCCCAACATCACATTCTTGTCGTCGATGACGACGCCCGCCTGCGCGACCTGCTGACCCGCTATCTCAGCGAGCAGGGATTTTCCGTCAAGGCTGTCGGCGACAGCCAGCAGATGGACAAGGCGCGCAGCCGCGAACATTACCACCTGATCGTCCTCGACCTGATGCTGCCCGGCGAGGACGGCCTGACCATCTGCCGACGCCTGCGCGGCACCGGTGACCAGACGCCGGTGATCATGCTCACCGCCAAGGGCGACGAGGTGGATCGCATCGTCGGCCTGGAAATGGGTGCCGACGACTACCTGCCCAAACCCTTCAACCCGCGCGAACTGCTCGCCCGCATCCATGCCGTACTGCGCCGTCAGGGCAACAAGCCGCCGGGCGCGCCGGAAGACGATGTCGGCACCATCACCTTCGGCAATATCGAAGTCGACCTCGCCGCCCGCACCCTCAAGCGCGGCGACGAGCAGCAGGCGCTGACCACCGGCGAGTTCGCCGTCCTCAAGGTGCTGCTGCAGCACCCGCGCCAACCGCTGTCGCGTGACAAGTTGATGTCGCTCGCCCGCGGCCGCGAGCAGGGGCCGTTCGACCGTGCCATCGACGTGCAGGTTTCCCGGCTGCGCAAGCTGATCGAGGCTGACCCGGCACAACCGCGCTACCTGCAGACGGTCTGGGGCTTCGGCTACGTTTTCGTCCCGGACGGTAGCGCCAAGGAATGATGCCGCGCACGCTGCTGGCGCGTACCTTTTTACTGCTGGCGTTGCTGGTCCTGCTGACAACAGCCGCCTGGCTCAGTCTTTTCCGCTATACCGATGCCGAACCGCGGGCGCGTGAGATCGCGCAACTGTCGGCGTCGGCGGTCAACCTGATCCGCGCCTCGCTGTTTGCTGCCGCACCGGAAAAACGACCGGGCCTCTTTGCCGAATTTGTGACCCGCGAAGGCATCCGTCTGCTGCCAGCAGAACCCGAAGACCGCATCGATCTGATGCCGGAAACCCGTTTCGTGGCCCTGCTACGGCGTGAACTGGCCACCCGTCTCGGCGAACACACGCGGATTGCCGCCGCCGTCGATGGCGTCCCCGGCTTCTGGGTCAGTTTCCGCCTCGACGACCATGACGAGGACGAATACTGGCTGGTATTGCCGCGCGAACGGGCAGCACGCGATTTCGCCAGCCATTGGCTGACCTGGGGACCGCTGGCGATTGCGCTGGCGCTGCTTGTCGCTGGCTATATCGCCACGCGCATCAGCCGGCCCTTGAAGGCGATGGCACGTTCGGCGGCGCTGGTCGGCAAGGGACAGCAGCCGACACCACTCCCTGAAGAGGGCGCCGAGGAACTGCGCGAACTGGCACATGCCTTCAACACCATGGCTGCCGACCTCGAACGCCATGAAAAGGAACGTTCGGAAGTGCTGGCCGGGATCTCGCACGATCTGCGCACACCGCTAACCCGCCTGCGCCTCGAGGCCGAACTGAGCGTAACCGACGACAGCGCGCGCAACGCCGTGGTTGCCGACATTGAACAGATGGAAGCGGTAATCTCGCAGTTCATGGACTACGCCCGGACCGAATCCGGCGAGCCGGAAGTGCTGACCGAGCCGTCTGGCCTGTTGTCGGCCATCGTCGAACGCCAGATGGCCGTCGGCCGGCCGGTGGCTGCCGAGCTGGCCGAACTGCCGCCCACCCTGCTCCGCCCCAAGGCGATCACCCGCGCCGTCACCAATCTCATCGACAACGCCTGGAAATACGGCGGCGGCGAGGTGCGCATCTCAGCAACCACGGTGAACGCGGAAATCTGCCTGAAAATAGCCGACCGCGGGCCGGGCGTGCCGTCCGATCAGGTCGAGCGCCTGAAGCGTCCATTCACCCGGCTGGAATCGGCGCGCACTGACGCGACCGGCACCGGTCTCGGTCTGGCCATTGTCGATCGGGTGGTCCGCCTGCACGGCGGACGCTTCGAGCTGCTGGAGAATCCCGGCGGCGGCCTGCTGGCGCAGATTATCCTGCCCGTCAGGCGCTGAACGCCTGACAGGTTTCCTCCATGCCGGCGACGATACGCGGCAGGCGCTCCTCCAAGACATGGGCGTCGATACCGGCTGCCTGCCAGGCGGCATCGTCGACCGGCATAACCTGTTCGTCCGGGCTGCCGGTCAGGCCGAGCGCATGCGCCACGGCATCGGCCACATGAATCAGCCCGGCCAGTGAGGCGGGATCGTTTGCCTGCGGCGCGTGGTGCCCCGAAACGGCCTGCGTCAGCGGCAACGGGAAACGCCAGCTTTCCGCCAGCAGCACACCGGCTTCGGTGTGGTCAATGCCGAGGACGGCCCGCTCGGCACTCAGGATATCGACGTCGTGCTGCTGCGCATGCGCGATGACCTCGGCGTAGCGCGCCGGAAAGTTTGCGGCCAGCACCAGCTGGCCAATGTCGTGCAGAATACCGGCGGTAAAAGCCAGCTCGGGGTTGTGACCGGCCGTCCCGGCCAGTTCGCGCGCTGCCAGCGCCGTACCGACACCATGACGGAGATAGGCCTGCGGATCGAAACCCGGGCACAGGTCGGCCCGGAAGGCACCATTGACGCCCACGGCGAGCACCATGCTGCGCACGGCGCGGAAGCCGAGTACCACGACCGCCTCGTTGATCGTGCCCACCCGGCTTTGCAAGCCGTAAAACGACGAATTGGCGACCCGCAGCACGCGGGCGGTCAGTCCCTGATCGAGCGCAATCTGACGGGCAAGGGCGCTGGTATCGATGTCTTCCTGGGCGAAGCTGTCGAGCAGTCGGGCAACCACAGCCGGCAGGCTCGGCAGTTGCCGCAGGCGGGCGGCAACCTGTTCGCGGCTCAACGGACTCATGGCGCCAGCCTCCGGAAGGCAAGGACAGCCTCGTGCAAGGCGCGGGTGGCAAGGCCATCGCCGGCGTGGCGGAACAATCCTGCCAGCCGGGCGGCTACTGCGGTCTCGCGCGCCGCCCGTTGCGCCGGGTCTTCTTCGATCTCGATGTCGACGCAAACCGCCGTCACCTCGTGACGCGCCAGACTGCCAAGAATGCCCTCGCTGATGACTGCGCCGGCCGGCAGCAGGACATGGCCGGCGGCATCGGTCACCGGCGTGGCGACGATCATGCCGGCGGCGAGCCCGGCGACGGGAAGGGTCGTGCGTTGTTTCATCGGCGATGTCGGCAAGCAGTGCTTGTGTTGGAGAAGGACGAATCCACTTTGCCACCGTTCGCACGCTTTGTCAGCAGACGCATGCTTTGGTGGCGGCTCAGCGGGTAGCCGGGCGCGCCGCAAAATGGGCCAGGGTTTCGTAGCAGGCGCCGTTGGCATCGCGCCGGGAACGCAGGAGTGCGAACGTCGTGACTGGCCAGTCGATTGGCTGCCAATCGGCCGACTGTGCCGCAAACTCAGGCACCTGGGCCAGCTTGCGTACCAGGGTCAGGTGCGGCACGAAATCGCGCTTGTCCTCCTGCGCGAACAGCGCCGTTTCATTCAATACCCGAGAAAGGGCCGCGACCAGCTGCACCAGCGCTGGCGGAACGGTGCTGCAGCCCGCCCAGAGCAGGCGGTTGTGTGACCAGGCACCCAGCCGGTCGATGCAAAGCGCGAACGCCGGAAAATCGACGGTGCGGGCGGCGGCGATCAGTTGCGGGATGCGGTCAACCGGGAAATGACCCAAAAACAGCAAGGTGAGATGCAGGGTCTCCGGCCGCGTCGGCTTGCCGCCATACCGTTCGGCGCCACGAACGGCCGCATCTGCCAGTGCCGGAATCACACCGGCCGGCGGCCACAGCGCGAAAAACAGCCGGGCCGCTGCTTCAGCCGATGCGTTCGACGAGGACGACGGCTTGGGCTTCGATGGCTTCTTCACGACCGAGATAGCCGAGTTTTTCGTTGGTTTTGCCCTTGATGTTGACGCAATCGGCCGCGATGCCGAGATCGGCGGCGACATTGGCGACCATTGCCGGCGCATGCGGCGCCAGCTTCGGCTGCTGGGCAATCAGCGTTGCATCGACATTCACCGGGCGCCAGCCGCGCCCGGCGAGCAGCGCCACGGCGGCGCGCAACAGCACCCGGCTGTCTGCCCCCCGGTAACGCGGGTCGGTATCGGGGAAATGGCGGCCGATGTCGCCCAGTGCGACAGCACCAAGCAGGGCATCGGTGATCGCGTGCAGCAGCGCGTCGGCGTCGGAGTGACCGAGCAGCCCGGTGGCGTGCGGGATGTCGACACCGCCGAGGATCAGCTTGCGGCACTCGACCAGACGATGCACGTCGTAGCCCTGCCCGACGCGGAAATTGATTTGAGACGTCATTTGCGTGCCCTTAGAATCATCGCCGCCAAGGCCAGATCGGCCGGAAAGGTGACCTTGAGGTTGGTTGAATCGCCCTTCACCAGCCTTGGTTTCAGCCCGCAGGCCTCGATGGCACCCGCCTCGTCGGTCACATCGGGGCAGATTTTGAGTGCTTTTCCGAGTTGACCGTAGCGGAACATCTGCGGCGTCTGGGCCTGCCACAAACCGTCGCGCGGCTCGGTGGCGGCCACGCGCTGGCCTGCATCGGCACGCTTCAGGGTGTCGGCGGCCGGCACGGCAAGGATGCCGCCGACCGGATCGTCGGCCAGCTCGGCAAACAACGCATCGAGCATTGGCAGGCTGAGGCAGGGGCGCGCGGCATCGTGCACCAGCACCCAGTCATCGTCGCTGGCGACCATCGCCGCCGCCTGGAGGCCGTTGGTCACGCTTTCCGCCCGCGTCGCGCCGCCGCAGCGCAAGGTCTCCAGCTTCGGGCCGAGTGCCGACCAGTCGTACTTGCCCCATTCGCGGTCATCCGGGGAGAGGACGACCCAGACCCGGTCAATATCCGGGCAGGCGGTGAGGACGGCGAGGGTGTGGTAAATCAGCGGTCGTCCGAGCAGGTCGAGGTACTGCTTGGGTTTCTCGGCGCCGAAGCGGGAACCGCTGCCGGCAGCGGGAACGATTGCGAAATGTCTTGGCATGGCTTAATTTTAACGAAGAACCACAATAAACGAGGAGTCGCATGAGCTTCGTCGCCCCGGAACTGGCACAACCGGTCGAGGCCTTTGCCACGGCGCTGGGCATTGGCCTGCTCATCGGCATGGAGCGCGAACGGCGCCCCGATGCGGCGGCCGGGCTGCGCACCTTTTCGCTGGTCGCCATGCTCGGCTGCCTGTTTGCGTTGCTCGGCGACCGGACCGGCGGTGGTCCGTGGATGCTGGCGGTCGGCCTGCTGGTCGTCGCCAGTGCGATGATTGCTTCCAACTTCTCCTCGCAACAGGAAGAGCAATATCGCGGGTTCACCTCCGAGGCGGCCATCGTCGTCACCTACGGCCTGGGCGCGGCCGTCTGGCTGGGCTATGCGACGCTGGCAGTGATGCTCGCCATCGCCACCACCGTGCTGCTCTACTTCAAGGCTGAACTCAAGCACATCAGCGAGCGGACAACGCCGAAGGACATCAATTCCATCCTCCAATTCGGCGTGCTGTCGATGGTCGTGCTGCCCATTCTGCCCAACATCGATTTCGGCCCCTACGACGCCATCAACCTGCGGCAGGTATGGTGGATGGTGGTGCTGATTTCCGGCCTGGCGCTGGCCGGCTATCTCGCGCTGCGCATCGTCGGCACCCGGCACGGCGCGGCGGTGCTCGGCATCTTCGGCGGTCTCGCCTCGTCCACGGCCACGACCATGATGTTCTCCCGCCATGCCCGCGACCATGCCGAAATGGTACGCATGTCAGCCATCGTCATCCTCATCGCCAACGTCATGGTCATGCTGCGCCTCGGTGTCATCGCCAGCCTGCTGGCGCCCAGCCTGCTGCAGCCGCTGGCCATCGTCTTCGCCTGCGGCGTGCTGCCGGGCGTGCTGATGGCGCTGTATGGCTGGAAGATCCTCAGCGCCGCCGGTGAGTTGCCGATCCCCGAGGTCAAGAATCCGACCGAACTGAAAACCGCGGTCTCCTTCGGTGCGCTCTACGCCATCGTCGTCCTGGCCGCTGCCTGGCTGCAGGATCTGGCCGGCAACCGCGGCCTCTACATCGTCGCCCTCGTTTCCGGGCTGACCGATGCCGACGCCAGCGTGCTGTCCACGCTGCGCATGTTCAATCTCGACAAGGTGCCGGGCCATCAGGCGGTGATCGCCGTGACGCTGGCGCTGGTCGCCAACCTGATCTTCAAGATCGGGCTGCTGGTCAGCATTGGCGGCCGCACGCTCGCCCGCCACGCCCTGCCCGGCCTGCTTGCCATCGGTGCCGGACTGGTCGGCGGCGTCCTGCTGGTTTGATGCCATGACGCCATCCCCCGCAAGCATCCGTCCGCCCGCTGTTGCCGGCAGCTTTTACCCGGCTGATCCGGCAACGCTGCAACGGACCGTCGATGGCCTTCTCGAATCGCCGGCAGCGGCGCTGCAACAGCCACCCAAGGCACTGGTCGTGCCGCACGCCGGCTATGTCTATTCCGGCAGCACTGCCGGCCGGGGGTATGCTGCACTGGCGCCCTGGGCGACCCGCATCCATCGCGTTGTCCTGCTCGGGCCGACGCATCGGGTGGCCGTTCGCGGCCTCGCGCTGCCGGAAGCCGCGGCGTTTGCGACGCCGCTGGGCAATGTCCGCATCGACACGGCTGGTGTTGCGGCCATCGCCGGGCTGCCGCAGGTGGTGTTCAGCGATGCGGTGCATGCCTTCGAGCATGCACTGGAAGTACAGCTACCCTTCCTGCAGCGCCTGCTCGGCAGTTTCACGCTGCTGCCGCTGGCCGTCGGCGATGCCGGACCGGCAGCGGTGGCCGAAGTCCTGGAACGCGTCTGGGGCGGGCCGGAGACGCTGATCGTCGTCAGCGCCGACCTGTCGCATTTCCTGCCGTACGCGACCGCCCAGCAGGTCGACCGCCACACCTGCCAGCGCGTGCTCGACTGCGCGACCGACCTGCGCCCCGATGAAACCTGCGGCGCTCACCCGCTCAACGGCCTGCTGCTGGCGGCACGCAAGAAGGGCTTGCAGCCGCAGTTGCTCGCCGTCTGCAATTCGGGCGATAGCGCTGGCGACCGCCAGCGCGTCGTCGGCTATGCCGCCTTCGCGCTTTGTCCGGCGACTGAACATGTCTGATCCGCTCGCCGTCCTGCCCACACTGGCCCGCAACGCGCTGGCCGCGCATTTCGGCCTGCCGGAACGCGCGGCTTTCCCCCGGGAGGACGGCCTTCGGGGCGCGGTGAACCCGGAAATCCTGCAAAAACCGGGTGCCTGTTTCGTCACGCTGACCCGCGACGGCGCGCTGCGCGGTTGTATCGGCAGTCTTGAGGCCTGCCGGCCGCTGCTCGACGATCTGCGCAGCAATGCACTGGCGGCCGCACTGCGCGACCCGCGCTTTCCGCCGCTGACGGCCGCGGAGCTGCCAGATGTCGACATCGAGGTGTCGGTGCTCGGGACGCCGCAAGCGCTGGTTTTTTTCAGCGAAGCCGAGGCCCTGGCGCAGCTGCACCCCGGCATCGACGGCGTGATCCTGACGGCCGGCGGCCGCCGCGCCACCTTCCTGCCGCAGGTCTGGGAACAGCTGCCGGACCCCGCCGAGTTCATCGGCCGGCTGAAGCAGAAAGCCGGTTTGCCGGCGAGCTACTGGGGGCCGGATATCCGGCTGGCGACCTATCCGGTGCGCGCCATCCATGAAGCCAACCCGGGCGAGGCTGCATGAACCGGCCACCCGCCTCCCGTTTTTGGGCTGTTTTCCATGTTGACCGCAGCCGTCGATAGCAGACACCCCGGTCGCTGGTGGCACCCGCTGCCCGATGGCCGTGTGCAATGCGACCTCTGCCCACGCGACTGCCAGTTGCATGCCGGCCAGCGCGGCGCCTGTTTTGTCCGCCAGCACCTTGACGACGCGATGGTGCTCACGACCTACGGTCGCTCCTCCGGTTTTTGCATCGATCCGATCGAGAAGAAGCCGCTCAATCATTTCCTGCCCGGCAGCAGCGTACTGTCCTTCGGTACCGCCGGCTGCAACCTGACCTGCCGCTTCTGCCAGAACTGGGACATCACCAAGGCAAGAGACATGGACCGTCTGATGGACCGGGCGAGCCCGCAGGCGATTGCCGCCGCCGCCCGGCGCCACGGCGCCGATAGCGTCGCCTACACCTACAACGATCCGGTGATCTTCGCCGAATACGCCATCGACACCGCACTGGCCTGCCGCGACGCCGGCATCCGCAATGTTGCCGTCACGGCCGGCTACATCCACGAACCACCGGCCCGCGAGTTTTTCGCGGTCATGGATGCGGCCAATGTCGATCTCAAGGCCTTCAGCGACGATTTTTACCACCGCTTGTGCGGCGGCCGGCTGCAACCGGTCCTCGACATCCTCGCGCTGATCCGCCATGACACCGATTGCTGCCTGGAAATCACGACGCTGCTGATCCCCGGCGAAAACGACAGCGATGACGAATTGAAGGCATTGTCGTCATGGATTGCCCGCGAACTCGGCCCCGACGTACCGCTGCACTTCACCGCCTTTCACCCGGACTGGCGACTGCGCGACCGGCCACCAACACCGCCGGCAACGCTGCAGCGCGCGCGGCAGATCGCCAGTGACGCCGGCCTGCACCACGTCTACACCGGCAACATCCATGATCCCGCCGGCGGCACGACCCACTGCCCGAGTTGCGCGACGCCCCTGATCGTGAGCGACGGGTACGCCATCCGGCACTATGCGCTGACGGCCGGTGGCCGCTGTCCGAATTGCGCAACCCCGCTCGCCGGCCGCTTCGCTACCCAGCTCGGTCACAACGGTCAGGCCTTCGGCCCGCGCCGGGTGCCGGTGACGCTCGACACCGCCTGAGCATCCCGAAACGGCGTCGTGCATCCTCAATCATCGGGCACCACGACCAGCGAAAGCGTATAGCCACGATGCCCGCAGCAAACGATAATTGCCCCATGCGCATCCACCGCCACCTCAGCCTGACCACGCCGCACGGCCACCTGCACGGCACGCTCGATCTGCCGCCGCAGCCACGCGGGCTGGTGCTGCTGGCGCGCTCGCATCATGCGCCGGTGGATACGACGATTGCCGCCAATCTGGCAGCGCGGAGCCATGCGATGCTGGTCATGGAGCTGCTGACGGCGCAGGAAACGCAGTTTGCCGACGCGACGCAGAACGTGCCGCGGCTGGCGACCCGCCTGATCGAGATCCTCGACCTGATTCGCCACGACGGCGACATGCAGGATCTGCCGCTGGCGATTTTCGCGACCGGCGATGTGACGCCCGCCGCGATCCGCTGCGCCGCCCAGCGCGATACGCAGGTCAAGGTGCTCGCCTGCCACGGCGGGCTGATCGACCGTGCCGGCGGGCAGGCGCTGGAACTGCTTGCGGCGCCGCTGCTGCTGCTTTTCGATCAAGAAGACAGCCTGGCGCAAACCGCCGCCCAGCGGGCCGGTGCCCGCTTGCGCTGCATCCATGAAACCCGCGTTCTCGGCCCGGGCGAAGACCCGGTATTGCGGGTTGCCGCCTGGTTTTCGCTGCATATTCCGCGTTGACCGCGGCAGCCGCCGCTCCTGGCACGTGATATCCCCAAGTGCGGCACGGCGCGCTTTCGGCTACGCTTGCGGCTTCAATAAAAAACACTCCCGGGAACAGCCATGCCGGTCATCGAAGTCAAACACCCACTCGTCAAACATAAAATCGGCCTGATGCGCGAAGGCGACATCAGCACCAAGAAATTCCGCGAGCTGACGGCCGAAGTCGCCCGCTTGCTCACTTACGAAGCCTGCGCCGATTTCGAACTGGAAAAGGTGACGCTCGCCGGCTGGGCCGGCCCGGTCGAGATCGACCAGATCAAGGGCAAGAAGGTTACCGTCGTGCCCATCCTGCGCGCCGGACTCGGCATGCTCGACGGCGTGCTCGACCTGATCCCGAATGCCAAGGTCAGCGTCGTCGGCATCGCCCGCAACCACGACACGCTGATGCCCGAACCTTATTTCGAGCGCTTCGTCGGCCAGCTCGACGAACGTCTGGCCATGATCATCGACCCGATGCTCGCCACCGGTGGCTCGCTGATCGCCACCATCGACATGCTCAAGCGCAACGGCTGCAAGCACATCAAGGCGCTGGTGCTGGTGGCGGCGCCCGAAGGCATCGCGGCACTCACCGCCGCGCATCCCGACGTGCAACTGTACACTGCCGCCATCGACAGCCATCTCAATGAAGTCGGCTACATCATCCCCGGCCTCGGCGATGCCGGCGACAAGATCTTCGGCACCAAGGAGGCGTGATGACTGCTTACGCCCACGAACCGACCTGGCGCACCGCGCTCTCCGGCGCCCAGATCCTTTTCGTCGCTTTCGGCGCCACCGTGCTGGTCCCGCTGCTGACCGGCCTCAACCCCAGCCTGGCGCTGCTCGGTGCCGGTGTCGGCACGCTGATCTTCCAGCTGTGCACCAAGCGCCAGGTGCCGATCTACCTCGGTTCCAGCTTCGCCTTCATCGCACCGGTCATCTACTCGGTCCAAACCTGGGGGATGCCGGCCACGCTCGGCGCGCTGGCCGCCGCCAGCTTTTTCTACTACGTCGCCGCCGGACTGGTGAAATGGCGCGGCGTCGATTTCATCCACCGCCTGCTGCCGCCGGTCGTCATCGGCCCGGTGGTGATGGTGATCGGCCTCGGCCTCGCCCAGGTCGCGGTCAACATGGCCACCGGCAAGGCCGGCGAGGCACAGGTCGTGCCTTACGAAACCGCCATTGCCATTGCCGCGATCTCGCTGCTGGCAACCATGCTCACCGCCATCCGCGCCCGCGGCCTGCTCAAGCTGGTGCCGATCCTCGTCGGCGTCGCCGTCGGCTACATCGCCTCGCTGTTCGTTGGCATCGTCGATTTCAGCAAGGTCACCAATGCCGCGTGGATCGCCATCCCCGAGTTCGGCAAGCCGGAATTCAACCTCGCCGCCATCCTCTTCATGATCCCGGTGGCGATCGCGCCGATTGTCGAACACGTCGGCGGCATCCTCGCCATCGGCTCGGTATCCGGCAAGGACTACACCGACAGCCCCGGCCTGCATCGCACGCTGCTCGGCGACGGGCTGGCGGTCAATGTCGTCGGCCTCTTCGGCGGCCCGCCGGTCACGACATACGGCGAGGTCACCGGGGCGGTGATGCTGACCAAAAACTACAACCCGGCGATCATGACCTGGGCCGCCGGCTTCGCGATCCTGATGGCCTTCGTCGGCAAGTTCGGCGCGCTGCTGCAAACCATCCCGATGCCGGTGATGGGCGGCATCATGGTCCTGCTCTTCGGTTCGATTGCCGGCATCGGCCTCAAGACGCTGATGGATGCCAAGGTCGATCTCGCCAGCCCGCGCAACCTGTGCATCGTCTCGGTGACGCTGGTCACCGGCATCGGCGGCCTCGGCGTGCATATCGGCAGTTTCTCGCTGCAAGGCATCAGTCTGTGCGGCGTGCTGGCCGTGGCGCTCAATTTCCTGCTGCCCAAGCCGGCGGCGGAGCAATGAGCATTTTGGCCATTTTTCCGGGTTCACCGTAGCAGCGTCAAACCATGCAATCTATGGATTTTGAGCGACGCGGCTTCGCCGCCGGCGTGCGGGAAGGTTTCATCGCCTTCCTGCCGGTGTCGGTTGGCCTGATCCCGTGGGCGCTGGTGGTTGGCATGGCGATGACCAGCGCCGGCTTCACCCCGCTGCAGGCGATGGGCATGAACATCATCGTCTTTGCCGGCACCGCCCAGCTCGGCACCCTGCCGCTGATCGCCGACCATGCACCGCTGTGGCTGATCCTCGCCACCGGGCTGGCACTGAACCTGCGCTTTTTGATCTTCAGCGCCGGCATCGCCCCGGGGTTTCGCGGCATCGGCACCGGCTGGCGCTGGCTGTGCGGCCATTTCCTCACTGACGGCAGCTTCGCCGTCTGCTACGACAAGCTGATGCAGGTCGACGACCCGCGCTGGCGCCTCGGTTACTACGTCATCACCGGCGCCTGGTCCTGGCTGCTCTGGCAGACTTTCGCGCTGATCGGCATCTTCGCTGCCGGCATTGTCCCCAAAAGCTGGTCGCTGGAGTTCATGGCGACCATTGCGCTGATCGTGCTGCTGGTGCCGATGGCGAAATCGCGGCCGATGCTGGTCGCTGCCATCGTCGGTGGCGGTGGCGCGGTGCTGCTGCGCGGCATGCCGCTGCGCCTCGGCGTCGTCACCGCCATCTGCCTCGGCATCGCCGCCGGCTTTGCCGCCGAACACTGGCAGGAGAAGAAAACCGCATGAATTACGACGCCTCGCTGTGGCTGATCTTCATCCTGCTCGGGCTGGCCACCACCCTGCCCCGCGCCAGCTTCATCGTCCTCGGCAACCGCTTCAGCCTGCCGCCGACGCTGCAACGCGCGCTGCGCTATGCCCCGGCTGCCGCGCTGGCGGCCATTGTCGTGCCCGACATCGTGGGCGTCAGCGGCCATGTCGATCCGCTCAACCCCAAGCTGGCCGCCGCGATGGCCGCCATCCTCGTCGCCGCCCGCTGGCGCAACCCCTGGCTGCCCTTCATCGTCGGCATGGCGGTCTTGCTGGGTTTGAAGGCGGTCTTTCCAGGCTGACCATCACCCGCAGCCACGCGCCGGTGCCGGCGCGGAATGGCCCGGCAGGATGGCGCATGCGCAATGTCATTGCATTGAATGCAGGCCAATCATGTTGCCTTCGGTATCGACGACCATCGCAATGAAGCCATACTGGCCAATGGGCATTTTGGTCCTGAATATCTTGCCGCCATGCGCTGCCGCCCGTTCGGCCTCAACCGAACAATCCTCGCACGAGAAATAAACCAGCGTACTCCCGCCAGACGGGCACCCGGGCATTTTCACCAGCGCGCCTGCCGCACCGGAACCCTCCATCGACATCGGAAATGCCCACATCTCCATCCCGGCAAAAGCATCCGGATCGGGATTTTTCAACTCATCCAGACTGCCCTGAAAAACCGCCTCGTAAAAGGCCTTCGCTCGGGGCATATCCTGCACATAGATTTCAAACCAGCCCACCGGGTTGCTTTTCATGGCACGTCTCCTGTTTGGAATGTTGCGAACAAAGGTGAAGGGCAAGCCTGCGCTGCCATTAAACGCCTACCGGCGAACAGATTTCAACCAGCGTTCCGTCCGGGCAGCGAACATACGCCACCACCTGCCCCCAGGGCTTGGCTTCCGGCGCTTTCAATTCAACAGCCCCCGCAGCCAGCGCCCGCGCATGCGCTGTGGCCACATCCGGCGTCACCAGCGCGATTTCAACGCCAAGGGGCTTGCCGGATTCACAGGCAGCGACAAAACCGCCGGGGAAATTCATGCGGCCAAGCGCCAGCGATGCAAAAGCCAGCGCGGTTTCCCCCGTTTCAAGCTCACCGTAATCTCCGGATTCGTGCAGAAACCGCCGGGACAGCCCGAAAGCCTGCTCAAAGAACGCCAGCGATGCAGCAACATCGGGAACGTAGACGATGGTGTAACCAAGCTTCATAGATACTCCTGTGTTGCGGGATTGGGTTCGAGTTGAAATTGCCGTACGCATTGCTGCGCCGCGCTGATCCATGGTCAGCGTCCTGCTCATCACTGCCTGAGTGCCTCCAGTGCTGCACCCCGAGCATGAATCGCCGTGGTGTCAAAGAGCGGGACCGGCGAGTCCTGCGCGCTCACCAGCAGCGAAATCTCGGTACAACCAAGGATGATTGCCTGCGCCCCCTGCGCGGCCAGATCTTGCATGATCCTCCGGTACTCAGCGCGTGACTCGAGTTTCACTATGCCGAGGCACAACTCTTCGTAGATGATTCGATGGATGATCTCTCGGTCTTCAAGGTCAGGGATGACGACTTGCAGGCCGTGGTGCTCAAGCAGCCGCGCCTTGTAAAAGGCCTGCTCCATCGTGAAGCGGGTGCCCAGCAGCCCGACGACAGCATGCCCCGCTTGCTTGATCGCGGCCGCCGTTGGGTCGGCAATGTGAAACAGCTTGATGGCTACCGCCGCCTCGATCTGCGGAGCAACCTTGTGCATCGTGTTCGTGCACAAGACCAGAAACGAAGCGCCAGCAGCCTCCAGCGCCCGCGCCGCATTGACCAGCACCCGGCCGGCCCTTTCCCAGTCGCCTTGACGCTGCAGTTCTTCGATCTCGTGGAAATCAACGCTGTACAGAATCAGCTTGGCCGAATGCAAGCCGCCCAACTGCGCCCTGATTGTCTCGTTGATCACCCGGTAGTAAGGCACGGTGGATTCCCAGCTCATGCCGCCGATCAGACCGATTGTTTTCATGGGGGCTGTTGTGTCAGCTTGTTTGAGGACCGACGTGGAGGTCAGCGGCGCTGCGCGGATTCATCGCGCCAGTCCGTGTTAATGGATGGGTTGGGCGTCATTGTGGAACGTAGGTGGAGAGGAAGCCGTAGAAAAGGCGGTTCAACTCGATACCGCAGGCCGTAAACGCGTTAGCAGCATCTTCCAAGTAGGCGATTTCGAGCACACTTCCCGAACTGAGTCGTGCTTCCCCACTCGGCCCTGTGCAGGGCTTGCCATGCAGGATTGCGTTCCTAATATCGACGAGGCGTGCGAACTCTCCAGCGGCCTGCTTCAGCTCCTCGCGTTCCTTCGACTTGGGCATATTTCGCGTGAGGTCTAGGAAGAATTTTGCAATCTTTCCGGCAGTCCTTTCATTTCCGACCAACTTGTCCAACGATCCTGGACGAATCTTTTCGCTGCACCACACAACTTGCCATTCGCATGTGGCAAATGTGTATGTAGCGAACCCGAGGGCGCTCACATAGTCGGGTTTGACAGGAGACCGGAGTCGATCATTCTTCATTCGTTAACATCCGCTATGAAGTGGCTCTATGACGCGCAACGTGAAGCTCAGGGGGCCGCCAAGAGCGCAGCTTTTGGCGGCCCCCAACAGCGAAGTGATATGAT
>ERZ1645187.206-NODE-206-length-56798-cov-7.965723_pt1 | contig 56798 bp, 24 predicted proteins | sample MGYA00575352_ERZ1645187 | MGnify/ENA primary metagenome ERZ1645187 (study PRJEB40837, sample SAMN11349314) | freshwater sediment metagenome | isolation source: river sediment | host: Sediment | place: India: Wazaribad , New Delhi | collected 2017-02-21 ... | reverse complement strand
CGCCGCCGCCCGCTCCGCAGCGGCGGCCGCCGGAAACCGCCGCGCCGGCCGCCGCCTTCCTCCCGCCGCAGGATGCGCCCGGTTCCGCACCGGCCCGGCCGCTCCGCATCGAAATCGAGGACGCCGTCAACCGCGCCCTCAAGAAATCCACGAAAGGCGAATCCTCCCAAGGCGGCGATTCCTCCCGCTGGCAACGGCTGCTGGACGAGCATTCCACGAACGACCTGCGCGAGATCCGCATCGACGGCATGGACATCCTGTTCCACGCCTATGCCAGCCTGGGCGGCGACCTGACCTTCCGGTCTCCGGAAAAAGCCCGCGCATGGCTCATGCGCGCCCTCGACGAAGCTCCGGCCGGCAACAATCCCGCCCGGCTCGGCGACGTCCTGCTCAACCTGGCCGAAACCCATCTGCACCCCTCCCGGCCCGAGCCGGACAAGGCCCTCGACTATCTGGACCGCGCGCAAAACGTCGTGCGCGGCAACGCGCGGCTCGAAGTCCGCGCCCTCAGCGGCTACGCCACCGTCCTCCAATACGCCGAAGGCGCCCCCGACAGCCGCATCGCCGCGCTCCTGCAGGTCGTGGACGATTACGGCTGCCTGCCCCGCCGCCACGTCTACGAGCGGCTCGCCGCCGACTGCTATCGTTCAGGCGATTTTTGCGAAGGCTTCGACACCTTCCTGCAGGCCCTCATGCGCACGCCCGTCTACATGGATACCGGCGACGTCGACCGCATGGCCGATGGCCTCTACATGAACCGCAGCCTCCACACGGCGGCGGAACTGGAACGCCTGCGCCGCCTCTACCGCGCCAGCGCCTTGCGCTTCCCCGCCACCGTCGCCAACGCCGTGCCCATCGCCCGCCTGCTCGATCTGGCGGATGCCGCCTGGATCCGCCAACAGGAGGAACTCGCCCAACTCGAAGAATCCGGCGCCTGCGCCACCGACCGCGGCTGGGCGCTGCTCGTCCAGGCCTTGGCCGACCACCCCAGCGTCCGCGCGGGCCGTCTCCACGCCCTGGCCGCGCTGGCGCGCCGCGCGCCCGGCGCGCCGCCCGATTGGAGCGGCTGGCTTGCCGCCTGGCCGCTGGTCCGCGGCGAGTGCGCCAGCGCCATGACCTGGTCCCCCGTCAATTCCGGCGGCAACGTGGCCGCCTATGGCCAGTTGCTCGACCTGTTGCTCGACCATCTCGACGAGTTGTCCGACAACGCCCGCGCGCAATCCCTCGATCAAGTCCGCGCGGACGCCGGCGCGTTGCTGCCGGCCCAATTCGCGCGCGCGCTGGCGGCCTTCGCCGGCGACGACGAAACGGAGCGATTCCGCTTCCATCTGGCCCGCGCGCGCGGCCCCCGGGCTCCGGACGTTCCGAGCTACATGGCCAAGCCCAAGCCCGCGCCCGGTCCGCCCGCCAGCGACCCCTCTTTCGCCGCCCTGATCGACTTGTTCCCGCATGTCGCCGACGATCTCCGGCAGGAATTTCTGGCGCTGCTGAACGACCGCCGCGACCACGCCGACGATGCCCGCAAGGCGCCCTGGACGAACCTCCTCCGTCGCTGCGGCCAAAACCCCGACGAACCGTAACCGCATCCGCAGCACAAGACCGTTTGGCAATTCCCCGCCATGCTGGTAGATTGCCGCCATGAACCCGAAACCCATCGTGTTCGGGGTCGCCGGCGGCACGGCTTCCGGCAAGACCACCGTCGCCCGCAGCATCCTCGACCAGGTCGGCGCCCACCGCGTCGCCTACCTGCCCCACGACGCCTACTATCGCGACATGTCGCACTTGCCGCTCGCCCAACGCGCGCAACAGAACTACGACCATCCCGACGCCCTCGAAAGCGACCTGCTCGCCCGGCATATCCGCGAACTGTGCGCGGGCCGCGCCATCCAGCTTCCCGTCTACAGCTTCGCCGACTACGTCCGCAAATCCGAAACCGTGACGGTCGAGCCCGCCCCCGTCGTCCTCGTCGACGGCATCCTCATCTTCGCCGAACCCGCCCTGCGCGAACTGATGGACATCAAGATCTTCGTGGACGTCGAGGCCGACATCCGCCTCATCCGCCGCATCGAGCGCGATACCCGCGAGCGCGGCCGCACCCTGTCCTCCACCATCTTCCAATACCTCGACACCGTCCGCCCCATGGACCTCGAATTCGTCCAGCCCTCCCGCCGGTACGCCGACGTCATCCTGCCCGGCGGCGGCCAGAACCGCGTCGCCATCGAGATGGTCGTCGCCCGCCTCCACGCCATTCTCAAACCCGACTGAACCCTAGGAGAACCCCATGCCCATCCGCCATTTCGCCGCGCTGCCGTTGTTTCTCGCCCTCGTCGCCGCCGCCCAAGCCGGCGGCCCCGTCTCCGCCGAAGAAGTCCGCGCCGCCCAGCAGGCCTGGGGCGATGCCATCGTCGCGATCGGCCAGGCCCACGCCGCCGGCGGCGACGCCCGCGTCCTGGCCGAGCGGACCATCGCCGAACTCTACGGCTACGACCGGGGCCCCGTCCTGTTCAAGCCCACCAAGGCCGCCGCGCTCGAATTCCGCGTCACCCCCGCCGAAGCCGTCTCCTACTTCGTCGGCGGCGAAGTTCCCGAAGACCATGGTTTCGCGCTCCAGCCTTGGTCGGCCGTCCGCTTCGGCGAGCAGCACATGGCGTTCGACGCCGACTCCGCCGTCGCCATGGGCAACTATTACTTCACCGACGCGGCCAGCGGCACCGAAACCAAGGTGAATTTCACTTTCGGCTACGCCAAGGACGAGGCCGGCCGCGTGCGCATCGTCGTTCACCATTCCTCCCTCCCCTACGTCCCCCATCCGTGACCGAGCCGGTTTTCCGCGGAACGTAATAACTTTGACGCCGTTTTACGCAGCACGTAAAACTCCGGATGATTTTTACGTGGAACGTAAAAACGTTGATCCCGGTTTTCCACGGAACGTAAAAACTTTTAAGGAGCACCCGCCATGGACCCGAATCTGCTGAAATTCCACCCCGAAGTGCGGGAGGCGCTGGAAACCCGCCGCCCCGTCGTCGCCCTGGAGAGCACCCTGATCACGCACGGCCTGCCGTATCCCGTGAACCAGGAAGTCGCCAGCGGCATGGAAAAGGCCGTGCGGGACGCCGGCGCGGTGCCCGCCACCATCGCCGTCCTGAAGGGCCAGATCACGGTGGGGATCACGGCCGACCAGCTGGCCTATCTGGCCCAAGCCAAGGACGTCCGTAAGTGCAGCCGGCGGGACTTCCCGATCGTGCTGGCCCAAAAGGGCGACGGCGCGACGACCGTGGCGGGGACGATGATCGTCGCCCACCTGGCCGGCATCCGGGTCTTCGCCACAGGCGGCATCGGCGGCGTGCACCGCGGCCATCCGTTCGACGTCAGCGCGGACCTGCTGGAACTGGCGCAGACGCCGGTCGCCGTGGTTTGCGCCGGGGCCAAGGCCATCCTGGACCTGCCCCTGACGCTGGAAACGCTGGAAACCCACGGCGTGCCGGTCGTCGGCTACCGCTGCTCGACCTTCCCCGCCTTCTATACCCGGGATTCCGGCCTGCCGCTGGACGTCCGCTGCGACGACGTCGCGGAAATCGCCGCCATCCTCCGTTCGCGCGAAACGCTCGGGTTCAAGACCGGCACTCTCGTGGCCACGCCGGTTCCGGCGGAGCACGAGCTGCCCGCGGCCGTGGCGGAAAAAGCCATCGCCCAGGCCTTGCAGGAAGCGGACGCGCGCGGCGTGCGCGGCAAGGAAGTCACGCCGTTCCTGTTGGCGCGCGTCAGCGAACTGACCCACGAAGAAAGCCGCACGGCCAACGTGGCGCTGCTGGAAAACAACGCGCGCGTGGCCGCCCAGATCGCCGGCGCGCTGGCGGCGTCGTAAATCCCGCCGACCGCCAAGCAACCGGGACGAGGTCGTCCCGGCTCCAAACAGCCGACGGATTTCCTTCTTTGGAGCCCCCGACGACCCCGTCGGGGGAATGAATCTGCCCTATTCGGGCACGCGGACGTCGACCTTGTAGAACCGCTGGTTGGTGGACGCGTTCGGATCGACCCATTCTTCGATGCCGCCGGTGCCCTGGATGCGGTTGGAGGGTCCCTGCAGCCAAGTGGGCGTGACCAGGCCGTTGGTGACGTACCAGACCAGATATTCGCGTTCGGGCCGCGTGGCGAACCGCACCACGTAGGTCGCGTTCGTCCGGTTGATCTGGGTCACGTCGAACTGGGCCGCCGGATCGGTCGGGTCCAGGTTGGCGATGTAGGCTTCCTTGAGGTTGTGGATGCCGTTGGCGGCCAGCGTGGCGGTCACGTTCACGGTCTCGGGATCGTAGCCGTAGCCGCTGAGCCACGAGTACGGCACGCCGTCGTTGTATTCCTCGCCGGTTCCGGCTTCGAAGCCGATGGCGAACGAGAAGGTGCCGCTGCCAGACAGTTCGACCTGATGCGTCTGCGCCTGGTTGCGCATGCGCAAGGTGTCGAGGCCGGTGCCGTCGGCCGCGTTCGTGTTGCAGGTCGCGCTGTAGCTCCCGCCGTAGGCCACCTTGGCCGCCACCGTCCGGTCGGGCTCCAGGTTCGACAGCGTCAGGATGCCGTCGGCGTGCTGTTCGTTGCCGAGATAGGTCTGGCCGTGCAGCAGCAGCCCTTCCAGATCGGGCGAGAGGCCGCTGCGGACATACAAGGTGCCCAGCGAAGCGTCGACGGCGTACTGGACGGTGAACCATGCCGAGGTGGCCCCGAGCGTGACCGTCTTGGTGATCTTGTTGTCGGCCGAACGAAGCTGCCAACCGCCCGCGACGGGCGCGGCCGTGTAGAGGACGTTGACGTAGCTGCTGGCCGTCCCGGCCGCATGCCAATCCTTGAGGGCCGAGGTGCGGTACGAACCGATCACGCCGCTTTCCGTGTTGCCTTCCCCTTCCCATTCGGTTTCGGAGCCCGCCCAACTCGCCAGGTTGCCGATGGTCTGGTAGGCGTTGCCAGTCGTCGGATCCCGAACCCAGGCGGCGACCATCCGCCCGCCCAGGCGCTCGAACAGGGCGAACGCATGCCGGTTGTAGAGCAGGCTTTCGTTTTCGCCGTCGAGATCGACGTCTTCCGCGGCCGTTTGCGCGTTGGTGAGCAGCCCGGCGACGGACAGCCACTGGTCGACCCGCTGGTAAATCGCGGCCATCCGGGTCTGCGCCTGCGCGGTGGCGGCGAACTCGGCCAGCGTCTTGCTCGCGGCGTCGGGCGCGATGTAGGTGCCGTCGCTGAACTTGCTCATGTCGCCGACGTCGCCGCTGTGGAACGCGGTTTCGAAGACGGACGCGTGCAGGACGCCGCGCGCGAGGCCGGCCAGCGAGCCATTGGCGACGCTCCGGACCTGGCTCCAGGCCTGCGACACGACGCCGCCCGAGTAAAGCATGCCGTAGGCGTTCGGCATCGCCACGCCGGGCCGGCTCTCGAAGACCTTGCCGGACAACCCTTCTTCCAGCCCCGAACCGAGGTACCAGTTGTCGTAGTCCAGGCGCGTCATGTAGTTGACGTAGTTGTGCGAGAGCTTTTCCGAACCCGGCGAGGCGCGATTCTCGACGTACCACGAATTGCCCCAGCCGTCGCCGTCCAGATCGACTTCGTTGCGCAGGATGCTTTCGAGCGTCACACCGTGGATCCACGGGCGGTTGGCGATCCAGTACAGGTTCTCGTCGTAGGCGTCGGCCAGGCTCTTGCTGGCGAAATCCTCCCAGTTGCTCAGGAACACGACGACCTGATCCCAATCGCCGCGCGCCTTGCGGTTGAACAGGCGCCGCAGCGGCATGCACAGGCCGCCGTCGTAGTTGGCGAAGCGGAAATCGTTCGCGCCGTCGTTGATCGCGAACGTGTCCACGCCGTCGATGTGGTTGATCTGGTAGCCGCGCGTGCCGAGCGCCGCCGAACGGCCGTACCACTGGAACAGGTGCTCCATCTGGTCCAGCACCGTGGCCCGGAAGCCCAGCCCCGCGATCTTGCCGAGCACGTCGGCGTCCAGCAGCCGCTCCGGCGGCCAGAAGACGGAATTCGTGGTGATGTCCACGCCGTAGATGGTTTCGAGGTATTCCGTCGCGAGCGCGACGTTGTTGGAAACGAACGCCGGCGTGAAATACGGCAGCATGTTGTCCGAGAACGTGCTGGCCAGCAGCGCGACCGTGCCCGTGGCGGCCAGTTCGGCGATGCGCGCGTTCAGGGCCGGCCCGTCGCGCCACGGCTTGCCCGCGGCCGGATCGGCCTTCGCCCACTGGAGCGCGGAGGCCAGCGTCGGCGTGACGTGCAGATTCAGCGGCACGGAAAGGGTTTCGTGCGCGTCGAACACGCGGTAGTACCCCGCGCCGGCGTCGTTGTTGACCAAGTCCTGGATCACGCAGCCGGGCTGGATGGCCTGGTTGCCGTGGACGATCTCGGCGAAATTCGCCCGATGCGGCTGGTTGTCGCCCGGAATCCAGCTGCGCAGCACGCTGCCGACGCCCTGCAACCCGGCCTGGGCGTAGTAGTCGTCCTCGGAAATGTAGTCGTTCCAGATGGTATCGCGGATGTCGCTGCGCCCGCCGATGTCGCCTCCGCCCGGGCCGCCCTCTTCGCCGCAGGTGTTGCACGTGCCGTCCTTGACGGTGAACACCTGGAAATTGAGCACGCTCGGGTCGCCGACGTAGCCGACGTCGACTAGCGCCTGCCGGTCGATCGCGAATTCGATCGCGTCGAGCTCCGCGTTGAAGTAGGCGCCGAGGAAATAGTCGGCATGGCCGGCCACGCCGCCGAGGGTCGCGAGGTCGTCGGCCAGGGTGCTGGTGTTCTGGCCGGCATTGCCGTCCACGTAGACCTGCCCGTTCGCGGAGTCGTACACGGCCGCGACCACTTCCCAGCGCATGTCGGTGAGGGTGTCCACGTCGTCGGGCAACTTGCGTTCGCCCTGGCCCGTGTTGCCGGTGTCGATCGCGACGTAGAGGTCGAGATACTGGTCTTCCGCGAACGCCTGCAAGTCGTAGAGATCGACGCGGAAGTAGAACTTGCCGTCGCCGCCGTTGGCCACGGCGCCGCCGTCGCGCACGTAGAACGCCACGAGATCGCGCGACTCGTCGAAGCCGTCCCAGCCGCGATAGACGTCGCCCTGGTCGGAGTTCGGCCCGTCGCCGTGGTAGTAGTCCAGCGCGCGCAGGTCGGCCCAGGTCCAATCCATGAATTCCTCGCGGACGTCGGCGCCCGCCAGCTGGCCGACGACGGGGCCCGCCCCGATCGTGATGGAGCCGGAGGGCACCGGCACGTTGACGTCCACGCGCGGGTCGGTGCCGGCGAGCTGGTGCTGGGCGTTGCTGACGCCGTCGCCGGTCAGGTCGCCGTCGGCGCCCTGCTGGGAATTCGTCGCGTGCATTTCGCCGGTACGCAGGTTGTACCAGCCGTCGTCGAACGGATCGATGCCGTAGCGGACTTCCCAGCCGTCGTCCAGGCCGTCCTGGTCCGTGTCGCGGGACAGCGGATCGGTCTCGAGGAACAGCACGCGCGGCCACTTGTTGGTCTCGTACCAGCCGTCGGTCTTGACGGGCCGGCCGTAGGCGGCGAACAGGGCGCCGAGGTTCAGCGCGCGCGAAACCAGATTGGTGAAGCCGGCGCTGGCCAGCGCGGTCTGGCTGGTGCTGTCCATGCCGAGCAAATAGGCGGGCTGCGCCGAAACGTCGAAGACCGTCGTCGTGCCCGCCAGGTACAGGAGCTGCATGTCCACGCGGCCGTTGGCGTTGGTGTCGGCCGCGCCGTCGCTCAGGCCGTTGCCGGAAGTGTCGGAAGCGTTCGGATCGGTCTCGAGGAAGCGCGCGTTGGCCGGCAGGGAATCGCGGTCCACGCGCGAGGTGTTGTAGACCATCGGCAACGCCGAACCCTGCAGCACGTTGGTGACCACGTCCTGCCCGTTCACGAGGCCGACATCGACGCGCCCGTTGCGGTTCAGGTCCTCGAGGCCGTCGCCGAGCCGGTCGCCATCCGTGTCGGCCAGATTGGGATCGGTCATGGAGCCGCCAAGCTGGTCCGTGCGCGACGCGTTGAAGTTGTAGCGCGGATGCTCCCAGTTGTCGGTCGTGTTGAAGATGGGCGTATCGGCGTCGCCGATGAAGTTCGGCCAGCCGTCGCCGTTGGTGTCGGCGTCCGGATCCGTGTCGGCCAGCGGCGAGCCCCAGCCGAGTTCGAGGCCGTCGGGCAGGCCGTCGCCGTCCGTGTCCGGCATCAGCGGATCGGTGCGGCCGCGGATGGCCCACATGTGCACGTCGCCGTTGTTCCACGTTTCCGAATTCGAATCGGGCAGCGCGGCGGATTCGGTTTCGAATTCGTCGTAGAGCCCGTCGTCGTCGTCGTCCGCGTCGCCCGCGTCGCTGGCGACCATCTGGCGCAGCAGCACGCGCACGGTGCGCGAATACGAACCCTCGACCGTGTTCGTGTTGCCGTCCGTGTCCATGTTGGCCACGAGCGTGTAGGTGCCGGCCTGCAGGTTCGTCCACAGGTATTGCCAGAACAGGTTGTTGCCCACCGCCGTCGGATTGCCCGTGATGCGCTGGATCGTCAGGCCCGCCGCCGTGGCGCCCGGATACGCCCGCGTCAGCGTGAGGTAGTCGTTCGACGCCACCACGCTGACCACCACGCGGTTCGTGCCGATCTGCAGGACGCTGCCGGCGGACACCTCCGTCTGGAAAAGCGTGCCCGCGCCGACCACCGCGCTGGAATTGGACGTCACCGTCACCGTGCCGGTCAGGTCGTTGGTGGAGGCCGCCACCGGCAGCGCGGAGCCCGTCGAGTTCGTGAACGCGATCCAGACCGATTGCGCGGTCGGCCCCGTCTTGACGCTGACGTCGTGCTGGCGCTGCTCGGGCGCCGGGCTGGCCACGTCGGGCAGGACGATCTGGTACTTGTCGCCGTTGAGATCGAATTCGGGCGGATCGACGATCACGACGTCCGGGCCGCCGGAACCGGTCGGCACGCGCACGCGCCGATCGGCGTAGAGCGTGATGCCGCCTCCGCCCGCGTTGGTGTGGGTCACGGCGATCAGATGCTCGTAGTTCGGATCGTCGTTGTACAGGTCCGGCAGGGTGAACGCCAGTTCGTGGTTGCCGGAATCGTGCCAGCTCAGCGACATGGCGTCGCGGTCCTGGGCCACGCCGTCGAGCGCGATCCGGAACCGGTTGCGCACCGTCGTTTCGTCCGCGTTCCACAAGGCGGGACTGAATTCCACCTTCATGACGTAGCCTTCCGAAACCACGTCGCCGTCGCGCTGCGGCCAGGTGACGTTCATGCGGAAGTCCGGCCCGCTGGCGTTGACCGCCCGCTCCAAGGTCGTGAAATGACCTTCGGCGTCGGCCAGCAGCGGATTGGTGGACGACGAGTATTCCGCCAGCTTGACCCGGATGGTCGCCGCCCCGGACGCCGGCACGTTGACGTAGTTGAAGCGCCATTCGAGAGGGTATTCGCTGTCGATCAGGATGCTGGGGTTGACGCGCTGGGCTTCGACCCAGGCCACTTGCCCGCTGGCGTTGTTGCCGTTGCCGTTGGCGGACCCCGTGGCGGAGTCGTCGTTGCTGGCGTCGGCGTCGGCGAAGTTGTACCAGACGCGCTGGACGGTGGGATCGGTGCGCACTACCACGCCGTAGCGGTTGTCGTAAAGCGTCTCGCTCTGGGTCGGATACTTGACCTCGCCCGCCGGCGGCGCGGCGTCGTAGTAGAACGGCTGGTAGAAGGTGTTGAAGATCGCCGCGCGCTGGCCGTTGCCTTCGGCCGCGCCGTCGCGCTGCAGGAACGCCCGCGCCGCGATCAGGTTGAAGCCCTCCACCAGGCCCGTCGTCACCATGCCGTAGTCGTTGTGGGGCCGATAGACCGCCGCGGACGGGTTGAAGTCCGCGATTTTCCAGGTCCCCATCATCTTCAGCTTGCGCGCAAGATCGGTCCAGCTGTTCGGGAACACCACGTCCCACGCGTCGGGACTATCGACGCCCTGTTGCCGGACCGCGCCGATCTTGTATTTCACCTGCGTGCCGGCCGGCAATTCAGGAATATAGCCTTCCGCCCACCAGTCGTTGGTTTCCGCCCCCTCGATCACGTTGGTGCGCCAATACAGCTCGGTTACCTGGGTCCCGTCGATGCCCATGCCGCCGGCGCCGTTGGGCCAGGTTCCGTTGGTTGTGTAGTAGACATAGACGCGGTTGGCATGGCCCTTGTTGCCTACCTTGGTCCAGAAATAGATTTTGGCATCAGCGGCGCTTTCCGGAGCCGGCCAGAATTGGGCATTGCCCGGAATCGCTTCGCTTTGCGGATCGTGGTAGACAAAAACCGGTCCATAGGTCGAATCCCAATCGTTCTGCGGTTCATCCGGAGACCAGAACGTGAAACCGGCTTGTCCGATGGTGAATTCATAGGTTTCCGCCGAGGCCGAACCGATCGTGTTGTAGCTTGCGTCGACGGACCCGAACTTCTCCGGCCAGATGCGGCTGTGGAAATCGGCCTGTTCGTAGCCGAGATAGACGTCGGTGGTGTCCCCGCCCGGCGCGTGGTCGCGCGAATCGCCGAAGTAATTCGTGGCGGCGTTGAGCGGCACGCCGCCGTTGAGCTTGAACAGCAGGTTGTTCGCCGAACCGTCGACGTGCGCGAAGAAGGACACGTTCGTCGCCGACGTCACGCGCGGCAGGGTGCAGAGATAATTGAACGGTTTGGGCGTGGTGCCCGCGGGATAGCCGCGATTGGACAGGCCGTACGGATTGAACTCCTCGTCGCCGTCCGGGCCGTCCCAGCGCTCGTAGGTCATCGTGCCGGCCTTCTGGCCGTCGGCGTAGATCTCGATCGGCTGGCCACCGCCCCACCGCCAAAGGTCCGACTCCTCGGGACTGCGCCACGAAAACGCGAAATAGCCCGCCGGCGGCACCGTGACCTTGATCTTGCCGTCCGACACCTGGTGGTAGAACTGCCCGCCGCCGTAGGAATACTGCCACAGGATGGAGCCGTCGGGGAACGAGGTGGGGATTTCGCGGTACTCGCCCGAATCCCAGTTCTTGTTCATCATGAAGAACAAGGTCGTGCCGTCGCCGTCGGTCATGTCCCAGTTATCGCTCTTGTCGCGCCGCTCGTAGGCCAGGACCTGGTCGTCGCTCCAGCGCCCGATCTGCCAGCCGCGCGCGAACGAGTTGTGGATGCCCAGCAGGTTGGGAATGCGCAGGTCGCCGAACTGGCCGAGAGGCCGCGTGTCGGCGTGGCGCGGAAAAGCGCCGCCGCTTTCGCCGAGGGTCTCGGCCTGCCGGTTGCCATCGGTATAGATGTTCGGCAAGCCTTCGCGCGTCAGGTTGATCGCGTAGTGCAGGTGTTCGTTGAACGCCACGGCGTCGTCGTGACTCTTGGCGTAGTAGACCCCCAGCGCCTTGCCGAACTGGATGTCCTGGATGTAGTCGGAGGTCTCCAGCAGGCTCAAATCGCGCCACGAGAGATCGTTCAGCGTCTGGTGCGTCTTGGCGTCCAGCAAGCGCATGCCCGCCGCGAAATAGTCCGAGTACGGCGGCGGCTCGCCCATGTGCTCGCCGAACACCATCAGCGACGTCCGCGGCTTGTTCACGTCGAACACGCATTCGCGGTAGTTCGTCTCGGCGAATCCGCGCGTCTGGTGGAACTGCCATTGCGCCTGCCCGATGTAGCCCGACGAACTGGAATCCTTGTCCGCCGCCCACTGCTCGCCGAAAAAGTACGCCGGCACGTGCTTCACCGCGTCCAGCCGCAACCCGTCGAGCTTCGTGTAATCCACCAGCCAGCGGATCGACCGCATCATGTAGCTGCCGAGGTCTTCCTTGTAGAAGTCCGGGTTGTCCGCGATGACCTGCGCCGTGATGCTCGTGCTGCCGAAGCCCACATGGCCCAGAGTCGGATGCCAGTCGTAGTATTCCGGGTTGTCCGGATGCCGCACGAACGAAATCTTCTCGTGCGTGTAGCCCTCGCTGGGCCCGAAGTTGGCGTTGGGCGTTTCCTGGGCGATGTCGATCAGGCCCGACAGGTATTGGTTCTGCACCTGCCACGTGTTGCCCCAGTTTTCCGTGTTGTTCCACGGACGGTAGAAACCGTCTTCCGTCGTCTGCAGGTGGAAGTCTTCGGGCAGCATGCCCGGATAGATGTCGATCGGCGTGTTTTCGTTGTAGCCGGGGATGTCGAACGCCCGGTGGTTCATGATGTTGTCGAAATAGACCCGCAGCCCGAAGCGGTGCGCCGTGTCGATCAGCCGCAACAGCTCTTCCTCGGTCCCGTAACGCGTCCGCCCGCCGGTGCGCTGCGTGTTGCCCCCGATGTCGAACGGATCCCACAGATCGTAGCCCACGGACAGGTCGCCGCTGGCCTTTTGCGGCGGGGGCAGCCACAGCGACGTGAATCCGCTCTCGGCGATCTCCGGAACCTTGTCGGCGATTTCCTGCCAGCTCATGTTGAAGAACTGGAGCATGACTTCCGCCTGCGCGCGGGGCGCGCCCGCCAGCCCCGCGAAAAGAAGCCCGCATCCCAAGATTCGCCGCCACCTGTTTTTCATCGCACGGTCCCTATTCAACACCCTACCCGACGCTCGCTCCGCCGGCCGGAAAAATCCAGCCGTGAAACGCTTTACCAGAACCTTACCCCCCCGCCCCCGGCCTGGTCAACCCCATTTCCCCCGCCTTTTGCGGAAAATCGCGGCTGGCCGCGCCGAAAGCATGGCCCATGCGCCCGCCGCTGGGCGTCCGGATTTTACGTAGCGTGGAAAAAAGTTTTCCACGGTGTGGAAAAATCGGCCAACGTTTTTGACGCTCCGTTCGCGGAGCCTCACTCGCTCGCCGCGCACAGCGCGGCGCTATAGACCTCGCGTTCGCCCTGCGCCTCACCGGCTTGGGCTCGGTACTCGGCTATTTCCGTAGCGTGGAAAAACCGGGGGGCGGGCCCAAGCCAAGCCTGCGGCGGGTCAAGCCGCGAGCCCCGTGCCAAGGAACACGGTCCGGAGAACTTCCTCAGGGCTGGTAGAGCGGGATCTTGATGCGGTAGTTCCGGATGTCGGGCAGCGCGTTGGTGTCCGTCCAGGTCGTGCTGTTCGACGTGGCGACGACCGTGGCCAGATTGCTCCATTCCATGCCCGGCGCGGTCAAGACGTCGTCGAAGGATTGGATGTTGTAGGTGCGGCCGGAGACGGACTGGAAGGTCACCTGGACCGTGTTGCTCGACAACACCATCCGGCTTTCCCAGCCGATGTAGCTGCCGGGCGAGTCCGGATCGGTGTTGGCGACCCACTCGGAGTAGTTCGGGAATCCGTCTTCGTCCCAGTCGCCGTCGGCCGCGTTGGTGGTCGAACCGAATTTGAGGAGTTCCCAATCGTCCGGCATGCTGTCGGCGTCGGCGTCCCACGGCACCGTGATGACGACCGCGGCGGAGGTGACGCTGTTGCCGTCGTCGGCGGTGAAGGTTGCGTTGGTGTAGACCTGGTCGTTCGTGCGGCCGCCCGTGCCGAGCGCGGTCACGTGCCAGCTGAAGATGCCGGTCGACTCGCTGAAGGTGGCGACGTGGGCGCCGCCGGTCGGCAGGTTCGTGGCCGACAGCGCGGTGGAGGGGCTGTCGTAGTCGATGGCCGCGACGGTGAAGCTCGACGTGGCCCCCACCGGCATGACGTACGGGCCTTCCGGCGTGAATTCAAGCACCGGCGGTGCGTTCGATCCGGTCTCCGAAGAAGCCAGCTCGATGGTGAACGCCAAGGCGTCGGTGCCGACCAGTTCCACCTGGCGGGTCTGGGCCTGGTTGTGCATGTCGACCGTGTTCCACGTGTTGGACATGTCCGTGGCGGCGGTATTGATGCTCCCGGTGGCCACCACCAGTTCGACCGTGCTGGCCAACCCGTCGAGCGGACGGATGGTCGAAACCCACAGCGACGAAGTCCCGGTCACCTCCTCCGCCAGATTCCGCTGGCCCGTCCGCAGCAGCGCGTCGAGGTCCGGCGAGAGTCCGTTGCGGACGTACAACGTCTTGCCCGGCATGGCGTAGGACACCGCGAAGACGTTGGTGCCCGCGCTCGCCAGGGAAATCGTCTTGCGGATGCCCGCGTTCGAGAACGTCACCGAATTGGCGTCCGTGGACACCGTGTACAGATCGCTGACGTGGTTCGTGGAGCCGTCCCACCAATCCTTGAGCGCGGCGGTGCGGTGCGCCCCCACGGCGCCGTCCACGACGTTGTCGGCCCCCTCCTCTTCCGTGCCGGAATCCGGCATGGACACGAAGTTGCCGATCATCTGGACCACGTTGGAGCCGTTCTTCTGCCAGGCGCCCACCATCCGGCCGCCGCTGCGTTCGAAGAGGGCCATGACCGCGTCGTTGCGCAGGATGGTTTCGTTTTCGCCGTCCAGATCCACGTCGGCGGTCGCCGTTTCCAGGCCGGTGGTGCTCTCCGCCCAGTCGTCCACCGCGGAATACAAAGCCGCCATGCGGGTCTGGCCATGCGCCTTCCACGCGAATCCGGCCAGGCCCTGCCAAGCGGACGCCGGGTTCGCGTAATCGCCGAAGCTCCAGCGCGACAGGTCGCCGTTGTCCTCGCTGTGGAACGCGGTCTCGAACGCAGAGGCGAACAGCGTTTGCTGCGCCAGGCGCTTCACGTCGGCGTTGGCGATGGACTGGACCGTCGCCCAGGCGTTGGAGAGCAGGCCGTTGGTCAAGGAGCCATAGGGGGTTCCCGACGGCAGGCTCGTGCCGGTCCGCACTTCGTACACCTTCGCCGCGAGGCTTTCATGCCGGCCGGAGCCGTAATACCAGTTGTCGTAGTCCTCGTTGCAGGCGTGATGCACCCAGTCCTGGGATTGCACCCCGTTGGTCAACGCCAGGTTGCGCTCGACCACGTCGCCGTCCAGCACCTCGTCCAGCGTCACGGCTTTGATCCACGGATGGTTGGCCATCCAGCGGAGATTGAGATCGTAGGCGTCGGCGTTGTCGTTGTCGGCCAGGTCTTCCCACATGTAGAAGATCGTGGAGAGCTGGTCGCCGCCGGCCCGGGCGCGGCGGTTGAACAGCTGGCGCAGGTCCGTCGGCAATCCGTTGTCGGTGTTCTCGTAGCGGTAGTCGTTCGCGGCGGTGGCGATGACGAACGCATCGATGGACGGCCAGTCTCCGCCCGGATTTTCGAGCCAGAGGCGGTTGATCTTGTAGGCATTGTCGCCCAGCGCTTCCTCGCGCCCGAACCAGTCCAGCAGGTGCGGCGTCTGGTCCAGCACCGTGGCCCGGAAGCCCAGGTTCGTCCTGACCTGCTTGAGCGTCGCGGCGTCCGCCACGCGCTCGGGGATCCAGAACACGTTGGTGGACACCACGCCGCTGGTGGTCGAACCGCCGTAGATCTCGTTCAGGATTTCCGTCGACAGCTCGACGTTCTCCCGGTTGAAGTCCGGATCGAAATACTTGAGGACGTGGTCGGCGAACGTGCTGCCCAACAAACGGAACGTGCCGGCCGCGACTCCCGCGCGGATCTGTTCGTTGAGTCCCGGGCCGGAATACCAGGTGTTGGAGTTCCCCACCTTGGCCCATTCCAGCGCCATCGCCAGGGTCGGCGTGACGTGCAGGTTCAGCGCCGCGTTCGTGTAGATGTTGTGGATCTTGACGGGACGCTGGTAGCCCGCGCCGGAGCCGTTGTCCACGATGTTCTGGATCGTGTGGCCGGGCTCGACGGCCTGGTTGCCGTGCGCCAGCAAGGCCACCTTGGCGTGCTGGCCCAGATTGTTGAACACGTAGCCGCCCGACGTGCGGCCGACGCAATACTGGAAGTAGCCGTTCGCGGCGATGTAGTTGTAATCCTGGTAATAATCCGAACACAGCCAGTCGTCGCCGATGGTGTCGGCGAAGTCGTTCAGGCCGCCCTTGTCGCCGGCGCCGCCGTCGTCCCCGGTGAAGTCGCGGGTCGTGTACACCTGGAACTTGAGATTGTCCGGATCGCCGTTCCAGCCGGCGGCCACCAGCGCCGTGCGGTCGATGCTCCACGCCACGGCGTCCAGTTCGGAGTTGAAGTAGGCTCCAAAGAACCCGCCGGCCGCGGAGACCACGCCCGCGGCGGACAGATCCCCGCCGATGTCGGTCGTGTTGCTGGAAGGATTCTCGTCCACGTACAGCACGCCGCTGGCGCTGTCGTAGACCCCGACGCACGCGTTCCACTGCATCAGGCTGCCGGCGTTGACCTGGTCGGGCAGGTTCACTTCCCCGCCGGTGCCGTAGGTGCCGAAATTCATCGCCACGTAGACGTTCAGCGAACTCTCCTCGGCATAGGCCTGCAGATCGGCGAAGTCCACGCGGAAGTACAGCTTGTCGTCCCCGCCGCCGGCCGACGCCCCGCCGTCGTGGAAGTAGAACGCCATCATGTCGCGCGAGCTGTTGTAGCCGTCGCCCCAGCGGTAGATGTCCGAGGAGTTCCCGCCTTGGTCGTAGTTGTCCAGCGCGATCAGGTCGTCCAGCGTCCAATCCATGAATTCCCGGTAGAACGTGGTGTCGTTCACCGTGCCGATCGCTTCGCCCTGGCCGATGACGATGGCGCCCTCCCCGCCCGGATTCGAGACGGAATCGTCCGCCAGCGGATCGGTCCCGTTCTGGTATTCGAGCAAGTTGACGTAGTCGTTCGTCTGGCCGTACGCGTCCAGATAGGTGTCCCCGTCCGGATTGCCGTTCGGACCGTTGACCGTTTCCCCGGCCGTCCGAGTCGTCATGTTGGTCGTGCCGTCGTCCAAGGGATCGAAGCCGTAGCGCACTTCCCAGCCGTCGGGCAAGCCGTCGCCGTCGGTATCCGGCTCCAGCGGATCGGTTTCCGTCCAGTACTCGCCCGCATCCCAGACGCGGTTGGAATTCGAGTCGCCGTCGATCCGGCCGTTATAGTTCTTGTCCTCGCCGTAGCCGTCGCTCAAACCGTCGTCGTCGCTGTCGGCAAGCTCGGGCGAGGTTTCGGTCCAAGTCTCCCCGGTGTTGATGTCCCCGTCCGGCCAGTCGCGGGCATACCAGGGATCGTACGAGGTCGGTAGGCTTTCGCCGTCGCCGTCGACCCAGCCGTTGTGGTTCGCGTCTTCCACGCCGTCGGGAATGCCGTCGTAGTCGGTATCGGCGTTGGCGGGATCGGTCGCCGACCCCTGAACCCGCTTGGCGCGGTATGCGCCCGTGCCCGCCGCGTCGATGTCCGGCATGTCGCCGTAGTTGTCCAGGGTGTTGTAGAAGGGCGGATCCAGGTCCGGCAGGAAATTCTTCCAGCCGTCGCCGTTGGTGTCGACGTTGGTGTCCGTGCCGGAGACCGGCCAGCGCACGCCCAGTTCCAGGCCGTCCGGCAAGCCGTCTCCGTCGCTGTCCGGGGAATCGTCCCGGCTCTGGCCCGTGGAGTGGTACGCGAACACCTGGGCTTGCGTCCAGGATTCGTCGGTGGTGGCCGGCAACGCCGCGCTGGTGCTTTCGTTGGTGTTCACGATGCCGTCGTCATCCCAGTCCGCGTCGTTCGTGTCCGAGGTGGAGGCCAATTCCTGGAACCGGATGGTCGCGTTGCGCGTGGCGTTGTTGGTGCCCGCGCTGAACTCCGTGCCGTTCGTGTCGGCCCAGACGTAGGCGTTGAAGCGGTAGGAACCCGCGTTCGTCACCGTCCAGGTATAGGTCCACGTCTTGCTGTCGCCGTTCGTCGAGATGGCAGCGAGCACCGCGTTCGTGGCGGAATAGCCCGGCGGATTGCTGAACGAGATGGCCGTGTTGGTGGCCGCCGCGTCCGTCTGCAGGACGATCGGCGTTTGCCGCAGCGCCGGATTGGTGGCGATGACGGAAGCCGGCACGTCGGCCAGTTCGATGATATAGGCCGCGCCGTCGCTGTCGGTTTCCGGCGGCGTGGTGATCAGGATGGTCGGCAGCAGCGGTCCGCGGTGCTGCACGAGGCGCGTCGCGGCCTTGTTGAACGTGCCGTAGCCGTTGCTGTTGGTGTATTCCACGCGCACGCCGTACAGCCAGCCGTCCTGGCCGTTGTAGACGTTCGGCATGTCGAAGGTCAGCGTGTTCAAGCCTTCGCCGGCCACGCCCCAGTCCCAGCTATGGCCGAAGTTCAGCTCGGAGGCGTCGATCAACTCCCCGCGATTGGTCGAACCGTTGGCCGTGGAGTTCACGTAGACCTTCGTCCGGTCGAAGATCTCCTGGTCCGTCAGGCCGCTGGCCATCCGGGCCGTGTACTTGACGCGCAGCTGCCAGCCCGCCTCGACCATCGTTCCGTCCGCGGACGGCCAGTCGTAGAAGAAATCTTCCGCGTCGCCGTAGGTGTCGAGCGTGCGGACGATCTGCGTGAAGTGGCCGTTGGTCGGGTTGTCCGCCGCCGGGTCGCTGCTCGACCACGCGTTGGTCGCGCTGCTCGACCATTCGCGCAGGCGGATGCGCACCGTGGCGCTGTTGCTGGCCGGGATCCGCGCGTAGTTGAACCGCCACAGTTTCGGGAAGTCCGTATCCTGGCACATGGCCGTGGACCACGGCGAGATGGCGCTGGCCTGCGCCCATTCGACCACGCCGTTGGTGTTGAGCCCGTTGCCCGCGCCGTCGTTGCCGTCGTTGACGTCCACGATGTGATACCAGACGTCGCGCACCGACGAATCGGTCTTCAGCACGAAGCCGTATTCGCTGCCGCCGATGGAGGTGTCGTTGGTCGCCGGATAGATCAATTGGCCCTGCGGTGTTTCGGTATCCAGATAGAACGTCTGGCGGAAGGTGCTGTAGATCGCCGCCCGGCCGTCCCGCTCGAGGAACGCGCGGATCGTCAGCAGGTGCAGGCCGTCCGCCAACCCGCCCGTCGTCCAACTGGCGTAGTCGTTGTGCTTGTGGAACGACTTCGTCGTCAGGTCCTGGGCGTCCGAGGCCCACTCGCCCAGCATCAGCTTCTTCTTGGCCACGTTGAACGCGCTGCTGGGGAACACGGTTTCCCAGTCGGTGCCGCTGCCGTCCGTGCCTTGTCGGTGCGCCGCGCCGATCTTGTAGCGCAGCACCGTGCCGTTGGCCGGCTTCGGCCACTGGAACCGCCACCAGCTGTTGGACTCCCCGTCCACGTTGTAGCACCACGCCCCAGCGACCGCATGGACGCTGGCCATTGTACCGTCCCCGCCCGCGCCTTCCGGCCAATCCGCGCCGTTGGTCGTGTAGTACAGGCTGGCCACCGTGCCCGCCACCTTCGGGGTCTTCGCCCAGACCACGGCGGAAGTCGCCGTCAGATAATACTGGTTCGTCGCGACGTAGTTGGTCGCGCCCGCGAAATCGCCGGCCACCGCGATATCGTTGAAATAGTAGTTGTGGTTCGAGGTGCTCCCCACCTGCCAGCTCCAGAACCGGATCTGGGTCGCCGGCGCCGCCAGCGTCCACACGAAATTGCTCGTGCCGTTGATCGTCAGCACCACGTTCGTGGCGCTGGTGAACGCGATCGAGGCCGATTGGGCGGCGCTGCTCCAGCCGATGCCCGTCACGTTCGTGGCCCCCACGCCGCGCAGTTCGTAGGTGGAACCGCCGCCCACGAAAATGAGTTGCAGCAGATCCCGGTCGCTCGCGTCCATCAGCGCCCAGCCCAGGCTCTTGTCCGTGGTGATCCAGTTGTGCTGATAGGTGAAGGAATTCGTCTGCCCCGCCGCCAGCGCCGCGGGAAATTCCGCGGTATATTGGGCGAAGCCGGCATCGCCGGACCACAGTCCGATCGAATCGCTGCCGAGGTCGTTGTTGTATTCGCTGTCGCCGATGAAATACGTGCCGCCGCCGCTGGTCGAATAGGCGCCGTAGGTCGTCGCGTTGTTATAGGTCACCGGACCGAAGCCGCCGCCGCCCCCGTCTCCGGGCGTGCCAGCCGTCGGATCATGATAGATCCAGCCCAGTTCGCCGCAGCTCGTGCCGTAGTCGTTCGAGACCGACGACGGGAAATTGGTGGCGTTGGACGAGCCGATCGTCACCTGGTAGCTCGTGGCGCCCTCGGACCCGATCTGGCAGTGCGCGGTGTCGGCCGCCGCGTATTTCTCCGGCCAGATGCGTTGCGCGAAATTCACCCCTTCGAAGCCCAGGAATATGTCGTCGGCGATCGCCGGCGGATTGTCGCGCAGATCGCCCAGCGCGTTCGTTTCGCCGTTCAGGTCCATGCCGCCGTCCAGCCGCATCAGCACGTTGTTCGCGGAACCGTCCACGCGCGCGCGAAAGACCACGCTGGTGCCCGCGGTGATGCGCGGGACGTATTTCGTATAAGCGTAATCGGTCACGTTGGTATCCGTCAGGCCGTCGGGATTGAAAGCGGGATCGCCGTCCACGCCGTCTTCGCGCTCGATCGCCACGACGTCCGCCATGGTCCCGTTTTCATAGACGGTGATCACGTCGCCCGGCCAGAGCGTGCTGGGATCGGGATTCTTCCAGCCGAACACGTAGTAGGCGTTCGCCGGCACCTGGTGGGAGGAGAGATCGGAGGCGTAGGTGTAGAAATGCTCTTCCCAGCCGATGTACGGAACGTCGGCGTACTGGTAGAGATAGGCGTCGTCGCCGCCGGCCGTATGCGCGAAACTGAGGTTGGCCACCCCGCCGGCGGGCAAGGCCTGGCCGAAATCCCAGCCGGCGTTGGCCAGCACCAGCATCGTCGCCGTGTCGGCATCCGTGCTGCCGCCCTGCCGCCAGTCGTGTCGTTCCCAGGCGACAAAACTGCTGGCGCTCCAGATGCCCTTCTGCCAGCCGCGGGCGAAGTTTTCGTTCAACTGCAGCAGGTTCGGCATCCGGTAATCCGCCCATTGTCCCAGGAACGCCGTGTCCGCCCAGCGCGGGAAGGCGCCGCCCGAGCCGGACAGCGTGGCGGCGTGGTTGTTGCCGTCGGTGTAAAACAGGCCCATTCCGTCGCGCAGCATGTAAAAGGCCTGCTCCAGCGAGCGCCGGTCGTAGCTTTGGGGCACGTTGTCGTGGCTCTGGCTGTGCATCACGCCCGTGTCCGCGCTCAGGCCGCCATAGCCGGCCGCATCGTAGCCGCTCAGACTGTAGCTGGAAATAGCGTTCACCAAGGTGTTCCGCAGCGGATTGTCCACCAGCCGCATGCCCGCCGCGATGTACCCGTCCAGGCTCGGGGGCGAGCCCAGATGCTCGCCGAACAGCATCGCGTCGTCGCGCGGATTGTCCTCGCTGAACACCGTGTCGCGGTGGTTGCTCCAATCGCTGTAGCCGTGGGTCATGTTGTACTGCCACTGGATGTTGCCGCAGTAGCCCGCCGAACTGGCGTCGTCGCCCCACGCCCCGAAGAAATACCACGGCACGTGCTTCACCGCGTCCAGCCGGAGTCCGTCGGCATGGGTCGTGGCCATCATCCAGCGCACGTTGCGGCACAGGTAACCCCCGACGTCTTCCTTGTAGAAATTGGCGTATTGCTGGATCAGTCCCGCGGTGATGCCGTTGCTCGGCCCGAATCCGACCCAGACGTTGCGGTCGGAACCCAAGTCGCCCATGCCGTAGGCGTCGTAGTCGAACGCGGGGTTGTTCGTGTTAGGCAGGTGATCGTAGAATTCCGGGTTGTCCGGATGCCGCACGATCCACGGTTTGTCGTGGTCGTCCCCTTCGTTGGTGCCGAAGTTGTCGTTGGGCGTTTCGTGCGCGATGTCGATCAGGTCCGACAACCCCAGGTTCATGACCTGCCATTCGCTGTTCCAGTCGCGGCAGTTGTCCCATTTGCGATAGAACCCGTCCGACGTGCGGCGCAGGTGGAAGTCTTCCGCGACCAGGCCGGGATACACGTCCACCGGCGTGCTTTCATTGTACCCCGGCACGTCGTAGGCCCGGTGGTTCATGATGTTGTCGAAATACACGCGGATGCCGAACCGGTGGCACAGGTCCACGAGGTTGTGCAGTTCCGCCTCGGTCCCGTAGCGCGTCGTCCACGTGCCGCGGTAATCCGTGCTGCCCAGATCGAACGGATCCGTCAGGTCGTAGCCCACCGAATAGCCGCCGTTGGCTTTCGCCGGCGGCGGCAACCAGAGCGAGGTGTAGCCCGCCTCCGCCAGTTCCGGCACTTTTTCGGCGATCTGGTTCCAACTCGCGTTGAAGTACTGCAGCATCCCTTCGGCTTGCGCAACAACCGGCAAAAGAATGCTGGCCAAACAGAGCCCGGACAGTTTCCGTCCCCAACCCCGCCGCGAAAAAAGACCTGATTTCATCTGTGCACTCCTCTGCGCCCTTCCATCGTCGGCAACGACCCGCCGAGCCAACGTCGCACGGCGGCTCCCAATTCTCCGCTTATCATACGTCCATCCCCGACTCACCACAACGCAAAAACGCTTCACTTGGCGGGAAATTCCGGGCCATCCCCCACCCCTTAAAAAAACGCTTCGTTTCTTTTGCCCTTGTGCGCGGCGTCCCCTTCCCCTATATTTGATTTGGATCATCCGAAAAGGATGGGTGCATGATGCGTAAAATCCTTTTACGAAGTCTAATGGTATGCCTGCTGGTGGCCTTGTGCGCAGGGGCTTACATGGGTTGGCGCTCCTTGGGCATCTTCCAGACGGCCTATGGAGGCTTCCAGCATTTGCGCTATCTCCTGGAATCCGGGGAAACGCTGGAGGGAGTGCCGGTCGACGACGTGCTGTCCGACAACTATTTGCTCTCCCTGTTCGGCGACAACCCCGAATTGGTCGAACGCTTGAAAACCGTCGTCGATCTCGGCATGGCGACGGACGCCAACCTCAAACTCGGCAACGTGTCGGTCATGATCGTCACCTACCGCAAGGGCGAAGACAACAAGATCTTCGATGCGGCCATTTATGCCGTGGGCGGCTTCCCCGACCCCAAGAGCAAACGCCTCGGCTTCCATTCCACCGGTTATTTCCGCGAGGAGGTCGATTCCGACCTGTGGATTTCCGGCAATTCGCTGATGAACCTTTTCGGTCGCGACATCATCGTCTTTTGCGAGCAGGACAAAGCCGAAGCCCACATGGCCCTCCTGTACGATATGCTGAACGGCGGCATCTTGCCCTTGGCCCAGCGCATCGTGGAAGCCCCCGTCCATTACGCCATCGTCTTTCCCGATCCCAAGGAGCTCGCTCCGCCCAATCTCCGCAACAGCCTCCAGACCGTCATCATCAAGGGGGAAATGACGGCCGACACCGGGAAGACCGAATTGATGCTGGTCAGCCCCTCCGCCGTGGCCGCCTATCAGGTCTTCACCATCACCAAGGACTTGCGCAAGCTCGCTTCCATCACCTTCCACGACAAGTTCAGCGGCTACGTCAAGGAAATGTCCTGGGGCAAGATGAACGACGTCTGGTGGGCCGTGGAATACAGCCAGCTGCTCGATTCCATGCAATTGCTCCAGGACCAAGTCCTGGTCGTCGCCAAAACCGAATACGATCGCACCAAAAACAACGCCATCCTGAAGACCGTCGAGCGGGCCGGCCGCGACATCGCCATGCAGAAATCCTTCCTGCTCGCCGGCGATCTGCCTTGGGAATTTGCCTACCGCGACAAGGACAATCCTTCGGGCGGTTATTGGAGCCAAGAACATCGGTGGGGCTCCGAATGGCCGCTGGGAGAGGAAGGCATCCAGACCCCCGGCTCCATCGCGGCCGCCGCCGAACGCGAACGCCTCCGAATCCAGGCCGAACAAGAAGCCGCCCGCGCCGCCGAGCTCAAACGCACCGGAGCAGAAAACGCCCAGCCCCCGGCCGCCACTCCCACCCCCGCACAAAGCATCTGAATTTCATGATTTTCCTCCGCCTGCCCTCCTCCAGTCGTTCCCCCACCCTTGTGCTTCTCGGGTTCCTGCTGTGCGCGGGCTCCGTCTCGGCCCGCGATTTCTCCGTCCGCACCCTGTCCGCACCGGAGGGCAACGCCCGGCAACCCACCATCAGCGAAACCGGCCTCGTCGCTTGGCAGGGCTATACCGCGCATATCGGCATTGCCCCCCTCTCGGTGCGGCCCGACGTCTTGAGCAGCGACATCGGCGCCACCGTCTCGGACATCTACGTCTGGAAGGATGGTGAAGAGATCCAAAACGTCACCGCCGGCGATGAGCGCATCACCGGTCGCAGCCAGCAACCCACCGCCGTTGGCGATTCCGTCGTCTTTCTCGCATGGTTCCGGGACGATGCGACGGGCGGCTATCCGTTCAAGCTCAACGTCCCCCAGAAAAACGACGAGATGAAACTGTTGGAATCCGACTATCCCGACCTTTTCGACCCGCCGCAAGACGCCCTGCTGACCGAACTCAATAGCGTCGACACCAACGCCCTGCCGGAGGTCGCTCAGGCGGCCGAAACCAATGCCCTCAACGACAACAAGCAGGTTCAAATGTGGCGCGGCTCCGGAAAAGCCGGCGACGTCGCCGTGTATCGCCCCGGCAAAGGCATCGAACGCATCACCCCCGGCACCCGGCATTTCTGTTCCCCCGTCATGTCCGAAGCCGGCATCGCCTTCCAATGCGCCCGCGGCTGGCCCTACGGCTATGAAATGCTCGCCTGGCGCCCGGAAGCCACCAATCTCGTCCAGATCTCCACGAACTATTTCTACGCGCTCAACCCCGATATCCACGGCAACGAGCTCGTCTTCCAGGCCTGGGACGGAAACGACTACGAAATCTACCTCTATCGCTTCGACACCGGCATCCTCGAACAACTCACCAACAACCAATTCGACGACATCGCCCCCGTGGTCTGGGACGGACGCGTGGCGTGGGTCGCCCACCCCACCGTTTCCGCCGAAATCTTCTACCTGACCGACGGCGTCATCCGGAAAATCAGCGAAGGCACCTCCGACAATGCCGCTCCGTCCATCTGGAACGACAAGGTGGTGTGGCAGGGCTACGACGACACCGATCTGGAGATCTACTACTTCAACGGCCGCCGCACCATCAAGCTCACCAGCAACACCTGGGACGACATGACGCCCAGCATCCGCGACAGCCTCATCGTCTGGATGAGCTACGTGGACAACTGGGACGCCGAAATCATGGCCTTCGACTTGAGCGACAACATCGCCGTGCAACTCACCAACAACGAATTCGAAGACGCCTTTCCCCAGACCGCTGCCGAGCGGATCGTCTGGCAAACCACCGGCGCCGAGGGCACGACCATCCAACTGGCCGAACCCGAGGCCCCCCGTCAAGCGCCCGTCGATTGATCGCGCCCGAAACCCGATCGGCGGGTTGACAACTTCAGGCCGTTCCCTTAGAGTCCTCGCGCGATTTGATTTTGGCGGGATAGCTCAGTTGGCAGAGCGGAGGACTCATAAGCCTTAGGTCGCCGGTTCAACCCCGGCTCCCGCCACCACTTTAAACCCCTTGTAAATGCTGCATATAATGCACTTTTACAGGGGTTATTTCATTATTTTGCCAAGCGCCCGAAAGTGCCACAAAATGGCCGTAAATGCCCGGGCAGGTGTCAAGTAAGTGTCAAGTAAACCAAAGTCGGACGGAATATCGGCCCGCATACGGTGCCAACAGCAGCGGTTTGGCTCTGCGCACAAACATCTGACGCCCAAAACCTCCTTTGTTCAGGGCTATATATGAGGAATAGGACTTTGGGCAGGTACAGCCCTACCCCCGCCTACGCTTGTGCGGTCGCCTCACCACGCCCCGCCTCATGATTTCATACCACGCGAGTCCGACGCTGCCCCCGCCACGCCGGCCATCCTGGATCCGTGCAAAGGCATCCCGCCACGCCTTTGCCCCTACGCGCGCTCCGGGAAACTATCCGGACCGATGACATGGTCCCCGCAGAAGTCTTCCAGTCCACGCAGCAGGATCTCGACCCAGGCCAGCCCCGGGCTCAATCCTGTCCGCTCGGGCTTAGTCTTTCTGGCTGCCACTCGCATCTTGCCCCGTTTCTCGGCCTTGGGAGCACGTCGGTTGGCCCGGATGCGCTCAAATGCTTCCTGCCAGGCCTTGAGCTCGTTCCGGCCAGCCTTCTCCAGGTAGGCCGTCCAGACCGCGTCCAGCACCCGCGAACGCACCATCGTCGCAATGCGCAGATAGAGAGGATTGGGCGACGGGTAGCGCCTGGGTAGCCGGTTGCGCATGGAGTGGTTGTGCCAGACCATGTAGAGCGCGGCCTCGAAGACCCGTTCATCTTCGTATTTGACCTTGGACCCCTGGGCCGGCTTGTGCTTCGACGGCAGATTGGCGATCTTGGGCCAGGCCTTCTCGATGCGCCTCTGTACGACGGTCCATTTCATGGCCGCACTCTACCATCTCGGCCCGGCCGGTGTCACGCCCGCACGGGCTACCTGGCCGTCAAATTGGCTGACAGGGGCCCTATTCGCCTTTTCGGCCGCCGCCTCTGCTGTATGATGCCGCCATGAAACTGCCTGCCGACTGGAAGTGGTATGCGGCTTTGGCCGTCTTCGTGCTCTTCACTGCCTTGGTCTTCTGGCTGCCACGGCCCCAAGCAGCGCCAGCGACCGCACAGAACCCACTTTCGCCTAACGTCACGGCCGCCACGCCCCCAGCCCGGCCGGAACCCACCGCGGCTGAGCGGGAGAACATGCTATATTACACGGTCCAGGATGACGACACGGTGTACAGCATCGCTCGCCTGTTCGTAATCGAGGAGGCGGACCTGCGGTGGGCCAACCACATCCCGGAGGGCGGCGAGTTTACATCTGGGGACACGATATGGGTGCCGGCTCCATGAAAGCCCGCCCTGCGTTCAAGGAGTGAGTTTAAGCCGAATGACCTTACGCCCACCGCTTTCCAGCGGCACCGAGATGCTGCCATCGGGGTTGACGGTATGGTTCGTGATCTGCCGCCAGTTCCATACCCCGCCAGGAAGCAACACGCAGTCGGCCCACTCGACGGCATAGCCGCTGTAGCCATTCGATTCTGCACTGAAGACGAAGTTGCTGCCCGTTGCCGACATGATGGCCAATCCCGGCGTTGCAAGATGGACAATGTGGACATAGGCCTCTCCTCCATACGCACCCACGACGACCGCGCTCCCCACATCGGCACCCGCCCGGATCGTGGCAAGGGCGTATATGTCGATCGTACCACCCGCACCACCAAAACCGCCGCCGATGCCGGCAGCGCCAGTGGCACCCGTTGCGGTCACGGTAGACGAATCCGCGATCAAGACGGTCCCGCCCGGACCGCTAAGCCCTCCGCCGATGCCAGCCCCGTAGTCGCCGCCCGTACCCGCGACTACCGCGTTGCCGCCGATGGTGACATTGCCACCGCTCCCGCCCGATCCGCCGCCGATGCCTGCGCTGTAGAGACCGCCCGTGGCCGCCACAGAAGCATTATCGCCTATGAGGATCGTCCCCCCGCTCCCGCGCTGGCCGCCCCCGAGCCCTGCCCCGCCGGCACTGCCGCCCCGGGCTTGGACAACGGCGCTACCACCGATGGTCACGAGGTTGGTCGCCCCTCCGTATCCGCTCCCGATGCCCGGCCCGTAGTCTCCGCCCGTGGCATCCACATGGGCCGTACCTTCAATGGCGACATAATTACATGCACCACCCGAGCCTCCACCTATGCCAGCAGCGTTGAGGCCGCCAGTGGCCTGGATCATGCCACCGTGGAGATCGATAGTTCCGCTGGCTTCGCCCTGCCCTCCGCCTATACCAGCCCCACCTGAACCGCCTTGGGCGATCAGAGTGGCCGTGCTGTTGCTCATGATCGACAGCGTAGAACCCGGTGTTAGATGTATGCCCGCATGGTCAGCGCAACTGGTAAACCGATTAGTTCCCGTGCCCAAGAGGGTCAGATTGACGGAAGAATTGCCGTTGATATGGAAGGCGCAGCCGTTGGATAGGACGACTGAGACGTTGATGAGCGTGATGTTGGCCTGGATGCCCGTCGCTACGGATATGGTGTTCGATATGGTTGAACCGGTGATGATGTAGTTGCCATTGTTGGTAATTGAAACCGATCCCACTCCAACGTCATAGATTGGCGGGCTGATGGCCGAATACTGGGCGGTTGCCTCGAAGTTGGTGACAATGGCGCCCGGATCTGCCGGGGACCAGCCCGTGAAGGAGTAGCCGGCGTATGGGACGATGGTGACAGATGGCAATGCTGCACCATGGTCGACCGACGTTACATAGGACTGGTTGGAGTTTGCCTCCACAATCCTGCCGTATACCCCTGGATGCAGAGTGACGGGATAGGCATAGATCGTCCAATGGGCAAAAAGAGTGCGATTGTAGGCACTGTTCATCGTGGTATTGGATGTAACCAGAGAGCCTGAAACGGGGTCCGTCCACCAACCGGCAAAGTGGTAATATTCGCGCGCTGTGGACGGCAATTCCCCGTATGCTGTGGCATAGGTCACAACTTTCGATGCCGGATTGGGGGCTGTACCTCCCCGGGCGTCAAAGGTCACCGTGTAGTCATTGGTTGTCCAGTTCCAGACGATTGACGACACAAGGTCCGTTAGGACAATAGGCCCGGTATTGGTCGTCAAACCAGTAGCAGGCACCGACCCCGTGCCTGTCCAGCCGGTCATGGTGTACCCGGCGACATTCCGCACGGTGGCGGTCACGGTGGCGCTCCAGCTATAGCTCGAATTGGTTCCTGCGGGAGGCGATGGCGAGCCCCGAGGCGAAGCAACAGCCAAGGAATAACTGCGGGTATCCACATGACCCGTACAGGTGCCGACCAGCTGGGTGGTCGTGCGATGGAATACGGCAAATCCCAGATCCGCCACATTGCCGTTCCAGTAGGTGCCGGCGTTCCAGACGATGGTCTTGGCAAGGCCGGGATAAATCAATACGCCATGGGCGCCCGTAATGCCGTTGGTGGGTACCGGGACGCCGGAGTTTTCGATCGCCAGCGAGATGGTCACGTAGTTGGTCATGTCGCTGAGCAGGTCATAGACGATGTCCACGATCTTGGTCCCCGGCCGCTGGACCGCCGTGACATTGGTTATTGAGAAGGCCGTGTCCCAGTTCCAGGTGATCGAAGAGTCCACATTGGTCAGCACGACCAAACCAGTGTTGGTGGTGGCACCAGAGTCTGGGATGGACCCGGTGCCGGTCCAGCCGGTGTTGCTCCAGCAGACGCCGGAGACAAGTGTTGTTCGCGCAACCGAGCAAGTCACCGATGCTCTCCAGGCATAGATATTGGTGCCCACCGCAGGGACTGGAGTCCCGCGCGCTGATACAACCGATAGTTTGTAGTCCCGCGAGTCCAGCAAGCGGCTTGCCGTTGTGGTTTGTGACGCCGGTATTGCAATTCGGAATCCGATTTTACTGGTTGGCTGGCTTGGAGAGTAGGAATAGCGGTATGCGGAACGGCATGATTTTGCAATGCTGATATAGCTTCCGCCCCGGACCATGCGATTGCTCCCAGCATCTGTGCCCGAAGGATCGGTTGCTTCATCACAGTGATCTGCATACCAATCTAAACACAGCTCCCACACATTCCCATGCAAGTCATATAGCCCCCAGGCATTGGGCATGTAGCTCCCAACCTTGTCCGTCCCACCATTGGTATCTACATCACTTGTATTGCTAGACCCCCCGTTATAGGAGTAACGACCTACTTCCGCCACACGTAAATCATTACTCGTACTAGTCAGATCGTATCCTGAATTTAAGGCATTCGTTGTACCAGCCCGACAAGCGTACTCCCACTGTGCTTCTGTCGGCAGATCGCATCGCAACCCCGTCTTTTGCCGCAGCATACCTACAAATGAGTTTGCATCCACATTGCCGCTAACCGGCCAATTTGTACCTACGGTCGCGCCTCGAATATCATTGTAGCTTACCTGTTCTACTGGGCGAAATTCGCGATAGGCGGCATTGGTGAAGAAACTGGGCCAATCATCCATTACCCGTTCCCAGTGCTTTTGCGTAACTTCATATACACCAATGTAATAGTCTTTGGTCAGCGTAACCGTATGCTGCATTTCGTTAGTAAGGCGGCCCAGTTCGTTAGTGGGCGACCCCATGGTATATGTCCCTGCCGGGATCCGTCTCAACACGAGGTTTGTGGTCTTGAAGCTATCGCTCCAACCGCCCACCGGGATGGAGCTGGGATATGAGACTGGATAATTGGTTGCTGCGGAACCCTGCGATAGGTCCACAACAAGGTAGTCTGGCGGCGTGGCAGATAAGGTGAATGACAGTTCCGCCAAGTTCCCGTTCCAATCCGTGCCCATGTTCCAGGCAATGCTCTTTCCCATGCCGGGCACGACATTCCCCACATGGCCGGACAAGTTGGTTGCCGCGATCGCTGCCTCCCCATTGCTGACAGCCAGAGAGATATACACGTTTGTGGCAGCACTGCTAATATCGTACTGGATGTCCACAATCTTGGTCCCTGGCCGCTGGGCAATATTGGTAATCAAAAACCACGGCTCCCAGTTCCATGTGATTGACGAGACGGGGTTCGTCAGTACCAAGCTCCCCGTCGTATTGGTCGCGCCCGTGGCCGGAATCGACCCCGTTCCCGTCCAACCCGTATTGCGCCACTTAATGCCGTCAACATATGACGTCTGCACATCCATACAGGCCACGGTGGAGCACCATGGATAAAGATTTTCTCCGTTTGATGGAGTTGGACATCCACGACTGGATGTTACTACTAGTTTGTAGTCGCGAGAGTCCACTTGGCAACTACCCAAAGCAACAAACTGCGTTTGGCTTGAATGGCGCACGGTGAAATCCAGCGTTGCGGCATTGCCGTTCCAGTTGGACCCAGCATCCCAGACAAGCGCCTTCCCCGCCCCCGGTGGGACTGAGCTGCCAAAATCACCGGTCAACCCATTTGTCGGTATGGCAACCCCATTGCTGGCCACCACCAGGGCGATGGGAACCGTATCGCCGAGTTCGCTGATTATGTCATAGGTGATATCCACCAACTTGGTGCCCGGACGCTGCACGGCGGCAACGTTCGTGATCGCAAACGGCGTGACCCAATTCCATGTGATCGTGGATGAAGTATTGCTCAGCGTTACCGCGCCCGTCGTGTTCGTCGTGCCGCTCGCTGGGATCGACCCTGTTCCCGTCCAACCCGTGTTGCGCCACCTGACTCCGGAAACCGTCGTTGTCGGAGCAACGGTGCAGAGTATCGTTGTCCGCCATGCATAGAGATTGGTTCCAGCCGGGGGCGCCGGAGAACCGCGAGGCGACACCACGGTAAGCTTGTAATCCCGCGAATCGACGGCCCCGCTTGCAGAAGAGAATAATTGCGTTTGGCTCGTGTGCCGGACGGAAAATGCCAGCGTCGCCACGTTCCCGTTCCAGTTGGGCCCCGCGTTCCATGTGATTGTTTTACCGGCCCCCGGAGAAACGTTCGCTCCAACATCGCCCGTGAGCCCATTCGTGGCTAGGACCACGCCGTTGCTCGTCACGACAAGCGAGATCGGCGCGGTGCTGGACACGTCACTGACGATGTCGTATGTAATAACCACGGTCTTGGCCCCGATCTGCTGGGCGGCCACCACGTTGGTGATCCTGAACGAGGTCTGCCAGTTCCAGGTAATCGACGACACCAGCCCGGTCAGCGCGACATTGCTTGTCGTGTTTGTAGACCCCGTAGAGGGCACGGAGCCCGTCCCCGTCCATCCCGTACACCGCCAGTTGACTCCGGCCACCAACGATGTCCGGGCCACCGAACAAGTTACGGACGAGCCCCACGCATAGAGATTTGTTCCGACCGCAGGGGAAGGAGTGCCCTGTGCCGAAGCCACGGCCAGTTTATAGTCTCGCGTGTCAATAGTCCTGCTCGTGGATGATACAAACTGGGTCTCGACCAAGTGCTTTACTAAAAAGACAAGACTGCCCACGTTCCCGTTCCAGTTGGCCCCGGCGTTCCATGTCATGACCCTGCCGGTACCCGGCAATACGCTCGTGCCAACCGCCCCGGTAGTAGCATTCGTGGGAATAGGCACCCCGTTGCTCGTCACGGTCAAGGCGATTGGAACGCTGTTGGTGACATCACTGACGATGTCGTAGGTAATATCGACCAGTTTCGTCCCCGCGCGCTGCGTCGCCTCGACGTTGGTGATCCCGCCAAAAGATGTCTCCCAGTTCCAAGTGATCGAGGAGTCCACATTGGTCAGTACGACCAAGCCCGTATTGGTAGTTACGCCAGAGGCCGGAATCGAGCCCGTTCCGGTCCAACCCGTGTTGCTCCAGTTGACACCGGATACAAGCGATGTTTGTGCAACCGAGCAAGTCACCGATGCCCTCCAGGCATAGAGATTGGTGCCCACCCCAGGGGTTGGAGTAGCGCGCGGCGTAATCACCATGAGCCGATAGTCCCGGGTATCAATCACAGCGGTAGCCGTGCCAAATATATCCGTTGTGGCTGCATAGGATAACGGCAGATTAACTCTCACCCCCAAAATTGCAGTCCTAGCTGTCGGGCCACCGGTCTCTCGATTGGCGGAACGACACTTATTTGCATTGCGGACATAAGCCCCGCCCCGAATCACTCGAACTGACGCTTGGACTGGGCCGTCCGGATCAGTTTCCGCCGAAAGGGAAGATGTATACCAATCCAGACACCACTCAAATACGTTCCCGTGCATGTCGTACACGCCGCAGGCGTTCGGCATATAGCTCCCCGCCTTTGCTGTACCTCCGTTTGTACCGACGTTGCTCGTGTTGTTGGACCCCCCGTTGAAATAATACCGTCCGACCTCTGCCATGCGCACATCGTTGCTGACACTGGTCAAGTCAAAGCCGGAGTTTAGGGCATTGGTCGTCCCCGCCCGGCAGGCATATTCCCATTGAGCCTCCGTCGGCAGGTCGAAGGACTGCCCTGTCTTCGCCCGCATCAGCCCCATAAACGAGTTGGTATCCACATTGCCGTTCGCCGGCCAGTTGGTCCCCTCCACTGCACCCCGAATATCACCGTAGCTGATCGTTTCTACCGGACGGGTATCCCGGTAGGTGGCATTGGTGAAGTAGCTTGGTCTAGTACCCATCACCAGTTCCCACTGCTTTTGCGTCACTTCGAACAGCCCGATATAGCAGTCTTTGGTCAAAGTTACTTCATGCTGCAGCTCGTCGGAGTCGCGTCCAAGCTCGTTGGTCGGCGAGCCCATGGTGAAGGTGCCCGCCGGAATCCGCCGCAAGACCAGGTTCGTGGTCTTGAAGCCGTCGCTCCACCCGCCCCCCGGAACAGAGTTCAGATATGTGACCGGATAACTTGCGGCGGCGGAACCCGTGCCAACATCCACCACCATATAGTCTGGGGGATGGGCCGAAACCGTAAATGTCAGATTCTCGGTATTCCCGCCCCAATCGCTCCCTGCATCCCAGACAATCGTCTTTCCCGCCCCCGGCAAGACATGCGCCCCAAAATCTCCCGCTGCGTTTGCAACCTGAACCGGCACATCGGCATTGTCGATGGAAAGCGCGATCGGCACGCCATTCGTTACTTCGCTGACGATATCGTATGTGATGTCCACCAGCTTTGTTCCGGGGCGTTGAGCCACCAAAAGATTGGTGATTATAAACGATGTTTCCCAATTCCATGTGATCGAGGACTCGAGGTTGGTCAACACAACAAGCCCCGTCGTATTCGTCGAGCCAGCGGCCGGGATCGACCCGGTCCCCACCCATCCGGTGCAGCGCCAGCTAATACCGGCTACCACGGTCGTTTGGGAAACTGAACATGTAGTCGATGCGCCGCGAGGATAATAACTTGCCCCTGCAACTGGAGATGGAGAACCCCTGGTGGAGTTGACTGTCAGCCGATAGTTTCGAGAGTCCACCCAGACGCTAGCGGCTGCCTGGCAAGCTTGCGGCGCGGAATCTATCGCCAGCAATGACACTCGAAACCCGAGGCCGTTTGCTTTATAGGAGGGGTATCGATTCCCCCGCCGAAACCCAGAACGGCAGTCTCCCGCATTGCTTGCCCATCCGCCGCCTCGCTTGACGCGATCCACCCCGTTGACAGCTCCAAACGGATCCGTTGTCGCAAGATTGTTTGTTTCATACCAATCTATACAGAATTCCCAAATGTTCCCATGCATATCGTACAAGCCCCACGCATTAGGCAAATAGCTTCCAACGAGGGCCGACCCTTCATTTGTATTGCTGTTCTCGGTATAACTTGCCCCTCCGTTGAAATAATACCGTCCGACCTCTGCCATGCGCGCATCATTGCTCGTACTGGTCAAGTCGTATCCTGAATTCAAGGCATTGGTCGTCCCCGCTCGGCATGCGTATTCCCACTGCGCTTCCGTCGGCAGGTCGAAGAGCAAGCCGGTTTTATTCCGCAATGCGCCCATGAACGAATTCGAGTCTACGTTATTGTTTGCAGGCCAGTTGGTTCCCTCTGCCGCACCCCGAATGTCATCGTAGCTGACCGTTTCAACCGGCCGGGTGTCACGGTAAGCTGCATTGGTGAAATAGCTCGGCCAAGTTCCCATGACCCTTTCCCACTGCTTTTGCGTCACTTCATACATACCAACGTAGTAATCCATGGTCAGGGTGACCGTTCGCTGTGTTTCGTTTGTCGGATTACGCCCAAGCTCGTTGGTGGGCGACCCCATGACGAACACTCCGGCGGGAATGCGTTGAAATATCATGTTGGTGGTCTTGAAGCCGTCGCTCCACCCACCTTCTGGCACAACTTCTGTGTGCGATATTTGATAATTAGTAGCCATAACACCCTCGGACAGATCCACCACCATGTAATCTGGAAGCTGGGCTTTTAGCTTGAACGTTAAATCCGCCGCATTTTCGCTCCAGTCTTGGCTCATGTCCCAGACAATAGCCTTGCCTGAACCGGGCCCGGTGATTCCAACATCACCCGTTAAGCTGACCGCTTCAACGGAATTGCCGGCATTGCTTACCGACAAGGTCACAAAGACATTGGTCGTGGGGCTACTGAGATCGTATGAGATATCCACCAGTTTGGTGCCGGTGCGTTGGGCTACCACCAGGTTCGAGATTGTAACCTGCGCCCATGCCCCCGAAGCAAGCCAGAGCAATGCAACTCCCACCAGTACGCCCGTCAGCCTGCTCTGTTTCATACGATGCTCCAACCCACCTGCTACATGGTCACAATGTCAACATATCCAGACAATAAAAGAGGCGCGGCAACTGCCACGCTCGCTTCGAGGGACTGGCACCCCTTTGGAGGAACATAAACAGAAGCCGCGCCTTATCGGCGCGTTTCCGCCAGTTCGTTCCTCCTATTCCAACTGCCAGTTTTCCAAGAGAGCGAATCTTGCGTTAACGCAAAATCTCTATTCCGGTCAGTGTCTAGCCTATAGCCATCTCCTCACTTCTCCTGCGGACACCCCTATCGGGCCACCTATCAGGATAACCAGCAGTATAAGACTCCCCAAGACCCTGCGATTCAAGCCAAATCACCCCATTCTGGGCGCTAGGACGCGATATAGGCCGTTTGGGCACCTCTGAACACCACCACCGGCGCTCCAGGAGACCATCATAGCCTCCAGGCGGTCGATAGCGCCACTGCCTGCCGCCCCTTTAACTCTCGTCGGCCATGACATGGAACGCGTTCCATGCTATGGCCAAGGCAACCCCATGCGCCCAGCACCAGATATACGCCTCAAAACAGGCAGGCGAACTGCCCCTCGGCCGTCTCCCCCATCTCCAGCGCGTCCCCGAGGGCCACGCCGCCCGTCTTCGGGCGCACGATGGGGCTGATCCACATGCGCTGCGCACCATCCCGGCACTCGTAGCGGACGACCAGGGCTTTGGCCGGGCGGTCCTTAAGCCGGGCTGTGGCGGCCACGGCCTGAGGGATGCCGGGAACAGCTGTTTCGGGTCAATGTGGCGATGTCGTTGTATTTCCGACCGCAATACTGGCATACGTATTCATCCTTCAGGCCACCTTCGTAGGGCTGATGCCGCCCGCGTCCATCCGGATGATGGCTGCATGTATTCCGCGTCAGGCTCGCCAAGTCGTGATACTGGTTGCCGCAGTTCTTGCAGAAGTAGGCATCGCTTTCTTGTCCGCCAAACAATTCGTGCTTTCCGCGCCCCTCTGGATGCCGGGAACAACTGTTCGCCAGAAGCGACCGTGCGTCTGAATATCCCGCCCCGCAATTCCTGCAATACACTTTGCTCATGATCATCCTCCAATGGAACCTATTGTAGGTAATCCAATCCACTTCGTCGAATATGGATTCCTGCCCTTGGCCTGGCTTTCGCGCTTCAGTGCCGTCCGTCATTCCTTCGTTAATCGTCGCAATAACAGTCGCGGCAGGACCGGGCACGCGGCGTTCTGGCGCAACCCTGCGCCTTCACCGCCGAGTTTTTACGGAAGGGATCCCGATTTCACCCCTAGTTTCCTTTGGCCCGAATTCCGGAATAAAATCCGGCTTGCCCTGTTTTGCCCAGAATTGGACGATTTTGGCGGTTTCCGCCGGCAATATGCGTGCGCCTTGAGCGCGAATTAAGCGTCCCGCCCTTAGCCTGATCAACATATCGTGGTTAAGTTCCAACTTCTCCGCACCGTATTGACCTACTACCAATCGGCTGAAGTCCGCGTTCAATAAGTTGAATGACACGCGGCCATGAATGCTAGATTGCAGGCTTTTTGTAAGGCTTTCATCGGGATGGGTCGTCATGCCGACCAAGTGAATGCCAGTCTTGTATGCACGCGTCGCCACGGCCTTGCAAAACCTGGAAAAAACAGCCGAATTCAACTCAACGAACCACAGCTCGGCGATAACGATGACTATATGGGGAATTGTCTCGGAAACTGACTGTACCCCCTTTCTTGAGGCCGATTTCTTGGCCCGCTCATTATAAGCATCAATATCGCGGACTCCAGCTTGACGAAGCAATTCGACTCGGCGATCGAACTCGCCAATAATCCAGAGCAGCGCCCGGTCTATGCTTTTATTGGTCTTCAGCATCGGCGACAGCAGATGAGGCAGCTTCCCATATCGATAGAGATCTTTCATCGTCGTGTCCATCAGGAGCAAGCGCATCTCGTCAGGCGTTCGGACAGAAAGCCACCCGGCTAATATGGAATGGATGCAGTCGTACTTATAGATATGAAAGCCGGCTATCATAAAATGGCGGAACTGGACCAGATCCGGGATCACCCAGTGACCGTTCAGCTCTTGGCCCAACGCCAACGGCAACTTTGCCGTGGACGAGGACCATTCCTTGCTCTTCAGCAGATTGGACAACGGCCCGTTCGATTTCGCCACCAATTCCGAAGACGGCAACGCCCACTTCGTCCGACTTTTCCGGCTTTTGTTCCCAGTCGTATTTTTCATATTTCCGCCCTTTTCAAGTCCCTTTTAAACTAGGCCGCTTAAAATCCAATCTTTTTCGTTGTATGCCGGTTATGCCCCTTGGCCTGGCTTTCGCGCTCCAGCGCAGCCAATCGATCTTCGTTCGCAATGACCTTTCCCAGATAGTACAGCCCTTGCCGGACCGTCCTGAAATCGCCTGGTGCCAGATCCGGTATTCCCATCAGCCGCTTCGATTCCGCAGGCGAGAGCGTGCTCCGAAACATCCGCTCAAAAAACAGTCGTTTCCCGGTTTCGTCCAGATACCGGAATTCCAGCTTGAACGTGAACCGACGCGCCACCGCCGGATCCAGGGTATCCGTGAAGTTCGTCGCCCCGATCATCACCCCGTTGAAGTTCTCCATCCGATGCAACAGCTCGTTCACCTGCGTCATTTCCCAGCTATGTTGCGCCATGCCGCGATCCTGCAAAAGGCCGTCAATCTCATCGAAAAACAAGATCGATGTCTCCGCTTCGGCCTCATCGAATGCCCGCTTGATATTTTGCTCGGTCCCTCCAACCCACATGCTGAGTATGTCGCTGCCCATCCGGACGACGACTTTGGTTTTCAGCGCCGCCCCCAGATATTTCACGAATTCCGTCTTGCCCGTGCCTGGCGGCCCCGAGAGCAGCAGGTTCATCCGCGGCCGGTCGATGCCCTGCGTCGCCGTGTCGGCGCTTTCGACCCGAAACCGCCGGATGGCTTCGACCATCCGTTCCAACGGAACATCGCCACGGATATTCAGCCCTTCCAGCGAGTAATCTGTCTCCGGCAGCAATTTGCTGCGGTCCGTCGGAATATCGAGAAGCTCGCAATGCTGCTTCATCAGCCTGTCCGCCAGCGCTTCGCACTCGGCCGCCTTGGGCTTCAGATCCGCTATATTTTTAAGTACCATCGTTATCCCACCTGCGCTGACATCGTACCGCTCGGCCAGCTTTTCTTGCATTGCCCGCGGAAACAACCGACCGAGTTTATATTTACCCACGCTATTCTTCCAAATGGCCCGCCGCTGCGCTGCCGTCAATTTATCAAACCGAATGGAATAATCGAACCGTCTCCGGCTGGAGGGATCCAACATCCTTGCGGGTGTGTTGGAGATCCAAATGCAAGGCGTCTTCACCTCGTCCAGCAGGCTGTTCAGCAACCCCTTGTCGCCGGCTGTGATTGTCTCGCCCCCAAGCATGGCGAACATCCCGCCGCCCCCACAACTTCCCCTCAGCATCTCGTCCGCTTCGTCTACGATTAGGAGGCTTGCCGCCCGCTCAACCCGCTCGTCGCAGAGTCGGAGCGCCCCAAACCGAAAATCCGGCGTGCTGCATGTCCGGGCCGTGTTGTCGTTTTTCACATCCTGCGCGATTCCATAGCAATTTATCCCTAATTCGGCCGCCAGCGATTGAGCAAAGCAGGTTTTACCGCTCCCCGGAGCCCCATATAGCAGGATATGAACCCCTCTTTTCGGACTCCGGTGCCGGATCAGGTCTTTCAGCATCGCACCGTGTTTTTCTGCCAGTTCTCCGAAATAGTTCCACGGCAATACATCGCCCTTCAACTGAGCATAGAATTTGTGTTCCAGCGCCTCGTCGCTCAATCCATACAGATATCTGTCGAGATTGTCATTGTATTCCAGATTGCTGTCGAGAAGTTGGTACCTCTTCAACTTTTGGTCGGTGGCGAACACTCGGCTGATATGGCTCGATGGCTTGCCCATCCATCTCGCAATTTCCTGAATTTTATATACGCCCCCTCCTTTTTCATCCCGTGGCGTATCAATCAAATGGTTGTGAAGGCAATGGCAAATAAGCAAAACATCGGCTTCGATTTCAGACAACTGGAACAAACCGCAGAGTTCACGAAATCGTTCGGAAAAGATGTCCTGCCCCATGGATTCCTCCTGCAGGCGCTTTCGGATCGTCGATTCAAGATCCATCATGATTTTCCGGATGTGGGGTTTCGTTTGGGGATCGTTCCATAAGTGCTGCAGGACGCACTGGACTGAATATTTCCGGATTGCTTCGGCCCATGTTTTTAGGTTCCGGATCTTGTTCAGATCCTTTATTGATATCGATCGTCGGATGATTCCCTCCATATTTTCGCCGACCATCAATTTTTCGGCGAAACAGAAGCGATCGCTGTTCCACTCCTCCTCTTTCAACTGCCCGAAATAGTTGTAGCTGAAATCGAGAATTTTTCCCTTCAAGAAGGCCAAGCATTCGGTCTGACCGTCTGTTTTCATGTTCATTCCTCTATGTCATCGACCTTCATACTGCCGGATTCGTTCCATCCCGGCTTCCATCTTCGCCCGGGCCGATGCATTCGAAGAGTGGACTGTCATCTTTGGCGGCACAAAGCCCTCCGTCGCCACGGCCTCCTCGATCCAAAGCACGACGTCGTAGCCCGTACCGCGCCTCTCGTTCCCCAGATCGTGATCCAAGCTCAGATCCGTCACCTGTCCCGTTTTCAGCAGCTTGATCGCCGATCCGGGCCGACGCACCCGCACCCACCCCTCCGGGGCAGTTCTCTCATCATCCAAAAACAGCTTCATTTCTGCTAATGCCTATTTGCCGATCTTTTCCTATTCGACTTAAATGGCCATTGTCCGTCCTCGCGTGCTTTCTTCCACGCCGTCTCAATTTTCCTTTGTGCCAAATGATGTAGTCCCAATGTGCCCGCTGCGAATTTAGGCAAAAGGATTTTCACCTGACGGTCCGTCAACTCCTTGATGCCGTAGAGCGATACATATTCTTTTCGCCGGCTGATCACCTTCGCAACCGGATCGGTCAACCGGGTAATCCCCAAGTTAAGCCTGACAGGACTTTTGAACAGCTCCTCCGCCACTTTTGGCGTCAGGGCTTCCATGTCGGACAAATCTATCACCCCTTTTACTCTGGCTAGAGCCGCGGCCGCCTTCACCGATAGACTCTTTACGCTGGCAAGACCAATATCCCCCCGGTGCGCGGCCAATTGGCAGGCCGTTTCCCTTGAAATCCGCTCTAATCCATTCAGGTCCATGTAGCCACGATGACGGGCCAATCCCCGAGCCGCATCGGTGGTTAGTGACTGGAGAAATGGAAGATACAACGCACCCCGGCGCCGGCCAAGGATTGCCGCCACTTTGCCCGACAACCAACTGACCCCCAGCCCCACCCCCCCCTTGAACGCATGCAGAATTTTCGCTTGTTCCACAGAAATGGATTTCATTCCAAGCGATAGGCTCTTGATTTTTAATGTCGCCAGTACAATCAGGCCTTTGTTTGAAATCTTTTCCAAACCATCAAGGGTCAGATCGGTTCCCTTGAATTTTGCCAATTCCGCCGCCACATCATCCGCGACATGGGTCACTCCATCCAGCATCAGACACCCCTCATATCGTGCCAGCGCTCTTGCCGTTTCTGCGGTTAGCCGACTCAATCCATTCAGCAACAGCTCTCCATTCCCTCGTGCAAGATATGCTGCGGCCTGGGGTGAAATCTTTTCCAACCCATTCAAGTGCAGATATCCCCGCCCCCCTCCCAAGACTTTCGCCACGGGATCAGACAAGCGGGTCAATCCATCTAAGACCAGAAAATTCGCGCCATTACTTTTCCGCAACCGCCTGGCCCCGGCGACACTCAAGGTTTTCCACTTTTCTGTTTCCATCGCCTGCATGCTCCTGTTTTCATCCAAACTGATTCTGCAAGTCCCATGCCAACTCTAGCCACAAGTGTCCAAACCCCGATTTATACTTTGTGTTCTTCGTTTTCCCGTAGCCGGCCAGATGGGAGTGGCCATTACGACACCTTTCCGAAATCTTCCGCCCGCTCACTTTATGACTGCCCCGCTCTGAATTTGCCCCCTGTAAATCGAGCCGCACTTCGGATTATGGTTTCACCTGCGCCTTGTCCAACCCGACCGCGGTGGCTTTTGCCCGGGCCGCCTTGGCGACGTCCGTCGATACGATCACTTTCCCCAGGGGGGCGAACGACACCTGGGCCAGCTTGAAGTGCGCGAAACCAAACGGAATGCCGATGATGGTCAAGAAGCAGATGACTCCGCCAACGGCATGGAAAATTGCCAGCCACAGCCCCGCCAGAATGCACCAGAGAAAATTGACAAGGCCGGTTCCCGCAATGCGCTCTTTCCCGAGCAGCCGTCCATCGATCAATTCGCGCCCGAACGGAAAAGCTGAAAACACGGAGATGCGGAACGCCGCCTTCGCAAAGGGAATCCCGATCACCGTGACGGCGAACACCGCAGCCGTCAAAAGCCACATCAGCCACGCGACGATTCCGCCACCGAACAAAAACCAAAGCAGATTTCCAACGAATGCCATGACGATCCAACCTTTCTATTCCATGCGTTTCGATTTATGCCGACCGGGTACGACGCTTCCCGTTCGCTCGGCAACCGACCGGGCTGCCCGTACGGCCAAGAGGCGCTCCTTTCCCGGCGCCGCAAAACCCGTCCACCCTGTTCTTGAGCAATCCCCGTGCCAACTTTTTGGCCCCACGCATTTCCGGCGGTATCGGCAATAAAACAAGATGCGGCCAATGCCGCCCTCTCGTTCCCCCGCCCGACACCCCGATCAATATTTACCCAACCCGGTCATATTATGACCGCTCAGATTCATCGCGATTCTTCCGTTTGACTCAGGTACTTCCGCACGGTGTTCCGCGCCGCGCCCAAGACTTCGGCCGTCTTTGTCAGATTCTTCCCGCACTTCTCGTATGTCTTGCGGACATGCCACCGAGTCATTTCTTCCAGATTGTCGGGATAGGTCACCTCAGACTTGGGCGCCAGACTGGCCGTCAGTTGCCGGTGCTCGGCCAGCAAGCGGGCAAAATCGGTCTCGTCCATCACGCTGGCGCGCTCCAGCAGGTTGAACAGCTCCCGCACGTTGCCGGGATAGTCGTAGGCCATCAAGGCTTCGATCTGCTTCGGCTCCAGGCGGCGGCCATGCTGCTTCAGCCAGTAGCCGTTGGCGATCTGGGCGACGTCTTCCTTGTGCTCCCGCAGCGGCGGGATCCGGATCTGGATCACGTTCAGGCGGTGGAACAGGTCCTCCCGGAACCCGCCCTCCTTGACCATGCCGGCCAAATCGCGATGGGTGGCCGCGATCAGGCGCACGTCGACTTCCACCTCTTCCTTGCCGCCCAACCGCGCAAAGCGGCCGCCTTCGAGCACCCGCAGCAGAATCCCCTGGGCAGCCAACGGCAATTCGCCGATTTCATCGAGAAACAGCGTTCCTCCGTGAGCCTGCTCGAACACCCCGTGCCGCCGCTCCGTGGCCCCCGTAAATGCCCCTTTCTCATACCCAAGGAAACGGCTTTCCAGCAAGTCCGGCGTGACGACCGCGCAGTTGAACGCGATGAACGGCTGGTCCTTGCGGGGCGACTTGTTGTGGATCTGCAGCGCAACGGTTTCCTTGCCGGTCCCCGTCTCCCCATGAATCAGCACCCGGGCATGCTCCCGCGGAGCAACCCGGTTGATGCGCCCAAGCAGTTCCTGGATGGCCTCGCTTTTACCGACCAACTCCCGGCTCCCATACCTAAGATAATGCGCCACCATCTTCCGCTCAGCAGGGGTCCATTGGCTTTCGTCGTCGCCGTTGGCAATATGCCGAATGGCGGCGGCATAGGCGGCCTCATCCTGGTAGTTGCGATACATGTACATGGCCGCTTCCAGCAACCTTTGGATTTGCTGCGCTTTGGCGGTCGGTTTCTTCTCTTGCAGGATCGGTGCCAAGTCGTCGCATGGAATGCCGAAAACACGGCTAACCGCATCCGTGATGCCGTCGGCATCCTCATCCACGCGGCAATCCAGCTTCCTGCAAATGGTCTCGCCAACAACCTTGGGCAACGGCAACGAGCTGATCCATGTCACCTTGACCTTGTCTGCCGCCAAACGAACCAAGGCCTTTTCCAGCAAACCGGGGTTGTCCCCCAACCCTACCCCCAGAATCAGAATCTCCCGGTAGCCGTTGACTTCTCCCAGAAACTCGGGGAGTCGGCGTGTGCTCATCCCGAGGATATCGGCCTCTTTGTGATGCCGCAGGGCCAACGCCGCAGCGCAGGCATAGTCTTTCCAGCCCCAACCGGTGATAATCAGCGTCTTTGACATGCCTGTCATATTATGACCTTTCAGTGTTCAGAATATGAACTACCGAATTTTCCCAGGTCATTCAATCAAAAAGGCCTCCACCGGCATTTGCTCTCTGTGTGTCCTCACATCCACGTGCTGACATCCCCCTCCGCCCATCAGTTGGCACGATTCCTGCAAGTCCAGCTTGTGAATGCAGCCAAGATCGCAACATGAACAAATATACCTTTAAAACCTTCGTGGTTGGCTCCTCCAACCGCCTCGCATACGAAGCCGCGAAGAAAGTGGCTCGGAACCCTGGCAAGGCATTCAATCCATTGCTTATTTACGGAGCAACCGGTTTGGGCGCAACTCACTTGATGCGGGCAATCGGCCATGCTGTGACCAAGCGCAACCGCGATGCGAAAATTGCCTTCGTCACTGGCGAAGCATTCACCGCAGACTTTGTAGAAGCTTTGCAGCGCCGCCGCTTGCCTGGCTTTCGCAAGCATTACCGCGATCGGGATGTCTTGCTGCTCGATGACATCCAATATTTTGCCGGAAAGGAGCAAACCCAGGCGGAACTCATCATGATATTCAACGACCTGCTTGCGGCGCACAAGCAAATCGTGCTGACAAGCGATCGCCCCATGGTGAGAAGCACCCATTTTTCTCCGCGCTTGGCTTCTTTGTGCGCTTCTGGGCTCATCACTCCCCTTTGCGCACCCGACCAAGAAACCCGAATCGCCATACTCCGGGAAAAACGAAAGATGCTCAAGGTTAAGGTTCCGGATGAAGTGTTGAAGCGCATAGCAAGGCATATGCACTCAAATATCCGGCGCATGGAAGGCGCTTTGATCCGCGCCGCAGCCTACAGCTCTCTTACTGGCCGTCAACTCACCCTAGCGAACGTAGCTCACATTCTGCGCGATTATGGCGCCGACTGAGCACCAACACCGATCTGCCCCGATCAATACATCCAATCCTCGTGCCGGTTCGGCAAGCGGTTCAATTCCGCCTTGTAGAACCGCCATTTCGGCATTGCGTTATCCTTCTCTTGCTAGCCTATTCTTTCGCTGCGCCATTTTGCTGTAGGTATTCGATAATTTCCAAGGAATCGGAGTCGGCGGCACACATCAATGCCGTCCAGCCATCCTTGGTCTTTTCATTCACGTCGGCACCTTGTTCAACCAGCTGCTGCACGACATCCAGCCGACCTTGGGCGGCAGCGCGCATCAACGGGGTCCAACGAGCTTCAAAGGTCTCTTCATCCCCCGCTTGTTCCATGATGGTCTTAATCTCATCCTCTTCTGCCGCTTTCATAGCTTTCACAAGATATTCCTCAATATCCTTATGCCCGGATCGCTGCGCATATTTCGCCGCCGTCATTTCATCTATATCCGCGGCTCTCACAGCTGCGCCCTTGGTTGCCAGCCACTTGACAAAATCGAGTTGGCCCGACTGGGCCGCATACATTAGCGGAAATTTTCCATCCACATCAGGGACATTCACGTCCGCACCATTCTCCACCAGCCACTCTACAAGCCTCCTATGCTCCCCCTTGGCGGCATATAGAAGCGGAGTCTCCCCATATCTACCCTGAGCATTCAAGTCTGCGCCATTGTTCACCAGCAACTCGGCGACGTCCACATGCCCGTTGGCAGCTGCCCTCAAGAGAGGCGTATCGCCATTTTCGTTTCTTTGGGATACGTCAGCACCATTGTCCATAAGCCATCGGACAACATCTAAATGGCCTTGATCGGCAGCGATCATCAACGCCGTCCATCCCTCTTCATTAGGATTATCGGTTGATTCGCCGTTTTCGACCAGATTTTTAACCTCATCAAGATGTCCATTGGCCGCAGCGCGCATCAACGGGGTTAGGTTGTCGTCATTCATGTAGAGCCCCTTTCATGACCATCAATAGGCCCAATCCTCGTGCCGGATCGGCAAGCGGTTCAGTTCCGCCTTGTAGAATCGCCATTTCGGCAGATGCCGGTCCATCAGGGCCACGAATCGCGGCCCGTGCGACCGCTCCAGCAGGTGGACCAGTTCATGCACCACGATGTATTCCAGGCACTCCGGCGGCTTCTTGGCCAATTCCGCGTTCAGGCGAATGGTGTGCCGCCTGGCGTTGCAGCTGCCCCACAAGGTCTTCATCTTTTGGACAAAGAATCCGGCCACCGACACTTCCAAGACCCGTTCCCACTTCGCGATCAACTCCGGCGCCGCCGCCTTGACCTGTTCGCGATACCATTCGTCCAAGACAGCCCGCTTTCGCTCCAGCGTCGCATCCGGCCGCACGCGCAAAACCAACTTCCCCGGCGACAACTCTACCGGCGGCCCGCTCCGGTCGTGCTCGATCTGGAGCAATACGCGCCGGCCCCACGTCTGATGGCTTTCCCGGTCCAGAAACTCCCGGGGAGTCTCCCGTTCCTGCTCTTTCAGCTTTTGCTGTTGCTTGCGGATCCACCCCAGCTTGGAGACGGCGAACAGGCGGATGGAATCCAGGCCCACCCAATTCGGCGCGGAAATGCGAACACGCCCGTTGGGGGGATAGACGCTCAGGTGGATGTTCTTGATCCGCTTCCGGACCACCTCCACCGACAGGCCGCCCAGTTCGATCCGGTCGCCGGACACTTCAATACTCCTTTTGCTGCAGCAGGATCTTGAAGACCCGTTCCACTTCGTCGTGGTCCTGCAGCACCGCGTAGAGCGCCCCCTTCACGACCTGTTCCTTGGCCGTCACCCCGCGCCATCCATCCGGCCGCGCCTCCCGCACCACGGCATCCAGCTTGAGCGCCAGATCCCGGTCCTGGTCGAGATTGTTGTAGAGCGCCCGCTTCCCGGGCGTATCCAGCTCGGTCGGCGTATCCGCCCCCTTGCCGGCCGCCACCTGCTTGGCCAGCTCCGCGATCTTCTTGAGATAGGCCTCGTACTCGATCGCCCCGGCCTTCCGCTCCGCGATCAGCTCGCCCAGCAACTGCGACATCTTGTCGTAATAGGCCGGATCGGTGAGATGCTCCTTGATGATCTTGCGCCGGACGTTGTTCTCGATCGTCTCGGCCACGGCCTCTTCCCGGTTCCGCAAGCCGGCCGGCAGACTGCCGATAACCGCGGCGATGCCGGACTTCACCAGCAGGTCCAGCAGCGGCAGCTCGTCGAACGGCGAAATCTTGCGCGGTTCCTCCGCCTCGATGTAGGTGTCCAGCAGGTGCCGCATGTCCGCTTCGTAGGCCTTCAGGTCCAGCGTCTCCCCGCTGGCCTTGCGGACGATCTCCCGCAAGTCCACGTAGCGCTGCAAATCCGCCTGGACGGCCGCGATGGCCGCCGCATCGTATCCCGCCGCCGCCAGATCGTCCGCGACGTTGGCATACGCCCGCACCAGGGCCACCGTCTGCTTGTACAGCTCCACCCGTTGCGGCTCCGTCGCCTTCAGGTCTTCCGGCTTTTCCGTGTTGCCGCAGAAGTAATGGATGTGCTCCAATTCGCCCCGGGGCCGTTCCACCGGCTCGCACAGCGCCGCCAGGGACTCACGCGCCGCCTCCAGCCGTTCCCGGCCCTTTTTCAGCCGGTCCTGCAGCAGGATCTGCGGATCCGCGCCGCCCGCGGAGTGGTCCAGCTCGGAGGTATAGACCGCGATGGCGTTCTCCACCTTCTGGAACAGGTTCATGTAGTCCACGACGTACCCGAAATCCTTGTCCTCCCCATCCAGCCGGTTCGTGCGGCAGATGGCCTGGAACAGCCCGTGATCCTGCATGGACTTGTCGATGTACAGATAGGTGCAGGGCGGCGCGTCGAAGCCCGTCAGCAACTTGTCCACCACCACCAGGAGCTTCATGCGGGCCGGCTGCTCCCGGAACAGCTTCTTGGCCTCGTCCTCGTAGGTCTCGGTCTTGGACTTGCCCGGCTGGGCCGCCACGTCCTTCAGCAGCTCGGCGTAGGTGTTGTAGATGAACTGCCGGTCCGTCTCCGTGTTCGCCCCCGTCTCTTCCTTGCTCACGTCCGCCGCCTGCGGGTCGTAGGACGTCACCACCGCGCATTTCCCCTTGAAGACCGTCTTCTGGAACAGGGCGAAGTACTTGCACGCCTCGTGGATGCTCGACGCCACCAGCATCGCGTTGCCCCGCCCGTTCGAAAGGCGCGGCTTCGTGCCGAAGTCGAAGATGACGTCCGCCACCACCCGGTCCATGCGCGACTTGGCGCTCAGCACGTTCTGCATGGTGCCCCATTGCCGCCGCAGCTCCGCCCGCTGCCACTCGTTCAGCCCCCGCGTCTTGGCATCGAACCACGCATCGATCTTCTCCGGCGACCCCAGGCGCTGGTCGATGTCCCGCGCCTCGTAGACCAGGTCCAGCACCACCTTGTCCGCCACCGCCTCGTCGAACTTGTAGGTGTGGATGTACCGCCCGAAGACCTCCAGGCTCGTTTTCTTGTCCTTCTTCAGCAACGGCGTGCCCGTGAACCCGATGAACACCGCGTTCTTCAGGATTGCCTTCATGGCCCGGTGCAGCTTCCCGCTCTCCGTCCGGTGGCATTCGTCCACGAAAATGAACAACTCCCCGTGCGTCTGGCAGGGCTGAGCCTCCAGATCGCGGATGAACGCCTCGAAGTCGTCCACGCCCTTCACCCCGAACTTGTGCACCAGCGAACAGATCAGCCGCGGCGCCGCCTGCCCCAGCAGCGCCATCAGATCCCGTCCGCTCTCCGTCCGGACGATCTTCTCCCCCGCCTCCGTGAACACCCCTTCGATCTGCTTGTCCAGCTCGTCCCGGTCCGTCACCACTGCCACCCGGGCATGAGGGTCGTTTTCGAGGATCCACTTTGCCAGCAGCACCATCACGATGCTCTTCCCGCTGCCCTGCGTATGCCAGATGATGCCCCCCTCCCGCTTCCGCATGTGCCGCTGGGCCTCCTTCACCGCGAAATACTGGTGCACCCGCGGCAGCTTCTTCGTCCCGCCGTCGAACACCACGAAATCGTGCATCAGCTCGATCAGCCGGTCCTTGCGGCACGTCTTCAGCAGGTACTTGTCCAGCTTGAAGCGGCTATCGTCCTCCTCGTCCTCCTTCCACTTCAGGAAGTACTTCTCCGGCGTGCCGATCGCCCCATACCGCAACCCCTCCGAATCGTTCCCCGCGAATACGATCTGCACCGTCGAGAAAAACCACGCGTTGAACTCCGGCTGCTGGTTGGACAGCAGTTGCCGGATGCCGTCCCCGATCCCCACCCGGCTGTTCTTCAGCTCGATCACCCCCGCCGCGATCCCGTTCAGGTACAGCACCAGATCCGGCCGCCGCTCCTGGCCACCCCGCAGCGTCACTTCCTCCGCAATCGCGAAGTCGTTGGCCTCCGGATGCTCCCAGTCCACCAGCACGACCGTTTCCGTGACCTTCCCCGCCTCCACCTTCACCGGCACCCCGTAGCGCAGCAGGCCATAGACCGCCTTGTTGCTGTCGTACAGGCTCCGGCCCGGATGATCTGCCTCCCGCTTCAGCCGCTCGATCGCCCGCGCAATCTGCTCCGGCGCCACGCCTCGACCCTTCAGCCAGGCCGCCAGCACCGCCTCCTCGACGTGGCTGTTCCCGTCCCGGTACGTCCAATCCCCCAGATAGCGATACCCCAGTTCATCGCGGAACAGCGCGATCACCCGTTCCTGCGTCGCCCGTTCGGATTGGCCGATGGAGGTCATTTACTTGTCTCTGCGTTAATATGACTTAAGCATTCCGACATACCTTCGAGAAGACCTTCGATTCCCTCGATCGGAACACTTCTGCCCGCGACCAATACATCCTCTGCAGAATGAAAGAATCCATGCTCAGCAAATAACTTTTCGAAAATACCATCCGGCGACTTTTCACTCATTTTCGCAATAACATGGAATCGACTGGCCTGGAATGTGATTGTTAGTTTCAAGCCTGTTGTCTTAGCAACCAGCATAGCTCCCGGCAGGCTTTCCTCCCCACATACTTGCGTGTAATTGATCGAGGAAAATGCACTTAACGCGCCCCGATTTTGCATCTTGGGCAACGTGACATGAGCAAGGTGATAGGTTCTCAATTCTGCGTGATAGGCACTTGTACGCTCCTTCTGCAGCAGAAATAGACCGTCTTGCCCAGCATTTCGCATGAACCGTTTCTTGCAGTAGGCCAGTGCATAAGGACACTCGACCAACAATCGCAGCCACCAGGCAGTCGAGGACTTATCCTCCGTCGCCAGGTATTGCTGGATCCGCCGTTCCAATGAACCCCGCACATCTACGGGGTCAACGACAGCCAGCGCAGAACGCACCAGCTCTCTCTTTGCCCGCAAGCCGTCGTCGCCTTTGTATGACCCGCGGAGCAGTCGCTTCCAACTAGCTTCGCGATCTTCATTGTCAAGCAGACTTAGATTACGCCCATTGGGCAATAGGTAGTCACCATAGCTTAGCAAGACACGCTCCCATACGAATGCATCAAACGTTTTAAGCCCTGTACTGCCGAATATCGCAGCGGCCCTTTCATATTGCGACTTGAAAGCCACGCGATAGTTCACGTCATCCTCGTTACTCCAGTCGCAAGCACTGTTCTGATTCCACCGCGTCAGCACACCCGAGAAATCCAATAGAAATTCGATCTGGCCCTTGAAATAGCCATGCGTTTCCGCCGTCAACAAAACCTCACGCCACTCTGGATCGCGCAGCATAAGCTGGGCCTTGAGACGTTCTTCGCGCCACTGCTGCTGATTGAAGCCTGTTGCTGACTCCTGCCGACTTGCCAAGTATTTGATTACCGGAGTATCCCCCATATTCTCCAATAGGGTACGGACACCAACCAATGCGCGGATGAAATCATCCACACGACCGTAAATCGTGTTTAAAGCTAGGTTTGACACCAAACGCATCCACTCACCAAATCGTTCTTCCCCGGCATCGGGACTGAACTTCAGAAGGTATGCGCAGTATCCGTAAAACTGTATCCATTCCGCCTGCAGTACTCCTCGACGTTCTTGGCGCAGGATTCGGGTGAAAAGACTTTGTTCATCATAGTACTTCGCGCTTGGCAGCAAAGGCTTCAACTCATGCCCGTTGGCACTGATCTGATCGAGCACGGATATCAGCATTTCGGCAAATTCGGTCGTCAAACAGCCCTTGGTTTCGTAACGGTAGAAGTTGAAATGTTGGTTATTGTCAGACAGGGTCCGCATCGTATCGTTCACATTGCGGGCATCCGCATCCCGCATGGCGTATGGGAAAGTCACCATTACCAACCCGCGGACATAATTCATGAATTGCTGATCGTACGATCGGGCACCATCATCGCGGTAGTGCCAAAACACATCAGCCCATACTGAGTCAACACGATGGGAAAAATACTCCTTCGGCGACATCTTGCGCCCTTGAGAAAAGTACTCCCGCCCCATAAGCAACCCGTCGATTTTGTGCTCCAGGCGCGCCTTGAAAGCCTCGAATTCCGTTAGCGCTTTCCCGCGGGCATTCATCTTGATGTAGAGCTCATCGGACAGTCCGAAATCTCGTAGATTAAGAAACTGAAAGGTGATAACCGGATGTTCGCGGTCCATCAAGCGCTCAAACAACCCCTTAGTGCCTTTGAACCGTTTATGAATGGTGTCGAGCACGCGGAGGGTAGATGCCACCGTGGGGTCCTGCCTCCATGCCAGAAAGAACCAAGGCTGGTCTTGGATTGCCTTGGTTATTACCTCGCCGTCTCCGTCCTTACCTTCAGCCAATTTTGGCAGAATGAAATCTGCGTTGGCCAACGTGTCAAAGAAGTCGTCGGCACTGGCGCGTACTTTGTAGCTGAACCGCGACTGATGCCCGCGGGACATGAACGTCCTGAATTCACCAAGTTTTCCGTCGTTAACGGCCAGATACCAGTGTAACAAGAAAAGCGCCGTGAGCCTCTGCTGTCCGTCAAGTGGCGAAAACACTTTTCCGAGGTCGCTATTATCCATGCTGCCGTAGATGAAATCGAGGTCGAGCGGCAGGCGCGGAGAATCGGATGGCAGCGTCAACGCCTCATGCAGCGAGTGAATAAACTGGTCGCGGACATCGGTTGCCGTCGGCCGCCCCTGCGCATAGTCTCGCTGGATGATTGGAATCTCAACGCCGAGAAAATCCTCGATGTCGAATAAGTCCCGGAAAGTACTTGGTATCGTCGTCTGGCTCATTGTTCACCACCCGAAACATTTGCAAAGAAATCCGTCAGCGTGTCTACAATCGCAGCAAAGTAGTCATCCCGATCCGATTCGGTCCAAAAAAGCATTCGGTCTACGTTGCTGCTGTAATACTTCAGGAACACGTTGCTAGTGCAAATCGGGACAAATGTGCCCGACTTGTCCAACCGCCGCACATGGTTTCTCTTGATCGGAAATACCGCGTTCTTGTAGCTGCGATTTGTCCCAGCGTCCAGCAATGTCAGATTCTGAAGTCCGTTGTCGATCGCATTCGCTTTGGCTTCCCCATAGTAATCAAGAACGGCAGTGTAGATCATCTCGAAGAACTCTGTGGATTTCTCCAGGCTCATGCTTTCGATGCTCAAATAGCCGTGCATTTGATCTGAAATTGCCCGACGCTTCTCATCTATCTCTCCCGAGCCATGACCATCGTTCTCCCAAAAATCAACGACCGTCTGGATCCAGGCCTTTTGAGTGTCGCGACGGGCAGGCATCTCAGATTTGACCGACTTGATGTGCTCCAAATCCCAGTTCTCGGCCTTGAAACTGTTAAAGGGAAATCTCATGGCCGACTTGGAGTTTTGGAGAAGTGTTACAATGTTGAACAGCAAGAGGATTGACCGAATATCATCATGCGTACTCGGACGATCATAGCTCAATTCACTCAGCCGTTCGCGGATTACTGTCCGCAGGCCCTCTCGGTCTTTATGGTCCGCCGGACTACCCTCGAATATTTGCGCATAGACCTTTTGTCTTAAGGCCGCTTGGAAGTCGCATTTCCCACGCTTCTCACTGAGAGTCTTAAGTTCACGTACTGACATGCCCCGCGTAATGAGATATCCTGTAAGATGGTAAAGAGTTCGATCCCGAAACCACTCTTCACAGGTCATGAAATATCGCTTAACGTCTTTCCATGCCTGCTCTTTGTCACCTTCTATCGCTTCGAAATATCGGCTGTAAGCGATGAAGGTCTTTTGCGGATCGTCTTGCAGTATACCATCCGTATCAAGTCCCTCTGCTATGAGTTCAAAGAGATACTCAATTCTCGCCGGGTAGTTATCGGTGCCCCCGTAAATATAGCCCCAGAAGTCACTAGACTGCATGACCTTCTCGATGTTGTCCCACTCCTGAGCAATTTGAAGCTGTTTGAGAGTGACTTCATTCTGCTCAAAATTTCGCGACCGCAGGAACAGCGCCCGGATCAGCTCGGAATTTGTCAGCGGTATCTTACCAATATTAAGCCGAATAAAGACTTCCACCGGTTTCTGACCCTGCGGGAGTTCGTACCAAATCACCTTGACGTTCTTGCCGTCCTCGTCGGTATTAAGCAAACACTGCAAGAACGACATCTTGCGCCCGCCATCCTGCCCCTTAAACCAGTCGACAATAGCCTGATAGGCTTCATGGATATGGAAATAGTCAATATTATCCGCCGCCTGAGCGGAATCTATGTTCGCCAAGTATTCAGCGCTGCCTGGCCGAGTTTCGTACTCTATGGAAAAGGGTGACTTTTCCAAGGCGGCCGCCTGCACCTTGAGCGCAGTCAGAATCAGGTGAACCGTCGTGAGTCGCTGCTGACCATCGATTAGTTCCCATGATCCATCGTCACGAGGCACAACAACAACCGGCTGCAAACAGTAAAACTTTTTCTTGTCAGCATCGGTCACCTCATCGCGGAAATTCGAAATATCATCCAACAATTCAGTGACCTGTCTTGCGGTCCATCGGTACCCTCGCTGGTAGGCAGGGATATAAAACCGATCACTAAGCAGTTCGGTTATCGGTTTCAATGTCAATGTCGAGCCGTTCATACTAGCCTTATCCTTCCCGTCAGCAGCTCCTGCATCATCCCCTGCTTGATCGCCCGCGCCTTCGCCAGCTTCCCCTCCAGCGCCGTAATCTCCGCGTCCATGTCGGAAAGGACGGTAGCAATGGCGGCTTGTTCATCCTTGTCGGCGGGAACAAATACTGTCAGTTTTCTAAACTTCGACTGAGAAAGCACGTAGCGAGTGCCACTACCATCGCAATACATTTCTGTCTGAGACAAGAAGCCTCTTGTCATGAATGCGTAAGCCCGGAATCTCAAATCCCAATCTGCCCATAGACGAAGCCGAACCACGTGATAACTATAGGTGGCATCGGGAATGTCTTCCATTGCAACGGCAGCAAGCCCAATATTCTCCCTTGTTTCAGAAGATGGGGTGAAGAATATGTCGCCTTTTTGGACCGCACAACGCCTTGCCTGTGCCATGGGGGCCGTCACCCAATGCCCCAGATCGCGGCTGTAGATAAAATCCTTTCGGGCAACATCCATGTAGTTGACCAACCGGAGAGCGACTTCATCCGGACGGGATTTTTTATCAACACCGGATCCAGAGATTTCACCAATCTCGCCAAGTTGTTTGTTCTCCCACTCCCCCTTGAAACCCGGGAGGCGGCGGCGGGCGGTGAGGATTTCCTGCATGGTGCCTTGCTTGATGGCGCGCTTCTTGGCGATCAGCCGCTCCAGCGATTCGATCAGCGCATCCGCATCCCCCAAAGCCGAGGCGATGGCTTCCTGTTCGGCGGGGATCGGTGGATAGACAACAAAGATTTTTGCTATATTGGGCTTGCTGACACCGCTTACCTTGATGCCCGTAGCATAGAAAAGAAACTGAACTTTTATGTAGCGGCTTTGAAAACAATATTTCCTGAAAGACCTTTTCAGCCTGCATCCTGGTTTTTCCTTTGCAACTATCGTGTGCAGTCCCGAAATGTAGGGGATGTCATCAGGATTGATTACAACTCGATACTTGCTGGTCCCTTCATCGTCTTCAGAGGCATCCACGAACACCACATCCCCATCGCGTAAAATTGCCTTCGTGGATATATGGGTCAGAGAGATGTCGAGTTTGGGGATGTCGGCGTATTCGGCAGATACATCGACATAGGAACGCATGGAGGTATGGATATCTCCGTAATGCAGATAACAATGACCTTTGGTTCCCAGCTGCGCCCGAGACGCCGCAAACCCACCGCTAAAATTAAACTGATCCCCCAGGGCCGCAAGTTCCCAGTCCTCCGGGATCACGCCGACCTCGGTCTGTTTGAACTCCGGCTTCATTTCCAGGAGAACCCCATCTTTTCGAGGTGACGGGCGACTTTTTTCTCCAGGGCGGTGACTTCGGTGGCGGCCTTGGGCAACGGGGTTTCATAGCGCTCGGCGAGTTCTCTCACGCGCCACGTCAGGGCTTGGCCGATGCGGTCCATTTCGCCGTGGATGGCGGAAGAGAGCGCGGCTAGCCATTTGTCCTCCACCACCAGCGTCTTGACCTCGGCTTCGGTCAGCTTGGGATATTGGGCGTATGCCTTGGCGTCGAGGTCGGCTTCGGCGGCCTTGACCTGCTTTTTCAGGTCGGCTTCTTGATCGACAAGGTCTAGGAACTCCCCCAACACCGTGGCTGCGTCTACGTAGACCACATCGTCCTCAATCGCCTTCAGTTGCTGGGAGACTTCAGCTTTATTGACTTTTTCACAGTCGGCGAAGGCCCCATCCTCGCCACCGTTTTCCTCCACCAGTCCGGTCAACTTGGCACTAACGGCTTCCAGTTCGGCGGCTAGGCGGTCCAGTTCGGCCTGCTCCTTGGGAAAAAACCGGGCGACGACCAGCGCCTTGGGGACGAGGTCGCAGGTCCACCCCTTGTCCACCTTCTTGCCTTCCTTGCCGTCCTTGGCCTTCTTGATCTCGATTACGCGATAGGTCTCGGCCTTCCAGCCGTCGGCGGCGATGAGATAGGCGTCGTCCTGCAGGACGGCGGCCCAGTAGTCCATCAGGTGCTGGTACACGTCGTAGGCGCCGATGAGCGGCCGGCCTTCGTAATGCCGCAGCAGGCCTTCGGAAAGGTCGCCGATGAGTTCCTTGGGGTGGAAGCCGGCCTTCAGGGCCTTGAGCCGGGCCATGGCGGGCTGTCGCCACGCGGCGAAGTGCTTCTCCATGCCGGCGGCGAACGCGACGAATTCCGGATGCTCCAAGATGGTCTTCTTGAGGCCGGCCTTGTCCGCGGCCAGCGCCAGGTAGCCGGTGCGCAGGGGTGCGAACAGGGCCTTGCGGAGCTTGGGGCAGACCGCCCAGTAGTCGGACAGGGCGTCCGCGTCGGCGGCGGGAATGCCGCCCTGGAGGTGCCCGGCGATGTCCTGCAAATCCTCGGGCTCGGTGCTGTCGACGTAGCGCGGCAGGTTCAGGTTGTAGTCGTTCTTCTCGATCTCGTCGTAGCCGACCATCCGGGCGAATTTCGGAACGTCCTGCGCCCGGGCGAAGGCGTCCACGATCCGATGGATGTCGCGGTCGCGCAGGCGGTTTTTGGGGCCGTCCTTCAAAAAGCCCTTGGAGGCGTCGATCATGTAGATGCCGCGCCGGGCGTGGGCGTCGCGCTTGTCGATCACCACGATGCACGCGGGGATGCCCGTGCCGTAGAACAGGTTGGCCGGCAGGCCGATGATGCCCTGGATCAGCCCCTTGCGGACGAGGTTCTTGCGGATCTCCGCCTCGGCGTTGCCCCGGAACAGGACGCCGTGCGGCAAAATGCACGCGCCCCGGCCCTGGGGCTTGAGCGAACGGACGATGTGCAGCAGGTAGGCGTAGTCGCCCTGCTTGGCGGGCGGAATGCCGAAGGACTCGAACCGGCCGTATTTGTCCGCGGCGGGATCCAGCCCCGTGCTCCAGCGCTTGTCGCTGAAGGGCGGATTGGCCACCACGTAGTCGAACGTCTTGAGCTGCCCCGAGGCGTCCGTGAACAGCGGCGCGGCCAGCGTGTTGCCTTGCTTGATCTCCGCCGTGGCCTGCCCGTGCAGGATCATGTTCATGTGCGCCAGGCCGGCCGTGGCGGAGTCCTTCTCCTGCCCGTAGAGCGTCACCTTCCCGTGCGCCGCCGTCCCCACCTTCAGCAGCAGCGAGCCCGATCCGCAGGTGGGATCGTAGACCGTCGTGGCGTTCGTGGTCCGGGCGGAACCGATGCCGATGATCTGCGCCATGACCCGGCTGACCTCCGCCGGCGTGTAGAACTGCCCCTTGCTCTTGCCGCTCTCGGTGGCGAAATGCCGCATCAGGTATTCGTAGGCGTCTCCGAGGAGGTCGTCGCCCTCGGCCCGGTTCTTGGAGAAATCCAGCGCCGGGTTCTCGAAAATGGCGATCAGGCTGGTCAGGCGCTCCACCATCTCCTTGCCGATGCCCAGCTTGGTGGCGTCGTTGAAGTCCGCCATCCCGGAGAGCTGGTTCGCCTTCGCCAGCGGCGCGATGATCTTCTTGTTGATCTGGTCGCCAATATCCGGCTTGCCCTTCAGCGCCACCAGATCCTTGAACCCGGCCCCTTTGGGGATCGTGATCGGGGCATAGGGCTGGCCGGCGTACTTGTCGCTGACGTACTTGATGAACAGCAGCACCAGCACGTAGT
>ERZ1645187.205-NODE-205-length-56799-cov-131.222385_pt1 | contig 56799 bp, 50 predicted proteins | sample MGYA00575352_ERZ1645187 | MGnify/ENA primary metagenome ERZ1645187 (study PRJEB40837, sample SAMN11349314) | freshwater sediment metagenome | isolation source: river sediment | host: Sediment | place: India: Wazaribad , New Delhi | collected 2017-02-21 ... | reverse complement strand
ACGACATGCCCGAGGACGTCGTCTTCGACCTCCTCCAGGAGCGCGCCTTCCCCGATCAGCCGATCGGCCGGCCGATCCTCGGCACCCCCGAGACGGTGAAGTCCTTCGACCGCACCGCGCTGAAGACCTATCTCGATCGCCACTACCGCACCTCGCAGATGGTGGTGGCCGCCGCCGGCAATCTCGACCACGCCGCCGTCGTCCGTCTCGCCGAGGAGCGCTTCGCCGTGCTGCCGGTCGGCGACACCCCGAGCCTCGCCGAGGCGGTCTATCGTGGCGGCGACGTGCGCGAGGCCCGCGACCTCTCCGAGGCGCAGATGACCCTCGCCTTCGAGGGCCGCCCCTATTCGTCGCCCGACCATCACGCCGCCCAGGTGCTCGCCACCGTGCTCGGCGGCGGCATGTCCTCGCGTCTCTTCCAGGAGATCCGCGAGAACCAGGGTCTGTGCTACTCGATCTCCGCCTTCCACTGGGGCTATCGCGAGACCGGCCTGTTCGGCATCCACGCCGCCACCGGCGAGGACGATCTCGCCCGGATGATGCCGGAGATCGTCACCCAGGTGGCACGTCTCGCCGACGATCTCGACGAGAGCGAGGTCGCCCGCGCCAAGGCGCAGCTGCGCGCCGGCCTCCTGATGAGCCTCGAGAGCCCGGTGTCGCGGGCGAGCCAGATCGCTCGTCAGACGTTGATCTGGGGTCGCCCGCTCACCACCGCGGAGATCCTCGCCAAGATCGCCGCCGTCGACCTCGCGCAGGTCGCGCGCCTCGCCCGCGAGATCTTCGCCGGTTCGATGCCGACCATGGCGCTGGTCGGCCCGGTCGGCGACGCGCCGACCGGCGCGGACCTCACCCGCCACCTCCGAGCGGGAAGCTGAGGAGGGCCGGGCGATGAGCTTCCTGCGCCTCGTCGTCCAGGACCCGCTTCCCGTCCTGCGTTCGCCGCGCCTCGTCCTGCGCGCCCCGGCCATGGCCGATCATGGCGCCTGGGCCGAGCTGCGCCGGGCGAGCCGCGACTTCCTCGCCCCGTGGGAGCCGCTCTGGCCGGAGGACGATCTCGAAAAGTCCGCCTTCCGCCGCCGCCTCAGGCGTCTCGCCGGCGAAATCCGCGAAGGCGTCTCCTATCCCTGGTTCGTCTTCGACGCCGCGACTCGCGAGATCCTCGGCGGCGTCACCCTCTCGCAGGTCCGCCGCGGCGTCACCCAGACCGGCACGCTCGGCTACTGGATGGGCGAGGCACACGCCGGCCGGGGGGTGATGACCGAGGCGGCCGGGCTCGTCGTCGGCTTCGCCTTCGACACGCTGCGCCTCCACCGCATCGAGGCCTCCTGCCTGCCGGAGAACGGCCGATCGATCCGTCTCCTCGAAAAGGTCGGTTTCGTGCGTGAGGGTCTCGCTCGCCGCTATCTGTGCATCGCCGGCGAATGGCGGGACCATCTCCTGTGGGCCCTGCTCGCCGACGACCCGCGCTTCGTCGCCTCTCGGAACGCTCCGTGAGCCGAGTTCGAGCCTCGGGAGCGATCGGACGGTGGGTTTCGCGTCCCGACGGCTTGTCGCTGGTCGAGGCAGCCGGTAACACTCGATTCGTGACGGCGCGCGGCTGGCGTGCTTCTCGGGGAAGGATGCGATCTTGAGGGCCATGCGTGCGGTCATCGTCGTCGTCCTCGCGATCCTGGCGCTGCAACTCGGCGTCGTCGCGGGGCGTGCGGTCGAACCGATCTCCGTGCCGCTCGACGTCCCCGCCCTCGATCTCACCCATGCGGTGGAGAAACGCATCGACGCCGGCGATCGCCTGCAGGTGTCGACCGCCCCCGGCCCCGACGGCATCGTCCGCCGCATCGAAGTGCGGTCCAGCCAGACCGGCGACGACTGGGTGGTCTTCGCCCTGAAGAACGCCACCGACGAACAGATCGACCGTCTGATCGTCGCCCCCTTCTTCCGGCTGGCGGATTCGGGCGTGCTCTCCCCCGACCTCGGCTCGTCGCGCATCCAGTCGATCTCGACCTCTCAGGGCAATTCGCCGGAACGGCAGCTGAGCCAGGAGGCGGACGTCTTCATGGTGACGCTCGACCCGCGTTCGGTCGTCACCTTCGTGCTCGAACTGAAGTCGCCGAACCTGCCCAAGCTGGTCCTGTGGGAGCCCGACGCCTACAAGGACAGCGTCAACGCCTACACCCTGTTCCGCGGCATCATCCTCGGCATCTCGGGTCTCCTGGCGCTGTTCCTCACCATCCTCTTCGTCGTGCGCGGCTCGGGCGTCTTCCCGGCGACGGCGCTGATGGCGTGGTCGGTGCTCGCCTATCTCTGCATCGACTTCGGCTTCTGGGACAAACTCTTCCGTCTGCCGCCCGGCGCCGATCAGGTCTATCGCGCCGGCGCCGAGGTGATGCTGGCGACGACGCTGGTCGTCTTCCTCTACTCCTATCTCAATCTCAATCGCTGGCACGTCAGCTACTCCCACGTCACCGGCGCGGCGGTGGTGGTGCTGCTCGGCCTCGTCGGCGTCGCGGTGATCGATCCCGGCATCGCCTCGGGCATCGCCCGCATCGCCCTCGGCGTGGTGGCGGTGGTCGGCGCCGGCCTCATCGCCTATCTGGCAGCCCACGCCTACGACCGGGCGATCATGCTGATCCCCACCTGGATCCTCCTGACCGCGTGGCTGCTCGCCGCGGGTCTGGCGGTCTCCGGCGGCATCGACAACGACGCCGTCCAGCCGGCGCTCGCCGCCGGTCTGGTGCTGATCGTCATGCTGATCGGCTTCACCGTGATGCAGCACGCCTTCGCCGGCGGCGGCGTCGTCCAGGGGGCGACCGGCGAGGTCGAACGCCGCGCCCTGGCGCTGATCGGCTCCGGCGACATGGTGTGGGACTGGGACGTCAGCCGCGACCACATCTGGGCGAGCCCCGAAGTCGAGGATCTGCTCGGCCTCGAGCCCGGGGCGCTGGAGAGCGCCGCCCGCGACTGGCTGGAGATCCTCCACCCCAAGGATCGCGACCCCTTCCGCTCCACCCTCGACGCGGTGGTCGAACAGCGCCGCGGCCGCGTCTCGGTGACCTTCCGCCTGCGCTCGCGCGACGGCCATTTCCGCTGGTTCAAGCTGCGCGCCCGGCCGGTGCTCGGCTCCGACGGCGAGGTGGTGCGCTGCGTCGGCACGCTGCTCGACGAGACCGACATCCACAACGCCGAGGAGCGGCTGCTCCACGACGCCGTCCACGACAATCTCACCGGCCTGCCCAACCGCGAGCTGTTCTTCGACCGCATCTCCTCGGCGATCATCCGGGCGCGGGCCGAGGCGATCGGCCGGCCGTCGATCATCATCGTCGACATCGACCGCTTCAAGAACGTCAACGACAGCCTCGGCCTGTCGATCGGCGACTCGATGCTCCTCACCGTCGCCCGCCGTCTCGCCCGCCAGATGAAGCCGCAGGACACGCTCGCCCGCATCGACGGCGACCAGTTCGGCGTGGTGGTCATCTCCGAGACCGAGCCGGAGCGCATCGCCGCCTTCGCCGACGGCATCCGCCGGGCGCTGAAGGCGCCGATCACGCTGGGCGAGCGCGAGGTCTTCCTCACCGCCTCGATCGGCGTCGCCATCTACGACATCGCCGCCAAGAAGGAGGACGATCTCGTCAAGGACGCCGAGATCGCCATGTTCCACGCCAAGCGCCTCGGCGGCGACCGCATCGAGGTGTTCCGCCCGTCCCTGCGTCAGCACGCCGTCGACATCCTGGCGATCGAGTCCGATCTTCGCCGCGCCCTCGAGCGCGAGGAGATCAAGGTCGTCTTCCAGCCGATCATCCGCCTCGCCGACGAATCGATCGCCGGCTTCGAGGCGCTGGTGCGCTGGGATCACCCCAAGCGCGGCCGCCTCGGCGCCGGCGAGTTCATCTCGATCGCCGAACGCTCCGGCCTGATCATCCCGCTCGGCATCCTGGTGATGGAGAAGGCGGCGCGCCAGCTCTCCCAGTGGCAGGAGGAGTTCGGCGACGACCTCGGCATCTTCGCCTCGGTCAACGTCTCCTCGCGCCAACTCCTGCGTCACGACCTGATCAACGACGTCAAGGCGGTGCTCTCCCGCGTCGAGGTCGCCCGCGGCACGCTCAAGATCGAGGTCACCGAGAGCCTCGTCATGGAGAACCCGGAATACGCCGCCAAGGTGCTGGAGCGCATCAAGGAACTCGGCGCCTCGCTCGCCCTCGACGACTTCGGCACCGGCTATTCCTCGCTCTCCTACCTGCAACGCTTCCCCTTCGACACGATCAAGATCGACCAGTCCTTCGTCCGCGGCAACAATTCCAAGGAACGCCCGGTGCTGCTGCGCTCGATCGTCACCCTCGCCCACGACCTCGGCATGGACGTCATCGCCGAAGGCGCCGAGAGCCGGGCCGACGTGTTGGAACTGAGGGCGCTCGGCTGCGAGTTCGCGCAGGGCTTCGTCCTCGGCGAACCGATGTCCGGCGAGGATGCCCGCCGCCTGCTCGCCCGCTCCTTCCGCTCCGCCGCGCAGTGAGGCCGTCCCTCGCGCGCGCCGGTCGCAATCCGCGCCCGTCCGTCCTATATCGGCGGGAGACATTCCGCCGCGAGGACCGCGCATGACCGACGCTTCCCACGATCTCCTCGCCACCGCCGGCCTCGATCCCGAGGTCGCCCGCCGCCTCACCGCGGAGGCGACGGAAGGGGCCGACGACGGCGAGCTCTACCTCGAGTATCGTCAGTCGGAATCGCTGATGTTCGACAACGGCCGGCTCAAGTCGGCCTCCTTCGACACCAATCAGGGCTTCGGTCTGCGCGCCGTCACCGGCGAGGTCTCCGGCTTCGCCCATTCCGGCGAGATCTCGGAAGCCGCGCTGAAGCGCGCCGCGGATGCGGTGCGGGCGGTCCGCGGTGGCCGCTCCGGCACCTGGGCGGCGGCCCCGACCCTGACCAACGCCCGCCTCTACGCCGACGACGACCCGATCGGCGCCCCGAGCTTCGAGGAGAAGGTCCGCCTCCTCGCCGAGATCGACGCCTATGCCCGCGATCGCGATCCGAGCGTCCGGCAGGTCACCGCCTCGCTCGCCGCGAGCTGGCAGATCGTCGAGATCCTGCGTCCCGACGGGGTCCGCGTCCGCGACGTCCGCCCGCTCGTCCGCCTCAACGTCTCGGTGGTCGCCGGCCGCGGCGACCGCCAGGAGAGCGGCAGCCACGGCTTCGGCGGGCGCGAGGGCTTCGAGCGCTTCATCGCGGTCGACCGCTGGCGGCACGCCGTCGACGAGGCGCTGCGTCAGGCCCTGGTCAATCTCGACGCCGTGCCGGCGCCCGCCGGCAGCTTCGACGTGGTGCTCGGCCCCGGCTGGCCGGCGGTGCTGCTCCACGAGGCGATCGGCCACGGTCTCGAGGGCGACTTCAATCGCAAGAAGACCTCCGCCTTCGCCGGGCTGCTCGGCGAGCGGGTGGCCGCCCCCGGCGTCACCATCGTCGACGACGGCACCCTGCCCGACCTGCGCGGCTCGCTCACCGTCGACGACGAGGGCACGCCGACCTCCTGCACCACGCTGATCGAGGACGGCATCCTCGTCGGCTTCATGCAGGACCGCCAGAACGCCCGGCTGATGGGTGTCGCGCCCACCGGCAACGGCCGCCGCCAGTCCTACGCCCACATGCCGCTGCCGCGCATGACCAACACCTACATGCGCGCCGGATCGATGGACCCGGCCGAGATCCTCGCCTCGGTCGACGACGGCATCTATGCTGTCAACTTCGGCGGCGGACAGGTCGACATCACCTCGGGCAAGTTCGTCTTCGAATGCACCGAGGCCTACCGCATCGAGAAGGGCCGGATCGGCGCTCCGCTGAAGGGCGCCATGCTGATCGGCAACGGCGCCGACGCGCTGACCCGGGTGAAGATGATCGGCGACGACCTGCGCCTCGATCCCGGCATCGGCACCTGCGGCAAGGGTGGCCAGGGCGTCCCCGTCGGCGTCGGCCAGCCGACCCTGCGTCTCGACGGCCTGACCGTCGGCGGCACCGAAGCGCGGCGTTGAATCCGCGCGCCGCCAGGCGGTGCGCGCGGCGCCCCGGCGCGTCGTCGGCCGAACACGCGGAGTTGAACGCGCCGAAATCGGTGATTCGGCCGAAAAGGTCGTGTTTCCCGATGCTTCGTCGCGAAACGGTCATTTACGACATGGCATCCACGGCCTAGGAGTCTCGACGGGAACGTGCTCTCTCCGCCGCCCGCCTCGCGGCGCCGAAGAGCCGTTCCGAGACCCGGTCTCTCCTGTCGGAACGCCGCTCGATGTCGCTGGACCCCACCCCCACCCGCCGCTCGGCGGTTCGCACGCGGCTCGACGCCGGTCTCCTTCTCGCCGTCGGTGTTTCGATGGGCGCGGTCCTGCTGCCGGGCGCCGAGCCGACCCCGGTCTTCGCCCAGACCACTCCCGCAGGTGAGGCGGCGAAACCCGCCGCGCCGCCCGCGTCCGACAAGCCCGCCGCGCCCGCCAAGCCGGCGCTCGCCCGGCCGCCGGCGCCGGTCTCCGTTGCCCTGGTCGAGAAGACGGCGATGCCGGTGGTGCTCGACGTCGTCGGCACCACCCAGGCCATCGCCTCGGTGCCGCTGAAGACCCGGGTCGACAGCCAGATCGACGAGGTTCCGGTCCGCGAGGGCGACCGCGTCCGGGCCGGCCAACTCCTCTTCCGCCTCGACGCCCGCGCCGTCGTCGCCCAGGTCGCCCAGGCCCGCGCCGTCCTCGCCCGCGACGAGGCGCAGCTGGCGCTGCTGCGCTCCGACCTCGAACGCACCGAACAACTCGTTCAGACCAAGACCAAGTCGAGCCGAGATCTCGAGAGCGCCAAGACCCTGGTCGCCGCTCAGATGGCGACGATCGAGGCCGATCGCGCCGCGTTGCAGAACCTCGAGGTCCAGGCCAGCTGGTACGAGATCAAGAGCCCGATCGACGGTCGCGTCGGCTCGATCCCGCTGAAGCCCGGCTCGGCGATCCGCGCCAACGACGGCACGCTGCTCGCCACCGTGGTCCAGCTCGATCCGATCTACGTCGCCTTCTCGGTGCCGCAGGCCTCGATCCCGGCGCTGCGCGAGGCGATGGCCGCCGGCGACGTCGGCGTCTCGGTGCGGCTGCCCGGCGCCAAGGGCGACCCGCTGACCGGCCGCGTCGCCTTCATCGAGAACATGCTCGACGCCGCCTCCGGCACGCTCGGGGTCAAGGCCTCGGTGGTCAACGGCGGCGAGCGCCTGTTGCCCGGTGAGTTCGTCCAGGTCCGCGCCGTGCTGCGCACCGACCCGGAGGCGCTGGTCGTGCCCGAGGCGGCGGTCCAGCTCGGCCAGAACGGCCCCTTCGTCTACGTGGTGAAGGAAGGCGACACGGTGGAAGTCCGCCGCATCTCGGTCGATCGCACCGTCGACGGCCGGTCGGTGATCGCCAAGGGTCTCGCCGCCGGCGAGAAGGTCGTCGTCGACGGCCAGCTCCGCCTCTTCAACGGCGCCGCCGTGGTGCCGGCCAAGCCGGCCGAGGGTGCACCGAAACCCGCCGCCGAAAAGTCGGGGACGTGACGCCCATGTCGTCGATGTCGTCGATCTCCGCCCCCTTCATCCGCCGCCCGGTGGCGACCATCCTGGTGATGGTCGCCTTTCTCGCCGCCGGCCTCTTCGCCTATCGCCAGCTGCCGGTGGCGGCGGTGCCGCGCGTCGACTACCCGACCATCTCGGTGACGGCGCGCCTGCCCGGTGCCGGCCCGGAGACCATGGCGAGCTCCGTCGCCTCGGTGCTGGAGCGCCAGTTCTCCGGCATCGCCGGCCTCTCCTCGATGTCGTCGATCTCGACCACGGCGGCGACCAACGTGACGCTGCAGTTCGATCTCGCCCGCAACATCGACGGCGCCGCTCTCGACGTCCAGGCGGCGATCGGCGCGGCCCAGCGCCAACTGCCGGCCGAGATGACCGAACCGCCGAGCTTCCGCAAGGTCAATCCGGCGGATCAGCCGGTGCTGTTCGTGGCGCTGAAGTCGGACGTGCTGCGCCTCTCCGACGTCGACGACTTCGCCCAGACCAACATCGCCCAACGGCTGTCGACCCTGCCCGGCGTCGCCCAGGTCAACGTCTACGGCGCCCAGAAATACGCCGTCCGCATCAAGGCCGATCTCGATGCGCTCGCCGCCCGCGGCCTCACCGTCGACGACCTGCGTTCGGCGATCGCCGCCGCCAACACCAATTCCCCGGTCGGGGCGCTGACCGGCGCGACCCGCAACGTGACGCTGACCGCCACCGGCCCGATCGAGCGGGCGGCGGGCTACATGCCGCTGATCGTCACCTATCAGAACGGCTCGCCGGTGCGCGTCCAGGACGTGGCGAAGGCGATCGACAGCGTCGAGAACGACAAGGTCGCCGCCTGGCTCGACGGCACCCGCGCCATCATGCTGGCGATCCAGCGCCAGCCCGACGCCAACACCGTCGAGGTGGTCGACCGCATCCGCGAGACGCTGCCGGTGATCACCGCCGACATGCCGCCGGCGATGGAAGTCCAGGTGATGAACGACCGCTCGATCTCGATCCGTCATTCGATCGAGGACGTCGAGATCACCCTGCTCGCCGCCATGGGCCTCGTCATCGCGGTGATCTATCTGTTCCTCAAGTCGGCGCGGGTGACGATCATCCCGGCGTTGGCGCTGCCGGTGTCGTTGATCGGCACCTTCGGCGGCATGTATCTCTTCGGCTTCAGCCTCGACAACATCTCGCTGCTCGCCCTGACGCTGGCCGTCGGCTTCGTCGTCGACGACGCCATCGTCATGCTGGAGAACATCGTCCGCCACGTCGAACTGGGCGAGCCGCCGATGAAGGCCGCCTTCCTCGGCGCCAAGGAGGTCGGCTTCACCATCGTGTCGATGACCATCAGCCTCGTCGCGGTGTTCATCCCGGTGCTGTTCATGGGTGGCGTCGTCGGCCGCATGTTCTTCGAGTTCGGCGTCACCATCACCCTGGCGATCCTGATCTCCGGCGTGGTGTCGCTGACCCTGACGCCGATGCTGGCGGCCCGGATGATCGACGAGCGCCATCTCCACCGCCGCCCGAACCTCGCGGTTCGCCTGTTCGATCGGCTCTTCGCCGCCGCGACGCGGTTCTATTCGTGGTCGCTGGATCTGGTGCTGAAGGCCAAGTGGGCGATGCTGCTGGTGCTCTTCGCCACCCTCGCCTGGACGGTGGTGCTCTATCGCGACACGCCGAAGGGCTTCTTCCCCCAAGAGGACACCGGCCAGATCACCGCCTCGACGCAAGGTGCCGACGACATCGCCTTCTCGGCCATGGCGACGCGTCAGAACGAAGTGGCGGCGATCGTCCGGGCCGACCCCGACGTCGAGACCGTCATGTCGACGGTCGGTGCCGGCTCGTCCGGCGCCAATCAATCGACCGGCCGCATGTTCGTCGCGTTGAAGCCCAAGCCGCAGCGCAAATCCTCCTCCGACGAGGTGATCCAACGCCTGCGCCGCGCCACCTCGCGGGTGCCGGGCATCAACGTGTTCTTCCAGAACGTCCAGAACGTCAACATCGGCACCTCCTTCTCGCGCGCCCAGTGGCAGTACACCCTCCAGTCCTCCGATCTCGAGGAACTCCGGGTCTGGGCGCCGCGGCTCGAGGGGCGGATCCGTCAGACCGCCGGTATCCTCGACGTCTCCTCCGACCTGCAGATCCGCGGCCGTCAGGCGGTGGTCGACATCGACCGCGACCGCGCCTCGCGCCTCGGCCTCACCGTCGATCAGGTCCGCTCGCGCCTCTATTCGGCCTACGGCACCCGCGTCGTCTCGACCATCTACACCGACACCTCGAGCTATCCGGTGATCCTCGAGGCGGCGGACGTCTTCACCTCGGGGCCGGAACAACTGCGCAAGCTGACGATCAAGACCCCGTCGGGCGCCACCGTTCCCCTCGACGCCATCGCCACGGTGCGCGAGGCCCCGGCCCCGACGCTGGTCAACCACAAGGGCCAGCTGCCGGCGGTCACGATCTCGTTCAACCTGCAACCGGGTTTCGCCCTCGGTCAGGCGGTCGACGCCATCAAGGCGATCGAGCGCGACGTCGGCCTTCCGCCCACCGTCCTCACCGGCTTCTCCGGCACCGCGCAGATCTTCCAGGAAGCGGTCGCCGGTCAGGGCCTCCTGGTCTTCGCCGCGGTGCTGGTGATCTACATCGTCCTCGGCATCCTCTACGAGAGCTTCGTCCACCCGATCACCATCCTGTCGGGCCTGCCCGCCGCCGGCATCGGCGCGCTCCTGACCCTGCAACTCTTCGGCCTCGACCTCTCGGTCATCGCCATGATCGGCATCGTCATGCTGATCGGCATCGTCAAGAAGAACGCCATCATGATCGTCGACTTCGCCGTCGAACGACGGGCGAGCGGTCTCTCGGCCTCGGACGCGGTCCACGAGGCCTGCCTGCTGCGCTTCCGCCCGATCATGATGACCTCGCTCGCCGCCATCCTCGGCACCCTGCCGATCGCCCTGGGGATGGGCGCGGGTGCGGAACTGCGTCAACCGCTCGGCCTCGCCGTCGTCGGCGGCCTGATCGTCTCGCAGATCCTCACCCTCTACATGACGCCGGTGGTCTACCTGCTGCTCGACCCGTTGACCCGCTCGCAGCGTCCGCACGAGGAACCCGTGCCGGTCGGCGTCTCGGCGCCGCACGGCAATGCCGCCGAGTAGGTCGTGACGTCTCGCCACTCGCGGGCGGACGGAGGGCCGGATCGGAGCGGTCGAAACGGGCACGAGATCTGTGGATCGTCGCAGTCGGACGAGACCCGTCGCGAGACTGTGCCATTCCTGCAACGATCGCATCTTTTGGTGTCGTCTTCGACGACTTCGCGACCGTCGAAGATTCGGATGCGTGACGCAGGGGATTCCTTCTCGGCGACGACGTGATAACCTCCGATTCGCAACTCTTTCCCAGGGGGATTCACACATGAAGACCGTTCGCATCGTCGTTCTCGCCCTCGTCGCCGCCGCTGGCCTCTCCGTCGCCGGCTGCGCCAAGGCCCCGGCCCCGGCTCCGGCCGTCGTCAAGGGCTGATCGAGACGCGATTGCCCGCCCGGCGCCTTCGGGTGTCGGGTCGGACGCGACGATCACCGACAGGAAGCGGCATCGGTCCCAGACCGGTGCCGTTTCCCGTTTCGGGGGCTTCGCACCGGCGAAGAAATCGTGGAAACCGGGCCACGGGATGGAGTAGACTGTCCCTCCCGACGAGTGTGAGAGACGCGCGAGACGCATGAACCGCCACGAAAGCCCCCGCCGTCCCGGCGAAGCCCAGGTCCGCTACCTCGACGGCGATTTCCAGATCCTCGCCAACGGCAGCCACGTGGTCTGCGCCGTCACCGGCCTGACGATCCCGCTCGACGAGCTGAAGTACTGGAACGTCGAGCGCCAGGAGCCCTATGTCGACGCCAAGGCGTCGCTCCAGCGCCATCTCCAGGTCGTCGCCAAGCGCTGAGCCGCGCCCGCCGTGGGCCTCACGGTCGCCGCAGCCGCCCCACCAGCGCCGTGACCGCCGCGTCGTCGTCGAACACCACCTCGACCGCCGCCACACGACTGGCGAGCGCCAGCCGCATCAAGGCCGGCGTCGTCGCGCCGCCGATCCGCACCGCGTCCTTCTCGGTCGTGACCAGTTCCGCCGCCACAGCATGGGCGCGGGCGAGCAGGGCCTCGGCGTCGGCCTCGTCGAGCCGCTGGTGATCGGCGAAGGCGACGAGATCGACCACGTCGGCCCCCAGCCCGCGCAGCGTCGCGGCGAATTTCTCCGGCCGCCCGATTCCCGCCCAGGCGACGAGCCGCCGCCCGGCCAGTCGTTCCGGCTCGAGCGGTTCGAGCCGCGCCTCGAGCACCGGCAACCCGCGCCGCCGAGCCTCGGCGACGAGTTCGTCGATTCCCGCCGCGTCGGCCTCGCCGGAGCCGACCAGCACCAGCGCCGAAGTGCGATCGAGCTGATCGGCCAAGGGCGCCCGCAAGGGGCCGGCCGGCATGACTCGGCCGTTGCCGAGGCCGAAGCCGCGATCGACCACCACCAGCGACAGGTCCTTGGCCAGCGCCGGATTCTGGAAGCCGTCGTCGAGGATCACCAGATCGCCGCCGCACTCCGCCACCAGCGCCAGCCCGGCGGCGCGGTCGCGGGCCACCACCGTCAGGGCGATGCGGGCATGCAGCAGCGGTTCGTCGCCGACGTCCTCGGCCGAGTGCCGCGACGGATCGACCCGCAACGGCCCGGCGAGCCGCCCGCCGAAGCCGCGGGTCATCACCACCGGCGAGAAGCCGGCCGCCCGCGCCGCGCGCACCAGCGCCGCCGTCACCGGCGTCTTGCCGGCGCCGCCCGCGGTGAAGTTGCCGACGGCGATCACCGGCACCGTCGCCAGCACGCTCGGCGCCTGCCGCATCCGCCGGCCGGCGACGAGGCCCCACAGCGCGGCGATCGGCAACAGCGGCCACGGCGGCCGCCGGCCCGCCGCCCAGAAGGCGGGTGCGCGCGTCAGTCGACCCATCGCGCGCCGTCCTCCCCTGTCTCCTCGCCGAGCCACGGCACGAGCGCCGCCATCGTCCGGTCGAGCGCCCCGGTCGAGCGGTCGACTACGGCGCGGGCCCGCACCGCCGTCGCAGCGACCCCGGCGGGATCGCGCCGCGCGTCTTCGAGCGCCGCCACCAGCGCGTCGAGATCGGCGACGCTCTGGGCGCCGCCCGCCTCGTCGAGCTCGCGATAGAGATCGGCGAAGTTGTGGACGTGCGGCCCGTGCAGCACGGCGACGTCGAGCCGCGCCGGCTCGATCGGGTTCTGGCCGCCGCGCCCCACCAGCGACCCGCCGACGAAGGCGATCGGCGCCAGACGATAGATCAGCCCCATCTCGCCGATGGTGTCGGCGAGATAGACGTCGGTGGTCGACCCCGGCATCTCGCCGCGCGAGCGCGAGGCGACGGTCAGGCCGGCGTCGGCGAGGAGCGCCCGCACCTCGTCGCCGCGCTGCGGATGGCGTGGCGCCAGGATGGTGAGGAAGCCGGGGATCCGCCGCTTCAGCCGGTCGTGTGCCGCCGCGACGATCAACTCCTCGCCGGCATGGGTGGAGGCGGCGATCCAGGTCGGGCGGTCGCCGATGGCGGTCGCGATCCGGGCGAGTTCGCCGCCGTCGGCCTCGAGCGGCCGACCGTCGAGCTTGAGATTGCCGACCGCCTCGACCCGCGGCGCCCCGAGTGAGCCGAGCCGCGCCGCATCGCCGTCCGATTGGGCGAGCGCCAGCGCGATCCGGCCGAAGAGGGCATGGGGCAGGCCGTCGAGCCGGAGCCAGCGCCGCGCCGAACGTTCCGAGACGCGGGCGTTGACCACCACCTGCGGGATCGACCGATCGGCCAGCGCCCGGATCGTCGCCGGCCAGATCTCGCTCTCGACGAAGATCGCCAGATCCGGCCGCCAATGGTCGAGAAAACGTCCGATCCATGGCGCGAGATCGACGGGCACGTATTGGTGCCGCGCCCCCCGCGGCAGTCGCGCCGCCGCCACCGCCGCCGAGGTGACCGTGCCGGTGGTGAGCAACACCGCTTCGCCGCGCCCCGTCAGCCGCTCCACCAGCCCCATCACCGCCAGGGTCTCGCCGACGCTCGCCGCATGGACCCACACCAGCCGGCCCTCCGGCCGCGCCAGCCCCGGCCGGCCGCGCCGTTCGCCGCGCCGCGCGGGGTCCTCCTTGCCGGCGCGCTCGCGCGCCTTGAGCACGAGGTCGACGACGGGCAGGGCGAGCCGACCGGCCCCCCGGTAGACGGCGAGCGCGAGGCCGGCGAGGGCGTCAGACATCCCGCCCTCCGACGATCTCGTAGGCGCGCGCGGTGACGCGGTTCAGTTCGGCCTCGACCCGTCGGCGGAAACTCTCGAGCGTCTCCTCGTCGGCATCCGCCGGCACGACGATCGGATCGGCGAAGACCATGGCGAAGCGTCCGAAGGGCAGGTTGAAGGCGGCGCTGTCCCACGAGCGGTGGAAGCGTTTGCGGTTGGTCGTCACCGTGGCGACCGGGATGATCGGCGCACCCGAGTGACGGGCGATCTGGACGATGCCTTCGCCGGCGACCTTGGCCGGCCCCTTGGGCAGATCGGCGGTCAGCGCCACGATGGTTCCCTCGCGCAGCGCCTTCAGGGCGGCCACGAACCCGGCGACGCCGCCGCGCCGCCGCACTTCCTCGCCCGACTTTCCGGCCGAGGCGCGGATCGCCCCGATGCCGAGCTTCTCGCAGACGACGACGTTGAGGTCGCCGTCCTGCGAGCGCGAGATCATCGCCTTCACCGGCCAATGCGACGCCGGCTTGATGAACGGCAGCATGAAGTGTTCGCCGTGCCAAGTGGTGATGATCATCGGCTTGAGACCGCCGTGCCGATCGAAATAGTCGGCCGGTTCGGCGACGGTCCGGCAGGTGGCGCGCACCAGGCGGAACCACCGGGCGAAGACCGTTCCGGCGACGGCGCGGAACCGCGCACTGCGAACCATGCGTTTCAACATCCGGTATTCGTCTCCGCGCCGATCGATCGACCGGGCCGACCCGGTTCGACGGCTCTGCGGGGGCGGCGATGGTGCCGTCGTTCGTGCCCGGGGCGTCGTCTCCCTCGCCGGCCGGTCACGTCTCCCGCGTCTGTCCCGTCAGATCCTTAGCGCCTCGCTGGCCCGGCGTCACGTCCACTGCGGTCGCAGGGCCCGGCGATGACGCGAAGAGCCCGATCTCCCCACGGAAATCGGGCTCCGGACGCGTTTCGTCGGTCGAGGTCGGCTCACTCTTCCGGATGATCCGGGTCCATCAGGCGGTGCAGATGGACGATGTAGTAACGCATGTGGGCGTTGTCGACGGTCGACTGCGCCTTGCCCTTCCAGGCGACGCGGGCGGATTCGTAGTCGGGGAAGACGCCGACGACGTCGACCGCGGAGAGATCGCGGAACTCGTGGCCGTGCAGGTCGACCAGCTCGCCACCGATGACGAGGTGGAGGAGCTGTTCCTTCTTCTTGGTCTTCGCGCTCATGTCGATGGTCCCATCTCGGGTTGAGGTCATCGCCGGGTCGTCCCCTTTCGAGGCGCCCGCATCCGGATCAGGCGAGGCGGACGAGCAGATCGCGCGCCGCCTCGACGAGGCCGGGCACGGCGGCCACCAGCGGCGGGTGGCGGGGCGCGGCCCTGTTGTAGACGAGAGGCTCTCCGCTCGGGACGGTCAGCCTTCCGCCGGCTTCCTGCACCAAAAGATCGGCCGCAGCAAGATCCCAATCATGAGCATTGCCCGAACCATAGGCGATGTCGAGCCGGCCGTCGGCGACTTCGGCGATCCGTAATGCCAGTGACGGCACGAAGCGCCGCGTCGCGAAACCCGCCTCGCGCAGCACCGGCCGCTCGAGATATTTGCGCGGCGCCGAGACGCGCGCCCCCGCGAGTTCGGTCCGATCTCCGATCCGCAACGTCTCGCCGTTGCGCCGCGCCCCCGCCCCCGAGGCGGCCACCCACATCGCGCCCGTCGCCGGCTGGGCCAGCGCCGCCACGATCGGCCGCCCCGCTTCGACCACCGCCAGCGACACCGTCCACTGTTCGTCGCCCTCGATGAAGGCGCGGGTGCCGTCGATCGGATCGACGACGAAGACGCGGGCCCGCTCGAGCCGTTCCGGTCCGTCGGCGGTCTCCTCGGAAAGCCAGCCGTACTCCGGCCGCGCCGCGGTCAGGCGGGCTTTCAGATGGCGGTCGACGGCGAGGTCGGCCTCGCTCACCGGCGAGCCGCCGTCCTTCTGCCAGACCTGCGGATCGCGCCGGAACCAGCCGAGCGCGATCGCGCCCGCTTCCTCGGCCGCGGCCGTCAGCAGCGCGACGTCGTCGGCGAGTTCGCCGGCGAAGGTGGCCCAATGGGGATCTCGGTGCGGGTCAGCGTCCGGCAATGGTGAGGCCCTCGATCATCAGGCTCGGTGCGGCGATGGAGAAACGGTACTCGAGGTCGTCGGCGGCGACCAGCCGGGCGAACATGTCGGTGAGATTGCCGGCGACGGTGATCTCGCTCACCGCCTCGCCGATCTCGCCGTTCTCGATCCAGAAGCCGGAGGCGCCGCGCGAATAGTCGCCGGTGATGCCGTTGACGCCCGAGCCGATCATGTCGGTGACGTAGAGGCCCGACTTCACCGAGGCCAGCATGTCGTCGCGGCGGGTGGTGCCGGCGAGGAGCGTCACGTTGGTCGAGCCCGGCGACGGCGAACCGGTGCCGCGCGACGCCCGCCCGTTGCTCGCCATGCCGAGTTCGCGCCCGGTCGCACCGTCGAGCAGCCAGTGCTTCAACACCCCGTCCTCGACCAGCTTCAACACCGGCCCGGCCACGCCCTCGCCGTCGAACGGCCGCGACGACAACCCGCGCCGCCGATAGGGATCGTCGACGATGGTGATGCCCGGGGCGAAGACGGCGCGGCCCAGCCGATCCTTGAGGAACGAGGTCTTCCGCGCGATCGAGGCGCCGTTGATCGCCGAGAGCAGGTGGCCGACCAGCCCGGTCGCCGCCCGCGGCTCCCAGATCACCGGCGCGGTGACGGTCGCCACCTTGCGCGGGTTCAGGCGCTTCACCGCCCGCTCGCCCGCCCGTCGTCCGACGAGCTCCGGCGCATCGAGGTCGCTGCCGAAGATCTTCGACGACGCGTCCCAATCGCGCTGCATGCCGGTGCCGCTGCCGGCGACCGCCGAGACCGACAGCGAATGGCCCGAGCGCAGCCAGGCGCCGGAGAAGCCGTGCGAGGTGACCAGCACCAGTCCGCCGAGCGACCACGACGCCGAGGCGCCGCCCGAATTGGTGACGCCGGCCACCGCCCGCGCCGCGTCCTCGCAGGCCAGCGCCCGCGCCGTCAGATCGGCGGCGGAGGGCGTCGAGGGGTCGAGCAGATCGAGATCGGGGTGGTCGTGGGTGAGCAGGGCCGGATCGATCAGGTCGGCCCAGGGATCCTCGGGCGCCACCCGCGCCATGGCGACGGCGCGCGCGGCCAACTCGTCGGCCGAACCGAGCGCATTGGCCGAGACCGTGGCGAAGCGTCGGCCGACGAAGACCCGGAGGCCGAAGTCGTCGCCCTCGGAGCGTTCGCTGTCCTCGACCTCGCCGAGCCGCACCCCCACCGACAGCGACACGCCGCGCACCGCCACCGCATCGGCCCGGTCGGCGCCGGCCTTCTTCGCCGCCTCGACCAGACGCTGCGCCTTCTTCTCGAGATCGGACTGATCGAGCACGTCGCGCATGGCACCTCGCAAGGGGGGGCAGGGGTCGGCCCGAGGGTCGCGGCCGAAAGGGAAGCGCACCGTCCCGCCGGAGCGGCGCTCTCGACGGTTTAGGACCCCCCGGCCGCCGGGGCAAGGGCGAGGCGGCCCCGCCATGGTGAAGACTTCGTCACTTCACCGGTGACGTTCCACTAACCCTCTCCCCATCAACGAAAATTCAACCAGCTTTCTTAAGCCGGTTCCCACCCGGGCCGAGTCAACATCCTCTCGAAACCGCGAGGTCTTCCTCAGAAGAAAACGGACCCGCAGGAGGCGATGTTGAAGCGTCGAGCGACGATGACCGCAGTGGAAGGCGACGAGATCTCGGGCCACGGATCCGATCCGGTGCGCCTCGATCCCTATTCGCTGCCACACCGGTTCCGTTACGATACCGGGACCGATCCGCGCAGCGGCCAGCCGATGGGCCCGGCCGCGGTGTTCCTGGAAAAGACCATGGCCTCCATCTGCCGCCGGCTGCCCTCGGGCATCCCGATGGCGATGCGCCTGCCGATGGCCGCCTTCGAGGGCGTCGCCGTCCGCCTCGTCCCCGACACGCTCGGCGACGACGGCACCGGCGACGGCGACGGTGTCGCCGTGGTCGAACTCATGCACCGCGATCCGATGTTGTCGCTGCCGCTCTCGGTGGCGAGCGACCTCGCCGAGGTGGTGGCCGATTGGCGCGCCTGGGCGCGCGTCCTCGCCCTGCCGATGCTGATCGTCGAGACCGACGGCTCGTGGCGTGCCGTCGAGACCCGTCTCGGCGATCTGGTGGTCGGCCGCGTCCGCCCCCGCCGGGCCCGCTCGGTGATGAACGGTCGCCGCCCGCGCTTCCTCGCCCGCCGCAAGATGGGCGTCGCCCCTGCGCGTCCGGGCCGCGTCGCCGGAGCCGATCTCCTCGGCCGCGACTGAACCCGTCCGAACGTCTCGCCCGAGATGCACGAAGGCCCCGCCTCCGATGGGAGGCGGGGCCTTCGCCGTTCGATGGGCTCTCCGCCGCGGCGCCGAACCCGTCGGCGCCGCGCCGGCCGATGTCAGAGCTCGAGCCGCCCGAGGGCGAAGTCGATGTCCTTGTCGCCGCGGCCGGAGAGATTGACCAGGATGTGGTCCTCGGGCTTCAGCTTCGGCGCCTGCCGGAGGGCGTAGGCGATCGCGTGGGCGCTCTCCAGCGCCGGGATGATGCCCTCGCGCCGCGACAGGGTGAGGAAGGCGTCGAGGCACTCGGCGTCGTCGGCCACCTCGTAGCGGGCCCGCCCGATGTCCTTCAGGTGGCAGTGCTGCGGACCGACGCCGGGATAGTCGAGGCCGGAGGCGATCGAGTGGACCGGCGACGGATTGCCCGCCTCGTCCTGGAGGTAGTAGCAGCGGAAGCCGTGCAGGAAGCCCGGCTTGCCGAGCGTCAGCGTGGCGGCGTGACGGTGTCCCTCGAGACCCTCGCCGCCCGGCTCGACGCCGACCAGCTGCACCTCGGCGTCGTCCATGAAGCCGGAGAACAGGCCGATGGCGTTCGAGCCGCCGCCGACGCAGGCCGCGACCTCGGTCGGCAGCCGTCCGGTCTCGGAGAGGAACTGCTCGCGCGCCTCGCGTCCGACCACCGATTGGAAGTAGGTGACCATCTCCGGATAGGGGCTCGGCCCGACCACCGAGCCGATGGCGAAGAGGGTGTCCTCGGGCGCCGCGAGATAGGCGCGGAAGGCGCTGTCGACCGCTTCCTTCAGCGTCGCCCCGCCCTCGGTCACCGGCACCACCGTGCAGCCGAGGATCTTCATCCGCGACACGTTCGGGTGTTCCTTGGCGATGTCGACGGCGCCCATGTGGATCTCGCACTCGAGCCCCATCAGCGCCGCGGCGGTGGCCAGCGCCACGCCGTGCTGGCCGGCGCCGGTCTCGGCGATCACCTTCTTCTTGCCCATCTTCTTGGCGAGCAGCACCTCGCCCAGGCAATGATTGATCTTGTGGGCGCCGGTGTGGTTGAGGTCCTCGCGCTTCAGCCAGATCTGCGCGCCGCCGCCCTCCGACAGCCGGCGAGCGTGATGGATCGGGCTCGGCCGGCCGACGTAGGTACGGCGCAGCCGGTCCATCTCGGCGTTGAATTCCGGATCGGCGATGATCTCGACGAAGGCTTTGCGGATGCCGGCCATGATCGCGGCGAGACCGGGATCGGGGATCGGCCCGCCGTAGGCGCCGAAAAAGCCGTCGGCATCCGGACGGATGAGGGAGGAGAGATCGTTCATGGTGGCGTCCGCGTCTGAGGCCTCGGGGATGACGGCACGCGACGGCGGCTCCTTCGAAGCCTCCGCCGACCCGTTGCGGAGCGGATGCGAGCCTCGACCGGTGTCGGACGACCGCGATCCGCTGTGGCACGACGAAAAGTCGTCGTCCTCCATACCGCTCCCGATCGTTTCGGCGTATCCGCAATCCCCGGTATGCCGACGTCGTCGTGAGCGCGTCCGTCACGGGCGCTTCGGCACCATCGGCAGCCAACGCCGTCGCGGCGGCGGTTCGAGCCGCGGTACCGGCTCGGCGAGATGCGCCTCGATCAGCCGGCCGATCCGCCGCTTGGCCTCCTCCTTCGCCGGTTCGGCGGTGGTGAGGATCCGCCGCGCCTCGAGGAAATCGAGGATGCGCACGTTGCCGACCGGCGGCCGGATCAGCACGTCGGGCGGGTGACGCTCGAAGCGCGCCGCCGCGATCTGCTCCATCATCAGTTGGCTCGCCCCGAACATCGCCTCGAGCGCTCCCGGCGCGGCCTTGCCGTCGGCCGGTTCCGGATAGGCGGCGATGTCGACCGCGACGATCAGGTCGACCTCCACCGGCAGTGCCCCGACCGGCACCGGATCGACGATGCCGCCGTCGACCAGCACCCGCCCGTCGATCACCACCGGCCGGAACACCGCCGGGATCGCCATCGACGCCGCCACCGCCCGTCGCAGATCGCCGTCGCGCAGCAGCTTCGCCCCGCCGCCGTAGTAGTCGGTGGCGACCACCGTCAGCGGCACCGAGAGATCCTCGAAGCGCGGCCGGATCGCCTCGCCGACGAAGGCGGCGAGGATCTTCTCCGGGTCCACCTGTCCGACGAGACCGCCGGTGAGGAGGTCGCCGAGCTTCTTCGGGCGCAGCGTCCACAGCTTGGCGAGCGCGGCGGCGCGATTGCCGAAGCTCTCCAGCGTCGCGGCGCGCAAGTCCGCGCCGCAGAGGCCGCCGGCCCGCGCCGCGCCGTAGATCGCCCCGATCGAGGTTCCGGCGATCGCCGCCGGGGCGATGCCGAGGTCGTCGAGCGCCTCGATCACCGGCACGTGGGCGATGCCACGCGCCCCGCCGCCACCGAGCACCAGACCGATCCTGGGATCCGACATCGCCGTGCCTCCGTTCCCGTCTTCCCCTTCAGATGGGGGCGATCTCGGGAGATGGGAAGACCGAGGATGCGCGCCGGGCGTGCATCCCCGCGGTCACAGGAAGGCGAGGAGCCGTTCCGCCGTCGTCTCCGGCGCCTCCTCGGCGAGGAAGTGACCGCAGTCGAGCCCCGCGCCGGAGAGCGCCGCCCCCTGCGCCATGAACGGCAGCCACGCCTCGAGCGGCCCGCTCGCCGGATCGCCGCTCGACGCCGCCGGGAACCCGCCGGCACCCCACAGCACCAGGGTCGGCACGTCGAGGCGGCGGGTGCCGGCGAGATCCGCCTCGTCGAGCGCCCGGTCGATCATCGCCCCGGCGCGATAGTCCTCGCAGGTCGCGGCGATCCGTTCCGGCACCGAGAAGGAGGCGCGGTAGTGGGCGAGCGCCTTGCGGCCGAAGGGCGACAGGTCCTTCGCCGCCGTCCAACTCGCCAGGGTGTGCTCGAGCCACTCGACCGGCCCGCGCCCGATCAGCCGTTCCGGCATCGGCGACGGCTGCGCGAGGAACAGCCAGTGATAGGACTGCATCGCGAAACCGGCATCCATCCGCGCCCACATGGTCGAGGTCGGCACGATGTCGAGGAGGGCGAGCTTCGTCACCCGCCCGGGATGGTCGAGCACCAGTCGATAGGCGACGCGCCCGCCGCGATCGTGGCCGGCGACGGCGAAGCGGGCGTGCCCGAGCTCCTCCATCAGCGCCACCACGTCGCGCGCCATCGCCCGCTTCGACATCTGCGCATGGTCGGCCTCGATCTCCGGCACGCTCGACCAGCCGTAGCCGCGCAGATCGGGCAGTACGACGCGGAACCGCTCGGCGAGCCGCGGCGCGATCTTCGCCCACATCACGTGGGTCTCGGGGAAGCCGTGGAGGCAGACGAGCGGCGGCGCCCCCGCCGGACCGCCGATGCGGGCGAAGATCTTCGCCTCGCCGGTGTCGACGGTTCGGGCCTCCCAGCCGGGAAAGAGATCGGCGAGATCCATGGCACGTCCTCCGTGGTCGTCGGGTCCAGTCTAGAGCATGTCGCCGCGAATGCGGTACTGTTCGGCGTCACGAGCCCGGGCGGGGGGGGGAAGATGGTGGCGGGTCGGCAACAGACGACCGCCACAGGGACGTCATGATCGTAATTTCAGACGAGTCCTCTTCCTTTCCGCCGCTCGGTTCGTATCTTCGAAACTTCTTCGGTCCGGATTCGAGGTCGGTCATGCGTCGCAGTCTCGTTGGTCTCGTCTCCGCGACCTGCCTCGCCGCCCTGACGAGTACGCCCGTCCTCGCCGCCGATGTCGCGGCGCCGGGGGATCGCTTCTCCGGCTTCCGCTTCTTCGACGAGGTCCGGATCGGGCTCCATGCCCACAATCCGGGGCACGACGAGGGCGATTCCTTCGACGTGTCGGGCCAGATCCTCACGTCGCCGATCTTCACCGCCAAGACCGGCAACGCTTTCGCCGACTTCTTCCTGAACCCGCGCTTCCACGTCGGCGCCATGGTCAACACCCGCGGCTGGACGAACTACGTCTATTCCGGCGTGACTTGGCGGGCGGATCTGACCGAGAAGATCTTCGCCGAACTGGAGTTCGGTGGTGCCGTCAACGACGCGCCGAGCCGGCCGACGCCGAACCGCGTCGACATCGGCTGCTCGGTCACCTTCCACGAGACCGCCGGCCTCGGCTATCGCTTCACCGATCGGGTGTCGCTGCTGCTCGACGTCGACCACGTCTCCCATGCCGGCCTCTGCGGCGGCCACAATCCCGGCCTGACCAACGTCGGCCTGAAGCTCGGCTACCGCTTCTGATCGAGCGGCGCGACGCATCCCGCCCGAGTCCGGTCGGACCGCGGGCGCGAAGCCTTGCGTCGTCTTCGATGTCGGATGCCTTCGGCCGAACGGCGGGGGCTCAACCGCCCGCCGCTTCGCGCGCCACCGCCCGCCAGCCGATGTCGCGGCGGCAGAAGCCCTCCGGCCAGTCGAGCCGGTCGACGGCGGCATAGGCGCGGGCCTGGGCCTCGCCGACGCTTCCGCCGCGCGCCGTGACGTTGAGGACGCGGCCGCCGTTCGCCAGGATGCGGGCGCCGTCGGCCTTGGTGCCGGCGTGATAGACCGTCACCCCCGGCATCGCCTCGGCGGCATCGAGGCCGCGGATCTCCGAGCCCTTCTCGACCGCGCCGGGATAGCCCTTGGCCGCGACGACGACGGTCAGCGCCGCCTCGTCGCGGAGCTTCACCGTCCGGTCGGCGAGCGTGCCCTCGGCCCAGGCGACGAGCAGCTCGAGCAGGTCGCTCTCCAGCCGCTCCATCATCACCTGGGTCTCGGGGTCGCCGAAGCGGGTGTTGTACTCGATGAGCTGCGGCCCCTTCGAGCCGATCATCAGGCCGGCGAAGAACACCCCCTTGAACGGGCAGCCCTCCGCCTGCATCGCCGCGACCGTCGGGCGGATGATCTCGGCCATGACCCGCTCGGACATCTCGGGCGTCATGATCGGCGCGGGCGAATAGGCGCCCATGCCGCCGGTGTTGGGGCCGGTGTCGCCGTCGCCGACGCGCTTGTGGTCCTGCGCCGAGGCGAAGGGGAGGGCGGTCTCGCCGTCGCACAGTGCGAAGAAGCTCGCCTCCTCGCCGTCGAGGAACTCCTCGATCACCACCTCGGCCCCGGCCGCGCCGAAGGCGCCGGAGAAGCAGTCGACGATCGCGGCGCGCGCCTCCTCGATCGTCGCGGCGACGGTGACGCCCTTGCCGGCGGCGAGCCCGTCGGCCTTGACCACGATCGGCGCACCGACCTTTTCGAGATAGGCGAGCGCCGCCGCCTCGTCGGAGAAGCGGCCGTAGGCGGCGGTGGGGATGCCGTATTTGGCGCAGATGTCCTTGGTGAAGCCCTTCGAGCCCTCGAGCCGGGCGGCGAGCCGCGACGGGCCGAAGGCCGCGATGCCGGCACTCGCGAGATCGTCGACGATGCCGGCGACCAGCGGCACTTCCGGCCCGACGACGACGAAGTCGATCGCCTCGCGCCGGCAGAAGCCGATCACCGCGGCGTGGTCGGCGGTGTCGAGCGCGACGCATTCGGCGACGCGGCCGACCCCGGGGTTGCCGGGTGCGGCGAAGAGTTTCGTCAGGCGGGGCGAACGGGCGAGCGCATGGGCGAGCGCATCCTCGCGTCCCCCCGAACCGATCAAAAGCACCTTCATCGCCACCCTCCACTCGATCGCCGAGCACCGGCCCGCGATCTACCAGTCGGGGCAGGGCGCGTCGAGTCCGTCGGGTGGGGGAGGGTGGGGCGGAGGCCGTCCTCCTCCACGTCGCCGGCCTTGACGCGGGGGCGCGCCGCCGCCACCCTCCGGGCCACTTTCGTCGAATCCGTCCCCTCCGGAGCGCCGCGTGGCCGAGCCCCTGCCCAACGTCGTCGAATTCACCGTTTCCGAGCTGTCGCAGGCGGTGAAACGGTCGATCGAGGACGGCTTCGGCTTCGTCCGGGTGCGCGGCGAGATCTCCGGCTATCGCGGGCCGCATTCCTCCGGCCACGCCTATTTCGCCCTCAAGGACGAGGGCGCCAAGATCGACGCCGTGGTCTGGCGCGGCTCCTTCGCCAAGCTCCGCTTCAAGCCGGAGGAGGGGATGGAGGTGATCGCCACCGGGCGGATGACCACCTTCCCCGGCTCCTCCAAGTACCAGATCGTCGTCGAGGCGCTGGAGCCCGCCGGCGTCGGCGCGCTGATGGCGCTGCTCGAGGAGCGCAAGAAGAAGCTCGCCGCCGAGGGGCTCTTCGATCCGGCTCGCAAGGCCGTGCTGCCGCGCCTGCCGAAGGTGGTCGGCGTCGTCACCTCGCCGACCGGCGCCGTCATCCGCGACATCCTCCACCGCATCGCCGACCGCTTCCCCGTCCGGGTGATCGTCTGGCCGGTCCGCGTCCAGGGCGAGACCTCGGCAGCGGAAGTGGCGGCGGCGATCGCCGGCTTCGACGCGATCCCTCGGGAGGGCCGCGACGGCATCCCGCGCCCCGACGTGTTGATCGTCGCCCGCGGCGGCGGCAGCCTCGAGGATCTGTGGAGCTTCAACGAAGAGATCGTGGTGCGCGCCGTCGCCGCCTGCACGATCCCGCTCGTCTCGGCGATCGGCCACGAGACCGACTGGACGCTGATCGACCTCGCCGCCGACCTGCGCGCCCCGACCCCGACCGGCGCCGCCGAGATGGTGCTCCCGGTGCGCGGCGAGCTGCTCGATCAGGTCGCGACCCTCGGCCTGCGCCTCTCCGGCGCGGTGCGCCGCACCCTGGAGGCGCGCCGCGGCGACCTGCGCTCCGCCGCCCGCGCCCTGCCGACGCCGCAGAGCCTGCTCGAAACCCGCCGCCAGCGCTTCGATCTCGCCTGCGGCCGCCTCGCGCACGCCCTCTCCGCCGCCGTCGCGGTCAAGGCGACCCGCTTCGCCGCGATGCGCGGGCGCCTGTCGACGACGGCGCTCGCCGTCCGCATCGCCACCGCCTCGGATCGTCTGAAGGGCCTCGCCGACCGCGCCGACCGCGCCGTCGCGGTGTCGCAGGATCGCCGCCGCGCCCGCCTCGACGGCGCCGCGAAGCTCCTCGCCGCGCTCTCCTATCGCGGCGTGCTGTCGCGCGGCTATGCCCTGGTGCGCGATGCCGCCGGCCGGCCCGTCCGCGCCGCCGCCGGCCTCGCGGCGGGGGCGGCGCTCGACATCGAATTCGCCGACGGCCGCCTCGCCGCCACCGTCGGAAGCGTGCCCGACGCCGCCCCGCCGTCGGCCCCGCCGCCCGCATCCGAACCCGTCGTCCGTCCTCCGCGCTCCCGGCGCCGGACGGACGCCGGCCCCACCGACCAGGGCTCGCTGTTCTGAGCCGCAGTCCTCATCAGGAGACGTGTCCATGGATCTCGGGATCGCCGGCCGCAAGGCGGTCGTCTGCGCCGCTTCGAAGGGCCTCGGCAAGGCCTGCGCGATGTCGCTGGCCCGCGCCGGCGTCGACCTGCTGATCACCGCCCGCGGCGCCGAGACGCTCGAGGCGACGGCCGAGGAGATCCGCCGGGCGACCGGCGCCACCGTCGCGACCCTCGCTTGCGACGTCACCACCAAGGAAGGCCGCGCCGCCATCCTCGCCGCCCGCCCACGGACCGACATCCTGGTCAACAACGCCGGCGGCCCGCCGCCCGGCGACTTCCGCGACTGGGACGAGGAGAAGTGGCACGCCGCGGTCGAGGCCAACATGGTCACGCCGATCATGCTGATGAAGGCCTATGTCGACGCCATGGCGGCCGAGGGCTGGGGCCGGGTGGTCAACATCACCTCGGGAGCGGTCAAGGCACCGATCCCGGTCCTCGGCCTCTCCAACGGCGCCCGCTCGGGCCTCACCGGCTTCGTCGCCGGCCTCGCCCGCCAGATGGCGCCGAAGGGCGTGGTGATCAACAACCTGCTGCCCGGCCAGTTCGCCACCGATCGCATCGCCGTCACCGTCTCGGCGGAGGCGAAGCGCCGCGGCATCTCCGACGACGAGGCGCGGGCGGAGATGGCGAAGGCCATTCCGGTCGGCCGGCTCGGCGATCCGGCGGAATTCGGCGAGGTCTGCGCCTTCCTCTGCTCGGCGCAGGCGGCTTTCCTCGTCGGCCAGAACATCCTCCTCGACGGGGGGAAGTATCCTGGAACCTTCTGACCATTGCGTTCGATCAAAGCAACGCAGGGGCAACTGAGACACAGTCGCGGCGAAGGCCCCGCATCTCGACACGAAGGGCCTCCACGAGAGGGAGAATCCGCCATGGCGATCAAGGACATGCTGGTACTCCTGGACAATGGTCACGCGGTTCCCGGCAAACCAGCCGCCGCAGCGGGGGGACGCACCCCCGAAGTGGAGGGCAACGGCCCCGGACCGAAGTTGGCGCTCGATCTGGCCCGGCGGCTGGAGGCGCACGTCACCGGTGTCGCCCTGGCGGTCGATCCGATCGTTCCCGGCTTCGTCGTCGCGCCTCTGCCGGTCGAGGTGATCGAACAGGCCCGCACCGAGGCGGTCGAAGTGGCACGCGGCGCCACCCGCCGGTTCCTCGACGAGGCGAGGAAGGTCGGCGTCGCCGCCGAGGCCCGCGTCGCCGAGATCCTGATGGGCGGTGCGCCGGAAGGCTTCGTCGTCAACTGCCGGTCGACCGATCTGGTGGTGATCGGCCAGGACGATCCCGATCGCCCCGAGCCGATGCGCGAGGCGATGATCGAGACGGCGCTGTTCGAAGGCACCGCGCCGCTGCTCCTGGTTCCCTACATCTCGCGCGGCGCCATCACTCTCGATCGGGTGATGATCGCCTGGGACGGGTCGCGCACCGCGGCGCGTGCGGTCCAGGCGGCGCTGCCGTTGCTCGCCCTGGCGCGCAAGATCTCCGTGGTGATGATCGAGAAGGCCGGCTCCAATCCCGGTCAGCCGGGCGCCGAACTGGCCACTTGGCTCGCCCGCCACGGGCTCGACGTCGAACTGACCCAGATCGAGGCGCCCGACATCTCCGTCGCCGACGCCCTTCTCGACCACGCGGCCGACAAATCGTTCGACCTCCTGGTGATGGGCGGGTATGGACATTCGCGAGTGCGTGAGTTCCTGCTCGGCGGTGCCACCCGCGGCATTCTCGCCACCATGACCCTCCCGGTCCTGATGGCGCATTGACGGTGAACGATCCGACGATCGGGGGATCGGCGGATCGGCCGCAGACGTGAAGAACAAGAGGCGGATCGAGACCGCCCGCGAAGAAGAACGATCGGAGGGGAAACGGCTCGGGAGTGGTCTCGAACCAGTCCGAGTGCGTGGGACGCAGGCCCTGGACGGGCGGCGCTGCCCGTTCGCCGCATCCCACGGGGGGGGCTTCATGGCCGTTCGCAATCTCGATGGAATCTTCCAGCCGCGCTCGATCGCCGTCGTCGGCCCGGAACGGATCGGCGCCGCGGCGCTCGACCTGTTCTTCACCAACTTCGCCCGCGCCGGTTACAAGGGCAAGATCCACTTCGTCGGTCTGACCCCGCCGGAGGGGATGGCGGCGACCACCTGCGCCTCTCTCGCCGAGTTCGACGAGAAGGTCGATCTCGCCGTGGTGCTGTCGGGGGGGGCCTCCGCCGTCGAAGTGATCGAGCGGCTCGGCGCTCTGCGCGTCAAGGCGGCGCTGTTCCTGTCGCGCGGCTACGACGAATGGTCCTTCGCCACCTCCCGTCTGGCGCTGCAGACCGCCCGCAAGCACGGCCTGCGCCTCATCGGCCCCGGCTCGCTCGGCGTCATGTCGCTGCACGGCGGTCTCGATCTGACGCTCGCCGCCCGTCCGGCCAAGAAGGGCGATCTCGCCCTGGTGTCGCGCTCGGCGGCGGTGATCAACTCGACGCTGGCCTGGGGCGAGGAACGCGGCGTCGGCTTCTCCTCGGTCGTCTCGCTCGGCCAGAAGGTCGACGTCGACGTCGGCGACCTGCTCGACCACCTCACCGCCGACTACAAGACCCGCGCCGTGCTGGTCCATCTCGAGAGCATCTGGTCGCCCTCGAAGTTCCTCTCCGCCGCCCGCGCCTGCGCCCGCACCAAGCCGGTCATCGTCATTCGTTCCGGCACCAGCCGCGACAAGCGGATGATCGGCAACACCCATTCGAGCCGTCTGGCCACCACCGACTGGGTCTACGACGCCGCCTTCCGCCGCGCCGGTCTGGTCCGCGTCGACAGCATCGACGAGCTCTTCGACGCCGCCGAGACCATCACCCGGGTGAAGCCGTCGCCCTCCCGCAAGGTCGCGGTGATCGCCAACGGCCGTAGCCTCGCCACCATCGTCGCCGACCATCTGGAGTCCAGCGGCGGCGTCATGGCCGAGGTCTCGGCCGAGACGGTCGAGAAGCTCTCGACCCTGGTGCGCTGGGGCCGCGACGCCGGCAATCCGCTGGTGCTCGCCGACGACGCCGACGCCGCCACCTTCGGCACCGCCATGGAAGCGGTGCTCGCCGACCCGGCGGTCGAGGCGGTGATGGTGCTGCATGCCCCCTCCGCCTTCTCCGACACCACCTCGGTGGCCAAGAAGGTGGCCGAGATCGCCGCCGTCCAGGGCAAGAAGGTCGGCCGCCGTCGGCCGATCCTCGCCTCCTTCCTCGACCTGTCGGAAGAGGCCGACGCCATCCTCCACGCCAGCGGCGTTCCCTGCCATCCGACCCCGGAGGAGGCGGTGCGCGCCTTCGGCCATCTGGTGCGCTACGTCACGGCCCAGGAACGGCTGATGGCGATCCCCGAGCCGCTTCCGAGCGAATTTCAGCCCGATCCGGCCGCGGCCCGGGCCATCGTCTCGGCGGCGCTCGCCGAGGATCGCGAGTGGCTGAGCCCGGTTTCCGTGCGCGACCTGCTCGCCGCCTACGACATTCCGGTCCTCTCCACCGTGCTCGCCGCCGACGCCGCCGAAGCGGTCGAGGCGGCGCGACCGCATCTGAACGACGGCAAGCGGGTCGTCCTCAAGATCGCCTCGCGCGAGATCGCCTTCAAGTCGGACGTCGACGGCGTCCGCCTCGGTCTCGAGAGCGAAGAGGAGGTGGCGGAAGCCGCCGGCGAGATGCTCGACCGCATCCGCGCCCGCTTCCCCGACAAGGTCATCGACGGCGTCATCGTCATGCCGATGGTGGAGAAGCGCTTCGGCATCGAGCTGCTCGCCGGCATCGCCGACGACTTCGTCTTCGGCCCCGTCGTGGTCTTCGGCCAGGGCGGCACCTCGGTCGAGGTGGTCGGCGACCGCGCCCTCGATCTGGCGCCGATCGACATGAACCTCGCCCATGCGATGATCGCCGAGACGCGGGTGGCGAAGTTGATGCGCGGCTACCGCAACCGGCCGCCGGTCGACGAATATGCCGTCGCCCTGACCCTGTGCAAGCTCAGCCAGCTCGCCTGCGACGTCCCCGAGATCCGCGAACTCGATCTCAATCCGATCGTCGCCGACCACGAGGGCGTCATCGTCCTCGACGCGCGCGTCCGCATCGCCCCGATCACTCAGCGTGCCGGCCAGATCGGCCATCCGCGCCTCGCCATCCGCCCCTACCCGAAGGAGTGGGAGCGCGAGACGATGCTGAAGGACGGCCGCGCGGCGCTGCTGCGTCCGATCCGCCCGGAGGACGAGTCGCTCTATCCGGACTTCTTCACCGAGGTCACGGCGGAGGATCTGCGGTTGCGGTTCTTCGCCCCGATCAAGGACTTCTCGCACGCCTTCCTGGCCAAGCTGACCCAGCTCGACTACGAGCGCGCCATCGCCTTCGCCGCGATCGAGAAGGAGAGCGGCAAGCTCCTCGGCGTGGTCCGTCTCCACGCCGACCCCGACCACATCACCGGCGAATACGCCATCCTGCTCAGCTCCAACCTCAAGGGTCAGGGCCTCGGCTGGAAGCTGATGAAGCTGATGATCGAATGGGCCAAGGCCGACGGTCTGTCGGCGGTCAAGGGCGAGATCCTGCGCGAGAACCGCACCATGATCTCGATGTGCGAAGCCCTCGGCTTTTCGGTGAAGTCGTCGCCGGACGACGAGTCGATCGCCGTCGTCACCCTGCCGATCGCCACCGTCGACGCCGGCGCTCTGCCGGACTGATCCGGAGACCCCGAGCCGTCCCGCCTGCCGCGGGGCGGCTCAGGTGTCGTCCCCCGCCGAGGTGACGAGGCGCAGTGCCGCCGCGAGCACCGCCTCCGGCGTCCCCGAGGCGTCGAGACGCGACCAGGTCATCGATCCGAGATCGAGCCGGCGTTGCAACCGCACCACCGCGGCATCGGCATCGGAGGCGTCGTGGGCGCGGTCGCCGACGCGCGCCACCGCCGTCGCCTCGTCGACGTCGAGCCAGATCCCGATGAACGGCACTTCGGCCCGCGCCGCCACGGCGGCGAGCGCCGCCCGTTCCTCGGGCTTGGCCGAGACCGCGTCGACGATCACCGAGCGCCCGGCGGCGAGCGCCCGGCTCGCGGCGCGCTCGACCGCCGCATAGATCCGCGCAGCCGCCTCCGGCGTGTAGTGGGCCGGTGGCAGCCGGGCCGTCTCAACCACGCCGGCGAGGAGCTTGCGGACCTCGTCGGTGCGCAGCACCAGCGCACCCGGCTCGGGATCGAGGGCCGGAGCCAGCGCCCGCGCCAGCGTCGACTTGCCGGACCCCGACAGACCGCCGATGACGATCAGCCGCGGCGTCGCCGGCTCGAGGTGCCGGATCGCCGCGACGAAGAGGCGCCGTGCCTCCGCTTCCGCCGCCGCCCGGTCGCCGCCGGCGAGATGGATCGCCCGCGAGGCGGCGATCTTGGCGCGCAGCCCCGCCCGGATCGACAGGAAGAGCGGCAGCGCCGCGAGCCCGTCGATCTGCTCGAGCAGGGCCTCGGCCCGCGTCTCGCCCGTCGCCGGCGCACCATGGCCGATGCGCGCCGCCGCCTCCGCCCGCGCGGTCTCGAACAGCAGGCGGTCGAGCAGCCGGCGCGCACTCGCCCGGTCGCCGCGGTCGGCGAGATCCATCACCAGGAAGCCGGCGTCGTAGAGCAGATCGCCGGTGGCGATCGCATCGTCGAATTCGATGGCGTCGAAGGGTTGGCCGCGGCCGTCGATCACCGCGATGTTGCCGGCGTGCAGATCGCCGTGCCCGAGCCGGACGAAGCCGCGCCGCCCGCGCGAGGTCAAGAGATCGTCGAGCGCCGCCAGCCGCCGGCGAGCGGCCCCGGTGAGCCCCTCCGCCCGGGCGGTTTCGAAGAGGTCCGGCCGCAATGCGAAGGCCTCGGCGTTCTGGTCGATATAGGCGGCGAGATCGTCGATCCACGGTCGGGCGTCGCGCCGGGTGGCCCGCGCCTCGGCCCGGGCGATCGTGCCGGCGAGATCGTCGACGAGATCGGCGGGCAGCGGCCCCCGCGCCAGCAGCCGATCGAGCGTCGCCGTCTCGTCGAAGCGATTCATCTCCACCAGCCATTCGACCGACGCCCCGACCCCGCCGAGAGCGAGGCGGCCGTCCGCCTCGCGGGTGACGGCGACGACCCGTCGATAGATCTGCGGCGCGATCGGCCGATCGATCGCCATCTCCCGTCGGCACGCCGCCTCGCGCAACGCGGGCGTCGAGAAGTCGAGGAAGGGAAAGCGGACCGGCCGCTTCAGCTTGTAGGCGAGACGTCCGGCGAGGAAGACCACCGCGGCGTGGGTGTCGATCCGCGTCGGCGGTTCGACCATGCCGTGGGTCGTGGGGTCGGCAAGGAAACCGACGACCTCGTCCCAAGCGGCGAGATCGCTCCCGAGGGGGCCCGGAAGGGCAGGGGAGACGGGGCGGGGCGGGTCGCTCGGCATGGTTCGCCATCCTTCGTCCGACGGCGGGATCGACCTCCCCCGCATCATGGCTCCGGTCGTTTCCTGCGACGTTGACCGAGGTCAATGTCGCTGCGAGGGTGAGCGGAAAGAATACCGACGCACCGATGGGAGAAACCCGCCATGCCCGGCACGGGACTGAAGAAGATCCGCCTCAATCTGGCTCGCACCAAGGAGCATCCGATGGGGTCGGCCCGGCATGGCTACGAATTCGTCGCGCCTCTCGACAAGGAAGGCCGCATCGACGCCGAGATCTGGAAGAAGGTGCGCGACAAGTGTCGCGTCCGTCGCTTCTGGGGCGCCGAAGTCGAAGAGATCGGCCATCTCGTCCACCGCCCCGGCGGCAGCTGGGCCTTCCGCTACGACATCACCGGCGACGAGGACGACGAGGCCGGCTATCGCTTCGGCGCCCACCCCTTCGTCGTCGGCGAGTACGTCTCGATCAAGGACGAGGACGGCGACCTCAACACCTTCCAGGTGGTCACGGTGCTCGATACCTGAAGCCCACCCTCACCACGCCAGGCGCGGCACCATCGCGGAGACGGCCAGCCCCTCGTCCATCAGACGTGCCGAGACGCGTGCCGGATCGGGCGCGCCGAGCGGCCCGAAGTCGGCCGAATGGATGCCGCCGGTGACGAACAACACGTCGAGCCCCTGACCGAAGGCGCCGCGGATGTCGGTGGCGAGCCCGTCTCCGACCGCCAGCACCCGCTCGGGGCGGAAGCGCGCGCCGGTGATCTGGGCGATGCGCAGCCGCGCCTCCTCGTAGACCGGCGCATAGGGTTTGCCGATCAACACCGCCTCGCCGCCGAATTCCTCGGCATAGAACTTGGCCACCGCGCCGGCGCACCACACCCGCTGGGTGCCGCGCTCGACCACCAGATCGGGGTTGGCGCACACCATCGGCACCCGCCGCGCCGCCAACGCGGCGAGCCGGTCGCGATAGTCTTCGGGCGTCTCGCGGGTGTCGTCGGTGAGCCCGGTGACGACCGCCACTTCCGCCTCGTCGTCGCCGACGAGCACTTGCGGCAGGCCCTCGTAGAGCGGAAGGTCGCGGTCGGGCCCGATGTGGACGACGCGCCGCTCGGAACGGGCGTGCAGCATCTCGCGGGTGACGTCGCCGGAGGTCAGCAGGTCGTCGTAGGCCTCGCGCGGCACGCCGAGTTTGGCGAGTTGTTCGTGGATCGGAGCCGACGGACGCGGCGCGTTGGTGAGGAGCAGAACCTTGCCGCCGCCGCGGCGATATTCGACGAGCGCCCGGCAGGCGTCCGGGAAGGCGGCGACACCGTTGTGGATGACGCCCCAGACGTCACAGAGCAGCGCGTCGTAGTCCGCGGCGAGTGCCGAGAGTCCGGGAACGAGCGGCGGCGTCGGGGTGAGCATGAATTGAGACCTGTCCGTGAGCGTCGAAGCCGGGAAAACTAACGACCACATCGTTGCACTGCAACACGAACGTCGTCGAAATATCGCCTCTCGCCTGCGAAAGAGGTGACGTGGACCGGCGAATCCGAGAAACTCGCCGCTCTTCGAAGGAAATACGTCTCATGATCGTTCGTCGCCTGTCCGAAACCACCGTAGATCGCATCGCCGCCGGCGAAGTGATCGAGCGGCCGGCGAGCGTGGTGAAGGAACTGGTGGAGAACGCCCTCGACGCCGGGGCGAGCCGCATCGACGTCGTCACCGCCGGCGGCGGCAAGACCCTGATCCGCGTCGCCGACGACGGCGCCGGCATGGTGCGCGACGATCTGGCCCTCGCCGTGCAGCGCCACTGCACCTCCAAGCTCTCCGACGACGACATCTTCCTGATCGAGAGCCTCGGCTTCCGCGGCGAGGCGCTGCCCTCGATCGGCGCGGTGGCGCGGCTCGCCATCGCCTCGCGCCATGCCGAAGAAGACCACGGCTGGGAGATCGACGTCGACGGCGGCCTCGTCCACGAGCCGCGCCCGGCGGCGATCAATCGCGGCACCCGGGTCGAGGTGCGCGACCTGTTCTTCGCCACGCCGGCGCGGCTGAAGTTCCTGAAGTCGGATCGCGCCGAGACGGCGGCGATCACCGAGGTGGTCAAGCGTCTGGCGCTCGCCCGCCCCGACGTGCGCTTCTCGCTCGCCGGCTCCGACCGCTCGACCCTCGACTGGCCGGCCGGGCGCGGCGAGGAGGCCGATCTCGCCCGCATCGCCGCCATCGTCGGCGACGACTTCGTCGACAACGCCCTCGCCGTCGACGCCGAGCGCGAAGGGGTGCGGCTGACCGGTTGGGTCGGCCTGCCGACCTATCATCGCGCCTCGTCGGTTCACCAGTATCTGACCGTCAACGGCCGCCCGGTGCGCGACAAGATGCTGTTCGGCGCCATCCGCGGCGCCTATGCCGACGTCATGTCGTCGGATCGACACGCCGTGGTCGTTCTCGACGTGGCGCTCCCCTCCCGCGAGGTCGACGTCAACGTCCACCCGACCAAGGCCGACGTCCGCTTCCGCGATTCCGCGCTGGTGCGCGGCCTCGTCGTCGGCGCCATCCGCCAACGGCTCGCCGCCAGCGGCCATCGCGCCACCTCGACCGGCGGCGCGGCGACCCTGGCCGCGCTGCGCAGCGGCTTCGATACGTCGGCCGCCGCCCCGTCGCGCACCGGCTGGACCCCACCCGGCGGCCCGCTGTGGCGGCCCGACGCGCCACGCCCGTCGCAGCCCTTCGATTGGCGAACCGCCCCTTCGCGACCCGACAACGACCCCGGTGCGGCGCCGGCCGCCGACAACCGCTTCGCCGAGACCGCGACCTCGCCCTTCGACGCCGTTCTCGCCCCTTCCGCCGATGCTCGCGCCCACGCGGCTCCCCTCGACGAGGCGAGCGAGGCCCGCCCGCTCGGCGCCGCCCGCGCCCAGATCCACGCCAACTACATCGTCGCCCAGACTCGCGACGGGCTGGTGATCGTCGATGCCCACGCCGCCCACGAGCGTCTGACCTACGAGAAGCTCAAGCGCCAGATGGCCGAGACCGGCGTCGCCCGTCAGATGTTGCTGATCCCCGAGGTGGTCGAACTGCCGGAGGAGGACGTCGGCCGCCTCCTCGCCCGTGCCGCCGAATTCGAAACGGTCGGGCTGGTGCTGGAGAGCTTCGGCGGTGGCGCAGTGGCGGTGCGCGAGGTGCCGGCGGTGCTGGGGACCGGCGACGTCGGCGCCCTGGTCCGCGATCTCGCCGACGATCTCGCCGAATGGGAGACCACGAACCGCGTCTCCCGGCGGATCGACGACGTCCTCGCCACCATGGCCTGCCACGGTTCGGTGCGCTCCGGCCGCCGCCTCCGGGCCGAGGAGATGGACGCGCTGCTGCGCGAGATGGAGGCGACGCCCAATTCCGGCCAGTGCAACCATGGCCGCCCGACCTGGGTCGAACTGAAGCTCGCCGACATCGAGCGGCTCTTCGGCCGCCGCTGAGCCGAAACGAAATCGACCGGAAACCGCGGGTCACGCGGTTTCCGGGTCGAGGGGGCGCGCCGTCGGAGCCGAGATCGAACGACGCGCAGGGAAGGTCAGGCCTGACGCAGGGTCTTGACGAAGGCGTCCACCTGCTCGGTCAACTCGTCGGCCTGCTTCGACAGATTGCCGGAGAGGCCCATCAGCTGGGTCGCCGCCGCGCCGGTCATCTCGGCGGCCTGTCCGACGCCCGAGATGTTGTTGGTGACGTGGGCGGCGCCCTCGGCGGCGCGATGGGTGTTGCCGGAGATCTCCTGCGTCGCCATGCCTTGCTGCTCGACTGATCCCGAGATCACCGAGGTGACCTCCCGGATGGTGCCGATGGTGGCGACGATGCGGCTGATCGAGCCGACGGTCTCGGCGGTCGCCGACTGGATCTCGCCGATCTTCATGGCGATCTCGTCGGTCGCCCGCGCCGTCTGGGCGGCGAGCTGCTTGACCTCGGAGGCGACCACCGCGAAGCCCTTGCCGGCCTCGCCGGCGCGCGCCGCCTCGATGGTGGCGTTGAGGGCGAGCAGGTTGGTCTGGCCGGCGATGTCCTTGATCAGGTTGACGACGTCGCCGATCTTCTCGGCCGCTTCCGACAGCACCCGGATGTTGGATTCGGTCGAGGAGGCCTCGCCGGCGGCGGTGCCGGCGACCTGGGTCGAATGCATCACCTGATGGGTGATCTCGCGCACCGAGGCGGCGAGTTCCTCGGTCGAAGCGGCGACGGTCTGGACGTTGGAGGCGGCTTCCTCGGCCGCGTCCGACACCGCCGCGGCCTGCCGCGAGGTCTCTTCCGCCGTGGCCGAGAGATTGCGCGCCGCATCGGCCACTTCGCCGGAAGACCTTACGAACTTCTGGGCGAGCGTCCCCATGGTCGACATGAAGCGATCGGCGATGCGATGGCGTTCGGCCACCATCTGCGCTTCGGCAGCCTTGTCCTTTTCGACTTGAGCGGCCCGAAGACGCTCGGTCTCCGCCAGCCCATCGCGGAAGACGACGAGTGTCCGCGCCATGTCGCCGATCTCGTTCTTGGCTTCGATGGACGGGATATGGGCGTCGAGTCGACCGTCGGCGATGCTCTTCATCGTGTCGGTGAGGGCGCGGAGCGGCCGGGATACACCGATGATGACGAAGGTGCCGGCACCGAGGCCGATCAGCAACGCGACGCCAGCCACCGCGAAGATGACTTGAACGCCGAAGTCATGGGTGGTTTCCGCCCTCTCCACCGCCGCCGCCGCGCCGCGATCGTTCAGTTCGACATCATGGTCGATGACGGCGAGCGCCGCATCGAACTCCACTTTCGACGTATTCAGCAATCCGATCGCCGTTTCGTCGTCGCCCTTCCTACTGAGTTCGACGATCTTCTGCTGTCCGGCGACGTATTTCGCCCACAACGGCCGGAAACGATCGAGGATCTCTCGTTCCTCGGCATTGTCGATCAGGACCTCGTAGCGTTTGATCGCCGCCTCCAGTCGGCGGAGATCGTTCTCCATGAGCTTTTCCGCTTCCTCGAGCAGCTTCGCGTTGTTGTTCAAGACGTGACGGAACACGGTCACGCGATAACGCGTCATGTCGTACCGAATATCGCCGAGAGCGCGAACCGACGGGAGCCAATCGGACGCGATTTCTTTGCTGATGACGTCGATTTTTTCCAGCTGTCTTTCTGCGGTCCAGCCGAGGGCGATGAGGAGCACTAGGAGTACGCCGACCACGGCCGTCAGCGTCGCTTTGATCGTTGCACGCATTTTGGGTTCTCCCGGAAACCGCTGCGTAGGATTGCAGGATGTGATTCTCGAGTGATAGAACTTCTGTTGGGTCCGTGTTACGTATGAAGTCGTTAATTTCCGATTTATGGCGATCAGTTTTCCGAGACGACTGGAGCAGCAGCTTTGTTCGGATGACGAAATGGCATGATGGCGCCGACCCGGCGGGCGATGACTTTTCGATGAATTGGATATTACAAATATATTCCAGAAATGAATTGTGGGAATCGCGTCATTCGAGTTGGAGTTTTATCGAAATTGAGATGAGGTAAAAATAGTTATTGAAGTAGCCTTTTTAGTATAGTCGTCGGTTCATGGAGTGCGGAGGGGAGGAACCTCTACGATGACCCTCGCCGACGCAGTTCGCCAGGACCGCGGGCGTGCGACGAGGAAGACCACGGGCCGGCATTCCCGATGCCGAGCCGGTCCTCCTCTCGATCGAGATCATCGACCGACGATACGGCGCAGGAACACCAGCCGGGTCTCGCCTAGACCGCGCGCGTCGACGATCTCCAGCCCGTCGGGGATCGCGATCTCGACGGCCGCGGTCTCTTCGACCACCACCAGCGCACCGGGCTTCATCCAATCACCGGCGACCATCGCCGCCAGCGCCGCATCCGCCAGCCCCTTGCCGTAGGGCGGGTCGAGGAAGGCGAGATCGAAGGGCTCCATCGGCGCGCAGCGCCCGAGCTTGGTGGCGTCGCGCCGCCACAGTTTGGTCGCGCCGGTCAGCGCCAGTTTCTCGACATTGGCGTGGATCAGCCCGCGCGCCTCCGCCGCCTCTTCGACGAAGAGGCAGAACCGTGCGCCGCGCGACAGGGCTTCGAGCCCGAGCGCCCCGGTGCCGGAAAACAGATCGAGGACCCGGGCGTCTTCGACCGGATCCCCGAGACCGTGGGCCAGAATGTTGAACAGGCTCTCGCGCAGCCGGTCCGTGGTCGGGCGGATCGCCTGGGATTTCGGCCCGGCGAGATGCGCCCCACGGTACCGGCCGCCGACGATCCTCACGGCCGCCCTCCGCGACCGCCGCCCCGCGGACCGCCTTTGCCGCCGCTCTTGGGACCACCCTTCGGGCCACCCTTGCCGCCGCGCGGCGCGCCCCGCGGACCTTCCGGTGCCGCGTCACGGCCGCCCTTCTTGCCGCCCGGCGCCATGCCCCGCGGTCCCCGCGGGCCGAAGCCGGCGTTGTCCGGCCGCGGCTTGGCACCGGCGCTCTTCGGCCGCCCGGCGCCCCCTTCGGGCCGATCGCGGAAGCCGCCGCTCTTCGCCTCACCGCCCTCGGGGCGACCACGGTAGCCTTCCGAGCGGGGACGCCCTTCGCCGCCTTCGGGGCGGCCACGGAACCCTTCCGAACGGGGGCGTCCCTCGCCGCCCTCGGGGCGACCGCGGAATCCGGCAGAACGGTTTCCACCGTCGTGGAAGCCCTCCGACCGGTAGGGCCGTCCTTCTGCGCCCTGCGGCCGATCGCGGAAGCCGAACGACTTGCCGCGCCCTTCGCCGCGCGACACCTCGCCGGAGCGGTCGCGGTATCCAGCCGACTTCGCCTCGCCGTCGCGCGGACGCCCCCGGAAGCCTTCCGAACGCGGCCGTCCCTCGCCACCCTCGGGGCGCCCCCGGAAGCCCTCGGAACGCGGCCCGCGGTCCTCGCCGCCCTGCGGGCGATCCCGGAACCCGGTCGAGCGTTCGCCCCGGTCGCGGAAGCCTTCCGAGCGGAAGCGTCCGCCGTCGCCGCCCTGCGGGCGGTCGCGGAAACCACCGCTCTTGGCGCCGCCGGGTCGGCCGCGGAAGCCCTCCGAGCGGAACGGCCGGTCGGGCCGGTCGTCGCGCCCGCGGCCCCGTTCGCCGGTGCCGATGAACTCCATCTTCGGACGCGGCGGCCGGCGCCCACCGCGGGCCGAGGCGTCGTCCGCCTCGCCCGCCGGGGTGAAGGCCTTGATTCGCCGCTTCGGCCCCTCGTCGGCCTCGTCGCCGCCCTGGACGTGGTGGACGATCGGCGCGTCGAAGTCGGCACCCGATTCGTTCACCAGGCGCTTGCCGAGCTGATCCCGCAGCACCCGGCCGCGGATCTCGCGGATCTCGCCCTCCTCGAGGTCGGCCAACTGGAACGGCCCGAAGGAGATGCGGATGAGGCGGTTGACGGTGAGACCCAGCGAGCCGAGCACCCGCTTGACCTCGCGGTTCTTGCCCTCGCGCAGCGACACCACCAGCCAGATGTTGGAGCCCTGGATGCGGTCGATCGTCGCCTCGATCGGGCCGTAGTCGACGCCGTCGAGCGACACGCCCTGCTTCAGTTCGTCGAGCGCCGTCTGATCGACCTCGCCGAAGGCGCGGACGCGGTAGCGCCGCAGCCAGCCGGTGGCCGGCAGCTCGAGCACACGGGCGAGCCCGCCGTCGTTGGTCAGCAGCAACAGGCCTTCGGTGTTGATGTCGAGACGTCCGACGGTGATCACCCGCGGCATGTCGTCCGGCAGCACCGAGAAGACCGTCGGCCGGCCTTCCGGATCGGAGGAGGTGGTGACGAGCCCGCGCGGCTTGTGGAACAGCCACAGCCGGGTGCGTTCCTTCTCCGGCAGCGGTTCGCCGTCGACGGTGATCCGGCTCTTCGGCCCGACGGTGACCGCCGGGGTGGTGAGAACCCTGCCGTCGACCGCGACCCGTCCGGCCGCGATCCACTCCTCCGCCTCGCGGCGCGAGCACAGGCCCGCGCGCGCCAAAACCTTGGCGATCCGCTCGTGATCGCCCCCCTTCGCGTCGCCGTCGCGCGCGGTCTCGTCTTCGGTGATCCTGGTCATGGCGCCCATCTAGAGCAAAGCGGCGGGAAATGGTAGCGCCCTGGCCCGAATTCTCCGCCTTTCTCGGCGGCTGGCGTCGTCGGACGTCTCGCCCTATCCTCGCCGCATCGCTTCTCGGATGCCGCCCGTGACCCCGACCCCCTACCGCAGCTTCATGGACGCAGCCCTCGCCGAGGCCGCCGGCGCCGCCGCGGACGGCGAGGTTCCGGTCGGCGCCGTGGTGGTGAAGGACGGCGTGGTGATCGCGACGGGCCGAAATCGCACCCTCGTCGACCACGACCCCACCGCCCATGCCGAGGTCGTGGCGCTGCGCGCCGCCGGCCGGGTGCTCGGCTCGGAACGGCTGATCGGCTGCGATCTGTGGGTGACGCTCGAGCCCTGCCCGATGTGCGCCGGGGCGATCTCCTTCGCCCGCATCGCCCGCGTCTATTACGGCGCGAGCGACCCCAAGGGCGGCGCGGTGGAGAACGGCGTGCGCCTCTTCTCCTCGCCCACCTGCCACCACGTGCCGGAGGTCTACTCCGGCCTCGCCGAGCGCGAGGCGAGCGCGATGTTGAAGGACTTCTTTCGCGACCGGCGCTGACCGGGGCCGGCGACCGGGGCGGTCGTCCGCCCCGGTCGGTCGTGGCGGTCCGCATCGCGGCGCCTCGACCCGAGCGGGTGGGCGCCGGTGCGGCTCCGCGGTCCGCTCACTCGGCCGACACGGCCGTCCGACCGCGGACCAGCGGCAGCATGCGCGCCAACGTCCCGTCCTTCAGCACCCACTGGTGGGCGATCGCGGCGGCGGCATGCAGGCCCGCCAGGATCATCAGACCATGGCCGGCGAGCTGGTGCAGGTCCTCGAGCCGCCCGCCGAGTTCGCGGTCGATCGGCAGCGGCGAGGCGAGCGGCATCAGACCGAACAGCGTCACCGGACGTCCCTTGCCCCAGGCGGCGAGGAGACCGATCAGCGGCAGGGCGAGGAGCGCCAGATAGAGGCCGACGTGGACGGCGCGGGCCGCCAGACGCATCGGCGGCGTGCCGGGAGCGGGCTCGATCGCCGGCGCGGCGCTGCGCCAGCCGATGCGGGCGATCGACAGCACGAAGACGCCCATGCCGATCCACATGTGGAAGGCGAGGAGGAAGGTGCGCAGATCCCCCTTGGGCAGGTCCTCGCGGACGAGGGCGACGCCATAGGCGGTGGCCACCAGGACGGCGACGATCCAGTGGATCGCTCGGGTGATCGGATCGTGAGCGGGAGCGTTCATGTTCGGCCTCTTCGGGTTCGGGAGGCCGACTTCTGAACACACCGACCTGACGCCGACCTGAAAGGCCACCGGCTCAGGCGAGATGGCGCAGACCGTCCGCCAGCAATCCGGCGAAGAAGATCCACCCCGCCCAGCGGTTGGAACGGAAGAGGTCGAGGCAGAGATCGGGATCGTCGATGTCGAGGCGGAGGATCTGGCGGGCGAGATGGCCGGCGAAACCGGCGAGCCCGATCCAGGCGAAGACGCCGACCCCGGCGAGCCACAGGCTCGCGGCGAAGAGCAGAACGGTGGCGCCGTAGAGGCCGACGAGCCAGCCGCGCGTGTTTTCGGCGAAGTAGCGCGCGGTGGAGCGCACCCCGACGACGGCGTCGTCCTCCTTGTCCTGGTGGGCGTAGATCGTGTCGTAGCCGATCGTCCACACCACGCTGCCGACGTAGAGCAGCACCGGCGCGACGTCGAGCCGGCCGAGCGCCGCCGCCCAGCCCATCAGCGCCCCCCAGGAGAAGGCGAGACCGAGGAAGGCCTGCGGCCAATCGGTCACCCGCTTCATGAAGGGATAGACGGCGACGACCAGCAGCGAGGAGAGGCCGAGGACGATCGAGAAGCGATCGAACTGCACCAGCACGGCGAGCCCGACCAGCGCCTGGACGAGGAGGAAGAGCCGCGCCTTCGCCACGCTCACCTGCCCCGAGGGGATCGGCCGCGATCGGGTGCGGGCGACCAGCCCGTCGATGTCACGATCGACCAGATCGTTCCAGGTGCAGCCGGCCCCGCGCATGGCGACCGCGCCGATCAGGAACAGCGCGAGATGCCACGGGTTCGGCCACGGCCGCCCGGCGTGATCGGCCGCCAGCGCCGCCGACCACCAGCACGGCCACAGGAGCAGCCACCAGCCGATCGGCCGCTCCCAGCGGGCGAGCCGCGCATAGGGGCGCAGCCCGATCGGCAGGACGGTGTCGGCCCAATGCCCGCGCACCGCGTCGGCGACGATGCCGGCATCGCCCGTCGGCGCGGCGAGGGTGGGGTCGGTGGGCGAGGTGGTCATCGGCGGGTCTCCCGGCAGACCTCCGAGGTGCCCGCTCCCGCCGCCGCCGTCAAGGGTGGAACGGCGCCACGCCGTCCGCCTAGCCGCTTCGCCCCGCGCCCATCGCCGTGGTAGGACTGACCGCGTCGCCCCGATCTGCCGAGTCCGCCCATGGCCCGTTACGATTTCCGCCTGCAACGCCTCTTCGTCCGCGCACATCTGCGCGACGGCGGCGAGATCGAGCCGACGCGCGAGCAGTCGAACTATCTCCTCAACGTGCTGCGGATGGGGGAGGGTGACCGCCTCCTCCTCTTCGACGGAGCGAACGGCGAATGGCTCGCCGAGGTCCGCCCGGTCGGCCGCCGCGACTGCCGGCTCCATGTCCTCGAATGCGTCCGTCCGCAGACCGCCCCCGGCGACGTCGATTGGCTCTTCGCGCCGCTGAAGCACGCCCGCCTCGACTACATGGTGCAGAAGGCGGTGGAGATGGGCGTCGCCCGCATCCGCCCGGTCATGACCCGCCACACCCAGGTGTCGCGCATCAACCTCGAGCGGATGGAGGCCAACGTCGTCGAGGCGGCGGAGCAGTGCGGCGTGATCTCGGTGCCGCCGATCGCCGAACCGGTCGATCTCGACCGCCTGCTCGACGTCTGGCCGGCGAGCGACCCCGGCCGCCGCATCCTCTTCTGCGACGAGCACGAGGAGACGTCCAACCCGCTCGCCGTCCTCGCCGGACTGGAACGCGGCCCGCTCGCCGTGCTGATCGGCCCCGAAGGCGGCTTCTCCCACGAGGAGCGCGCCGTCCTGCATTCCAAGAGCTTCGTCACCGCGATCCCGCTCGGCCCTCGGATCCTGCGCGCCGACACCGCAGCGGTGGCGGCGCTCGCCGTGGTCCAGGCGACGCTGGGGGATTGGTGAAGAATGCCGAAGATGCCGCCGATCTCGCCGTCTACGACGCGCGCAAGGCCGAACAGGCGGGGGACGACGTCCTTCCGGCACCGGTGAGCGCTGCCATCCTGCGGGGGTCGCGTCTGCTCGAGGCCCTGCGCGACTGGCGCGGCATGACCCAGTCCCGCCTCGCCGAGGCGACCGGGCTGGCCCAGGGCCATCTGTCCGACCTCGAGCGCGGCCGCCGGCAGGGGACGCCCGAGACCCTCGCGCGGATCGCCGAGGCGCTCGACATCCCGCCGACGTGGCTGGTGGGGTGACGGAACTCTATGGCGCTTGACGCCATAGAATACCCCTGTCATCCTTTCCCGATGAAGGCGAGGCTGGTCATCCGTGATCGTCGGATCTTCGACGACGGCAGTCTGATCGACATGGTGATCTGGCTGGTGCCCGAGCCGGTGCCGCCGACCTCCCATGGGCTGAAGTATCGGCTCTGCTACGGTCGCGCCGGCAGGCGGCTCGTCGGCTGCGACAACGAGCGTGGTAAGGGCGACCATCGCCACTACGAGGATGTCGAGGAGCCCTATGTCTTCGTCTCGCTCGAGCGACTGCTCGACGATTTCGAGGCGGATGTGGTGCGGATGAGAGGAGCGCCGATATGACGACGAGGCTCGACATCCATGTCGGCGGCGGCTTCGCCGACAGCAAAAAGCGCATCCTGGAGGCGGTCGACCGGGCGCGGCGCGGCGATGTCGTCGGCGAAGAGCACGTGACCTTCGCATCCTGGGACGCACTCGCCGCCGTGATGACGACGAAACGCTTCGAGGTGTTGCGGCACCTGCGCCGACAGCCGGAGCGTTCGATCGCCGCGCTCGCCCGGGCGCTGGGGCGGGACTACAAGCGGGTCCACGAGGACGTCGAGGCGCTGGCCGGCGCCGGCCTCGTCGATCGCGACTCGGCGGGACTGCGCGCCGACTACGACGAGATCCGCACCTCGATCGCGCTCTGATCCCTCACCACGCCGTCGCGTCGAGCACCCGGTCGATGTTCCCGCTCCAGGCGCCGTGGAAGTCGGTGAGCAGCCGATCCGCCTGCGTCTTGCCGCTCGCCACGATCTCGTCGAGCATCTCCAGATGGACGCTCTCGTCGCGCCCGGCCTCGTCGAGCCGGGCCCGCGCCTTCAGGCCGGCCCGCGCGATCGCCAGAACTTCGGCGCCGATGTCGCGCAGCGTGCGCCCGCGCAGCGGCGTGGCGAGGCCGAGCCGCGGGGCGGTGTCGCGCAGCGCCTGCCGCTCCTCCGCCGTCCAGTCGGCGACGAGGCGCGAGGCGGCGTCGAGCGCGTCCGCGTCGTAGAGCAGCCCGACCCAGAAGGCCGGCAGCGCCGGGATCGACGCCTTCGAACCCGCGTCGGCGCCGCGCATCTCGATGTAGCGCTTCAGCCGCACCTCGGGGAACAGCGTGCCGACGTGGTTCACCCAGTCGCCCATCTCCGCCACCACGCCGGGCAGGCGATGCGCCAGCCCGCCGGCCATGAACTGGCGGAAGGTGACGTCGGTGGCGTCGTGATAGGTGTCGCCGCGCTTGACGAAATACATCGGCACGTCGAGCGCCCACTCGACGTAGGACTCGAAGCCGAAGCCGGGCTCGAACGCCCGCGGCAGCATGCCGGTGCGGTTTCGGTCGGTGTCGCGCCAGATCTCCGAACGGGTCGAGAGGAAGCCCGAGGGCTTGCCGTCGAGGAAGGGCGAGGCGGCGAAGAGCGCGGTGGCCAGCGGCTGCAGCGCCAGACCGACGCGCATCTTGACCGCCATGTCGGCTTCGCTCGAGAAGTCGAGGTTCACCTGGACGGTCGAGGTGCGGAACATCATGTCGAGGCCGCGCGTGCCGACCTTCGGCATGTAGGCCCGCATGATGGCGTAGCGCGATTTCGGCATCACCGGCGTCTCGGCGAGCGACCACTTCGGCGACGCCCCGAGCCCGGCGAAGGCGACGCCGAGCGGCTCGGCGACCGCCGCGACGTCGGTGAGATGCGCCTCGAACTCGCGCTTCGTCGCGTGGACGTCGAGGAGCGGTGCGCCGGAGAGTTCGAATTGGCCGCCCGGCTCGAGGCTGATGGCGCCGCCGCCGTGGTCGTCGGCGAGCCCGATGATCGCCTCGCCGTCGAAGATCGGCTCCCAGCCGCTCCGCGCCCGGAGCCCGTCGAGCAGAGCCCGGATGCCGGCCTCGCCGTCGTAGGCGACCGGGGCGAGATCGGCGCGGCGGAAGGGAAACTTCTCGTGCTCGGTGCCGAGTTTCCAGGTCTCGCGCGGCCGCATGCCCGCCTCGATCCAGGCGACGAGCGCGTCTCGGTTGTCGATCCGGCGATCGTCGGTGGTGTCGCGCGCCATGTCGCATCCTCGATGGGGTCATTGGGGGCGCGCACCATACGCGCGCGCCGATGACGGAACAAATGCGTTTTCTCGAACGCGATGTTCAACGTCGTTCACCGATCTCGCAGATCGATCGCGGAACGATTTGACGACGAACGGTTTCGCGCCGATCATCGGATGCGGCCGGGAAAGGGAGAGTCCATGCTCGACACCATGGAAATGATGAAGCACATGTTCGATCCGGCCCGTCTCGGCGAGTTCGCCGCGCGCTCCGGCATGTCGCTCGATCAGGCCCGCTCCGCCACCGCAGCGCTGCAACCGGCGCTCTCCGCCGCGCTGAAACGTCGCGCCGCCGACCCGCGTGGGATGGCCGAAATGATGGGCTGGGTGAAGCCCAAGCCCGATTTCGCCGCCTCCATGCCGGGCGGCGAGGCGCTCGGCAAGCTCTTCGGCTCGCGCGAACTCACGGCCGCGATCATCGACCAGATCGCCCGCACCAGCGGCATCGACAAGCGCAGCCTCGAGATCACCCTGCCGCTGGCATCAGAGGCGGTGATGGCGACCTTCTCGGAGAACCTGAAGAGCCATCCGCTGACCGAAGGTCTCGGCGCGCTGTTCGAGCCCAAGCCCCGCGCCGCTCCGACCCTCGACGAGGTCCTCACCGACAACTTCGGCCCCGCCACCTCGCGCCTCGTCGGCAAGGCGTTGAAGGAGACGCCGAACCCGATCGGTCCGACCAACTTCTTCGGCGAGGTCCTGGGCGAGTTCATCCGCGGCTTCAACAACGGCGGCCCGCCGATCGACGAGGAGCCGCACCCCGACGACGTGGTGCCGCCGCCGAGCGAGGTGGTCGATCGCCTGTTCGAGGCCGGCCGCGACGCTCACGCCGAGCAGTCCCGCGCGCTCGAGGCGCTGTTCGATCGCTATTGGAAGGACGGGCCGCACACCGCCTTCTCCGGCGGCGCCGACACCGCCGGCTGAGCGGGGAGACGCCGCTGGGCCCTCTTCCCGTCGGGTCTCAGACCCGCGCCCCGAGGCGCGGCGCCGTCACCGCGCCTTCGGTGAGACGCTCGCGCGCCTGCGCCCGCCGTCCGGCGCGACGCTCCACCGCGAGAATGCGCAGCCGCGTCGACGGATCGTCGAAGGTGGATCCGGCGAGCACCGCCACGACGTCGCCCCGAGTCAGGCCGATGTCGGCGAGCCCGTGGTCGTCGAGTTGGAGAAGGCGCACCACGTCGCGCCGATGGCGCCGGGCTTTCCACGTCGCACGCACGAAGGCCACCACGACGCCGGCGTTGGTGCGGACGGCGTTCGCCAACATGGCGAGGGGGGCGGGGCTCTTCGGCAGGGGCGTGGACGCGTCCATGGGACTTCTCCTCTCGGGATCTCCGGTTTCGGGTGTTGGAGGGATGGGGACGCCGCGTCGTCCTCGGCCGAGCGGGCCGGGGGTGGTGAGGGGTTGACGCGACGGGAACGGGCCGAGAGAAAACCATCTGGATCGATCGATCAAACGAATGTTATAGATATTCGATCGCACATATTTTGATGGGTCTTCCATGCCGGCGACGCTCGATCTCGACCAGCTCCGCACCTTCGTCGCCATCGCCGAGTCCGGCTCCTTCACCCGGGCCGCCGATCTCGTCCACAAGACCCAGTCGGCGGTGTCGATGCAGATGCGGCGGCTCGAGGAGCGGATCGGCAAGCCGATCTTCGCCCGCGACGGCCGCGCCTCGCGCCTCACCGAGGACGGCGAGCGCCTGCTCGCCTACGCCCGCCGTCTGATGCGCCTCAACGACGAGACCTTCGCCGCCTTCGACGAGGCCGAATTGACCGGCCGCGTCCGGCTCGGCACGCCCGACGACTACGCCGACCGCTTCCTGCCCGAGATCCTCGCCCGCTTCGCCCATTCCAATCCGCGCGCCGAGGTGACCGTGGTCTGCGCCCCGACGCCGCTGTTGGTCGAAGCGCTGAACGGCGGCGAACTCGACGTCGCCATCATCACCCACGTCCGCGAGAAGGGGCCGGCGGAGGTGATCCGTCGCGAGCCGCTGCTCTGGGTCGGCTCCCAGCGCCACGCCGCCCACGAGATCGACCCGGTGCCGCTCGCCCTCGGGCGCCCGACCTGCGACTGGCGTCGCGCCGCGCTCGACGGGCTCGAGCGCGCCGGCCGGCGCCATCGTCTGCTCTACGTCAGTTGGAATTCGACTGCGGTCGGCGCGGCGGTGCTCGCCGGTCTGGCGGTGTCGGTGCTGCCCGAGTCGGCCTTCCGCACCGGGATGCGGGTGCTCGGCGAGGCCGAGGGCTTTCCGCGCCTGCCGCCCGTCGACATCGGTCTGGTCCGTGGCCGCGGCAAGAACCCGGTGGCCGACGCCCTCGCCGGTCACATCGTCTCGTCGCTCGACAACCTGTCGACCGACTTGCGTCGCGAACTGGCCTGACGGCGAACGCGGGGAATCGCGGCCGTTTCGAAACGTCGGGCGCGACGGCGAACCCGAACGGGCGTCGGCCGGAGATCAGCGGAAGGCGGATCCGAGGGCGTTGACCCGGCTCTGCGGGGTGACGGCGTTCGGATCGACGCGGCGTCCGCCCTCCGGCGTCTCGAGCATCATCGGCACTTCGCTGCGCTTCATCGAGCCCTTGATGCGGGTGCCGTTACCGTCGATCTCCATCACCATCACGGTGCCGTCGCCGCGATCGCGGTAGACCACCGTCGGTCCGCGCGCGGCGGGACCGTTGGACGCCGCCGGAACCGCGATCGGCATGAAGCTGGTGCGCAGCGCGTCGCCGAAGAACAGATAGACGATGCCCAGCACCGCCAGGATCACGCAGCCGATCAACGTGCCCTGGGCGACCAGCACCATCACTTGGTGCGAAGTCACCTCGCTGGTGGTCAGCGTCGCGCCGTGACGGGCATCGGTGCGGGTCGGGCGATGGGCCCCGTGGTTCGTCGCCGCGCCGGCCTGTTGCATCGCCGGTCGTGGTCTCGCCGTGGTCACCATCCAACCATCCCCTTACGTAATGTCGAGGCTGTCGTCTCCGCCCCGGCTCGGCGAAGCCCAATCTACGCCCGAGACCTTCCGAAGAGGTAAAGCACTCGCCGGTGCGATCAGCGCCGCAACACGAAGAGATTGCCCGCCAGCACCAGCGCGAGACCCAGGATCGCCGGCAGCGTCCAGCGGTAGTCTTCGAAGACCGTCGAGATCGCCAGCGCGAAGACCGGGAACATCACCGTGGCGTAGCCCGCGCGCGCCGCGCCGATGCGCCCGAGCAGGGTCAGATAGGCCCAGAAGGCGGCGACCGACGACACCACCGACAGCCACAGGAGCGACACCACGTAGGGCATCGAGGTATCGAAGACGAAGGGCAGCCCCTGCACCTCGATCGAGATCATCAGGAACAGGCACGCCCAGGTCATGCCCCAGGCGGTGGCCGGCAGCACCGAGATGCCGCGCTTCTGAATGGCGCTCGACAGCATGTTGCCGGTGCAGAAGAAGGTGGTCCCGGCGACGCACAGACCGAGGCCGAGTGCCGCGGCGGCGTCGAAGTCGGTCCCTGCGATCTTCGGCCAGAACATCGCCGCCACCCCGGCGAACCCCAGGAGCCCGCCGAACAGCACCCGCCCGGAAATCCGCTGACGGAAGACCACGAAGCCGAGCAACAGGTTGATCACCGAGGCGAGCGAGAAGACCACCGACAGCAACCCCGACGGCAAGCCCTTGGCGCCGTGGTAGAACAGATTGAAATTCATCGAGAAGATGAAGAAGCCGAGCCCGGCGAAGCCGAGATGGGCGCGGAGCGTGTGGCGCATCCGATCGCCCCGGAGCGTCACCCACCCCCACATGATCGCCGCGGAGATCATGAACCGCCACAAGAGCGAGACCTCCGGCGGCACGGTGGCGACCTGGATCTTCATCGCGATCCACGACGTCGACCAGGCGAACACCGTGACGGCGTAGAGGATCGCGTCGAAGGCGCCGAAACGGCTCTCGGCCAGCGGGATAGTGGAGGCGGGCAGCGGGCGGGTCTCGGTGGCGGTCATCGCGGGGCCTCGGTCGGACGCGGCGTCCGCGCGGACGGATGAACGCGCGCTCGACGGCGGCCCATCTCGCCCACCCGGCGCGAGCGGGTCCAGCGAATGTTGCTGATCCGATCGATCAAGTGGGCTGATGCCCGTCGCCCTCGCCGGCCCAGCCGGGTCGATAGCCGGCCGCCAGCGTCATCACGGTCGACGGCGGCGTGAGCAAGGTCACCAGCCTTTCGCGCGAACGCGGCTGCGGCTCGCCCCAGCCGTCGCCGGACCACGGCAACATGGCGTCGCCGCGGATCGCCTGCGGCTCCGGGCCGATCCTCTCGTCGATCACCACGGCGCCGTCCGGCAGAGTGTCGACGAAGGCGACCCAGTGCGGGACGTCACCGCTCTCCGTCGAGATGCCCTCGCGCGCCAGCATCGCGTCGATTTCCTCGAACGACGGCGGCGTCCGCAGGCCGTTGCCGCGCGCCCAGGCCTCGGCGAAGGCGAGGGCGGCGTCGGGGGTGCAGGAGGCGCAGGGGCGTCGACCCGCCGCCAGGACCACCACTTCGTCGATGCTCGCCGGCAGGACCTCCGCCGCGCAACCGGTCTCGGCATGGCGGCCGAGGAACCAGGACGGCAACGGCGGCGGATCATCGGCCGTGCGTTTCAGGCAGCCGAGGCAGGTCAGCAGCCGCCGGGCGTCGAAGATCCGTTCGTAGGTCGAAGGATGCTCAGTCGCCGTCGCCGCCCCCGGCATCGCCGCCGTCGTCGGCGGGGTCCGTGGCGTCGTTTCCGAAGTCGCTCGGAGCGGCGCCGCCGTCTCGCGGCTCGCCGCCGCCGTCGTCACCGACGGCGTCATCGGACGTTCGGGTTCCACCGCCATGGCCTTCACCTCCCGTCTCCGACGCGGACCTCTCTTGCGGGTCCGTCGTCGTCGCTTCCGGATGCGCCGTCAGCGCCTGCAATGCCTCGGCGCCGATCAGGATCGCCCCGCCCACGGCCGCCGCGGCGGCGGCGCTCTGAGCCGCGTCGGCCGGCTTCGCGCTCGTGGCGCCGGCCGTCGCCGACCGGCTCGATCCCGGTTTCGACTGCCGGTCCGCGGCTTCTCCGGAGAGCGGAAACGTCACCGTCGACGGCACCTCCGTCACGGTCGCATCCCTCTCCGCCCTGCGGCGGAACCAACCGGTGAACCATCCCATCGACGACCCCGAGGTGGAGATCGGCCGACCGGACGGTCCGGCTCGATCCTCAGTCTAGCACGTGATTCTGCTTATGCGAGGGGCAGTTTTTCATCCCGAGGCGGCGAGATCGCGGCGATGGGGACGACTTTCGGACCGAAACCGGCGTTCTCGCGCGGGGCCGGGGTCACGCCCCCTCGACGACGAGGAGATGCAGGCCGCGCGGCCCATGGGCGCCGAGCAGGATGGTCTGCTCGATGTCGCCGGAGCGCGACGGTCCGGTGATCCAGTTGACGGTGCGCGGCATCTCGCCCGGTCCGTAGACACTGCGGATGCGCGCCCACACGGTCTCGTAGTCGGCGGCGATCTCCGAGGCGCGGACCACCACGAGGTGATGCTCGGGCAGGAAGTTGAGCGTCGTCGGATTGTCGGCACCCGACACCAGCACCAGGGTTCCGGTCTCCGCAACGCCGGCGAAGGCCGCGGACAGCCCGACGAGATCGCGCCCGTCCGACGGGCCGATCGCCACCTCGAGCTGCGGCTCGCGATCGAAGGGCAGGTTCGCCAGCCGCGGATCGCCGCCGCGACGGATCGCCTGCGGCAGGTTCTTCGAGCGCAGATGCCGGGCGATCGCCGCCGGCACCTCGTCCATCGTCGCCAGCCGATCGATCGTCGCCGCCGACTTCGCCGCCATCTCGAGGAACACCGCGAGCCGCCGCTCCGCATCGCCCTGACCGCGCGCCGGCACGATCCCGGGAGCATGGACGGCGAGCCGTTCGCTCACCGTGGCGGCCCGCGTCGCGTCGTCGGCCCCGGCATGGAGCGATCGACGGATCTTGGAGAGGATGGCGTCACGACCGCTCATGTGCATGTGTCTCACAACTCGAAGGACATCCCGGACGCCGCGCTCAGGCGCCGCGTCCGCCGCGCGCCTTCCACTGGTCCATGAAGGTCGCGCCTTCGGGCGCCGGCAGGTCGCGCATCTTCGTCCAGCCGGCGGCGAAGAACGGCAGCCGCCCGATGCGTCGCGTGCCGCCGCCGAGGAGGCGCAACGCCAACGCCGCGCCCCGCGCCGCCAAGCGATAGAGCCTCGGCCGCGCCGCCACGAAGGCCCACAGGCCGATGCCGCGGCGCGCCGACGCCGGGTTCAGCGCCCGTTCCCATTCGCGCGTCCGCCACGCCCGCATCATCCGCGGCAAAGGGATCCGCACCGGACAGACGCTCTCGCAACGCCCGCAGAAGGTCGAGGCGTTGGGCAGATGCCCGGCCGCGTCGATGCCGATCAGGCTCGGCGTCAGCACCGAGCCCATCGGCCCGGGATAGACCCAGCCGTAGGCGTGGCCGCCGACCGCCTGGAACACCGGGCAGTGGTTCATGCAGGCGCCGCAGCGGATGCAGCGCAGCATCTCCTCGAACTCGGTGCCGAGCATCGCCGAGCGGCCGTTGTCGAGCAGCACGACGTGATATTCGCCCGGCCCGTCGGGATCGCCGGCGCGGCGTGGACCGGTGGAGAAGGTGGTGTAGACCGACATCTCCTGCCCGGTCGCCGAGCGCGCCAGCACCCGGAGCATGGTGTCGACGTCCTCGAGCGTCGGCATCACCTTTTCGATCGAGGCGACGACGATGTGCGCCTTGGGCAGCGTCTGGGTGAGATCGCCGTTGCCCTCGTTGGTGACGATGATCGAGGTGCCGGTCTCGGCGACCAGGAAGTTCGCTCCGGTGATGCCGACGTCGGCGGCGAGGAACTTCTCGCGCAGCACGGTGCGCGCCTCTCCGAGCAGCGTCACCGGTTCGCTGAGGTCGCGTTCGGCCGCGAGGTGGGTGTGAACGCGGCGGAAGTCGCCGGCCACCTGCTCCTTGGTGAGATGCACCGCCGGGGCGACGATGTGGCTCGGGTGTTCGCCGCGCAGCTGGATGATGTACTCGCCGAGATCGGTCTCGACCGGGATCAGCCCCTCCGCCTCCAGGTGGTCGTTGAGCGCGATCTCCTCGGTGATCATGCTCTTGCCCTTGGTGACGGTCTTCGCCCCCAGCCGCTCGCAGATGTCGGCGACGATCCGCCGCGCGTCCTCGGCGCTCTCCGCCCAGTGGACGTGCCCGCCGGCGGCGACCACCTTCTTCTCGTAGGCCTCGAGATAGAGGTCGAGATGGCCGAGCACGTGGGTCTTCAGCTCGCGTGCCGCATCGCGCAGGCGCTCGAACTCCGGCAGCGCCTCCGCCGCCTGGATGCGCTTGGCGATGAAGCCTTTCTCGATGTTCTTCAACGCCTTCTGCAGCGTCCGATCGCCGAGCGCGCGGGTGGCGTTCTCCCGGAAGGCGGGGGAGGTGATCTTCATCGGCCGGTCCCCTTTCCGCCGCGACCGATCGCCGGTCCGTCGGCCATGCCGGCGAGCACCTCGGCGACGTGGCGCACCTCGATCTTCGAGCCGCGGCGTGACAGCCGCCCGGCCATGTTCATCAGACAGCCGAGGTCGCCGGCGAGCAGGGTCGCCGCGCCGCTCGCCTCGATCTTCTCCGCTTTCTTGTCGACGATCGCCCCGGAGAGGTCGGGATACTTCACCGAGAAGGTGCCGCCGAAGCCGCAGCAGACGTCGGAGTCCTCGAGTTCGGTGAGGGTGAGGCCTTCGACCGCCGACAGGAGCGTGCGCGGCTGGGCGCGGACGCCGAGTTCGCGCAGGCCCGAGCAACTGTCGTGATAGGTGACCGACCCGGCGAACCGCGCCCCGGTCGCGGTGATGCCGCGCACGTCGGTGAGGAACGAGATCAACTCGTGGCTCCGCGCCACCAGCGTTTCGGCCCGCGCCTTCCACGGATCGTCCTCGGCGAAGAGCGAGGGATAGTGGTGGATCATGCCGGCGCACGATCCCGACGGCGCCACCAGGAAGTCGTAGCCCTCGAACGTGGCGATCACCTTCTTCGCCAGCTCGGTCGCATCCTTGCGGTCGCCGGCATTGAACGCCGGTTGGCCGCAGCAGGTCTGCGCCGCCGGCACCACCACCTCGCATCCCGCATCCTCGATGAGCTTCACCGCCGCGAACCCGACGGTCGGTCGGAACAGGTCGACGAGACAGGTGACGAAGAGGGCGACCCGAGGCCGCGGCGCAGAGGTCATGGCGAAGTCCGTCTCACGAGGTCGAGATCGGCCCCGGAGCTTCCGACGCGCCGCCCGCCGGGCCGATGCGGGAGGATCGACCATAGAGTGGACGCCGGAGAGCGTCAAACCGAGTGGTCAGTTTACTTGTCCACCGGTCGATCTCCGGAAAGCCGGTGACCGTGGCATCGCGACGCATCGCCGCGGCCGGCGATGCGGGGCAGCAAAGCGGCGAGAGTCGGGCTCCTCCTGCCCTTTCGGCATGATTTCCGGGTTGCCGAAATCGGCGAGGCTTGGAATGTTGATTCAGTCCTGTCGGAGACGCGGATGACCGAGACCCACACCCCAGCCGCCACGAGCCCCGTCGTGGCCCCGCCGGTCGAGGACCCTCGCGGCTTCACGCCGCACGCCCTGCGCGCCGAGATCCTCGGCGAGGTCCACGCCCGGCCCTTCCGCCCGACGAAGTCGCCGCGCGTCTTCCTCCATTACGCCTTCGCCGTCGACCGCGAGGCGAGCGAGCGCGATCGCGCCTTTCTCGATCGCTTCTGCCGCGCCCGCGGCGAGCCGGGTCCCGGCCCTTCGACCCGCCACCACGCGGTCGCCTTCGGCGGCGGCACGCTGAAGTGGGAGCGCCACGCCGAGTTCATCACCTACACCTGGGACGGTCCGTTGACCGATCCCGGCCGCTACTTCGCCGAGCTGCCGGCGAGCCATCCCTTCGGCACCGACTTCGTCCAGCCCGGGCCGATGTTGGTCGCGGTCCGCCTCGACATCGTCGCCGACGCCGACGCCGACGGTGGCGACCTCGGCCGCGCCGCCGCGCTGTTCGATCCGACCAGCCTGTGCATCTCGCAGGCCTACGGCGGGGCCGGCGCGGCGCTCACCGACTTCCGCCAGGACGGCCACGGCCGCACCCGCATCCTGCTGCTCGATCGCGGCCTCGTCGAACAGCAGGCCGGCGCGCTGGTCCAGCGCCTCTTGGAGGTCGAGACCTATCGCACCCTCGCCATGCTCGCCCTGCCGGTCGCCCAGCGTCTGGCGCCGGAGGTGCACACCATCGAACGCGATCTGGCGGCGCTCACCATCGAGGTGCGCTCCAGCGAGGGGCTGGAAGCCAATCGCAGGCTGCTCGAGCGCCTGTCCGGCCTCACCGCCGATCTCGAAGCCCATGCCGCGGCGGTCTCCTACCGCTTCGGCGCCACCCGTGCCTACGACCAGATCGTCAAGGATCGGCTCACCACCCTGCACGAACACCATGTGCCCGGCTTCGGCACTTGGTCGAACTTCCTCGCCCGTCGTTCGGAGCCGGCGATGCGCACCGTCTCCGGCCTGCAGGAGCGGATGAACGACCTGTCCCGCAAGCTCACCCGCACCGTGCAGTTGCTGCGCACCCGCGTCGACGTCGACCTCGAGGAACAGAACCGCGACCTGCTCGAATCGATGAACCGCCGCTCGCGCCAACAGCTGATGCTGCAACAGACGGTCGAGGGCCTCTCCGTCGCGGCGGTCAGCTATTACGTCATCGGTCTCTTCGGCTACGCCTTCAAGGCGGCGAAGGAGGCCCATCTGCTGCCGCTCGACGCCAACGTCGCCACCGGCTTGGCTGTGCCGGTGGTGCTGGCCGGCGTCTTCTGGCTGGTCCGCCGCATCCGCAACGCCCACGCGCCAGACGGCGAGCACTGAAAGCCGCGCCGCCCGACGGTCGCCTCTCCCGGAAACGACGAAGGCCCCGAGGATCGCTCCCCGGGGCCTCGTCTCTTGGCTCGATCTCACCGTCGCCCTGCGGCGCCGGAGACGTTCTCGTCGATCACTTCGGCTTGCCGTCGGCGCCGAACTGCAGGACGTAGGCGACGACGTTCTCGAGCTCGGCGGCGTCCTTGACGCCGGCGAAGGCCATCTTGGTGCCCGGGTTGAACGCCTTCGGGTCGGCGAGGTAGGTGGCCAGCGTCGCGGCGTCCCACGCCTTGCCGGCATCGCCCATCGCCTTGAGATCGGCGCCGTAGCCCTTGAAGTCGGCGATCGAAGCCATCTTGCGGCCGTCGAGGCCGTTCAGCTCCGGACCGACCTTGTTCTTGGCGCCTTCGCCGATGGCGTGGCAGACCTTGCACTTGGCGAACGCCTTCTCGCCGGCGGCGACGTCGGCGGCGGAAGCAGTACCGACGGCGGCGACGAGGCCGAGGGCGGCGAGCACGAGAACCTTCTTCATCTCTTCACTCCGAGGGCGTGATGATCGGGACGCAATTCCGGTCGACACGTCTATGCGACGTGAGGCGGAGTTCATATCAGGAAATTGGACCAATTCGAGATGGGCATTCCTGCCTTTTCGGCAGGAGTGCCGTCGCGCGACGGCCCCTGTGGCTCACCACGACCCCGCCGCCGCGCGTGCCCGGCAAATACAGGCGTTCGTACGCATATTTCCGGCCCGCCGCAGCGGCGGGGACCGCATCGATCGTACTGCGAATCGTTTGAAAATTCGGCATTCCGTGGCATTCTGTCGCATCGGGCACTCGTCACCCACAAGTCGAGGCCGTCAGGGCGAGGAAATCACATGGCAGAACTCGTGGCCGGGAGCTCGGCTCCCTCGATCGCAGCGGCGGATCCGCAGGTCCGCGCCGTCACCGTCGACGACATCTCCGCCGCGCTCTCGGCGGGCCTGCGCGACTTCCGCGCCGCCCCCGCCTTCGGGCTCCTGGTCGGGGCGGTCTATGCCTTGGCCGGCAACTTGATCTTCTGGGTCGCCGCCTCCTTCGACCTCCTGTTCCTGGCCTATCCGCTCGCCGCCGGTTTCGCGCTGGTCGCGCCTTTCGCCGCGGTCGGGGTCTACGAGACGAGCCGCCGGTCGGCCGCCGGCGAGAGCGTGGCGGTGACGGACCTGCTCGGGCGCGTCCCCGCTCATGCCCGCCGTGAACTCGGCTACATGGCGCTGGTCACCGCCTTCGGTCTGATCGCCTGGGTCTATGCCGCCGGCTTCGTCTACGCCCTGTTCTTCGGGCTCCGGCCGCTCGACTACACCGACATCGTCTCGGCGGTGGTCTCCACCCCGCGCGGCAT
>ERZ1645187.204-NODE-204-length-56814-cov-10.651650_pt1 | contig 56814 bp, 54 predicted proteins | sample MGYA00575352_ERZ1645187 | MGnify/ENA primary metagenome ERZ1645187 (study PRJEB40837, sample SAMN11349314) | freshwater sediment metagenome | isolation source: river sediment | host: Sediment | place: India: Wazaribad , New Delhi | collected 2017-02-21 ... | reverse complement strand
ATGCAGGAAAAAAAAGGTGTGGTGTATCTGGCCCTTCTCTTTTCGATGATTTTTTGGGCCTTTTCGTTTGTTTGGGTAAAAGAGGTCTATGTCAGTTACGGGCCATTGACCACTGTCTTTTTCAGGTTGGTGATTGCCGCCGTGCTACTCTTTATTTATGGGAAACTGACCAAAAAATTGATCCCAGTGGCAAAAGCCGACCGTAAACTATTTCTGCTGCTGGCCTTTTTTGAGCCGTTCCTCTATTTCATGGGCGAAAGTTATGGGTTAAAATATGTATCGAGTACCGTTGGGGCAATAATTGTTGCCACCATTCCGCTCTTCTCGCCTTTTGCAGCCTCCCGTTTTCACGGGGAGAAACTCTCTTTCCGCAATTTTATCGGTATTGTGATATCGTTTGCCGGGGTTTCAATGGTGGTGTTCGACTCATCATTTAATCTGACCGCTTCGCCACTGGGCATTGCACTCGAGTTTCTGGCAGTCTTTTCGGCAATCGCCTATACCGTAGTGCTGAAAGATCTGGCCAAAAAATATAACCCCACCTCGATCATCACCTACCAGAATTTTATCGGAATTTTCTATTTCCTTCCCTTCTGGCTGGTTTTCGAAAGCAACAGTCTGATAAACACCCCTTTTGATGCTACCGCATTTTGGGGCATTGTGAAACTGGCCTTTTTCGCCTCGTGCATTGCCTTTATTCTGTATGCCTACAGTGTAAAAACCGTCGGAATTAACGATGCCAATATGTTTATCAATATTATACCGGTCTTCACGGCCCTTTTTGCCTGGTATATTCTCGACGAGGCACTTACGCTTCGCAAGCTGGCCGGTATCGGGGTGGTTATCGCCGGGCTTTTTATTGCCCAGGTAAAGATGAAAAGAAGTATTTCAAAATTGGTTTCGATACAGCAGGATGGAGGCCGATAAAAACAATGTTGGCGCGTTGGCCCAAAAGAAGGGTGACGAGAACAGGGCATTTTTCAAGAAGCTTAAAAAGAAACCGCCCCGTAATTTGGACGAGGTGGTACACGAACTGAACGATCGGGTATTTTCCGAATTCGACTGCCTGACCTGTGCCAACTGCTGTAGCTCGATTAGCCCAATTGTAACCGATAAGGATATCGAACGGCTGGCCCGCCATCTGAAAATAAAACCGGCACAATTGATTGAGCAATACCTTCATTTGGACGAAGATCAGGATTATGTTTTTAACGATACCCCCTGTCCATTTCTGATGGCCGATAACTACTGCATGGTGTACGAGTATCGCCCCAAAGCCTGTCGTGAATACCCTCATACCGACCGTCGGCGCTTTGCCCAAATCCTTCAGCTGACTTTAAAGAACTGCGAAGTCTGTCCCATTGTTTACGAAGTGGTGGAACGATTGAAACAACAGAATTTATAATTCACTCATCCGCAAAAGGGTTTCGTGCATCGCCAGTTTGTTATCTTTGCGTATAAGATAAATTCAAAGGGACAAAAAGTCGATTTGTACAAAGAATGAAATTTACTTTTTATTGTAAACTACTGGTAATTAATAGTCAAGATCATACATATATTTAATGTCAAACAATAACAACAGGATAATCATTGCCATCGACGGCTACTCGTCGTGCGGGAAAAGCACAGTAGCCAAAGAGGTTGCCCGTCAGCTCAATTACATTTACATCGACACCGGGGCCATGTACCGTGCCGTTACCCTTTATTGCCTGCGCAACGGCATCATCGATAAAGGGGTGATAAATATTGGGGAATTAGAGAAACAGCTTCACCAAATCGACGTACTATTTAAATACAATCCGGCTACCGACCATAACGACATTTGGCTGAACGGAGAAAATGTGGAAGAAGAGATTCGCCAGCTCACAGTATCGCAAAATGTCAGTCAGGTAGCAGCCATACCGGGAGTACGAAAACTGCTGGTATCGCTCCAACAGGCTATGGGGCGCGACAAAGGGATTGTGATGGATGGCCGCGATATTGGCACAGTGGTTTTTCCTCAGGCTGAATTGAAAATCTTCATGACGGCAAGGGCCGATGTGAGGGCTCAACGTCGGTTCGATGAACTGGTGGCCAAAGGCGAGAAGGTAAGTTACGACCAAATTCTGGAAAATGTAACCAGTCGCGACCATTTCGATGAGACCCGATCGGAAAGTCCCTTGCGCCGTGCCGACGATGCCCTGCTGCTCGATAATAGTTTTATCAGTCGCGAAGAGCAGATGAACTGGGTATTGGAGCAGGTGAACCGGAGAACGGGCAATGATGGGCTTTTATAGCCATTAATTTGCCATTGATGGCCGGGAAAATTTGAAGAGGGACGATGTCGTATTGACAATTGATAACGATGAAAATAGAAATTGATAAAAAATCAGGCTTTTGTTTTGGAGTGGTAGAGGCTATCCGGCGGGCAGAGGAGGCGCTCGACGAACAGGAACGGCTCTATTGCCTTGGCGACATCGTCCATAACAATACCGAGGTAGAAAGGCTCAGCCAGAAAGGGTTGGTCACCATCTCGCACGAACAGTTCTTTACCATGAAAGAGACCACGGTATTGCTTCGCGCCCACGGCGAGCCACCGGAAGTATACCAGCATGCCCTGGACAACAATATCAAACTGATAGATGCCACCTGTCCGGTAGTACTGAAACTTCAGCAACGTATCAGGGAAAGTCATTATTCGACTGAGAGGGTCAACAATCAGGTCATTATTTACGGCAAAAAAGGACATGCCGAAGTAAACGGGCTGGTAGGTCAAACTGAGGGGAAAGCAATTGTTGTAGAAGGAGTTGAAGACATTGATAAAATCGATTTTAACCGTCCAATCGAACTCTACTCTCAGACAACCAAAGGGTTAGACGGTTTTCATATTTTGGCCGACGAGCTTCACCTACGCTCGCAGAATAGGCCGGTAAAAGTTCACGACACCATTTGTCGTCAGGTAGCCAACCGTATTCCGGGGATCAAGGATTTTGCGGCCAAATACGATATCATCCTGTTTGTCAGTGGGGTCAAAAGCTCGAATGGCAAAATGCTCTACGATATTTGCCGTTCAGTCAATCCCAACAGTAAATTTATATCTACCACAGAAGACATTGATCCGGAATGGTTTAACAATATTCAATCGGCAGGGATCTGCGGGGCAACCTCAACCCCGAAGCACCTGCTCGAGTCGGTAGCAACTTTCGTTGAACAACTGGCAAAAAACTGACATTTCAAATAAACTTAACACGCAGGCAACTGTTAGGATCAATTAGAATCTTAACTTTGTTATTGATAAATATTATTATCTATGGCTAAAGAGTATAGATCGCCTGAACCAGGTGATTATATAGACAATCCGATAAAAAAAATCGGGGTACTGACATCCGGTGGCGACGCTCCGGGAATGAATGCAGCCGTCAGGGCTGTAGTACGTACAGCTATCTTCTACAGAAGAGAAGTCGTTGGCATCTATCAGGGTTACAAAGGATTGATAGAGAAAAACTTCAAAACGCTTGCATCAGGCGATGTAAGCAATATCATCCAATTGGGTGGCACAATTCTGAAATCGGCACGCAGTCAGGAATTTCGCACCAAAGAGGGGCGCGAACTGGCCTACCAGCATCTTACAGAAGAGGGAATTGACGCGCTGGTCGTAATTGGGGGTGACGGTACCTTTACCGGTGCCCGCATATTTGCCCAGGAATTTGGAATCCCAATTGTTGGCGTTCCCGGAACCATTGACAATGACCTTTTTGGAACCGATTTTACTGTTGGTTACGACACTGCACTGAATACCATAATCGAAGCGGTTGACAAAATCCGCGATACGGCCACAGCGCACGAACGTCTTTTCTTTATCGAAGTGATGGGGCGCGATGCCGGGTTTCTGGCCCTGAACGGCGGGATAGCCTCAGGAGCCGAAGCCGTGATGATTCCTGAAACCGACACGGATATTACAACGCTCGAGAACTATATCAAGTCGGGTTACCGCAAAAGCAAAAACTCATCGATTGTACTGGTTGCCGAAGGTGAAAAAGCCGGCGGGGCATTCAATATTGCCCGAGAAGTTGAAAAGGCATTTCCACAATATGATGTTAGGGTAACCATTTTGGGCCATATCCAGCGTGGCGGTTCACCAACGGCTTCCGACCGTATTCTGGCAAGCCGTTTGGGCGTAGCAGCTGTAGAAGCACTGCTCGACGACCAAAAAAGTGTAATGGTGGGTATCTCGAACGACCAGATTGAACTGGTGCCTTTCAATAAAGCCATCAAATACGACAAAGATGTGAATATCAAACTACTGGATGCCATTCATATCCTATCAACATAAAAAATTAAAGAATTCCGTTCTCAAACAGGCAACCTTTCGGCTGCCTGTTTCTGTTTTCAATAATACCTATTGTTACACGGGAAATGAGCTAAAGCTAACTTTTCTATAATGGATGTGCGCGCGGTGCAGACGGAGAGTGAAAACCCTCAAATATATTTGGGGGGGCTAAAAAAAACACTAAATACTGAAAATCAATTATTTGAAATTTAAAACAAATTAACATTATCGGCACGGACGGTAAAATAAGGCTTACCGATATTCCTGATACAGCGCAATTATTTAGACTGACCCAAAGCATTCCTTCGCCAGAACTGAACTGTTAAAATGTAGTCAACAAAGGTTGGCCATGAGTGTATCGATGAAATTGAAGAACCTGAGATTGATATCGAGATCATAATGACCAATAATTTGATTACAAACAAGTTGAAAGAGCAGCTCTCTTCATTAATAACAAAATCAAGAGCCGCCTTCCGTATGGGAAGGCGGCTCTTGATTTCTTCTCTCCCTTTTAGGGAGGGGCTCTCTCCTACACCGTATAAGTTGTCGAAGCGGTATCGCCTCCACGCCCCGTCCAGTTGGTGTGGAAGAACTGGCCGCGTGGTTTGTCGGTACGTTCGTAGGTGTGTGCACCAAAGTAATCGCGCTGGGCTTGTAACAAGTTGGCGGGCAAACGTTCGCTGCGGAAACCGTCGAAATAGGTTACAGCGCTGGCCAGCGTAGGTGCAGGAACACCATTGCTGATAGCTGTAGCCACCACACGGCGCATTCCGGCCTGAGCTTTCTCCATCGTCATTTTAAAGAAATCGTCGAGCAGCAGGTTTTCAAGCTCCGGATTCTTGTCGAAAGCCTCTTTGATTTTACCCAGGAATACCGAACGAATAATGCAACCGCCACGCCACATCAGCGCAATACCACCATTGTTGAGTTTCCAGCCATACTCTTTGGCCGCTTCGCGCATCAGGTCGTAACCTTGCGCATAGGATATAATTTTTGCTGCATAGAGTGCATCTTTCAGGTCACTAAGGAAAGCGGCCTTGTCGCCTTTGAACAGTTTGTCCGGCCCGGTCAGTACTTTCGATGCTTTCACACGTAAATCTTTCTGGGCCGAGAGGCAACGGGCAAATACCGATTCGCCAATCAGTGTAAGTGGAATACCCAAATCGAGTGCAGCCACGCCGGTCCATTTTCCGGTACCTTTTTGTCCGGCAGTATCGAGAATTTTCTCGACCAGTGCCTCCCCGTTTTCATCGCGGTAGCCAAGTATATCTCGTGTGATTTCAATCAGATAACTATCGAGTTCGCCTTCGTTCCATTCGGCAAAAACTTTATGCATTTCGTCGTAGTCCATGCCCAGCAGCTCTTTCATCAGTTGATATGCTTCGCAGATAATCTGCATATCGCCATACTCGATGCCGTTGTGGACCATTTTCACAAAGTGGCCGGCGCCATTTTCGCCTACCCAGTCGCAGCAGGGCGAGCCATCTTCGACTTTCGCCGCTACCGCCTGAAAGATATTTTTCACATGAGGCCATGCTGCCGGCGACCCCCCGGGCATCATCGAAGGCCCCAACAACGCTCCCTCTTCGCCTCCCGAGACGCCTGTCCCGATATAGAGAAACCCTTTGCTCTCGACATATTTGGCCCTCCGAATGGTGTCGGGGAAATGGGAGTTACCACCATCGATAATGATATCGCCGGGTTCGAGATAGGGAATAATCTGTTCGATAAAATCGTCAACCGGCGAACCGGCTTTTACCAGCATCATCACCTTGCGCGGCCGCTCGAGGTTGGCACACAACTCTTCGATGGTGTGGCAACCAATAAACTTCTTTCCGGCACCGCGGCCAGCCATAAACTTGTCGACTTTATCGACCGTACGGTTGTAAACGGCCACCGTAAAGCCTTTACTTTCCATATTCAGGACAAGGTTCTCCCCCATCACTGCCAGGCCAATCAGGCCAATGTCTGCTTTTTTCATTGTACTTCTATTTTGTTCAAAAATTATCTCTGTAGTTATTTGCTTAAAGCCTGAATCCAAGCTGCTCCAATTTCTTTACAGCCTTGATATCGTTAGTATTGCAAAATACATTAAAGAACGGAAATTCGCGCCTTACGGGATAGTCGCCACGCTGCTTCTCGAATGTTTCGACCGAAGCCCGTAACCGACGGTCGTCTTCCCGAATATTGTAAGTAGCCCAAATGGCTTCTGTCAATAACTGCTGCAGTGCTTTTCCATTGGAATCGATAATAATATCCTTATTGTCAGCTTGCTCTACTTCTTTACATTTCCATTTATTGATGCCCAAATTGAAAAAACGGCTTACTGCCTGAACACTCATGGCCGTTCCGTTGGCTTTACCATCGCGCGAGTAACCGGCTATATGGGGCGTGGCCAAATCGACCATCGAGAGCAACTCTAAATCCAGATTGGGCTCATTTTCCCAACAATCGATAACCGTTCCCGACACCTGGCCTTTGGCTATCGCGTTTTTGAGCGCCTCAGTCTTGACCACCTCGCCACGACATGAATTGAGAAAAATTGGTTTTTGAAGACATTTTTCAAAGAATTTTTCATCGGCCAGATGAAAAGTGGCATCCTCGCCATCCATATTCAAAGGCACATGCAGTGAAATAAAATCGCTCTTGTCCAGAATGGTTTCGAGTGGTTTAAAACCACCGTTTCCTTCGGCTCGGGCGCGAGGCGGGTCATTTAGCAAGATCTGCATTCCCAATATCTCGCCTACACGGGCCACCTTCTTCCCAACATTTCCGACACCAACCACGCCCAGTGTCTTACCGGCCAGGGTAATCCCCTTTTGTTGTGCCATTGTCACAATAGCCGACGCAATATACTGTTCTACTGAACCGGAATTGCAACCCGGCGCATTGGTCCATTTGATTCCGTTTTGCTCACACCATGCCGTATCGATATGGTCGTACCCAATGGTCGCTGTGGCAATCAGTTTCACCGACGAACCGGCCAGCAACTGCTCGTTGCAAATGGTGCGGGTCCGGGTGATGATGGCATCTGCATCTTTAACCACTTCAGGCGTGGTTTTGTTTCCCGGAAGGTAAACCACGTCGGCAAAAGGCTCGAGTGCTCCTTTGATATAGGGTATTTTATCGTCGATAATTATTTTCATTCTTTTTAGACAAGAGATATCAGAGATTAGACATTAGATAAAATGGCCGAAGATGCTATTGCTATCGCGATGTATCATTTATCATTCATCGTGTTGCTGTAATATCCCGCCACCATTCTGTCCATTACCCAACTGGTACGAGCAGCGGTAATCCCTGTTGAAGGAGATTCGCCTTCGCCACGAAGCGATTGCACCACCTTTTCAATCAGAAATTGCTGCACATGGTCGGGCTTTGGAAAAGGAAACTCCTTCCTGCCTGAACGATTTTCGAGCACAACTGGAACAAAATCAAAAGTCGAATAGCGTAAACGCCCATCGCTGCCGATGATTTCAATCTCATCGGTCTGACTGATTTCGGAGGTTACAAAACACCATGTTCCGCTTCCGGCTACGCCACTTTCGTGAACCCAGTTGGCCAGTACGGTATCTTCGGCCTGATATTGCTTGGCCATATTCAACGTGTTGGCTTCAATCTTTCCAATAGGGCCAAAAAGGTAGTCGAGATAATCGAGCGTGTGCGAAGCCAAATCGAAGAAAATTCCGCCTCCGCTGATTTCGGGCTGCAGGCGCCAGGGCAAGACTTCGCCAAGCATATTCTCTTCGAGCGCCCTGAACAGACGTACATTGACCATGCGTACCTTGCCCACTGCACCTTCGGCAATCAACGCCTTGAGTTTTGCAAAACCAGGCAACGCCCTGCGATAGTAAGCAACCAACAGTGGCATACCGGTTTCCCTCGCCACGCGGATCATCTCACAACATTCGGTATAGTTTCGGGCCATCGGCTTTTCGACATAAACCGCTTTGCCTGCCCGCATGGCCCGGATGGCATATTCGGCATGAGTATCGGGGGGGGTTGCCACATAAACGGCATTCACCTCAGGGTCAGCAATTATTTCAGTTGCATCGGAATACCAACGTGGAACCTGATGACGACGGGCATAATCTTCGGCCAGAAAAGCCGAACGGCGCATTACTGCCACCAACGACGAATGAGCTACTTTTTGCAACGCTGGTCCACTCTTTACTTCGGTGACATTGCCACATCCGATAATCCCCCATTTTACTTCAGCCAATTTCATCTCAGCCTGTTTTTATGCGCAATTTACGAATTACAATCGGCTTCTACCCTAATATTTGAATCTTTCACGATAGGCCCAAAGTCCCAAAGCCGGATTAGAGATAAAATAAAACTCCTCGCCACTATCGGTTTGATTCCAGCCATCGCGCAGGGAATAAGGGTCGTACACCTGCATCATCTCATCTAAATGGGCATAACGAAATCCAACGCTTTCAATCTCCTCGCGGGAAAGATTCTCAACTTCGTTTCCGGGACAATAAGTAATGGAAAATCGCCCCTCTGACGAACCATGAATCAGGTGTGCTGCAGCACTTAGATTATTGCGCAACTCTTCGTTTTCGTCGCACGCTTTCAATGTCGCCGGGGTACCCAAATAACCATATTTGCGGATAAGACGGTCAATCTCTTTGTCTTCGCCAAACTCTTTTAACGCTGGTGCCAACACAATCAGTTCGCCCCCGTCGGCAATGGCCATCCGGGTACGGTAGATGGATTTATTGCCTAACCAGGTACTTTTGAATTCTGTAGGGTCGAGAAAAACCACTACTTTTTTGAAGGGCCTATCTACCATTTCGAAGTTTACTTCGAGGGCTAATTTAGCGGCCCGGTCAAAAACTTCGAAGTCGTCGCCGATAAAAAGTCCACGCGTTTTGATTTTGCCATCACTTTTATCGAGCCCAACTATAGTTTGGATATAAACAATAGGCAGATGTTGGGTAAAATGGTCGGAAGCGTAGTTGAAGATACGGCGAACGGGCGTGTCGGCATGGCCCATCATTCGTTCCATACCGTAGGCGGCCCCCACAAAATGGCTTTTATTGATGCCTTCGACGCCGCCAGTTCCTACAAAAATATTTTTATTGTAATTGGCCATCCCAACCACTTCATGCGGAACCACCTGTCCGACAGACAGGATCAAATCGAAACCGCCATCGACCAGCAGTTTATTCACTTGAGCCGGCCAGGGAAACTCAACAGCGCCTTCGGAGACCTCATTGACAAACGATGCAGGAACTTCGCCAACGGTAACCACATCATTACGCCAGTCGTGTTCGCGAATCAGCGACGATGGCAAGGTGCCAAACATGTGTGCTATCTGTTTGTCAGTCATTGGAGAGTGGGTCCCCAATGCCGGCAACACATCAGTCAGTTTATCGCCATAAAATTGCCAGACCATTTCGGTCAGTTCGCCGGCACGGCTTGGCAGACGAGTATAATCGGGCGGGATAGCCAAAACTTTGCGTTTTGGTCCTATCTTGTCGAGCGCCTCATACAACCCTTTTCTCAGGTCGTCGGCTGTCAGCTCCTGGTTCACGGAACCGGTTGAATAATAAATCATAATATTTAGTTTTTAAGCGGCTGGAGGTAATGGCTGTCTCAAAAAATATCATTGAGCAAAACGACTGTCCACTTTCAACAACTGCTGTTTACTACCTTTTCACTCTCGCATTTCCGCCCCAGATGCTCCAAACCATCTCCTCGTCGGCGGGTTGGGCATAATCGGTTAAGAAAGTTGTGGCCAGTGCGCCGGTAGCCCATCCAAACTGCGGCCATGTTTCGGGTTCCCAACCCTTCAGGATGGCATAAAGCAGACCGCCTACGAAACCGTCGCCACCGCCAATGCGATCGAGTACATCGATGCGGCGCGGTTCAATCACCTGCCACGTTTCGCCCTCGAGCATAATGGCCCCCCAAAGATGCTGATTGGTACTGATCACCTGACGCAAAGTGGTTGCAAATACCGATGCATTCGGAAAAGCTTCTTTAACTCGGCTAATCATTCCTTTAAAGCCCTCAATTTCAGCTTCTATTCCATGACCTCCTGCTTCGGGGCCTTCAATGCCAAAGCAAAGTTGAAAATCCTCTTCGTTCCCAATCAAAATATCGGAAACCGAAGCAATCTCGGTAAAGATTTCGCGAAGTTCTTTCTCGCGGCCTTTCCAAAACGATGCCCTGTAGTTAAGGTCGAATGAGATACGGGTGCCATATTTTTTGGCAAAACGGGCAATCTGTAGACAAAATTCGCTGGTTTCGGGCGAAAGTGCGCCAATCAATCCTGACAGATGGACAATTTGAACGCCCTCCTCTCCGAAAATACGTTCCAAATCAAAATCTTTCACATTGAGTGTCCGGCCTACCTCGCCGGCACGGTCGTTCTGGACTCTCGGACCACGGGTGCCAAAACCACTGTCGGCAATATTGAACTGATGACGATAACCCCATGGCCCACCTTGCGGGATCTCGGGCCCCTCGAAATCCATATTCCGGCTTCGAAGATTGGATTTGATAAAATGAGCGATTGGACTATCCTTCACAAAAGTGGTCAACACTTTTACCGGAAGCCCAAGATAGGAGGAGATACTGGCTACGTTGGTTTCGGCACTGGTGGCATACATCTCGAATGTGGTACTGCTGTGTACAGGCTGACCATTCGGAGGGGTAATCCTCACCCCCATACTGGTAGGAACCAGCATGGCATATTTGCAATCTTTTTTTAGTTCGAACGGCATATCTTTTCAGTTAAGAGTTACAAAATCATCAACCTCTGTTGACAGACGGAATTAAATCGGTGAGCTCTTCGATTTTAACAGTACGCCCTTCGTCTATCGATTTTCGGGCAGCAATACCAATCAGACAAGCCATTGCACCGTCGCGCGAGCCAGCTGCATGTTTATAAGGATCAGCCATATTCGGGTTGCGGAAGATTTTATCCTGCAACACCACATCGCCTCCGCCATGGCCGCCTTTCGATACCGGAATCTTCATAATTTCGTAAGAACCAAAATTATCGGCAACCATTATCTCTTCCCGATCGGGTGCCGAACCTGAGAAGTTTTGCGACATTTCCTGCGTATGCAGATTGGCTTGATCGATGCTATTGGCCTTGCCCCACGGAATTCCTTCGCTGGCATCGATACGGCCAGCCATTCCATTAAAGGCAATCCTCCAGCCTTCGTATGGCGAATAGGTGGTCAAGGAATAAGAGACACTTACGCCATTGGCATATTTAATCTGTACCGCCATCTTGTCGAAAATATCAATATTTTCGCGCCAGAGACAGTTGTCGCGGATATAGCCATCCTGGTGTTCGTTCTCGACATAAAGCTTCATCATATTGGGCTCTTTGGTGATATCCCAGAAAAACTTACACTTTTCCTTATGTTGACAGCCCCGACATTTCCCGCCCCTGAAACTATTGTTTTTTCCGTAATGCTCAAGCATACCCAGCGCACTAACCTCAACCGGGTCTGAATCAATCATCCAGTTAAGCAAATCGAAATGATGACTGGCTTTGTGCAACAGCAATGTCCCACTCTTGTCCCGCTGGCCATGCCAGCGGCGAAAATAGGCTGCCCCATGAAAAACATTCAGGTACCAGTGAAAATCGACAGAAGTGACTGTCCCTACACGGTGCGATGCAAGTAATTTTTTAAGTTCAGTAAAGATGGTTCCGTAGCGATAGTTGAAGCCTACTTTTACAGGAATACCCGATTTTTTTTCTGCATCGAGAATCTGTTTCATTTTCACCTCGTCGGTGGTCATAGGTTTCTCGGTAAGCACTTCGGCCCCATATTCCAATGCTTTTACTATAAAATGGTGATGGGTGGCATCAACAGTGGTTACAATAACCATATCGGGTTTCACAGCTTTCATCATCTCGTCGAAATCGGTAAAAACCGGACAGTTAGTGCCCATTCTCTCTTTTGCATAGGCCGCCCTGCCTGGATTGATATCGCACAAACCGACAAACTCGACGATGTCGCCATAATTTTGAAGAACTGTTTTGCCCCAGAAACCCGAACCGCGGTCGCCGGTTCCCACCAGCACCAATCGTTTTTTGGCTGCCGAACTTTTTGCAAATCCCTGAACCGGGGCCGTAATCAGCGTTCCGGCCGCCGTTGTGCCGGTAATCGAAATAAAATCTCTTCTTTTCATGTTATTTTGGATTATTCAGTTTGTAGTTATCCATATTATCATACGCCGCTGTAAGCGTTAAAACCACCATCGACCGGAATGACTATTCCGGTTACGAAAGAGGAAATGTCTGATAATAAATATAAAACAGCACCTTGCAAATCACTGGGATCGCCAAACTTACCCATTGGGGTGTTGGTTACAATTTTGTTGCCACGGGCAGAGTAACCGCCTGTCTTTTCGTCGAGTACCAAAAAGCGGTTTTGACTGGTGATAAAAAAGCCGGGGGCCACCGCGTTTACGCGAATCCCCACTTTGGCCAGATGGACGGCCAGCCACTCGGTAAAGTTGTTCACCGAAGCTTTCGCAGCCGAGTAAGCCGGAATTTTGGTGAGCGGGTGATACGAATTCATTGACGAGATATTGATAACCGAACCGGAGCGGTTAGTCAGCATATCGCGGGTAAAAACCATCGTCGGGAGCAGTGTACCTTTAAAGTTAAGCGCAAAAACCTTGTCAAAGCCCTCCATCTGCAAGCCGTAAAACGATGCTTCAAGATTTTGGATGTTGGTATCATCGAGCTGTTCAACCTGTGTGGTAGCCTGGGGCGAATTCCCACCTGCGCCATTAATTAACAGATCGATCGTCCCCAGTTTTTCGTTAATCACAACTTTGGCCGCTTCGAGCGACTCCTTCTCCAACACATTGGCTTTCACACCAATGATTACGGCCCCGGTTTCGGCTGCAATCTCTGCAGCAACCTGCTGGGCAAGCTCTTCGTTCAGGTCGACAATAGCCACTTTTGTTCCTACCGAAGCCAATGCTTTCACAATGGAAACACCAATAACTCCGGCACCGCCTGTGATAACACAAACTTTTCCGCTTAAGTCGTCGAATGATATCTTTTTCATAATATGATATTTATTTCTAAAATGATGAATAATAATCGAGGTTCTCAGCCGCGATGATGTCTATTGAAATATAATTTTCAGCCGGCACCTGCTCCTTCTTAATCAGAAAATCGAAGAGCAAATTGGCAGCCATATAACCTTGAGCTTCGGGTTTCTGGCTTATCAGAAAATCGATAACCCCGGTTTTGAGCAACGCAATATTTTGTGGAATTAGGTCATATCCAATAATTTTTGGTGTTTTGCAAAGCGATTTGAAACTTTCGGCAGCCAAATGGACTTTAGAGTTGGTTACAAAAACAGCCGCGATATCACACAACGCCAACCCAACAGCTGAAAGTTTTTCTTCCAGCTCGCCGCTATTCCCAGCTATCTCGAGTTTTAGAATTCGGGATGGCGAAACTCCTCGCATTTCGAAGTAATGCATAAATCCCTTTTCGCGGTCTGACAAGTGACGTGAAATCAGCCCTTTTTTGGTAATGTGCAGTAGTAGTAACTGACTGTCAGTACTTACCCCGTAGTCAATCAGCTTCGCCGCCAGGTAGCCGCTCTGCAACGAATTTTGCACGACAAAACTGACCGGATGTGCCCCTTCGAGATTCGAGTCGATAAAAAGATAAGGTATCAAACGCTCATCCAATCTTTGGGTAAATTTCAGTGCCTCTACCTCAGCCCAGGGTGCCATCAATACCGCATCGGGATTGGCTTCCAACAGCTTCAAAGCTTCGGCCGAAAATGATCCTTCCACCTCCATTTCGAAATAGAAATGTTGCGCCCTTACACCGTATTGGGTCATTTTTCCGATAGCCGATGTAATGCCCCGATGCGGCTTAGCCCAATAACTATCGGGGGTAGCCGATTTGGGCATCAACGTCGCAATCATGATATTTTTTTTCGAAGCCAGCGTACTGGCCAAAATATTGGGATGGTAATCGAGCTCCTCGACAATCTGCATGATCACCTTGCGCGTAGTTTCGGCCACCTCGCCGCGTTTGTGCAAAACACGATCGACTGTACCAATGGAAACGCCTGCCTTTTCGGCAATATCTTTGATCCGGATATTTCGTTTTGTCGTCATAAAACTGGTTGTATTACAAACTCGACAACAAATCTATAAAAGATTATTTTTATATCGTGTACGAACACGGAATAAATGTTTAAGAACATTTTTAGGCACTTTTGATATTTTGAACCTAACAAAAAGACAAAAAGCCATTATCTTCGTGAACGAACACGGAAAATAAATTTGATGGATAAAATTGAATAAAACAAACGCTTAAAATATGAAAATCGGGAAATATAGCTTTGGAATTGGTGACCGCTTTAGCCATCAGGGCGAAGCTCAGTTGAGCGCAATTACAAAAGCCCAAAAAGCAGGAATAGAGATCGTTCCGGTATGGAATAAATCGAACCGCGAACACACCTATGTTCATTCGAAACCGGCTGATACCCGTGTGGAAGCTGACAAGGCTGTGAAAGCCCTGGGTTACAACGGTCAATATTTTGTCGATGCAGACCATATCAATTTAAGCAATGTTGAAGGGTTTATTGGCGCTTCCGATTTCTTCACCCTCGATGTAGCCAACCGAATTGGGACTCCATCGTCGGAAGAAGAAATTGCAGCATTTATCGAATCATGTAAAAAATATACCGGTAAACTGGCCATTCCGCAAATCAAACATCCTTTCGAAGTCGACGAACAACAGCTCCGCACCATCGCCGGTAAATTCCTTGCCGCCATTGCCGAAGCGGGTCGCATCTATCGGTTTATTGCAGAACGAAAGGGGGCTGAAAATTTTGTAACGGAGATTTCGATGGACGAAGTTGAGTCGCCACAAACTCCTGTCGAAATGTTTTTTATCCTGAAAATGGTAGCCCACCAGCAGATTCCGGCACAAACCATTGCCCCTAAATTCACCGGAAGGTTCAATAAAGGAGTCGATTATGTGGGCGAAGCAGCCCAGTTTGCCCGCGAATTTGAAGAAGATATTCTGGTCATCGATTTTGCAGTGAAAGAATTTGGATTGCCCGAAAACCTGAAACTAAGCGTACATTCGGGCTCCGACAAATTCTCCATCTATCCCGAAATTGCGCGAATCATACAACAATACGATAAAGGCATCCATGTAAAAACAGCAGGAACCACCTGGCTCGAAGAGGTGATTGGCCTGGCCCTTGCCGGTGGCGAAGCACTCGAAACAGCCAAAACCATCTACAAAGAGGCGCTTTCGCGGAAAGCGGAACTTTGCGCCCCGTATGCCGATGTCATTGATATCAAGAGCAATGAACTTCCGTCGGCTGACGAAGTTGCGTCGTGGAGCAGCGAAAAGCTGGCCAACACGTTACGCCACATTCCGGGTCACCCCGACTACAATCCCAATTTCAGGCAACTGATCCATGTCGGCTATAAAATTGCTTCAGAGATGGGCGCGCACTACACCGACTTATTAAAAAAACATGCTGATTTAGTGGGAAGTTGTGTGGAGGAGAACCTTTTCGAAAGGCATATCTGCCGGCTTTTCGATATTAAATAAATTTATTAAAGATTACAAATCAGATATTTATGAAGCCATTTATGGATGAAAACTTTCTGTTGCAAACCAAAACTGCACAGATTTTATATCACGAACATGCGGCAGCCATGCCCATTTTCGATTACCACTGCCACATCAACCCCAAAGAGATAGCTGAAAACAGAAGCTTTAACAATATCACGGAAATTTGGCTCTACGGCGACCACTACAAATGGAGGGCTATGCGTACCAACGGGATAAACGAACGTTTCTGCACAGGCAATGCCTCCGACTGGGAAAAATTTGAAAAATGGGCTGAAACAGTTCCATACACATTGCGGAACCCACTGTTTCACTGGACACATCTGGAATTAAAGAAATTCTTTGGCATCAATAAAGTACTGAGCCCCAAAACTGCACGTGAAATTTACGATGAATGCAACGCAAAATTAAAAACCCCCAAATACAGTTGCAGGAATATTATTCAAATGGCCAATGTGCATACCATTTGTACGACTGACGACCCAACCGACACGCTCGAATACCATCAAGCTATCAAAGAGAGTGGGTTTGAGGTAAAAGTATTACCTGCATGGCGCCCCGATATGGCCATGACTGTCGAAGATAGCACAATATTCAACAGCTATGTGGACAAACTGGGGAAAGTTACCGACATCGAAATCAGCACATTCGACCTATTTATGGCCGCACTGGAGAAACGCCATGCCTATTTCCACAAAAACGGGTGTCGCCTTTCGGACCACGGACTTGAAACAGCCTATGCGGCCGATTATACTGATGCCGAAATCAGCGAAATCTTCAACAAAATAAGGAAAGGGCACCAACTCAACGGTGGAGAGATTCTGAAATTCAAATCCTGTATGTTGTACCGTTTTGGGATAATGGATTACAGCCGAGGCTGGACGCAACAATTCCATTTTGGTGCGCTTCGCAATAACAACAGCAGGCTTTTCAACAATTTAGGCCCGGATAAAGGATTCGATTCGATTGGCGATTTCGAATTAGCCCGACCATTATCTAAGTTTCTGAACCGGCTCGACAGCGAAGATATGCTGGCCAAAACAATTCTTTATAATTTAAACCCACGCGACAACGAATTGATAGCTACCATGATTGGTAATTTTCAGGATGGAACAATCGCCGGGAAATTGCAATTTGGTTCGGGCTGGTGGTTCCTCGATCAAAAAGATGGGATGGAAAAACAGATGAATGCCCTTTCGAACCTCGGGTTGTTAAGCCGTTTTGTCGGAATGCTGACCGATTCGCGAAGCTTCCTCTCCTATACCCGTCACGAATATTTCCGCCGTACGCTTTGTAATCTGTTGGGAAACGATGTCGAAAATGGTGAGATTCCGGCCGACATGGAACTTCTCGGACAGATGGTCGAAGATATCTCGTTCAACAACGCGTTCAAATATTTCAATTTTTGAGTCAACCTCCAGGAAAGAGGTTTTCGTACCTATAAAGTAAAAACAAAAAAACACAATCGATTGCATTAATTGCTATTTTTAGCTAATGCACAAATTATCAACTTTATGTCAAAAAAAATCGTAACCTTTGGAGAAATCATGCTCCGATTGGCCACTCCGGGTAACCTTCGGTTTGCCCAATCAAACGAATTAGTCGCGACTTTCGGTGGCGGCGAAGCGAATGTTGCCGTATCACTGGCCAATTTTGGCATCAAAACTGACTTTGTAACCCGTTTACCCAAAAATGATATTGCCGAAGCCTGTGCAATGGATTTACGCAAATATGGTGTGGGTATCGACAACATTATTTGGGGAGGCGAACGGATGGGAATTTACTTTCTGGAAAGCGGGGCCGTTTCACGTGCATCGAAAGTGGTTTACGACCGTGCCCATTCTGCCATTTGCGATATTAAACCCGGTATGATCGACTGGGATACTGTTTTTCAGGGGGCAGTCTGGTTTCACTGGACAGGTATCACGCCAGCCATTTCGCAGGGGGCAGCCGATGTAGTTGCCGAAGCCATCAAAAAAGCACAGGCCAAAAATATTGTCGTTTCATGCGACCTCAACTATCGCAACAAACTATGGAAATATGGGAAAAAAGCTTCTGAAGTGATGCCATCGCTGGTTGCCGGTTGCGATATTGTACTGGGCAACGAAGAGGATGCCGAAATGGTGCTGGGCATTAAACCAGAAGGAGTTAACATTACAGGAGGCCATGTTACCGGCGAAGCCTACGAATCGGTTTCGAAGCAAATAATGAGCCGCTTCCCGAACGTCAAAAAAGTCATTACAACATTGCGTGGCTCTATCAGCGCCAGCCATAACAGTTGGTCGGGCGTTCTGTGGGATGGACAAAAACTTTGGCAGGCTCCTGAATATCAAATTACCCATATTATCGACCGCGTAGGTGGTGGCGACTCATTTATGGGTGGGCTTATTTACGGGTTAATCACCTGGCCCGACGACGATCAGAAAGCATTGAACTTTGCTGTTGCTGCTTCATGCCTTAAACATACTATTTACGGCGATTACAATCAGGTAACTGTTGATGAGGTGGTAAAACTGATGGAGGGCGATGCTTCAGGAAGAGTTTCGAGATAATATCCGGCTATTCCCAAAAATAAGAAATGGGGGTAATGTAAACCTGGAGAAATTTAAAACTGCATCAGAATATGTGTTTTGTTATCATTAAAGAACCTATTAATTAAGATTTAAAGTCAAAAAAAATGGCACGCTTTTCAAGAATAGACGTCGCAATAAAAATGAAAGAAACCGGTATGGTACCCGTTTTCTACCATCCCGACACTGAAGTATGCAAAGAGGTTATTAAAGCCTGTTATGAAGGAGGTGTACGGGTTTTTGAATTTACCAATCGTGGTGATTTTGCCCACGAAGTATTTGGCGAACTTTCGAAATGGAGTGTTAAAGCTGTTCCCGAAATGATATTAGGAGTAGGCTCGGTTATCGATGCCCCAACTGCAGCGCTCTACATCCAACTGGGCACCAATTTTATTGTTTCTCCGCTGATTGACGAAGAGACTGCCCGCACCTGCAACAAGCGAAAAATTGCATGGAGCCCGGGTTGCGGTTCGGTTACCGAAATTGGCCGTGCACACGAACTAGGTTCCGAAGTGGTTAAAATCTTCCCGGCATCGCAGGTGGGTGGTCCGGGTTTTGTTGCCGCAGTGAAAGGCCCAATGCCGTGGGTAAGCATTATGCCTACCGGAGGGGTCTCGCCCGACGAAGCCAACCTGACCGAATGGTTCAAAGCCGGGGTACACTGTGTGGGAATGGGATCGCAACTCTTCCCCAAAGAGGCTCTGACCAACAAAAACTGGGAATATATCACTCAGATTTGCCGAAAAACAATTGAAACAATCCAGAAATTAAGGTAAACCATACTCATAAACAAACTAATAAACCACAGCTATGCAGCCAGGAACCCTCAACGAGAAAATGACCAATTACCGATGGACAATAGTCGCACTACTGTTTGTAGCTACAACCATCAACTATCTCGACCGTCAGGTATTGTCCTTAACCTGGGACGAATTTATCAAGCCTGAATTTCATTGGGATGAAAACCACTATGGAACCATCACTTCTATTTTTTCAATTGTTTATGCCATCTCAATGTTGTTTGCCGGAAGGTTTATCGACTGGATGGGCACAAGAAAGGGATTCCTGTGGGCAATCGGGGTATGGTCAGTTGGTGCCTGCATGCATGCGATCTGCGGGGTGGTAACCGAACAATATGTTGGACTTGCCAGTGCAGCTGAACTGGCGAAAGCCACCGGAGATGTGGCTGTTGTTATTTCAACCGTCAGTATGTATAGTTTTGTAGTAGCACGTATTGTTCTTGCAATCGGTGAGGCAGGTAACTTTCCTGCAGCTATCAAAGTTACAGCCGAATATTTTCCTAAAAAAGACCGGGCATATGCTACCAGTATCTTCAATGCCGGTGCATCTGTTGGGGCTTTAGTTGCCCCGCTTTCAATTCCGATGCTTGCCAAAGCCTGGGGATGGGAAATGTCTTTCATCATCATTGGCGTTCTCGGTTTTATCTGGATGGCATTTTGGGTTTTTATGTATAAAAAGCCGGAAGAAAATCCTCATGTAAATAAAAGCGAACTGAATTATATCCTCTCAGACAGAAATTCGGATGATCCTTCTGAAAAACAGGCTGCCTCTTCAGTGCCGGGAAAGAAAGCGTCGCTAATTGATTGTTTCCAATATAAACAAACCTGGTCATTTGCAGTAGGCAAATTTATGACCGACGGTGTTTGGTGGTTCTTTCTCTTTTGGACACCATCCTACCTGAATACGCAATTTGGCATTAAAACCTCTGAAGGATTGGGCGTAGCCCTTATTTTTACCCTTTATGCCATTTCAATGTTATCGATCTATGGTGGAAAGCTACCATCTATCATCATCAGGAAAACCGGACAAAACCCATATGCTGCCCGAATGAAGGCCATGTTGATTTTTGCATTTATCCCATTACTGGTTCTGCTGGCACAACCTCTGGGAACTATTTCGCCCTGGTTGCCTGTCATAATGATTGGGCTTGGGTGTGCAGCTCACCAATCGTGGTCAGCCAACATATTTTCGACCGTTGGTGATATGTTCCCCAAACACGCCATTGCAACGGTTACAGGTATTGGCGGCATGGCCGGCGGAATTGGATCGATGCTTTTGCAGAAAGGTGCAGGCAAACTTTTTGTTTTTGCCGGAGAAACACATTTGACTTTCTTAGGATTCGAGGGTAAACCTGCCGGTTATTTTATCGTTTTTTGCTTTTGCGCCGTTGCCTACCTGATAGGATGGAGCATCATGAAATCACTCGTTCCAAAATATAAGCCAATTCTCGACCTCGAGTAATCTTCAACGTATTGTATCTGACTAAAAAGCGGAAGCAAAGGAAAACTTTGTTTTTCGCTTTTTTAATTGAATACCCTCTGAAAGTCCACTATTTACTGCTTTTTCGAATTTTCAAACATAAAATTTTATGAGTCTGACAGTCAATTAATTACATTTTGCATATATCAAAATTGTTTCTATCTTCGGCGCCGAAATATGTTAGATTAAGCGAACCAAAGCAGATGATTACTTGAAGATTGACCACTCTGTTGACCAAAGAAGCAACTGAGTTTTATGTTTGAAGAAGTGATCTGTTTTCGGTTCTGCCCTTTCCGCAGAATTTATAACAGTTTAATTATTAATAGAATGAAAAGAGTTAAAGTATTGTTTTTGATTTTAGTTGCTGTCAGCTTATTTCAGACAGCTTCAGCACAGAATTTTTATGCAAAAGTACGTGGCGGTTACGGAATCGGCGTTGCAAAAGAAGGGTATTATATCGGTCTTAACCAGGGCATTGCTACAGCCACCTCGCAGGAACAGGTTTACGCATCGCTTGGTGCCGGGGTACCGGTTGGCGTTTCAGCAGGTTACTATCTAACAAAAAACATGGGTGTCGAGCTTGACTTTGCCTACCTTATCGGCGACAAAGTACGTGTTGCCGATTACAATATCCCAACTATAGCTGTACAAACTGCCGATGCGTACACCCGTCAATATCAGGTTTCGCCTAACGTTGTTATGAGTACTGGATTTGACAAAAAATGGAGTGTCTATACCAAAGTTGGTTTTGTTCTGCCGCTTGGCGGCGCCACCTATGTTGAAGGTGTTAATAATACCAACCCTGCAGCTGAAGTCAAATCCACAACCAAAATTACAGGTAAACCATCACTGGGTTATAAAGGTGTTTTAGGTGCCGAATACAAAATCAACAGCAAGCTGGCCATCTTCACCGAATTGGAAGGTGTTCACCTGAAAATCAAACGTAACGAATCGGAAGTGACCAAGTTCACGGTTGCAGGTCAGGATCAGTTGGCCAATTATCAGACAATCACTGGAAAACCTACTGTTATCACCTATCACGATAAATTGGAAGGAGCTGACCTTACAGATAAATCAAAAGCGCTCACAACTATCTCACCATATGGTAAGTTGGGGTTAAATGTCGGTTTAACCTGGTATTTTTAATCGTTCGGGTTTAAACGATGTAAAAACAGTTGTCGGGTTCCGGCAACTGTTTTTTTATGCCGATTCGTTTATCTCAGCTGAAAAGAGCGAACTGGCCAATAATATCTGATCGGGTTTTCCCATAATGTAAGCAATATCCTCTTCGCGGAAAACCATAGCCGGATCGGGATGCTCCATGATGATGTGCCTCCGCTTGATGGCGACCAATGTAATACCGTGTTTCTTTCGCAACTGACTATCCAAAAGCGACTTTCCATCAAGAACCGACCCCCGGCTAATTTTCATGGCTGCGATTTCAATATTGGGAATATCTTTCAGGATATTGAATTTAGTACTATCGTTCTGCTCCCTGAAAATACCATAATTGTCTTTTCGGATGCGGGCAATAGCACTGTCAATTCGTTCTCTCGGCAATAAAAAATTGGTCATCACCCTATCGAACAACTCAATAGCCGTTTCAAACTCTTCCGGAATCACCTGATTGGCACCCAATCTGTACAACTCCTCAATATCCTCAATATGTCTGGTTCGCACCATTATCGTGGCATGCTTGTTTATAAACCGGACCTTCTCGACAACTGCCATCGATGTTATCAGGTTTCCAACCGAGATAACAATCAAACGGGCCGTATCAACATGCGCTTTATACAAAATTGTTTCGTTAATGGCATCTCCGTAAATCACTGTTTCGCCTTTTTCCTGCCTCTTTCGCACAATAGCCGGATCGAAAACAATCGAGATATAGGGAATCTTCATTACCATAGCCATCACCGAAAGGTTCAGCGCCCGCGAGTCTTTACCAATCAGTACAAGATGATTGCTCAAACTTGGGATTTCAATCTGCTTCAATGGAAACAGACCATTGACCACCACTTTGGGCAACGGAAGTTTCAGCAGCAAATTCGACAGCCGTCCGCCAAGACTAATCATCGCAGGAGAAATCGACATGGTAATAATAGCCACTCCAAGAAAAAGTTGATAGACATAGTTGTCGATAATCGAGTAGTTAATGCCCAATTTGGCCAGAATAAACGAGAACTCGCCCACCTGGCTCAGCGCTACGCCCACCAATACCGTGCCTTTAAAAGTATGCCCCATCAGGAACGCAGTAAAACCTGCAAAAATGAGTTTAATTAAAACTACGGCAACGACAGTTACAACCACGATCCATAAATTGTCCATCACAAAATTGATATCGAGCAACATCCCTATCGATACGAAGAAAAAACTGGTAAACGTATCGCGAAAGGGAATGAGGTTCCCAAAAGCGTTGTGGCTATACTCAGATTCTGAGATCATCAATCCGGCCAAAAATGCTCCAAAAGCAAGCGACATCCCCATTTCGGAAGTGAGCAAAGCCACCGATAGACAAATCAGCAACACACTCATCAGGAAAAGCTCCTGATTCTTGGTCATCGCAATCAAGTGCAACAATTTTGGCATTAACCACCGATTACCAACATAAACAAAGGTGATGACGACAAGCGTTTTAAGGCCTAACTGAAGCAAATTTTCACTCATATCAATTGGGCCGTTGCTAAGCAACGGGGCAAACAGCATCAACGGAACCAAAATAATATCCTGAAAAATTAGAATCCCTACAACTGTACGCCCATAATTGGAAGTAATCTCCGAACGCTCCTGCAAAATCTTCAGCACCACCGCGGTACTGCTTAAGGCCGTCATCAGCCCGATAAATAAGGAGGGCAACCAATGCAAATTATAGTAATGGGCCATCACCATCGTCATCAGGGTGGTAAAGGTGAGTTGCAAAAATCCGCCAAGGAATACAATCCTCCTGATTTTCAACAAGTGATTGAGCGAAAATTCCATTCCGATGGTAAAGAGCAGAATGACCACCCCTATCTCAGCCATCAGTTCAATCTCGTGCGGGGCATGTATAATCCCAAGCAGGTGCGGCCCTGCAACCACACCGGTCAACAAATAGCCGATAATGGTGGGGACCCGTATCTTGGTAAACAAAAAGTTGACAATTGTCGAAAGGGAAAATATAATAACTATATCCTTCAAGACTGAATATTCCATGTGCAGATATTTATGATTCTTACCGTTGAACACCCCAAGACGGGCAAGCAAAAGCAGAACTATTATTAAAGATAGATTTTTTTTGGGAATCGTGTAATATTTTTTGGAACGAACTGATATCTCTACATCGGTTACCTACCTGTGTTGGCTTCTTTAAATTCGAATTATGAGCAGTTTCGCTGAAAACCGAAAAAACTTTAATTGCAATCAACCAATTTTCTCGATCGAATTTACACTATCGCGAGAACATGTTCGACAGTTGATTTGTTTAATTCATGCCGTTTCAATAGAAATAAACCGAATATCCTCAATTTTTTGAAGGATATTCATCGCCAGAACATTACAAATCACGTAACTTGTGACCGTAATAACCATTAAAACTAAAACTGCGATGAAACGATTGCCCCTATATCTCTTTTTCCTGTTGGCTATTGTCAACCTCGCGTCCGGGGCTCAGCCCGATAGTTCGACAACCAACCTCAGCTCTTTCCAGATCTTATTGAAAGACTATTACCAGAAAAAATTATATGATTCGGTAGCAGTTATATTATTAAACAAACAGTTGCAACAACTTCCGCCCAACAACATTGCAGAACGCAACTCCATTATGAACGAGATAAAGGGCATCAGGCTTGAAGACTCGCTACACACCTCCGACATACGTCAGAAAGTTACAGAACTGAAGAAAATAACTACAGGTGCTGCGGTCGTCCCATTTCAGGATACTTTGTTCTCCATATACAACCGAATAGGCTCAACCTCGCCGGCCGACAGGGCATCGCGCATTGAAGCACGAATTAAAGAACTGCACGACAAAGATCTGATCGAATTGGATTCGTTGAAGATTATTGTATCTGAAATAACTGCAGATATCATCTACCGCGATTGGATTATGATGAGTATCACCGACTTGGATGCACTCTGGTTCAACACCACCAAAAACCAGCTGGCCGAACAATATCTAAACATTATCAAAGCCGAGTTGTCTGAACAAAAAGAGGTGCACAGCCTGCAACGGCTGATTATCCGCATAGGACTGACACTACTAATCGTAGCCAGCTTTTGGGTACTGGTATATCTTATCAATAAAGGGTACAAGCGGATAAAATTATACCTGGTTCGGAACCGCAAACAATGGCTACGTGACCTCTCTTTCAAAAATTACACTTTCCTCACTGCACGTCAGGAATATAGGGCCATCATTAATTTGATGAATATCTCGAAGATTGCGTTGATATTGACACTGCTCCTGATTTCGATGCCGCTAATTTTCAGTATATTTCCATTTACCCGCGGATGGGCACAGTCAATATTTTCGATGGTATGGAACCCAGTTAGAACCATTCTGAGTGCCACATGGAACTATCTTCCCAATCTTTTTGCCATCCTCGTAATTGTTTTTGCAATGAAATATTTCATCCGACTGGTAAAATATTTCTTCAATGAAATCGACTCGGGTAAATTGGTGATAAGCGGGTTTCATTCCGACTGGGCTATGCCTACTTTCAGCATTGTCAAGGGTTTACTGTATGCTTTTATGTTGGTAATAATCTTCCCCTATCTTCCGGGATCCGACAGTAACATTTTTAAAGGGGTATCTGTTTTTGTAGGGGTGCTCTTTTCTCTCGGGTCGTCATCGGCCATTTCAAATATGGTTGCCGGATTGATAATTACCTACATGCGACCATTTAAACTGGGCGATCGGGTCAAAATTGGGGAGATGGTAGGCGATGTAATCGAGAAATCACTGCTGGTTACCCGGCTGCGAACCATTAAAAACGAAGAGATTACCATTCCAAACTCGTCGATTCTCAGTGGGAATACAACAAATTACACCAGTTTTGCGCAGGAAGGTGGACTAATTGTACACACCACCATTACCATTGGGTACGATGTCCCCTGGCGCGAAATGCACGCTGCACTGCTCGATGCGGCCGACCGCTGTACCCTGTTGAACAAAGAGCCAAAACCTTTCGTTTTTCAAACCAGTCTCGACGACTTTTATGTTTCTTATCAACTGAACGCCCATACGCTGCACGCCGGACGCCGGTTGGCCATCCTTTCTGAAATGCATCAAAACATTCAGGACTGCTGCAACGAAAGAGGGATTGAAATCATGTCGCCACACTACCGGGCGCAGCGCGACGGCAATACCACCACCATTCCGCAAAGCTATTTACCCAACGACTATCAGGCACCCTCCTTCAGGGTTGATAAAACGCAACGGCCATAAAATAAAAAAGCGACAAGCATAATGCCCATCGCCTTTTTGAAATATAATCAATGAATTGGATAGCTATCGCAGCACTTCATCTACATCGTAATAGGTAAGGCCAAAAGCTTCGGCCACCCCTTTGTAAACCACTTTTCCATCGACAACATTCAACCCTTTGCGCAACGCTTTGTCTTCGCTGCACGCTTTCTTCCAGCCCTTTGATGCAAGGCTGATGGCATAAGGCAGTGTGGCATTGGTCAATGCAATGGTTGAGGTACGCGGAACGGCACCCGGCATATTGGCTACACAATAGTGAATCACACCATCGACAACAAAGGTTGGGTGATCATGCGTGGTAGCAACAGTGGTTTCGATGCAACCACCCTGGTCAACGGCCACGTCAACCATTACCGTACCCGGTTTCATCGAAGGCAGCATATCTTTTGTAATCAGATAAGGCGCTTTGGCACCCGGAATCAACACTGCACCAACAATCACATCGCTCTGTTTGGCCATCTCGCGAATATTGTATTCGTTCGACATCATGGTCTTCACGTTGGCCGGCATAATATCGTCGAGGTAACGAAGTCGTCTCAGGCTGATATCCATAATGGTTACATCGGCACCCAAACCGGCAGCCATTTTAGCGGCTTCAGTTCCCACGATACCACCACCCAGAATCAGTACATTGGCAGGAAGCACGCCGGGCACACCACCCAGCAACATACCACGTCCGCCAAAAGTTTTTTCCAGATATTTAGCTGCTTCGTGAATCGACATACGACCGGCCACTTCCGACATTGGAATCAGCAACGGCAGCGATTTGTCGCTCAACTCAACCGTTTCGTAAGCCAGACAAACCGCCTTGCTCTTCAACATCGCTTCGGTAAGTTCTTCCGACGATGCAAAGTGGAAATAGGTGTAAACCAGTTGTCCTTCGCGGATCAACGGATATTCTGACGCGATAGGTTCTTTTACCTTGATAATCATCTCGGCGATGGCGTACACCTCCTCGATGGTTTTCAACATGGTTGCACCGGCAGCCACATATTCGGCATCGGCAAAGCCACTCCCGTTCCCGGCAGTTGCCTGAACATAAACCTGATGCCCGTTTTTTACCAAAGCCGAAGCTCCGGCTGGGGTTAGGGCTACACGGTTCTCGTTATTTTTGATCTCTTTTGGTACTCCAATTATCATATCTTACAGTTTTTAGTCATTCAAAATTAGTGAATCCTCAGCATCGAAATATGACTAAATCCCATAAAACACGCGGCTTTCAGAAAATAAACATTTCATCACAATCGTGCCGGTAACCATCCGGTTTTTCAAATTAAGCGCCAATTTCTTAACAAAAAGAAAGCATTCAGACCATTTCTATCAATAATTATAATTGTATATTTAGCCCCCGATAATCATGAATTACGCATAATGCCGACAATTTCCACGCGAGGCGAACAATTGCCCGCATCAGCTATCCGAAAACTGGTGCCTCACGCCGACAGGGCCAAAGCCAAAGGGATAAAGGTTTACCATCTCAATATCGGTCAGCCCGATTTGCCAACCCCCGAAGTTGCGCTGGAGGCGATCCGCAATATCGATCGGAAAATTCTGGAATACAGTCCCAGCGATGGCTTTCTGAGCTACCGCGAAAAACTGGTCAAATATTACGCGAAATTCAATATCGAGGTCACCTCCGACGAGATTATCATCACCACCGGAGGCTCCGAAGGGGTACTGTTTGCCTTTCTGGCCTGCCTGAACCCCGGCGACGAAATTATCGTTCCCGAACCGGCCTATGCCAATTACATGGCGTTTGCCATCTCGGCAGGCGCAGTTATCCGCACCGTCCCCTCCTCTATCGACGAAGGCTTTGCCCTCCCGCCAATGGAGAAATTCGAAGCACTTATCAACGAGCGTACCAAAGGGATAATGATTTGCAATCCGAACAACCCCACCGGCTATCTTTACACCCGCAAAGAGATGAACCAGATTCGCGATTTGGTGAAGAAATACGACCTCTATCTCTTTTCTGACGAAGTCTATCGCGAATTTATCTATACCGGATCTCCCTATATTTCAGCCTTTCACCTGCAAGGGATTGAGAAAAATGTAGTATTGATTGACTCGGTATCGAAGCGTTACAGCGAATGCGGCATCCGTATCGGAGCTATTATTACCAAAAACGAAGCGCTGAGAAAAACATTGATGAAATTCTGTCAGGCAAGGTTAAGTCCACCATTGATTGGACAGATTGCTGCCGAGGCATCGCTCGATGCCAGCGATGAATATATGCTCGATGTGTACGACGAATATGTAGCCCGCCGCAAATTCCTTATCGACAGCCTTAACCGCATCCCGGGTGTCTATTCGCCAATGCCAATGGGTGCTTTCTATTCGATGGTACGCCTGCCTATCGACGACAGCGACAAATTCTGCCAGTGGATGCTCGAAGAGTTTCAATACAACGGGGCAACTGTCTTTATGGCTCCGGCATCGGGTTTCTACTCCGAACCCGGACTGGGACAAAACGAAGTGCGTATGGCTTATGTGCTGAACATCGACGACCTGCGCAAAGCCATCGAATGTCTCGAAGAGGCGCTGAAAGTCTATCCCGGAAGGACCATTTAAAAACCGTAGAGCCGTCGGCTAATCACCGCAAACAGCTCAGCAGAAGTGTAATCTTCCTAAATCGGTCAAGCTAAAGTTGGCTTTTTGAATGATTTCTTAAACCAGAATGCAACATTCACCAGACCGATCATTACCGGCACTTCGACCAGTGGGCCAATTACGGCGGCAAAGGCTTCGCCCGAATTGATACCAAAAACGGCGATGGCTACTGCAATGGCCAACTCGAAATTATTGCTTGCCGCTGTAAACGAAAGCGTAACCGATTGCTTGTAGTCGGCCCCCATTTTTTTACTCATCCAGAACGAAGCTACAAACATCACCACAAAGTAAATAATCAACGGAATGGCAATCCGCACCACATCCAGCGGAATTTTTACAATATACTCCCCTTTCAGTGAAAACATTACCACAATGGTAAAAAGCAGAGCCAGTAGTGTAAGCGGACTGATTTTGGGTACAAACTTCGTGTGGTACCAGGTTTTGCTTTTCACCCGAATCAAAATAAAACGGGTCAGAAAACCGGCAACAAACGGTATACCCAGATAGATAAAGACGCTCTCTGCAATCTGACCAATGGTTATTTGCGCTACTGCATCGTTTACCGGAAGACCAAACCATCCGGGAAGAACCGCTATGAAAAAATAGGCATAAATTGAAAAGAACAGTACCTGAAAAATGGAATTGAAGGCCACCAACCCCGCTGCATACTGCGTATCACCTTTAGCCAAATCGTTCCAGACAATTACCATGGCAATACAGCGGGCGAGGCCTATCAGTATCAAACCGTACATATAATCAATATGAAAGCGAAGAAACACGACAGCCAGCACAAACATCAGCACCGGTCCGATTAACCAGTTTTGCACCAGCGACAGCCCCAGCACTTTGGTATTGCGGAACACATCGCCCAACTCTTCATATTTCACCTTGGCCAACGGAGGGTACATCATCACAATCAAACCGATGGCAATGGGAATATTGGTAGTTCCCAACGACATGCTGTTCCAGAAATGGGATATATCCGGTCTCGACCACCCCATCAATATACCGGCAAACATGGCTAGAAAAATCCACACGGTCAGATATCTATCGAGAAATTGCAACCGTTTATTCGAAGGCATAGTAATAAAATTTTTGATTATTTGCTTCCAGAAATGGTGATACTGAAAATCCCGGTCCCGGAATCTCTAAAAACCTTCAACTCTTCCGCAGAAAGGTACTTCAACATCATTTCATCTGGCAGGACAATCTCCTTTTCCTTGTGAATGGTCACACCCCTAAAACCTTGTGCATTGATGATTCTGATGTATTCATCTTTCGAAATGGCCCCCGAAACACAGCCTGCATACATTTCGGCATCTTTACGAAGAGTATCGGGTAAATCGCCTTGAACAACCACATCGGAGACACAGAAATGCCCAGCCGGCTTCAACACACGTCTCACCTGAGCAAAAGCCTTCATCTTATCAGGAACCAGATTAAGCACGCAGTTCGACAGCACTACATCATACGCGTTATCGGGCAAGGGCATCACTTCAATATCACCACGAACAAATTCTACATTGGAAAAGCCTAGCTTCTTCGCATTTTCAGCCGCCTTAACAAGCATCACATCGGTAAAGTCGAGCCCGGTAACCCTACCTGTTTCGCCAACTATGGCACGCGCCACAAAGCAATCGTTTCCGGCACCGCTACCCAAATCAAGCACCGAATCTCCTTTACGGATACGGGCAAACTGAGTTGGTATGCCACAACCCAAACCCAAATCGGCATCGGGGTTGTAGCCATCGAGGGCATCGTAGCTTTCGCTGAAAATGGTATAATCGACCGTCGAACAGCAACCGGTTGCCCCGCAGCACGAAGTTTCGTTCTGCCCCTTCGACTGCATCGCAATACCGCTATATTTCTCTTTTACTATTTGTTTTAAATCTTCTGCCTTCACAACTATTGCTTAATCTGTTCGATATAAAACTGATAGAATCTCTGTTTGATTTCGTCGCGTACGCGGATAAACTCACTTCGGATAAATTCATCAGTTCCTACAGCATGGCTGGGATCATCAAACCCAATATGCAACCTGTGCTTTACCTTCCCCAAAAAGGCAGGACAGCTCTCGTTGGCTCCACCGCAAACGGTTATCACATAATCCCACTCCTCACCCAGATATTTCTCCACCGAATCGGAAGTATGATGACTGATGTCGATACCGGCCTCTTTCATCACCTCAACGGCTTTCCCGTTGAGCCGGCCCGATGCCTCTGTTCCGGCCGAGCACACCGTGATACGGGGATCGAAACTTTGTAAAAAGCCGTGCGCCATCTGGCTGCGACAGCTGTTTCCGGTACATAGAATTAAAACTTTCATGGGTTGATGGTATTTAACAATTGGTATTACAACTGATTTCAGTGGTATCGATTCCGCCAAAGAATGTCTCAAACATGGTTTTATACTTTTCGATGGTCGAACCACAAAGACAGTAATTGATTTTCAGTCCGTCGATTTCACCATGAATTAACCCCAGCGATTTTAACTCTTTCAGATGTTGCGACACTGTGCTCCGACTTAAAGGAAGATAATCAGAAATATCACCTGAGATGCAGGTTTTGGTTTCGGCCAAATATTGCAGAATAGCCAAACGTGCCGGATGCGAAATAACCTTTGCAAACCCGGCCAACTCCTGCAACTCCATGGTAAACTTCTCCTTTTTTATCATATCCGATAGTTTTATCTTGATTCCGAAATAAGAAACAAGCCATAATGCATTGCGTTATCACCTTCACAATGATTAATATCGTAAAAATACGACATTAATCATTAACATCAACTTATAGTTGTTAAATTTTGATTACAAATCAAAACTCATGGTTCCACATACCTGGCAACGGTTCGTTTAATAGCTGGCATAACGACCATAACCACAGGTAAAGCCACTACAAATGCCAACCCCCACGACTGAAACCATTTGGCTAAAAAACCCGGATGAAAACCATAATTGACAAACACACTTACAAATGTGACCACAAATGTCATAACCAACACCATTAGGGAGAGTGTTACCTTCAGTTCATGCTTTTTGGCAATTTTCATCTTCTAAAAAATATAATTGAATAAATATCCGACAATCATTATTCCTGCGGCCACTACCCCCACAAAAGTCAAAATCAATGGTAATTTTAAAACCTTTTTTAAGATTATCATTTCAGGAAGCGATAGCCCGATAACAGCCATCATAAAAGCCAGTGAAGTCCCCAGCGAAGCTCCTTTTTCGATGAGTACCGATACAATAGGAACAATACCGGCAGCATTGGAATAAAGAGGCACACCAATCAGTATGGATAAGGGAACACTGTACCAGACCGATTTACCCATTAGCGAAACCATATAATCTTCGGGAATATAGCCATGCGCCCCCGCCCCCACGGCAATGCCTAGCACCACATAAACCCAAACTTTCCCTACAATCTCTTTCACGGCCTGATATCCCAGAACAATACGTTGGTCCATTGTAACTCGTACATCGCTATCGCCATTATTGCCTGCATGGATTTCATACACCCAACTTTGCACCCAATGCCCAAGTTTAAATTTACCAATCATCCACCCGGCCATTATGGCAATGGTTAAACCGGTCAAGACATATATCAAGGCGACTTTCCATCCGAACATACCCAGCAACAAAATTACCGCAACCTCATTTATCATGGGCGCTGCAATCAGAAACGAAAAAGTTACACCCAGCGGAACGCCCGATTCGACAAATCCCAAAAAGAGCGGTATTGCCGAACAGGAACAAAATGGGGTGACAATCCCAAGCAGCGAGGCCAGCATATTACCCATAAAGGTCGATTTGCCTTCGAGCAACTTTCGGGTGTGTTCAGGCGAGAAATAAGAGCGAAGAATGCCGACGAAAAAAATAATCAAAACCAATAACATCAGCACTTTGGGTACTTCGAAAAAAAAGAACCGCAACGCTTCGGTTAAATGTTTTCCCTTCTCCAAACCGACAACAGAATCGACAAACCAGTCGGCGATGGGGTGCAGATAGTGATAAACCAGATACCAAACCGGCAGTAGCAGTAACGGAAGCGCAACTTTTCTATTGATCCTCATCGCGTATAATTTTATTTCGGGAAAACCCGAAACGTTTACCTAAATTTTTTAAAGCAAGTTGTTTACCATGTAGTATAAGCCCACTCCAATAAAGAGAATGGCCACTACACGTCTGAACCAAAGTTCGAACGTTTTAATTCGATTATACATCTGGCTGAGATTGCCGACAGCATAGGCCAACAACCAGGCAAAAATAACGACAGGCAGCCCGGTAGCAATCGCAAAAACAATGGGCAGATACAAACCCGAAGCACTGCTCACGGTCATCGGGATCAACATCCCAAAATAGAGCACACCGCTGTACGGACAAAATGCCAATGCAAACAGCATCCCCAATAACATCGCATCGAAATAGTTCCAGCCTCTTTTATTTTCCATTTTGGAGGTCAAATTATCTATACCGCGAAAATTCATTTTGATGATACCAAGCATAAAAAACCCTATCACCATAAGCAAAGGCCCCAGCAATCTCTCGCCATACCGTTGCAAAAAGCCGGAAAACTGAAACTGGTCGGCTCCAAGAAAAATAATAAGCGCAATGGCTGTATACGAGATGGCTCTGCCAAGGGTATAAAATAATCCATTCACAAATACCCTGTGGCGGCTCTCAATATCTTTACTGATAAAACCAATTGCCGTAATATTGGTCGCCAACGGACATGGACTGATAGCCGTCATCAAGCCAAGTACCGCAGCCGATAGCCACGGCATCGTACTGTTCTCCAACAGATGGTTAAAAAACTCCATATCCATCAATTCAATAGGCTGTCGATTTTCTCTTTAATAATCGCCTTAAACTTCTTAGGATTGGAGCGGGCATAGAGAAAACCCTCATTGGTGATATTGATTTTCATCTCCCCTTTGACAATTAGCAACGATTGTCCCGATACTTTCAACCGGTCAGCCAATGCTTCACTGCTCTTCTCGTCGAGATTAATGGCATGGAAACTTACAACCCCGTCATAAAGAGATTCAACATCAGCTTTCGCTTCAGCCTCCACCGTCTTACAGGTCACACAGCGACTCGAGAAATGAAAATAATAGACTTCAACTTGAGGCAACAGGCCATTTATACGACTTGACTCGCTCGTTTCCTGAGCATTACACGAAAGATTGCCCAAAATCAGCATTAGCACAAAACTGAAAGCAACAATTGTTTTCATTGGATAAGTGTTAAAGATTAATATTTCGACAATATCGCTTTAATCTCGTCAGCCGATGGTACACGGCCTTTGATTTCTACCTTTTCGTCGACCACCAGTGCCGGAGTGGCCATCACACCATATTTCATAATGGCCAGAATATCTTCGACTTTGGTAATGGTAGCTGTAAAGCCATTCCGCTCAACCACTTCACGGGTTAGCTTCTCCAAGTTTTTGCATTTGGAACAACCTGTCCCTAAGATTTTAATTTTCATAAGCTATGTATTTGTTTCATTTCGGGTATTCCCGAAATGAAGTATTAAAAAAATTACAACTTAAAAAAACCGACCAGCAGCGTTTTGGCTTCATCCCAATTCTCGCGGTTGATGCAATATTTGATATAAGGAGGATTGATTTCACCCTGAATCAGCCCAGCCTTCTTTAGTTCAGCCAGATGTTCCGATAAGGTTGAACGGGCAATGGGCAACTCTTCGGCCATATCGCCGCTGTAGCAACATTTGTTCAGGTTGTTGGCTAAATAATCGAGGATAAAGACCCTCACCGGATGCGACAACGCTTTGGCATAACGCGCTACCTTTTCCTGATTATCAGTGTAATATTTAACTTTTGGAGCCATAATACCCATTTCATTTCGGGAAAACCCGAAACAAAAATAATAACAGTTTTCTTTATTCAAAATAGACATTTAAAAAAAAGATGAAACAACGACAGCCCAAATTTTACATGCCGCCCCATCAGTAGCGCTCCACATCGATTGTCCGTCGATTGGGATCCCTATGTTCTTAAGATCTTCTCCATCCGCTTTCCTTTGGCCAGTTCGTCGACCAGTTTATCCAAATAGCGGATCTTTTGCATCAGCGGTTCTTCGATGGCTTCCACCCGGTAGCCGCAAATCAATCCGGTAATTTTCGAAGCCTGCGGGTTAAACTGCGGCGCTTGGGCAAAAAAGGTTTCAAAGTCGGTGCCTTTGTCAATTTGCTGCTGCAACTGCTGTGGGGTATATCCCGTCAGCCAACCAATAACAGTATCGACCTCATCTTTTGCGCGCCCCTTTCTTACAGCTTTTTGGACGTACAACGGATAAACCGTCGCAAATGACATTTGATATATCTTCGAATTTTCCATAATGGGTCAATTGATTATTAGAAAAAGCCCTGTAAACATGCACTGCGCCGATATATACCCGAATCGCCAGCCCGTCTGTATTGGTTGAAGGTCGCAAACGGTTTAACTCGTACTCAATAGACAAGTTTTGGTACAAATAAAAGCTGGACGTGAGCTTAACGAAACCTCGCTACAGCGCGATTGAAAGGGTAAGAACGGTCATTCCAAAAAGAAAACAATCGTGCTTACAACCCTGGCTTTTTGAATGTAAGGTTCTTTGGGCATTTCACTGCCAATACCTTCGTCATCTCCCGAATAATACTCTCCGGCAATTGTAATTTGGCCTTGAGAAGCTGTTTTAATCTTACCTAACTTCGCTTGCGAATCATTGGCAAACTGCTCTCCTGCGATGCGTGCATTTTTAGTGCTTTCAGCAATCAGTTGTGGCTTTATTGAGTTTAATTCCGGAAAGAAATAATTAGCTGATATATTCGATGTTAAATCTTTTCGAATCAAATCCAACTCTATTTGAGCTACTTTATCTTCTGTCGTTGTAACCTCATTCGATTGAATGATTAGACTTTGAGTAATGGTGTATCTGTCAATTTTAACCTGTACTTGTTGATCTTTCTTCCACTGGTATTCGTAATATTTCTGCCGGTCGGTTACCCCTAAGTTGTTTATCTCAATGTCACTTTTATCAAACCCATTGTCTGATAAATAGGCAATAACGGCATTTTTTTTGTTTTCTGTCTGCTTAATGATATCCTGTAAATTATCGCCCGAAAACGAAAATTGTAAAGCAATCGTAGCAGAAGTTGCCGATATATTCATCTCGGCAAGTCCTTTAACGGTTACAATACGATCTTTGTCGCTAAATGTCTTCAACCCTTTAAAGATTAAAAAACCCAACAAGAAAAAGCCAAGCAAAAGTGATAACCCTAAAATTACTGACCCTGATAAAGATTTATTTTCCATGGATATAAGGTTTATTTATCAAATATCAATTCATGCAGCGACACAACAGCATGCTTGGATTCTTTATCTCTTTTATCGGCTAATGCTGTCGGGTGGCTTTGACAGGCAGGATTAGTGCGCAAACGGGATAAAGAACTTGTAGTAAAGATAATAAAAAGCCCGTTCGCTACAATTGAAGAACTGGCTTACAGATATTTTTTTGTAAAAAAATTCCCCCTTATTGTTGTTCAACGAGGGGGAACAGATTTGCACCGACAGCTCCGGTTGAAGTAGGTTACTTCAAATCGAAACGGTCGAGCATCATTACCTTGTTCCAGGCTGCCACAAAATCGCGAACAAACTTATGCCGGGCATCGAAACTACCATACACTTCGGCCATCGCCCTGAGTTCGGAATTAGAGCCAAAGAGAAGGTCGGCACGGGTAGCGCTCCATTTGAGGGCGCCCGCTTTGCGATCGCGACCGCTAAACAACTCTTTATCTTCAGATGCCGGCATCCACGCCGTATTCATATCGAGCAGGTTGACAAAGAAATCGTTGGTAAGCAATTCGGGCCTATTGGTAAACACGCCATGTTTCGAGTGGTCGAAATTGGCATTCAAAACCCTTAATCCGCCAATCAGAACCGTCATTTCGGGTGGCGTGAGTGTCAACAACCGGGCTTTATCAAGCAACAGTTCTTCGGTCGATACTTTATATTTCTTTTTTAGATAATTGCGAAAACCATCGGCAACCGGCTCAAGCACCTTAAACGATTCGGCATCGGTCTGTTCGGCCAAAGCATCCATACGACCCGGTGTAAAGGGCACCGCAACATCGCTTCCGGCAGCTTTGGCGGCCTGTTCTACGGCTGCACAACCGGCCAGCACAATTAAATCAGCCAGCGATATTCTCTTTCCTCCGGTCTGGCTGCGGTTAAAGGCCGTTTGAATGGCTTCCAACTTAGCCAGTACCACCGAAAGTTGTGCCGGGTTATTTACTTCCCAGTCCTTCTGCGGTGCCAGGCGAATGCGGGCACCGTTGGCACCGCCCCGTTTGTCAGACCCCCTGAAAGTGGATGCCGATGCCCAGGCTGTAACAACCAGTTGCGAAACAGAAAGCCCCGTACTCAATACGGTTGCTTTCAATGTGGCAATATCATTTTCGTCGACCAACGGATGGTTGACTGCCGGAACGGGATCTTGCCAAATAAGCTCCTCCGGTGGCACTTCAGCGCCCAGATAACGGGAACGTGGCCCCATATCGCGGTGGGTGAGCTTGAACCAGGCGCGGGCAAATGCATCGGCAAACTGGAGCGGATGCTCATAAAAACGCCGGGAGATCTTTTCGTAAACTGGGTCGAAACGCAGCGAAAGATCGGTTGTCAACATGGCTGGAGCATGTTTTTTCGAAGCATCGTGTGCATCGGGAACCACTGCCCCTGCATTTTTGGCGACCCATTGGTGGGCTCCGGCCGGACTTTTGGTTAACTCCCAGTCGTAACGGAACAGATTATCGAAGAAGTAATAACTCCACTTGACCGGGGTTTGTGTCCAGGTGACCTCCAGGCCGCTGGTAATGGTATCGCCGCCATTCCCTTTGCCTAAGCTGTTTTTCCATCCCAGCCCCTGCTCTTCGATGGCAGCCGCTTCGGGTTCAGCTCCGAGATTGGCCGGATCGCCTGCCCCATGGCACTTGCCAAAGGTATGGCCTCCGGCTATCAACGCAACGGTCTCTTCATCGTTCATGCCCATCCGCGCAAAGGTATTGCGGATATCAACGGCAGCTGCAAGCGGATCAGGCTGACCACCTGGCCCTTCGGGATTGACATAAATCAACCCCATTTGAATGGCCGCAAGCGGGTTATCCACCTCACTCTTGTCGAGCATCCGGTCGTCGTTCTCAAGCCATTTGGTTTCCGAGCCCCAGTAAACATCTTCCTCGGGTTCCCACACATCGGCACGACCACCGGCAAAGCCAAAAGTTTTAAACCCCATCGACTCGAGGGCAACATTTCCGGTCAGGATCATCAAATCGGCCCACGATATTTTCTCGCCATATTTCTGCTTAACAGGCCAAAGCAGCCTGCGTGCCTTGTCCAGGTTGACATTGTCGGGCCAACTGTTCAGCGGGGCAAAACGTTGTTGCCCGCCCCCTGCCCCTCCGCGTCCGTCGCCTGTACGATAGGTGCCGGCGCTGTGCCAGGCCATTCGAATAAAGAAAGGGCCATAATGGCCAAAATCTGCCGGCCACCAATCCTGAGAGTCGGTCATTAATTGGTGCAAATCTTTTTTGATGGCTTGTAAATCGAGGCTTTTAAATGCTTCGGCATAATCGAAATCTTCGCCCATAGGGTTCGATTTTGGCGAATGCTGGCGCAGCACATTTAGACGCAACTGGTTAGGCCACCAGTTTTGGTTCTTGGTTCCACCCGCCCCTGCGGTGTGTTTGCCAACTGCTCCGGTTACGGGACATTTGCTGATTTTTTCTGAATGGTTTTTCATTTTCAATTGTATTAAGGTGATATATTGAGTTTAAATCATACTCCCGCATTACAACTCCTCTCTATCCGACGGCAAAACAGTTGGCACGGCTAACCCAACAACAACACTCCCCGCAACACCAAGTGCCAATACAACCCCTTTTGCCCAAACTACATCAATTCCAAAAATTACCGACAGGAGAATCGTCAGCCACATCAGGGCAACAGCATAACATTTCGATTTAAAAGTCATCCCCTTATTAGCATGATAGGCAACAATATAAGGTCCTACCCACCGGTTGGAGATCAGCCTGCCATACAACCGATCAGAACTTTTTAGATAGAGCCCTGCCGTTAGCAACAGAAAAGGGGTGGTAGGAAGACCGGGAACCATAATTCCAATCACCCCAAGGCAAAGTGACAAAGTGCCCAAAACAATCCATATTGGCTTAAACAGGTTCATTCGCCGCTTTTTTTGAATTGGCCAATAATTTGCAGTTTAACATCTTCGATCGTGAAACCCGGAATTGCCTTACGGTCGAAATAGGCAGCCAACAATTCGGTCAATTCGTTGTCGTGATAATCCTCAATCCTGTCGCTATCGGAACAATAGAGATGGTGATGGGTTTCGAGAACCGCATCATACCGCATCACATCCCTTTCGGTTTTGACCCGTTGAATCAAACCACACGAAACCAGGGCATCGAGCACCTTATAAACCGTTGCAGTCGCAATATTGGGGTGATTCTTGCGGATGTATTCTATAATATTCTCAGCCGTTGGATGGTTGTGAAGAACCTCGATAGCCTCCAACACCGCTAGCCGCTGAGGGGTTACCTTAAGTCCTTTTCCATGCCGATAAAAAAATCTGTGTGCAGATTGCAAAAGTGCCCCCCTCACGACAGCCCAATGGCAAGTCGGTTACAACTCCCCACTTTCACCCCTCCCAAGGTGACCCATCGCGGGGTTAATGCGGAGTTAATGCGGAGTTGATGCGGAGTTGGTATAGCGATGGTCATTACAAAATTGGGCTGTATGGAATCTGTTTTGGAGAATAAACCGGGTGTCTGAAAAAAACAAAACCAGCCATCCCGAAGCGTTCTGCTTCGAGATGGCTGGCTCAGACCGTACGCCATAGCGTTATTGTTTGATAACCTTTATCACCTTGCGGATACCACTGGGCTGCCAAACCCTGATGATATAGATTCCGGGGGCGGCCAGCGGCGGGGTAACCGTTATCTCCTGATACCCTTCGACCCGCTCGCTGTACTGGGTCATCCAGACCTTTCGGCCCAACATATTGTAAATTTCAACATAAACATTTTCGGTCAACTTCAGGTTAAGTGCCAGTGTAAACTGTTCGTCAAAAGGTACCGGAAATATCTTTACCGGATCATCTTCAGGCAGTTCGGGTTCGTCAATCTTGACCAGCCACTGGTAATCGAGCCAGAATAAGCGTCGCAAAATCCAATCTTTCAGATAGTTCATCTCAGCGGTATAGTTCTGCCCCACGAAAGCATTTGGCCAGACATACTGCCCCATGATGGGCCATTTGGCAAAGTTGCGCGTAACTGCTTCGCCCATAAAGGCCGACTGGGTATCGAGATAGTTAAAGATAGAGTCTTTGTGCAACGGCCCGGAACGTAGTGCTGTCCAGCGCTTTTTCACTTCGGCTTTAAAATCGGGATCTTCCATCAGTCTTACCCACCAGTGGATGCAACTTTCCCACGCATTGCCGTAGTTGGTGTGGACAAACTCGTTGGTGGCCAAATGGCGCGGACTGAAATCGAGGTTGCCGTAACAAAGATCGAAATCCCAATAAGGCCCGGCTACGATTTTTCCGCCGTCAGAATCTTTTTGCTTGTAGAAAAAGGTACTGAACCTGAGGCCATCGACATTATTTCCCAGTTCGTTGACGATTAGAATATCGATAAATGATTTGACATCGATATATTTTCGATAGCCCTTGTCGGAATCTTTAAAATTGGGGCCGTTCAGCGCATTTTCGAAATTGACAATCGCGCCGTAAAGGTAATTTTTCTGCTGGTTTACAATCACATCAGCCTTGGGATACACATAGGTGTAGGTGTAGTTTTTCGCGTTGAAATATTGGTACGACGGATTGGTGGTAAAATACCCGCTGCCATCGCCATCCAGTTTATCGACCTTAAAGATGTAGCCACCGGTCACATCGTCGCCCGACACTTCATCGGGGTTCAGTTTGGCAATATCGACGCGGTTTTTATCACGCTTAATCTTCTCAATCAGATGATAGACCCCTATATATTCGCCATTCAGATAGACTTCGCAGAACCTCACATGGGGCTGCCAGGGGTTCATCCTTCCACCCAGATAAAAGGTCATCGGGTTGCGCAACAGCGTTTTGTCGCTATACTGAGCGGATAATATCCAGTCGCTCTCTTCGGGCAAGCCCATCAGCGAGGCTTTGACTTCGGCCCCCTGTTGGTCGCGCAATTCCATATCGTACGATTTTTTAGGAAACATCTGCGACGACTGTCCGCGTATCTCTATCCCGGCATAACCATCGTACTGGCTTTGCGTATCGAGAACGGTGTTGAATTTCCCGCTGCCGTTATCGACCACTTTCACCTTCACCAGAACCTTCGGGTCGTTAACGATGGCTTTCCCGTCGGTTTCGATTATCACCAGCGGAAGGTTGTGTTTGACGGCTGTCGGAGGCGTAAACCAGGCTGGATTGGCCTGATAATAGCTTCCGGGAACCGAGATTCCGGCTATCAAAAAAGTTGTCGAGGAGAGGTCGGACGAAGTGGCGTTGGCATTATGCACCTGCACGGCCAATACATTTTCGCCCTGAATCAAATATTGGCTTAGCATATCGGCCGACAGCTGATACCTTGCCGGGATACCCCCGGTAGGCAGTTTGGCCTCGAATTCGGTCGAAAGGGCATATTGGTTGTAAGGCGGACGGGCATCGCCGCTCATATTGGTACGGGTGATTTCGCGACCATTCAGATAGGCAACGAACCCATCATCAAAATCGATGTAAAGCATCAGTGATGCGATTTTCGATTTATCGGCAATGGTAAACGATTTGCGAAAATAGACCGACGGGCTTTGCGAGATTGTGGTCCCGTCGTCGTTATCGCCATAGCCAAAACCACCTTTCCCGGCGGACCATGCTGAGGCATCGAAAGTAGTCTCGGCCCAGGTGGCCGGAGGTTCAGAATTACCTACAAAATAGCTCCAGGTATCATCGGCTTTAATGATAGTTTCCCAGTGATCGACCTGTTGGGCATGCAGATTAAACCCTGCTGCCATAAGCAGCACCACAAAGGGGAAGAGCAACTTTTTAATCATAAAGTTGTGTAGTTAGTTTGTTGCACAAATGTAATTTTTTTCCTCACTTAAAAACAAAGACTATCATCAAAAGAATATCAGCCTAAAGTTTGGTTAACGATAAAATAAACCTTCGGTATCAGGATAAAAAAGTAAACGGCAACTGTTTGCACAATTACCGTTTTTTCTATTTTGATTTTTTCTGTCCGGTTTAATAACCGCCGCTACCCGATGCTATGCACCACTTCGAGGTTTCGTTTGCCCACTTCAACAGCTTCTAAGTTAAGGGGTATTAATTTGTGATGCCTTTCGGGAAGCGATTTTTCGAGCCCTTTTTTAACGTTCTCGGCTTTCACCACCGGTTTGGCCTGTAAAAAGGCACCTAACACAATCATATTGAAAGTCATCGGGTTGCCCATTTCAACAGCCAGCCGCGCACCCTCCACACGGTAGATATTGATATCCTTCCGGGTGGGATGGTGTACAATGCCGTTCGGATCGTATATCAGCGTACCGCCCGGTTTTACACTCTTCTCGAATTTGGTCATCGACTGCTGGTTCAGGATTATCGCGGTGTCGAACTCGTGCAGAACAGGCGAACTGATGCGGTCGTCGCTGAGGATAACCGTTACGTTGGCCGTCCCGCCACGCATCTCGGGGCCATAAGAGGGGAACCATGCCACCTCCTGATCCTGCATCACGCCTGAGTAGGCCAGAATCTTGCCCATCGACAGGACCCCTTGTCCGCCAAAACCGGCTATAATAATTTCTTCTGTCATCGTTTATCGAAATGGATAAGTTGATTAACTGCGTATGGTAAACTGGTCGGTAGCGTCTTTGCTGCCATCTTTCAAATCGCCCAACTGATAGAACGGGAACATATTGGTTTCCATCCACTTGTTCGAATCTACCGGCGAAAGCTTCCAACCTGAGCTACAGGTCGAAACCACTTCTACAAACGAAGTGCCTACATTCTTGCCCGATAGTTCGAATGCCTTTTTGATGGCTTTCTTGGCCTTGCGGACGGCAGCCGGCGTTTGCACACTTTGACGGGTCACATAAGCGGCACCGGGCAGCTGGGCTATCAGTTCGGTAATGCGCAACGGGTAACCGTTCAGGTCGACTTCGCGGCCATAGGGGGTGGTGGCCGTAACCTGGCCCACCAGTGTGGTGGGGGCCATCTGTCCGCCGGTCATCCCGTAGATACCGTTGTTCACGAAGATAATCACGATATTTTCGCCGCGGTTGATGGCATGCAAGGTCTCGGCAGTCCCGATAGCTGCAAGGTCGCCGTCGCCCTGATAGGTGAAGACATATTTTTCGGGCAATACCCTTTTGATGCCGGTAGCGACTGCCGGTGCACGACCGTGGGCCGCTTCCTGCCAGTCGATTTCGATATAGTTGTAGGCCAGTACGGCACATCCTACCGGCGAAACACCGATAGTATCCTGCTGTATACCAAGCTCTTCAATTACTTCAGACAATATTTTATGGATTACCCCATGACTACAGCCGGGGCAGTAGTGCATCGTGGCATCGTTCAGCAACGGGGTTTTGGCATACACCAGGTTCTCCGGCTTGATGATATTTTTGAGTCTGTCCATTACTTCAGCCATCGTTTACTCTCCTGTCAGTTTTTGGTACAACGCACTTTCTACTTCATTGGGCGAAGGAACGATACCGCCCATTCGTCCGTAATATTCCACCTTGGTTTTTCCGTTCACCGCCAGGCGAACATCGTTCACCATCTGTCCGGCATTAAATTCCACGACCAGCATCCCTTTTACCCTTGAGGCCAGTTCGGCAATTGGTTTTTCGGGGAAAGGGAATAGCGTGATGGGGCGCAACAAGCCAACCTTATGCCCTTTGGCACGTGCCAGTTGCATCGTTTTCTGGCTGATACGGGCTGCCGAGCCAAAAGCCACCAGAATATAATCGGCATCTTCGCAATCGATCAGTTCGTAGCGAACCTCTTCGTCGCGCATCTGTTGGTATTTCTTTTGCAAATGGATATTATGGATCTCCATACGGGAAGAATCCAAATCGAGCGAGGTTACAATATGGCGTTCACGATCGGCTGTCTTACCCAGTGTTGCCCAACTGCCTGAAATGGCTTTCACCTCTTCATTGGTCCAGCGGGGCTGCTGATCCATCAGTTCCACCTTTTCCATCATCTGGCCAATCACACCATCGGCCAGAATCATCACCGGGTTGCGGTATTTGAAAGCAAGGTCGAAACCAAGCCCAACAAAGTCGTTCATCTCCTGTACCGATGCCGGGGCAAGAACCAGCAAATTGTAATCGCCATGGCCGCCACCTTTGGTTGCCTGGTTATAGTCGGCCTGCGAAGGCTGAATGGTGCCTAATCCCGGGCCGCCACGCTGGACATTGACAATAACACAAGGCAGCTCGGCACCGGCCAGATAGGAAATCCCTTCGGCCATCAGGCTGATACCGGGGCTCGACGATGAGGTCATCACCTTTTTCCCGGCGCCTGCAGCACCATAAATCATGTGTATCGAAGCAATTTCGCTTTCGGCCTGAAGCACCACCATACCGGTATCTTCCCACGGGCGTTGGGTCATCAGGGTCTCCATTACTTCCGACTGAGGGGTAATCGGGTAACCAAAATAGGCATCGCACCCGCAGCGGATAGCTGCTTCGGCAATAACCTCGTTCCCTTTCATCAATCTTAATTCTCCCATATCGAGGATTTGCTGTTGATTTAAAAATTAATCGATTTTCATCCGGTAAACTGTGATACAACTGTCTGGACAAACGGTTGAACAATTGGTACAGCCGGTACAGTTTTCGGGGTTCTCCATATATGAATAATGATAACCCTTGCTGTTTACATCGTGGTTTAATCCCAAAGTTTGTGTCGGACAGGCTACAACACAGAGGTTGCACCCTTTACAAACTTCAGAATCGACAATCACTGCTCCGATAACTTTTGCCATTTTAGATCGTCATTTTAATTGGGGACCTGCCAACAGGCCCGCACAAATGTAATATCCTATTTCAATTTTAAACATGAAAATCTTCATGAAACTGTTTCAGCCGTACCTCAAGGTCGCCAAACTGATCGCGTTTCACGTGCGACACGCAGGCCCTCAATCCCTCTTTGGCACTTCCGGTATTACCCAGCGATATGGCACTAACCCCGTAATAAAGAAGATGGTGCAATAGCTGTGCGCCGCTCATTCCCGGATAACCAATGGTGAAATAGAAGCCGTTCCCGATAGGTTCGTCCATATCGGTATCATACACTATCGTGAAGCCGTTGTCGGTAAAAAGTTTCTTCATGATACGGGCTTTCTCGCCATACTCTTTTATCTCATCCACAAAATGATAGCTTCCCTCGTTGGCAGCCCTGAACATGGCAGCCAAAGCATGTTGGGCCGAATGCGAAGTGCCTGAAGTCATTGAGTAGAGCACCCGGTGGACAATCGCATTGCCAAAACCATGCACTTTAAGCCGGCTTTCCAAATCGGTAAAATGGCGATGGTAAAGGGCATCCGAGATGATCAGCATACCGATACGCTGGCCGGCATACGAGAAGACTTTCGAACTGGAAACCATCATTACCCAGTTGCCGGTGTAATTGGCTACCGTAGGCTGATAAGGGGGAAGGCCGGGCTGCGACAGGTCGCGCCGGAAGTCCATGGCAAAATAGGCCAGATCTTCAACAACGACTACATCGTACTGATTGGCCAGTTCGCCAATAATTTTCAGTTCCTCCTCCTGCAAACAGATCCAGGCCGGATTATTGGGATTGGAATAGACGATGGCGTTGATATTGCCCTGCGACAGGAACGATTCGAGTTTGGCCCTTAGCTTTTCTCCACGGTAATTGAACACATCGAAAGTGGCAAACTTCTGCCCCATCACCAGCATCTGCTGTTTCTGTACCGGAAAACCCGGGTCGATAAACAGGGTGGTATCGCGTTCTTTGCGACAGGCGGCTGCCACCAAAAATGTGGCATAGCTCCCTTCCATCGAACCCACCGTGGGGATACAACCTTCGGGTTTGACACCGATATTCATAAAAAGTTTTACGAAACGGGCCGTCTCCTGCTTCAACGGGGCAATACCGTCGATAGGAGGATAAATGGAGGCTACGTTGCGTTGCAGTGCTTCTATCTCGGCCTCCACGCCTACTCTCGACGGGGGCAATCCCGGAACGCCCATCTCCATCCGGATATAGCGTTGTCCGGTGGCTGCTTCGATGGTATTGACCAGTTGTACGATTTCGCGAATCGAGGCATTCCCAATCTCAGGAACCTCAAGTTCCGCGATTTTCTGTTCTACAATTTGGCTGTTGATTGGTGTTTTTTTCATTCCCGATCAAAATTCATTCATCAGTTGGTTAATCCATGCCGCCACACGTCCTTCGGTCTGTTCCGGTTCGAAATCCTCATCTACCGGAAGGCCTAAAAACTCGCCGCCTACCAATGCTTCTGAATCCTGAAACGAATAGCCTTCGGGGCTGACTTTCCCGATGAGGGTTGCACCGTTGGCTATCACTTTTTTTGCCAGTTGGCCCATCGAATCGACAAAGTGATAGGCATAGGTAACCTGATCGCCAAGGCCAAAGACGGCTACCTTTTTGCCGGTAAAATCGAACTCACTCACCACCGGGAAGAAACGTGCCCAGTCGACATTGCTGAATTTCTGATCCCAGGTATCGCGCCCAATGGTAGAGATACCGAAAATAATGGTATCGTAGTTGGCCAAATCGTCGGCCGAAGCTTCAGCAATGTGAATCACATCGACCTGGCCGGCACCTATTTTATCGGCTACCAGTTTAGTGACCCGGTGAACGGCTCCGTTTATAGGGCCGAAAAACAACCCAATCTTTTTCATTTTATTCTATTTTAGTTATTTATGCAAGTCAATATCCCCTTTTTTGTATTCGCCCAAAATGGCCAGACTCGACACATTTTTCAATACCTGATGAATGGCCCTTTCGTAATCTTCCATCGTATCGTATTCTACATCAATATGAAATGAGTATTCGTTAGGCTTTCCAATGACCGGAATCGACTGAATCTTGGTCAGATTAATGCGGTGTTCGGCAAAGATAGTCAATACTTTGGCCAGCGCGCCATAGTAATGGCCGCACTTAAACGAGAGCGATGCCTTGTTCGACTCTTCGTTGGGGATTGATTTTTTGGCCAATACAAGGAAGCGAGTATAGTTTCTTTTATTCGTTTCAATGCCTTTTTCGATAATCTGTAACCCATAGATATCGGCCGAACGCTCGTTGCCGATAGCCGCTACATAATCGTATTTCTCTTCAGAGAGTTCACGGGCAGCACCGGCAGTATCGCTTTTTTCGCGTAGCTTGATAGCCCCGTAACGGCGGTCGATAAACTCGGCACATTGTTTCAGCGCTATCGGGTGCGAATGAATTTCGCGGATATTTTGGGGTTCGGTACCCGGATAGACCATCAGGTTCATCTGGATATGCAGATAGATTTCGCCAATAATGCGAAGATGAAAGTCGCGCAGCAAGGCATAATTCTCGAGCAGACTGCCGGCGATGGAGTTCTCGATGGCCATTACGGCACAATCGACCTCGTCATGATCCAGTAGTTCACAAACTTTTCGGAAAGTGCGACATTCCACAATTTCCACTTCGTCGCCAAAATATTTCCGGGCGGCATCTTCGTGGAATGATCCTTTGATTCCCTGTATCGAAATTTTCTTCACTTTAATCGATTTTTTTAAACTTTTCGGGTGAATTGGAACGCAATGTAACTAAAAAATCCCGGATAAATCCGGGACTTTTTCAAATTTAATCTTTTGTTCAGATTTTGTACAGGTCGCTTGCTTTCACCAATTCCAGCTGATGTTCCTGTAAAACTTTGATACATTTACCAATATTATCGGGCTTTATCACCACGTTGGCGCTCTCGCCCACCGAGTAGGCATAGAGATATTCGATGGCCACCTCGTTGTCCGACAGGATTTGCAATGCTTTGCCCAGCGCGCCCGGCTCGTTGGGGCAGTTCAGGCAAACCACGTCGGTAAGGCTGACCGAGAAAAAGTTCTCGCGCAACACTTTGTAGGCCTTTTCGTGATCGGCCACCAACAGACGTAAAATCCCAAATTCGGAGGTATCGGCCACTGTGAAAGCCGACATATTGATTCCGGCCTGACCCAGAATATTGGAGACTTCGTTCAGCCTTCCCGACTTATTTTCGAGAAAAACGGAGAGTTGTTTAATCAGCATGGTATTACTCTTTTTTTTTATTGTTGCTTACAGATATAAGACGTTTGGCAAACGACAATTAACACTCACAACCTTCGCTTGTCTATCACCCGCTGTGCTTTACCGGCCGTGCGCTCGATGGTTTTTGGCTCGACCAGTTTCACGTTGACCGATATGCCCAGTATGCTTTCGATGCTGCGGGTAATCTTCATCCGCAACTCCTGCAATTTACGCACTTCGTCGCTAAAAAATTGTTCCTGCACCTCAACCATCAATGTCAGCGTATCGAGCGTACCTTCACGTTCCACAATCATCAGGTAGTGAGGCTCTACTTCGCTCATCTGCAACAGTACCGTTTCGATTTGCGACGGGAAGACATTTACCCCGCGAATAATCAACATATCGTCGCTGCGCCCTTTGCATTTCTGCATCCGCACCAGCGTACGGCCACATTCGCACTTATCGTAAATCAATCGGGTAAGGTCGCGGGTACGGTAACGTATCAGCGGTATCCCCTCTTTGGTGATGGTGGTAAAGACCAGCTCGCCCAGCTCGCCCGGCGCTACCGGTTGTAAGGTTTCGGGGTCGATAATTTCGGGAAGGAAATGATCTTCGTTGATGTGCATCCCGCACTGGTGCTCGCACTCGCACGAAACACCCGGCCCGACAATTTCGCTCAGACCATAGATATCGATAGCCTTTATCTGCAATTTAGCCTCTATCTCTTTGCGCATCGCCTCCGACCAGGGTTCGGCTCCAAAGATACCCACCCGAAGCTTTAGCGTAGCCGGATCGACCTTCATCTCCTTGAGCACTTCGGCAATATTAAGCGCATACGAAGGGGTACAGCAAATTACCGAACTGCCAAAATCCTCCATCAGCTGTATCTGTTTCGAAGTATTCCCGCCCGAAATGGGGATTACACTGGCCCCCAGGTTCTCAGTCCCGTAATGCAATCCGAGGCCACCGGTAAAAAGGCCGTAGCCATAAGCAATCTGCACCACATCGTTGCGGTGGACACCGGCCATGCAAAGCGAACGGGTCACCACTTCGGCCCACATCTGGATATCTTTCCGGGTGTAGCCCACCACGGTCGGTTTACCTGTGGTCCCCGACGAGGCATGCAAACGAACAATTTCGCTCATGGGCACCGTGAAAAGCCCAAACGGATAGTTATCGCGCAGATCGATTTTGGTGGTAAACGGTAGTTTTGCCAAGTCATCGACACTCAGGATATCGGCCGGGGTAAGTCCCACCGCCTGCATCTTTTTGCGGTACGACGGAACATTGTGGTAGATACGCTGAACCGTTTCGCGGAGCCTTTCTCCCTGAAGAAGACGCATCTCCCCGCGGGTGGCGCACTCTATTTTTTCATTCCAAATCATTGTAACAATATATTATTCAACTATTCATCTTAGAAAATCAACACCTGTCCGTGTCTGTCAAAACTTTACCGACTCGTGCGGTTCTTCCGGTTTCAGCAGTGAACCGACGACCAATACCAGTGCCGAAATAGGGAAGGCCACCACTATGGGGTCGATAATGGCCCAGGGGAAAGTTTCGGCGAGCGTTGGTTTCCCAAAAAGGGCCTGACAGATACCCATCGGTGCCGACTCGGCCTTGTGCATAAATGCCAGCCAGAAAACGCTCACCACCATGCCGGTAACAATACTGTAAAGTACTGCTTTCGCATTGGCACGCTTCCAGTATATCGCGGCAATATAGGCCGGGAGAAAAGCAGCCGCACAAACCCCAAAGAAGATAGCGGTTCCGCGGGCGATAATGCTTCCCGGAAGTTTATAGCCAATAATCATCGCAATAATTATAGATACCACAATGGCAAAACGGGTAATCAGCATGGTACTGTATTTTCCTTTCGGAAGGATTTTTTCGAGAAAGTCGCGCCCCAGCGAAGTGCCCATCACATGGAACTGCGAGCTAAGTGTCGACATGGCAGCCGAGAGTAACGTCAGCATAAAAAGATAGACAAACCACTCGGGTAATGCCGCGCTGATAAAAGCCGGAATAATAGAGTCGACATTGCCCCCTGCGGCCTCCTGCGCCAGTTTTCCAGTCTCACGCAAGAAATAGACATTCGACAGTGCTCCGACAGTATAAATAAATCCCGTAGCGACAAATATAAAGAGAGCACCAATAAAGACGGCACGGTTGAGTTCGCGGTCACTTTTAACGGTCATAAAACGAACCACCAACTGCGGTTGGGCCAACACCCCAATCCCTACTCCTAAAATGATATTGGTGGTCAGTACCCACCACCAGGTGGAGTTAAAAACCGGATAGGCAGTCCATCCCTGATGGCCCATCGCCTTTAGCTTCTCGGGGACCATCGAAACCATATCGGTCAATGCCTGATGGGCCGAGCTAAAGCCGCCCAGTTTGCTATAGGTCATATAGAGCAGAAAGAACAGGCCGAAGAACATGATACCACCCTGAAAGGCATCGGTATACATCACCCCTTTCATCCCTCCGGCAATGACGTATGCTGCAATCACCAGCGTAAAGAAAGTCAGCGCCATACCAAAATCCATACCGAAGATGCTCTCCATAAACCGCGCACCGCCAATCAGCACCACCGCAGCATAGAGCGGCATCGATATAAAAATAATGGCACCGCTGATCATCTGTATTTTGTTGGAATTGAAACGTCGCCCCAGAAATTCGGGGAAACTGTGTGCGCCCAAATGGTAGCCCATCCTGCGGGTACGTCGTCCAAAAAATACAAAAGCCAGAAAGATACCTATAAAAATATTGAGAAAGGTAAGCCATATCAGCCCCATCCCATATACAGCAGCCATTCCGCCAAAGCCAACGATGGCCGAGGTCGAGATAAAGGTTGCCCCATACGAGAGTGCCATCACAAACGGATGGGTTTGCCTTCCGGCCAACAAATAGTCACTGGCTGTCCGTGTTTCGCGATAGCCTTTAAACCCGAGATAAGTTACGGCCAGCAGATAAATGATAACCACCAGCCCAAGTACAAATGCATTCATAATTACTTACAGTTCTTCATTTAACGACTCCTCTTCCTTCTCCCACTTCAGCTCTTCACCGAACTCTTTCTCATCGGGTTCGTGCCCTTTGTTCCAGTTTACAATACCGTACACGGCACAACCGGCCAGACAAACAATTGAAAAAAGGTAGGCCAGATAGATGGCCGGGTCGTCAATTCCAAACATAAGCTTTAGTATTTAATGGTTAATTTTTCAAATAGCTCTCTTCGGGCGTAAGCGGTTCAACACCAACTGCCTTTAACTTGGCCCGTGCATCGGGGATATTGCCGGCATCGACAATCAGAAAGGCATATTTCCCATGATTGATACCGTAGGCATTATCGAAATTGACGGCTGCCGCTGCCAGCTTTTGCAGGATATCGTCCAACCCGCCGGGTCGTTCTTCCATCCGCAACACAATAATTTCACGCAATGTTGCCGAAACCCCTCCGTCCACCAGCGCTTCGCACCCTCTCTCGGGCTGATCCACCACCAGATTCAGGATTCCCCACCCCGAAACGGTATTGTTAATGGTCATCGAACGAATATTGACCGACGCCTCGCGTAAAATGCGGGTAACCCGCTCGAAATGGCCAATCTTATTTTCCAGAAAGATGGATATTTGCCATGTCATCCTCACTGTGATTTAGTGTTGTAACTATTACGATTATCGAATACCCTCACTGCTTTGCCCTCCGATTTCGGGATAGAGCCGGGTTCAACCAGCTTGACTATGGGGCGGATAAGCACCTCATCGCGAATCAGGTGCACAATCTGTTTCTGTAAACGGTCGAGGAAGTTTAGGTCGCCACGGAACCACTCCCGCTTTACCTCTACTTCAACAATCATTTCATCCTGATCGTCGATGGTTTGCAGAATGATACGGTAGTCGTCGCCAATCTCAGGCAATTTCAGCAATACCCCTTCCACCTGCATCGGGAAGATATTGCACCCCTTCACAATAAACATGTCGTCCGAACGGCCCGATATACGGTCGAGCCTGCGGTGGGTACGGCCACAATTGCAGGGGCCGGGAATAATACGGGTCAAATCGCGGGTGCGGTAACGTATCAGCGGCATGGCTTCGCGGTCGAGGGTGGTCATCACCAACTCTCCCACTTCGCCATCGGGAAGCGGCTCCAATGTTTTTGGATCGATAATCTCCACAATGTAAGCATCTTCCCACACATGCAACCCATCCTGTTCGGTACATTCGAAAGCTACGCCGGGGCCATTCATCTCCGAAAGTCCGAAAGAGTTATAGGCTTTTACGCCAAACATCTCCTCGATACGGCGGCGTTGCTCTTCGGTATGCGGTTCAGCCCCAATTACAAAAGTATGAAGCCGGGTATCTTTTCGGGGGTCGAGCCCCTCTTCGAGAAACACATCGTACAATCGCCCCAGATAACTGGGAATGGCATGAATGGCTGTTGTGCCAAAATCGCGCATCAGCTTGATTTGACGGGTACTGTTTCCTGCCCCTGCCGGGATGCTTAAACAGCCCAATCGTTCGATACCATACTGAAAACCAAGACCTCCGGTAAAAAGTCCGTAGCCCGATATATTCTGAAAAACATCGCTTTTGCGGATTCCGGCACAATAGAGCGAACGCGCCATCAGATTGGCCCAACTGGCCAAATCGTGACGGCTGTGATACACCACGGTCGGGTTGCCGGTAGTACCGCTCGAGCTGTGCAGCCTCACCACCTCCTCTTTTTCGATGGAGAGAAAGCCCCACGGGAAATGGCCGCGTAAATCTTCTTTGGTGGTAAAAGGCAGTTCACGAATATGGGTAACCAACGAGAGGTCAACACCGCTCCCATTCAGTTTTTGTTTATAATACTCCGACTGTCTGGCCTGCTGAATGGTTTTTTTTAACCTTTCGAGCTGCAACTGCTCTAAATCTCCACGCCGGAGCGTCTCTATTTCGGGTTCCCAGAACATAGCCTTTCAATTAAAAGAAATAGGTCATCACCAAACGAAGGCTATGGTTCACCGCCAGATGGGTGCTGCTGTACAATCCGTCGCCAAAATCGAAAGTCCCTTCACCAAAGTTGGCGCCGGTCATCTCATATTCGGTTACCAGCGAAAATTTGGGGACAGTATAAGCGATAGAAGGGCTTACACGGTACATATTCTGGATATTGGTAGCCGATCCATAGGTGGTGGCCGTCTCCTTGCCAACTGCCCCAAAGGGGTGCAGTGCATCCGATGTGCCAAGGTTTTTCAGGTATCCGACAAAGAGCCCCGGTTTCCACTTCTTCCCGTAAGTAATATTGAAAACAGTGTAGTAAGCGTTGTAATTGGTATAGGTCTCATGACCGGTAGTGGCGTCGTACGAAGCTACTCCATAGCCGCCCAGCATGGTCAGGTGCGACATATTCTGGCCATAATACCCCTTCAACAGCACCATCAGCTTATCTTTGGCATATTTCCCGTAGGCCATGTACGACATGCTTCCCAGCACCTCGTCGGTTTTGTATATTTTCCCGTTACTTCCTGCAGTGGTCACCCGTGGTTTAATCGAACTGTAATCGAGGCCGGCGCCAAGGGTCACACCGTTTTTATTGTATTCGAGGCCGAGAACACTCTCCGGCAACACCGCATCGCGTTTGTAAATATTGGAATTGCCCGATGGGCCCGACGACACGTACTGTTGCTGATAGATTGCAGCCGCATTAAGCGTAAGATGGCCTATCTTATAGTCGAATCGCACCTGCGGACTACGGTTAAACGGGCTAAAGGGACTGCCTGTATTGAGCGATCCGGTTTGCGGAAAGGCACTTCCGCCCCAGAAGGGGTGCCAGGTCTGCCCCACCAGCAACTGCGACTTTTCCCAGTTTAACTGCATATAGGCTTTGCGCAACCGAAGCAGATAAACTTCAGGCTTCCCCGCAAAATCGGCTTCGATACAACCGGTTGTCTTGGCTCCAAACACCTGAGGCCCATTGATATTTACCCCAAACCGGGTTACAATGGACAACAGATTGGCCGAGGTTTGCCGGTTGATATCCTCGCCGTTGGCATCGACACCAATATAGTTGGGATAGAGGTAAAAAAGGTCGTGAAAAGCATTGACCCCCTTGTAGGTATCCAAATAAAAATCGTTGCGTACGAATCCGTAAAACGAAAGCGGGCTCTCCTTTTTGGGCTCCTGGGCCAACGTAACCAATGGCAGTAACAATGCCAGAACTGAAATGTTGAAACGCATGTAAAAATTGTTTTCTCGAAAGTTTGTTGATATTTGCCCCCTTCAACAACCTCCCCAGCGGGAAATTGTACTATCGGGTGCGTAAAAATAGACGGAATAAATTAATTTGATTAAAACAACTTAAAAATAAAACCTTTTGCGCCCTAATTTTTACACATTATAATTAAAATCACGCGAAAACAATCGAATTGGACATTTTATACAATCGAAAGGTATCATGCCGTAAGCTGTAGAGGCGGCAAGCGGCCAAGCGCAAGCTATCTTTCCGAAAAATAAGGAGAGCTCCACTCCCCCAGGGAAGATTAAGGGGCCTCCTCCTAATTCTTTTCTATTCTTATCCTTGCATCGACGGCAGTAATCCGGTCGCCCTTACCCAGCAACGGATTGATATCCATCTCCTTTATCTCGACAGCAAAGCGAAGCATCGACGACAGCCGTACAATAATCTCGGCAAATTTATGATGGTTGACTCCCTCTTTTCCACGGAAACCGCGAATCATTGGGAACGCTTTCAGGTTATGAATCATCGAATGGGCCTCGTCGAAAGTGAGCGGGGCCAACCCCGATGTCACATCTTTCAGCACCTCAACGAAAATGCCACCTATCCCGCACAGGATAATATGGCCAAACTTAGGCTCATATTGGGCACCAAGGAATAGCTCAATTCCTTCCGACTGTTCGGCTATGATCACAGCCGTTGTTTCTTCAATTTGCATCATCCGCTCAAACTCAAGCAACACCGATTCGCTCGAACGTACATTCAGCGATACTCCCCCCACTTCAGTTTTATGGATAGGCCCTACCACCTTCATCACCACCGGGAAACCTATTTTTTTCGCGGCAGATAATGCCTCTTCGCTGCTCGTAACGGTTATCTCCCGCACAAACGGTATCGAAGCGGCATCAAACAGTTCATGTATCTTTTCGGGCAGGAGATATCCGTTTTCGCAACCCTCTATTATCCTTCTGATGCGTGGCACATCGACCCCGTCGAGAAAAATACCCTGATCGGATGGTGCAGGGGTACGGTACACTTTGGTCAGCGCGCGGCCCAGCAACACCTCGTCGGGAAAATTGACATTGCCATGCGACAGGAAATAGGCCAAATCGCGCTTCACATTCATCACCGACGGCAAAATAGGGAATATTGGTTTGGTACATTGTTTCATCTTTCTATCCAGCACCTCGTAAACATCTTTTACCGAAGTGAGCCCCGGACTGCCAAAGATAACGGCCATGCCGTCAATCGCTGCAAAGTCGTTTTCGCAGGCATCGATAATCACCTCCAAATGCTCGGCCGTTCCGGTAGCCAAAAAGTCGATAGGATTTTCGACCGATGAACCGGGGAATAGCCTCCCTTTCAACTGCTCTTTAATGGGAGAATCAGGCAAGTGCGGAATATTCAGCCCCCCCGCCTCCAACGCATCGGTCAGCATCACCGCCGGACCGCCGGCATGGGTAATAATGGCCATATTTTTCCCCTGCATCCGCTTCGACTTAAAGATACCGGCAACCGTTGTCAACTCTTCGCGACCATAGCACCGTACAATACCGGCTTTGCGGAAAAGGGCCTCGACGGCCAAATCGGAACTGGCCATTGCCCCCGTATGCGATGTGGCGGCACGGCTTCCGGCCGACGAACTGCCCGCTTTGATAGCCGCCAACTGAAACCCCTTACGCACCAGCGACGAGGCATGAAGTAAAAACTTGTCGGGATTGACAATCTGCTCCACATAAATCAGCTTCAGCTTCGATTCCGATGGCTGGTCGGAGTGTCGGTCCCAATATTCGAGCACCTCTTCCACCCCAATCTGGGCCGAATTACCCACCGAGAAAACCCTCGAAAAGGTAAGCCCTTTCGGGATAGCCGATTCGATGATAAAGACTGCCGTTGCCCCCGAGCCGGAGACAAAATCGCAACCCGCAGGGTCGAGGTGAGGTATCGGCGTGGTGAAAACACCGGCATAGGCAGGGGTCAGCACCCCAATGCAGTTGGGGCCTATCAGACATCCGCCCGTTTCGTTGATGGTTTGGACAATCTGTTGCTCCAATGCCTTCCCTTCGTCGCCCATCTCGCTGAACCCACCCGAGATAATGATAAAAGCTTTGGTCTGCTTTTGACGGGCCAGTACCTCTACTGCCGCCGGACAGGTAGCCGCAGGGATAGCCAGGATAGCCAAATCGACATGGGGCAGCAATTCGACCGAAGCATAAGTAGTCACCCCCTGCACCGACGGGTCGGTTGGGTTCACCGCGTAAAGCGCCCCTTTGAATTCATGTTCAAGCAGGTTCTTCACTATTTTGCCACCCGGCTTGGTTACATGGTTCGATGCACCAACCACCACAATGCTACCGGGCGAAAGCAATTTATCGTTTATCATAGTCGTCGATTTGGAAACGTTACCCAAACTTACGAGAATTTAAGCGGAATGCAAATGACAAA